>Ga0265780_10011558_pt1 | contig 10429 bp, 8 predicted proteins | sample P1T30metagenome_FD_192432 | JGI IMG/M metagenome (GOLD analysis project Ga0265780, IMG submission 192432) | Plant litter microbial communities from East Loma Ridge, Irvine, California - P1 T30 | ecosystem: Environmental > Terrestrial > Plant litter > Unclassified | place: USA: California... | reverse complement strand
GTGGCCGGGTCGAGGCCGTCGAGCATGGCCGAGCGGAAGGCGTCGGCTTCCTTCCGCACCTTGGCGTACAGGGCGCGGCCGTCGTCGGTCAGGTGGGCCAGCTTGACGCGGCGGTCGAGCGGGGACGGTTCGCGCCGCACCAGGCCGTCGCGCTCAAGGCGGTCGAGCATGGAGACGATCGACGGGCCTTCGATGCCGAGCAAATCGGCCAGGGCGCGCTGCGACAGCGGTTCCTTCGCCTTGGCGATCATCGCAATCGTCATCCAGCCGGACTGGCCGACGCCCAGGTCCTTCAGGCGCTTGTCGATGGCGATGCGCCATTCGCGCGCGGTGGCGTGCAGCGCCATCGAGAAGCGCTCGGCCGGGGTGAGGGCCGGATTAGGTAGGTGGGACATGATTAGGTGTTTATTCAGTAGGTAGCTATCTATTTTAATCTGAGCAACATCTATGAGTAAAGTGATAGATGTGGTGGCAGATGCGGTGATAGATGCGGAAGGAGAGAAACGCCGTCGTGCGATGCGCGTGCGTGGTCGTGGAGTGGTAAGCTGGAGTTCGGAATCTGCTTCAACAGTTGAGCAGATTCTTACTCTTCGGGAGGAGGCTGCCATGCCTACTGTCGCACTTGTCGCCGTCCACGGGATGGGCGAAACGCCGCGCGACTACGCGGCGGGCGTGTTCGGGCAAATGCGATCACGCCTGGGTCCGGCCCTGCGCGAGCGCCTGGCCTGTTATTCGGTGTATTACCAGGAGATCCTGCAAAAGAACGAGCAGACCGTCTGGAACCGGGTCGACAGCCAGAGCAAGGTGCACTACGACGAGCTGCGCAAGTTCATGCTGTTCGGCTTTGCCGACGCCGCCGGGCTGGAAAACCGCAAGGAGATTCCGGGTTCGGTGTACGAGCTGGCGCAGGGCGAGATTGCGCGCAACCTGCTCGGCGCCTGCGCCGCGAATCCGGCGATGCCGGTGGTGTTTCTGGCGCATTCGCTGGGCTGCCAGGTGTTGTCGAGCTACCTGTACGATGCCCAGAAGGCGCTGGGCGGTGGCCGCGTGGAGGCCGGCGTGTGGCGCGACATCGATGGCTGGGCGCGCATGGCGGTGGGCCGGGTGCTGAGCGCGCGCGAGAAGCATTACCTGGCGGGCGGCACCTGCAGCGGCATGCTCACCACCGGCTGCAATATCCCGATCTTCGTCGCCGCGCACCGCAACATGCACATCAAGCCGATCGCGCCGCCGACGCCGATTTTCCAGTGGCTGAACTTGTACGACCCGGACGACGTGCTGGGCTGGCCCTTGCAGCCGCTGTCCGAAGAATACCGGGTGCTGGTGGAAGACCGCACGATCAATGCGGGGCAGGGGGCGGTGACCTGGATGCTCAAGAGCTGGAATCCGCTGTCGCACAGCGCCTACTGGGAGGATAACGCGGTGCTGGAGCCGCTGGAGGGGATGATCAGGCGAATGATCGAGTAAGTTTGCTAAGGACCCCACCGTCGGTCGACGACAGCGATTGAATTTATTGCCCGGTTTTGCGTGCCGCGTCTTCGCGCTCCATGCGTGCACGCACGCCGCCATCGACACCGGTCCCGCCCGGCGTCGGCTGGTGCACCGAATTACTGCCATTTTGCGCCGGCCCCGCCTTTTCGAACTGCTCCGCATGCGCGATATTGGCCGACAGCCGCTCGGTCACATCCGGCGCGATCCGGTGCGACCAGTAGGCCCCGCGCGCCTTCCACCCCGCCGGTACTTCCTCGCGCGGATACACGGACGCGCGCACGATGATGTCGACTACCTTGTCCGGATCGTCCATCCAGGCCATGCGCGGTGCGCGTCCGGTGTAGTTGGCGGCGTGGTCGAAGAAGGGGGTATCGGCGGCCCACGGCAGCACGGTGGCGATCGCGATGTTGCGCTGCCCGCCCAGGCGCAATTCCTCGCGCAGGGCGCGGCCCAGGCTCAGGATGGCGGCCTTGGTCGAGGCATAGGTGGCGTGGTAAGCCAGCGGGATTTCGCTTTCCACCGAGCCGATGTTCACCAGCGTGCCGCCGCCCTGCTGGCGGAACTGGCGCAGCGCGACATGGCTGCCGTAGATCACGCCCTTCAGGTTGACGTCGACGATGCGCGCATGGTCGGCCAACGGAATTTTTTCGAACTCGCCGATCGCGCCCACGCCGGCATTGTTGATCCAGACGTCGATGCGCCCGAAGCGCTGCACGGTGGCCGCGGCCAAACGCTCCATATCCTCCGGGTTGGCGACGTCGGTGGTGACGACCAGCGGCGTGCCGCCGGCGCTTTTTACCTGGGCTGCCACTTCTTCCAGCACCTGTGTGCGGCGCGCGGCCAGCACCACGTTGGCGCGCATCGCGCCCAGCTTCAGCGCCACGCCGCGCCCGAAGCCGCTGGAGGCGCCGGTGACGACATAGGTCTTGCCGGCCACCGTCTGCGCTTCGCTTTGCGAGAGTGCGGTGGCGCATCCACTCAACAAGAGCACGGGCAGCAGAACGAATACGCGCAGCAGGCGCCAGGACGCGGACAGGCAGGGCAGGGTCATCTTCAGGCTCCATCGAATACGATGGTCTTATCCTAAAACGGAAGCCAACCCCGTCCGCGTACGATACTAATAAGGAACGTCCGAGAACGGCTCAGGCGCGCTGCAGCGTGAACAGCGTCCGGATGTCGCCCGCCAGCGTGCCGCGCGCGTTGTGGATTTCCGGGCGGCGGAAGCGTTCGAGCACGGTGCGTTTGGCGTCGTCGAGCAGGCCGAGCTGGTCGAGCACGTTGTAGGTGACCGTGTGCATGCCGCGGTTGTTACCATCCGCAATCTTGATGGCGATGCCGATGCCGGCCGAGCGGATGCCGATGGCCTGCACCGCGTCGGCGCCGACCTTGGCCACCCAGTCGCCGCCGCCGGCGGTCATGATCACCAGGTCGCTGCGCTCGGTGCCCGAGACCATGTCGGGGTGGCCGGTCATGGCGTCGAACAGCGGGCCGAGGGCGCCGCCCAAACGCGGATCGGCGGTCCCTTGTCCCAGGCGCGCATACAGGTGGGCCAGTTTCGACAGGGGCAGGGCGTAGTTCGGCGCCGAGCAGCCGTCGATCCCGGTCGGCATGGCGGATTCCGGCAGGTCGACCGCATCGGCCAGCGTGGCGCGAATCGCCCGCTGCAGCGGGTGGTCCGGGTCGACGTAGTTCGAAGTCGGCACGCCGTGCAGGCGGCACCAGCCCAGGAAGCCGCTGTGCTTGCCCGAGCAGTTGTGGTGCACCGGCGTCCACTGGCGGTCGATCGGCGCCGGCAAGTTGACGAAGTCGTAGTACAGCGGCACGCCGCAGCCGCACTCCAGGTGCTCGGCGCTCACGTCGATCTTGCCGAGGATGGAACGCACGCCGGCCAGGTGCTTTTCTTCGCCGGAATGGCTGGCGCACAGCAGGGCCAGTTCTTCCGGCGCCAGGCCGAACTTGCTTGGGCCATCGGACAGCAGGAAGGGCAGGGCCTGGAAGGGCTTCAGGGCGGAGCGGGTAAAGGTCGGGTAGTGCGGGTCGCCGGCCCAGGCGATCAGGCGGCCGGAAGCGTCGACGACGGCAACCGAACCGGCGTGCACGTTTTCGATCGTGTAGCCGGTGGAAGGGTAGCCACGCGTGGTGGCCACCAGGGGAACGGGAACGGCTTGCATGCTCGGGTCTCGCAAAATGATATGGACCCGTTCACTCTAGCGCAGCGCGCGCAAACGCAGCGCCACGGCTGCGTTGCATTTACCTTTACATGGGCGCCCCGAACTTGCCCGCTTGGTAATCGCGAATGGCCTGCTCGATCTCGGCGCGCGAATTCATCACGAACGGTCCGTGCGACACCACCGGCGCGCCGATCGGCTCGGCGTGGCCGAACAGCACCAAGGCGCCTTCGGCCGAGGACAGCAGGATCTCGTCGCCATCGCTGCTCAGCTCCACCAGGTGGAAGGCGCTGACACGATCCTCGTAGTTGCCCACCTGGGCGGCGCCGCGCACCACGTACAGGAAGACGCTGCGGCGCGCCATGTCGCCGATGCGCAGGCTGGCGCCGGGACGCAGTTCGATCGTGCTCATGAAGACGCCGGTCAGCGACTCCACCGGCCCGGTCGTGCCGTCCCAGGTGCCGGAGATCAGGTTCATGGTGATCCTGCCTTCATCGAGGGAGAGGGCGGGAATCTCGTCCTTCTGCAAGCCGGTGTAGGCCGGCTGGGTCATCTTCAGGTGCGGCGGCAGGTTCACCCACAGCTGCAGGATTTCCAGCGGGCCGCCGGTTTCCAGGAATTCGCGCGGCGAGATCTCGGCGTGGATCAGGCCACTGCCGGCCGTCATCCACTGGACGCCGCCGGCGCGAATGATGCTTTCGTGGCCGGCGCTGTCCTTGTGGGTCAGCATGCCCTCCAAAATGAAGGTGACGGTCTCGAAGCCCCGGTGCGGATGCGGGCCGAAGGGCAGGCCGCGGTTGTGCGGCGGGTAGGTCTGCGGGCCGTGGTGATTCAGGAACAGGAAGGGATCGACCTGGTCCAGGTGGGCGCTGGGGACAGGGCGCTGGGTGATCAGGTCGCCGATGTCGTCGCGCAGGGCGGGGTGGACCCGGGTGACGGTCTTGTCGCTCATGATGGGTTCTCGTGGTGGCTCTTGAATGATCGCTACGATACCGGAATGCCGGATAACTCGCCGCAAGGTGCTGTGCTAGACTCGTTGCGCCTTTGCAATGGCGCATCACACGGAGACCCCGGTAACATGAAAAAAACGATACTCGCCAGCCTGCTGCTGGCCTGCGCAGCGCATTCCCTGGCCGCGCCCCAAGAGACCACGCACCCACACCCCGACAATCAAACCACCGCCGCCGCGCCCAGCGACGCCGCCGTCAAGGCCGCCAAATACGCCGTCACCACCTACCGCACCGCGGTGGTCGACACCCTGTCGAAACTGGTCAGCTACAACACGGTGGCCAACCCGGACGTGCCCTCCGACCGCGACCCGCAGCACATCGCCTTCAAGGCCTACCTGAAAAGCGAGGCAGACCGTCTCGGTTTCGACTTCGCCGACCATGGCTGGGTGGTGGTCGTCGGCATGGGGCAGGGCGCCGAGCGTGTCGGCGTCGTGACCCATGGCGACGTGCAGCCGGTCGACCCGAAGAAGTGGAAGAAGTCGCCGTTCGTGCTGGACGGGACCAGCGAGCCGGGCAAACTGCTGGCGCGCGGCGCCGAGGACGACAAGGGCCCGATCGCCACCGCGCTGTATGCGATGAAGGCGCTGAAGGACCAACAAGTGCCACTGTCGAAGCGCATCGAACTGTACGTGTACATGGGCGAGGAATCGAACTGGCAGCCGCTGGTCGACTTCCTCAAGACCCACGAGCCGCCGCAGGTGAGTATCACGCTCGACGCCGAGTATCCGGCGGTGGTGGCCGAAAAGGCCTCGGGCACGATTGCCGTGACGATCCCGAAAGCCGGCGCCGCAAGCCCGGCCGACGGCGAGCCCCATGTCTCCGCCTTTGCCGGCGGCTTCTTCGGCAGCCAGATTCCGGAAGACGCCAGCGCCGTCGTCGCCAACGCCACGCCGGCACTGGAAGCCCAGATCAAGGCACGCGGCGCCAGGCAGGAAGGCATGCGCTACGTCTTCGAGCGCAAGGGGAACGACTTGCACGTGACCGCCCACGGCCTGTCCGCGCATTCGTCGAAACCGGAAGATGGCGTGAACGCGATTGCCATGCTGGCCGACGCGCTGGCCGTGCGCACCTGGCCGAACACCACGGCCGGCGGCGTGGTGAACTACCTGAACGAGCTGGTTGGGACGGGCCTGTATGGCGAAAAGTTCGGCGCGATCGCCTACCGCGACAGCTTCATGGGGCCGATGACGGTGGCGCCCACGGTGATCAAGCAGCGCGATGACGGCATCGAGGTGTCGATCAATTTGCGCCGCCCGCAAGGCAAGAGCATCGAGCAGCTGACCAACGAGGTGAATGCGGCGCTGGCCCAGTGGCAGGGCCGCAACCTGGAACTGGCCAACATCACGGTGCGCACGGGCGAACCCTGGGTGCGCAAGGATGCGCCGCAGCTGCCGGTGCTGATGAATGTGTTCTCCTACTTCACCGGCATCAAGGATCCGAAGCCGGTGGCGATTGGCGGCGGCACCAACTCGCGGCTGTTCCCGAATGCGGTGAGCTTCGGACCGGCGATGCCGGGCAAGGTGTACACCGGACACTCCGAGCACGAGTTCATCACGCTCAAGCAGTTGCTGTTGAATTTGCAGATGTACACGGCGGTGCTGGCGGAGCTGGCGAAGTAACGCTGTTGCCGTTGTAGGGTGGGCACCTGTGCCCACGCGGTCTCACAAGTCGATACCACGCGGCTACGTCGTAAGTCGCGTTCGCTCAAGTAATGAGACAGCGTGGACACAGGTGTCCACCCTACGAACCCACGAACCCCATCAGCGTCTATATCGGCTGTGTTTCGTTCAGATGAGTTTGTAAGAGCTTTTCTCCCCAAGACGTGTAAATACTTCTATTCGTTTTGTAGGCCTTCGCTTACAAAAATCCCCGCTTCCCTACGTCGCCCCAGCCATTCCTCCCGCTCTTCATAGGAGCGCCCATCGCACCCGCAGCATTTCCTTTGGCCCGCTTCTGCCGAGTCATTAACCACCGGAAAATCCCTCCGTTCCCCCTAGAAACTGTGGTGAAAACGCCATGTTAGGATCGTCCCCTAGCCGCGTTCGCAGGGTGTGTTCCGCCTGCGAGTGCTTGTGGACTGCCCGACATTAGCGAAGCCATGTACAGCAAAGAACTGACCAAGCCCGACGGACGACACCTTACCCTCTACAGCAACCAGCCGATTCCGGACGGGCTCATCGCGCCCAGTCCTTTCCCCGACCCGATGAACGCGAACCCGCACCTGCGCTGGCACCCCCTGCGCGGTGAGTGGGTGACCTATGCCGGATTCCGCCAGAACCGCACTTTCCAGCCGCCGCCGCAGTACAACCCGCTGGCCGTGACCGTCGACCCGGCCAACCCGACAGAGCTGCCCCAGGGCGACTACGAAGTGGCCGTCTTCGACAACCGCTTCCCCTCGCTGGCGCTCGAATCGCACGACCCGCCAGCGCTGACGGTGCCGACCGCGCCCGCGAATGGCCATTGCGAAGTGGTGGTCTTCACGCAGGACCCGAACGCGGCCCTGGTGCACCTGCCGCTGTCGCGCATCGAATTGCTGTTCAAGGTCTGGGGCGACCGCACCACGCGCATCGGCGCCCAGCCGCACATCCAGTACGTGCTGCCTTTCGAGAACCGCGGCAGCGAAGTCGGCGTGACCCTGCACCATCCGCACGGCCAGATCTATTCCTACCCGTTCATCCCGCAAGTGCCCGAGCGCATGCTGGCCCAGGAGCGCGACTGGTACCTCGAGCACGGCACCAGCCTGCTGTGCGACATGGCGAAAAAGGAGTCGGAAGACGGCCGGCGCGTGCTGTTCGAGGACGAGCACGCGATCGCCTTCGTGCCGGCCTGCGCCCGCTACCCCTACGAGGTGTGGGTGATGCCGAGCGCGCCCTGCAAGGACTTCGCGTCCCTGTCCGACGCCCAGCGCACCAGCCTGGCGCGTGCGCTGAAAACCGTGCTGCTGAAGTACGAAACCATGTGGAACCGGCCTTTCCCTTACCTGATGGCCTGGTACCAGGCGCCGACCGACGGCCTGGACCACCCTGAAACCCAGCTGCACGCCCAGTTCTACCCGCCTTACCGCTCGCGTGAGCGCCTGAAATACCTGGCCGGCACCGAGCTCGGCGCCGGCATGTTCGCGATGGACGTGCTGCCCGAGAACACCGCGGCCGAACTGCAGGCGGTGCAGGTGTCGCTCGAGGAGGATGCATGAGCGAGGCTTTGCAACTGCGCTCGGCGGAAGTGCAGGCCAAGCTGGCGCTGCTGCGCGAATGCCTGGGCAAGGCGGGCGCCGCCGCGATCCGCCTGCGCGGCATTGACTGGTTCGCGTGGGTCACGGCGGGCGGCTCCAGCGCCGTGCTGCAGACCGCCGAAATTGGCGTGGCCGAAGTGCTGGTGACCCAGGACGAAGCCGTGATCCTGACCGACGAGATCGAGGCCGCGCGCCTGCGAGAAGAGGAAATTCCGGCCGGCTTCAGCTTCCACGCCTCGCCCTGGGCCCAGATCGACCTGCGCGAGCGCTATGTGCTGGGCGTGGCCGGCGAGGCCATCGTGCTGTCGGACCGCCCGCACAACGGCGAGCAGCCGCTGCCGCACGCGCTGCGCCTGCGCCGCCTGGTGCTGGGCGAGGCCGAGCAGATGCGCTACCGCGCCCTGGGGCGCGAAGCGGCCGAGGCCATGAGCGAGGTGCTGCGCGCGGCACGGCCCGACTGGACCGAATACCAGCTGGCCGGCGCCGGCGCCCACGCCCTGTGGCGGCGCGGTATCCACCCGGCCCTGGTGCTGGCGGCCGGCGAGCGCCGCCTGCCTTTGTTCCGCCATCCGGTGCCGAGCCATGAGCCGATCGGCAAGCGCGCGATGCTGGTGTTCTGCGCGCGCCGGCACGGTTTGTATGCCAACCTCACGCGTTTTGTGAGCTTCGGCGCCGCGCCCGAGGAACAGGCGGCGCTGATGGAAGTCGAGGCCACCGGCCTGAGCGCGGTGGAGCCGGGCAAGTCGCTCTCGGCCGTGTACCACGCCTTCGACGCCGCCTATAAACACGCCGACCGCGCGGACGCCCTGAACGAGCACCACCAGGGTGGCATCACCGGCTACCTGGCGCGCGAGATCGTGGCCACGCCCAGCACCGCCACCGGTCTGGAGCACGGCATGGCCTTCGCATTCAACCCCAGCTTTGCGGGCATCAAGATCGAGGACACCTTCCTCCTCGGCCCGCAGGGACTGGACAACCTGACGTATGACCCGCAGTGGCCTGCCGCAAACGTGCATGGCCGCCAGCGGCCACTCTGGCTGGAGATCATCTGATGCTGACGACCGACTCCTTCTTCGGCGGCGCGCCCGAAGTCAACGCCTCCGCACCCGGACGCGTGAATTTGCTGGGCGAGCATACCGACTACAACGATGGTTTCATGCTGCCGGTGGCCACGCCCCAGCGCACCACGGTGGCCCTGAGCCGCAGCGGCGACGGCCATTTCCACTTCTATTCGAGCACGCTCGACGCCCACGTGACGTTCGCGCCCGACGGCAGCGCACCCAGCGGCTACGGCAGCTACATCGAAGGCTGCATCCGCCTGGTCGAGGCCGAGGGCGTGGAAGTGCCGCCGCTGCGCGTGTGGGTGTCGACCGACGTGCCGGTGGGCTCGGGCCTGTCCTCGAGCGCGGCGCTGGAAGTGGCGACGCTGCGTGCGCTGCGCGAACTGCTGGGCTTCGAGCTCGACGACGTCAAGCTGGCGCGCATCGCCCAGCGCGCCGAGATCGAATACGCCCGCGTGAACTGCGGGATCATGGACCAGATGGCGTCCAGCCTGGCCGACGAGGGCCATATGCTGTTCATCGACGCCCGCTCGCTGGAACACCGCCTGGGGCCTTTGCCCGACGATGCCGAGATCATCGTGATCGACTCCGGCATTGCACGCAAACTCGCCGGCAGCAAGTACAACGAGCGGCGTGCCGAGTGCGAAGAAGCTTCGCGCAAGCTGGGCGTGCAGGCGCTGCGCGACATCACCGACCCGCAGCTGGTGGAAGACCTGCCAGAGCCGATCCGCCGCCGCGCGCGCCACGTGGTGCTGGAAGACCTGCGCGTGCTGGAAGCGGTGGAGGGCGTCTCGGCCGAGCGCTTCGGCGAACTCATGAACGATTCCCACGCCAGCCTGCGCGACGACTACGAAGTGTCGATCCCCGAGCTCGACGAGCTGTGCGAACTGCTGCGCCAGCAGGACGGCGTGTTCGGTGCGCGCCTGACCGGCGCCGGCTTCGGCGGCGCCTGCGTGGCCCTGTGCCGCGCCGGCATGGGCGCCGCGGCAGGGCAGGCCGCAGTGGCTGCTTACAACAACAAGGACGGACGGCAGGGGCGGCTCCTGATCCCGGTGCCTGCTGCGAACCTGCAATCAACGGCTGAAAGAAAGGAAAACGATGAGTCAGTTTGAATATCCTCGCCCCCAACTGGTCCGCGACGACTGGATCAGCCTGAACGGCAAATGGCGCTTCTGCTTCGACGACGACATGCGCTACAAACTGCCGGGCGACGTGGCGGAGTGGACGCATGAAATCGAGGTGCCATTCGCACCCGAAACCCAGATGTCGGGCATCGGCGACACCGGCTTCCACCGGGTCTGCTGGTACCAGCGCGAATTTTCAGTCACCCCGACCGAAGGGCGCACCATCCTGCACTTCGGCGCGGTCGACTATTCGGCGCGCGTGTGGGTGAACGGCCAGCTGGTGGCCGAGCACGAGGGCGGCCATACGCCGTTCTCGGCCGACATCACCTCGGCCCTGAAGGCC
>Ga0265780_10011555_pt1 | contig 10432 bp, 8 predicted proteins | sample P1T30metagenome_FD_192432 | JGI IMG/M metagenome (GOLD analysis project Ga0265780, IMG submission 192432) | Plant litter microbial communities from East Loma Ridge, Irvine, California - P1 T30 | ecosystem: Environmental > Terrestrial > Plant litter > Unclassified | place: USA: California... | reverse complement strand
CGATATCTGCTCCTGCGTGGCGGCCCTGCTCGACGGACTCGACAGCGCCGGCATCGCAAAACCAGACGCGCAGTGGCTCGGCCCGATCGCCGAGCGCAAGGAGCAGAACCTGGCCAAGATGGCGGCCCTGCTGGAGCGCGACGCGACCCCGATGAACTTCCATGGCGCCCTGCGCGCCATCCGCGATGTGCTGAAGAACCATCCCGACATCAACCTGGTGAACGAGGGCGCCAACACCCTCGACTATGCGCGCAGCATCATCGACCAGTATCAGCCGCGCAAGCGGTTCGACTCCGGTACCTGGGGGATCATGGGCATCGGCATGGGGTATGCCATCGGCGCGGCCGTCGTCAGCGGAAAACCGGTGGTCGCGGTCGAAGGCGACAGCGCCTTCGGGTTCAGCGGCATGGAGATCGAGACCATCTGCCGCTACCAGCTGCCGGTCACGACCATCATCTTCAACAACAACGGCGTGTATCGCGGGACCGATGTCAATCCGACCGGCGGCAAGGATGTCGCGCCGACCGTGTTCGTCAAGAACGCCCGCTACGACCGGATGATCGAGGCCTTCGGCGGCATCGGCTACCACGTCACCACGCCCCAGGAGCTGGCCAGCGCCTTGCGCGAGGCGATTGCTTCCGGCAAGCCCGCCCTGATCAACGCCGTGATCGACGAGACCGCCGGCACCGAGAGCGGGCGCCTGACCAACCTGAACCCGCAAAGCAGCGCGAAACAGTAGCGCAAGCAACCGCGTCGCCGTAGCCAGCGCCCTTCAGGAGAGCGCTGGCAGGCCGGGCGCCGGGTCCTGCAAGATTATCGATCGACAAAAGGAGACTGGGATCATGAGCAAACCACTCGAAGGCATCAAGATTATCGACTTCACCCACGTCCAGGCCGGCCCCGCCTGCACGCAAATGCTGGCATGGTTCGGCGCCGACGTCATCAAGGTCGAGCGTCCCGGTGCGGGCGACGTCACGCGCTCGCAGCTGCGCGACATCCCGGGCGTCGATGCACTGTATTTCACCATGCTCAACAGTAATAATCGGTCGCTGACGCTCGATACCAAGAAGCCGGAAGGCAAGGAAATTTTAACCAGGCTGATCAAGGAGTCGGACGTCCTGGTCGAGAACTTCGGTCCTGGTGCGCTCGATCGCATGGGCTTTACCTGGGAACATATCAAGGAACTGAACCCGGGCATGATCGTGGCGTCGGTGAAGGGCTTCAGCGATGGACACCACTACGAGGACCTGAAGGTCTACGAGAATGTGGCGCAGTGCGCGGGCGGCGCGGCATCGACCACCGGCTTCGACGATGGTCCCCCCACCGTCAGCGCTGCCGCCCTGGGCGACAGCAATACCGGCATGCACCTGGCGATCGGTATCCTGACGGCGCTGCGCGCGCGTGACACCAGCGGCCGGGGCCAGAAAGTGGCGGTGTCGATGCAGGACAGCGTGCTGAACCTGTGCCGCGTCAAGCTGCGCGACCAGCAGCGCCTGGACCGCGTCGGCTACCTGGAAGAGTATCCGCAGTACCCGCATGGCACGTTCTCGGACGTGGTGCCGCGTGGCGGGAACGCCGGCGGTGGCGGCCAGCCGGGCTGGGTGCTCAAGTGCAAGGGCTGGGAGACCGACCCGAACGCCTATATTTATTTCACCATCCAGGGCCATGCCTGGGCGCCGATCTGCAAGGCGATCGGCAAGAATGAATGGACCGAGGACCCCGCCTACATGACGGCGGCGGCGCGCCAGGACAAGATCTTCGATATCTTCGGGACGATCGAGGAGTGGTTGAAGGACAAGACCAAGTTCGAGGCGGTCGATATCCTGCGCAAGTTCGATATTCCCTGTTCGCCCGTGCTGTCGATGAAGGAAATTGCCGCCGACCCGTCGCTGCGCGCCAGCGGGACCATCGCCGAGGTGCAGCACAAGGAACGTGGAACCTACCTGACCGTGGGTAGCCCCATCAAGTTTTCGGATATGAAGGTCGACATTACTGGCTCGCCGCTGCTGGGGGAACACACCGACGAGGTGCTGGAAAGCCTTGGGTACAGTGCGAGGCAGATCGCGGCGCTGCATGAGCAGCAGGTGGTCTGATCGCGAAGCAGGCTGACGCGATCGGATCCGACAGCGCCTCGGCCATTTGCGGGGCGCAATCTTTTATGGGGGCATCCATGCAGGTCGACCTGGATTTCCAGCAGCTGGTCCATGCAATCGGCGACGGTGTCATCGTCTGCGATGCGGCTGGCGCCATCACATTCTGGAATGCTGCCGCGACGCGCATCTTCGGCTTTGGCGAGAGCGAGGCCATCGGACAGTCGCTGGACCTGATCATTCCTCAGCGTCAACGCGACCGTCACTGGGATGGCTATCACAAGACCATGGCCACGGGTCAAACGCGCTACGGCAATGACGTGCTGCGTGTTCCCGCGCTGCACAAGGAAGGCAAGCCCTTGTCGATCGCATTCACGGTCGCGATCCTGCGGGCCCTGGACGGATCGGTGTCGTCGATCGTTGCCGTGGTGCGCGATGAGACCGAGCGCTGGAGCGAGGAACGCAAGCTGCGGGCGCGGGTTGCCCAGCTCGATACGGCGCAGGCGTAGTGAGGTGCCATGAGGCGAGTGAACGGGTGAGGGCGGTCGGGCAAACGTCCGTTCTGGATAGGGTAGCTCTCGGAATTTGTTGGGGCGCTCATGAAAATTCTCGTGGCAGAGACAGATTACCGTTGAACTCCAACGGTTCCTGCTCATGCGGTGAACGTGATCGCGGCCACGAAGTACGCGAAGATTCTAGCTGCAGCAGCGTGGGCGCTACTCAGCCTCATTGCCATTACGCTGTTCTATCGATAGATGACCAGGATGCTGGACGACCTGGCCGGATCTCTGAAGGTCAAAAGCATCAAGGTGACGGGGTTCGGCATGGAGGCCGAATTATCGCCGCAAGAAGTACAAGCAACGGTAGACGCGTTGCTGAGAGAATTTTCGGATCCGACTAATGAGCTGGCGGAATACGACGTACAGTGGCTCGATCGAATCGCAGTCGCTGAGGGACGCCAGACTGTCATTGAACTTGTACGGTTATGTATCCGTAGCGTCGATGTCCATCATCAGTTGCGTCGTCTGCGCGATCGGCAACTGATCCAGCCAAATGGGTAGTCGATGGCACGCTGACAAACATCCAGTACTCACGCGGTCTGGAATGCTTGCGCGCAATCTGCGAATGCAGTCACGACTCAACCGCACATATCGACTCGCTGACCGCGACAACACAGTCAGTTCTGGTATTTCCAAGTACTCGTACCTAAATCAGGTGACGTAATTTTCGACTAAGTGATTGGATTGTTTGGGATTCGTGCAAAAGTCATCTATTTTGAGTACTTCGGCATTTCTCGCGTCGGCAACATTGTACCTAAATATGGTGACTTAGTAGACGGGATCGAATTCAAACCTAAACATGTAGACTTAGCGCACGTCCCCGCATTTTCCGTGACCTGCTAGTTTGCAAGACGTTGGCAGCACAGGGCGAACTGAAATTAGCTCAGCTTTCAAATACCCTCGCAATAGGCATCCTCCGCACGAAGTTCAAGCTTCATTGATTTAACAAAACAACGAGCATCAGTCGCAATCAATTTTCCTTGTCGCAATATCAATTACCAGAAGTAATCATATTGCTCCTTGGTAGAGCTGCCGACGCGGTTACGCCGATTTAATCCATAGTTAGTTATTGATGCCGGAAAAAGTTACTTTGCAGGTGCTTGGCGCAGAGGATCGCTAGGGGACGAACCCCCTGTCCTCATAGGCATGGCAAAACCGAACCCTGGGCCCAGCAGCGTCGCCTTAAAAGTTAGTTTTGAGCGATTCGTCTAGATGTTATCTAGATAATCCGTAGTTGGTTTTTGACGTCGGAAAAAGTTACTTTGCAGGTCTGCGCGCGAAGGCCCTCTGCCAGACAGATGCTCTGTCCTCGTAAAGATGGAGAAACGGAACCCTCGGACCAAGCAACGACGCCCAAAAAGTTAGTTTTTGGCGAATCGACCAGACGTTATCTAGACATCTGCCCTCATGAGCACCGCGTTCTTGTCTCGCGAAGGAATATACGCGGTGCAGCCTTTGAAACACGTACCCAGATATTATCTGGGGCGGTCTTCGTAGCAGAAAAAGCAGTATCTCCAGTATTATATAAACCCAGAAAATATTTTGCTTGCGGAATACCGAAAGCAGTTGTATAAATTGCATTCGCACTCAAAATCAGCTTCCGCTTTAAAAAATGCGAGCAGCCGAAACTAACTTTGGCAGTGAATTGTATGCCCTAAGGATTCGTACAGGCGCGACACAAGCAGACGTCGCCGCTCGAGCCGGATTGGGTAGAGGCTACTACTCGCAGCTGGAAAATTCAAGAAAGGGGCCGCCTTCGACGCTCCTCTTGTGCCGCATCGTCGAGGCGCTGGAACTGAGCGACGCTGAGTCGCACCGCTTGTTCGCTGTCGCGGTTGCAGATCGGTGCGCCGCGACTTGTCACAGTTCTGTGGCCTCGATCTCTATAGCACCACTTGTGAAGTCATTGATTCAATCCGCGCCCAGGATTACACAAGAGCAAGCGGCGCGTATCGCAGCGATCCTTAAGGAGGAATAAATGTAGAAAACGACGAACCCCCTACAACTGAGATCCGCCGCTTTCTGGCCGAGATAGTATCTTCGAACGTGGAAATTCTAAGATATCGCTCTCCGGCCGGACGGTCAACTGTTGTTTTCAAAAAAGCTGCATCCGTCTATTAACTGGAGGGTAGAGCAATGGTGAAAGCAGTCTTAGAACGCGTTTCTTCAAGTGCGCATGCTCGGGAAACTCTTACGCCTTTGTCCGCGATACGCAAACGCGCGGCCAAGGTATCGAATCTCTGGATCTTCGATTCCCCCAAGAACAATCGCCGCCTTACCGTGTCCGGTGACGTGCCCTTCATGCACTTGGTGCTACTTGAAGGTGATACGAGCGTTGCTGGTTACGAACTCGTCGATGATCCTTTTAAAGTTGCTTCAAACAGTGATGCCGGCTATGTCAGGGTACGCAGCCGCGACGGCGCTGAGCATTGGATCGTCATAGCTCGTTCTGGGCGCTCTTCATCAGGCAAGGAACGTGATCCCTCGATTCCGGAGGGTCTGCGAGAGAAGGCATTATCGGCCGGTGTAGAAGTTCATGTCCGCAGCGAACTTGAACTGCTTGGGAAAGAAGTCTTCCTGGACAACTGGCTCATGCTCTGCGCAATCATGACCCGTGTCAAAGCTTATCCCACGTATCGCGAAACCGAGCTGTTCTTGGCATTAATGTCTCGACATAGCGGATTGCGCGTACAGGATGTCTTGGCCGACGCCAGGGCCGATCGGAGCATCATGCTTGCCGTAGTGGCCAGGGCGCTCCAGGACGGCACGGTGCACACCGATCTGACTCGCCGCCTATTCGGAACTCACTCGCAACTTGAGCGGGTGCGGTCATGAGTGTCCCACGTAACCGGGCCCTTATTCCTGCTGCCTTTGCGGACCTGTCGCAGTGGCCAGCACCTGATGAGGATGTCCTGAATGAAGAAATCCTGCGTATTTACCGACCTCGTAAGCTCGCTGTCGCAATGTACGCCGACGGAGTAGCGCACGAACAGATCACGGCTGCTACGGCGATACCGCGTCAGAAGATTTTCTACCTTGTTAGCCGATGCATGGCCGGTGGTGAGGACGGCACGATCGCCGGCTTTCGTGCGTTGGTGCCTTGGAAGCGTATGCGCGGCTACGAGCGGCGTGCTCCAGTTGTCCATGAGCTAGGTGAAGGATCGGGAGGTTGTGCAGGTGCTCTATCGCAGCTGTTCGCGCGATTTCCCGAAGTGGAGCTACACATTCGGAACCGCTTTCTTGGCACTGGAGAGCGTTCGGTTCGAGTAGTTCGGATCAGCTACGCCGAGCTTCATGGTGAATTTCTTGACCAGCTACGCTCACTGGGTTTTACGTCGGAGGACTGGCCATTCAGTACGAAGAACTGCGGATACAAGTCTCTTCGGCAATTTTGTATTGGATTGCTGAGCGAGAACGCAACGCGCTGGTTTTCGGCTCGCTGTGGAGAGGAAGCGGCGCGTCGACATGGGGTCGGGTCTGGGCGGCGCAGCCTTTTTCCGCAGCTTCGCGGCTATGGCGCATGCCAATTAGATTTCCATAAAGTCGACGCAGCTTCAGTTCTGATCTTGGAGACCGAAGATGGCGGACGCTTGCCAGTACCGCTTGCTCGCTGGCACATCGGCTTTCTAATTGAGGAGCGATGGAATCTTGTGCTGGGCGCGTTTGTAGCGCTCGAGGGGAACCCGAGCGGGGACAGTGTGCTAGAGGTGGTCGAGTCCGCGTTACGTCCACCGGCCGAAGAAAGCAATGCGGCTACTTGCCCATTGACTGTTGACGGGAAGGTTTTCCCCATACAAATCATGCCCGAGATAGCGTTCCAGGGCTTCGGCGTCCTGAAAATGGATAACGCATGGTCGAATGCGGCGACCGAAGTCGTCGATAACATAATCCGTACACTCGGTTGTGCGATCAATTTCGGTCCGGTCAAAGCGTGGTGGCGTAGGCATCCAGTTGAAAGGATTTTTGGCAAACTGAGCGAGCGTGGTTTAAAAAGACTGCCTTCCACATTCGGGTCTGGGCCAAAAGACACGCGCCGCAATAAGCCCGTCGAGCAGGCCGTGAAGTTCGAGATCACCATACGTGACCTCATTGATGTCATTTATGCCTGCATCAGAGAGCACAACGAGGAAGGGAATGAGGGTAACAATTTCTCCTCGCCGATAGGAGCGCTCCAGCATGGCTTGATTCGCTCAGATTCGGGAGTGTTTCTGCAGCCTTTACCCATTCCGGCGCAGCAAGACTTGAAGCTTCTTTCTCATGTCGAAGTTGTTAAGGTTTGCGGCAGCCGCAAGAATAATATCCGGCCTCATGTGACTCTCGGGCGATGGAAGTATACAAACGCCGCGCTTGCGAACGCCTACGACCTCATCGACCGGCAGCTCATCGTCTACTGCGATCGACGCGATGTCCAGGTCGCAAATGCGACCGTACTCGAGACGGGCGAACAGCTCGGCGCTCTGCAGGCCCCGGCGAACAAGCAAGGACACCATATTTCCTGGCGCAACCGTGCACTTATGAACCAGGCAGGTCTGTCGCAACGCCTGCATGAGAATTCGACGTCAGTGGCGGCACGCTGGTGCGATGGCAAGGCGGACGAACTGCGCGAACGCAGCAAGCTTGCTCAAAACGCCAAGCGCGCGTCTAAGGAAGCGCTCGCCCTTTCCAAGGTCCAGGCCGATCAAAAGCGCATCGGTGATAAAGCGGCGCTAGGGGACTCACTGATACCTTCACCGCCTTCAATCTCGCCCAAGACCGGTAGTTTCTTCGATTTCGAAGCTCCCAAGACTGGTCCTACTTTTTTAGGAGATTAAATTGACTGCATTCGCTGACCTACTGACGATCGACCATCCTGCATTTAATCGAAATACTGTCCTATTGACCGAACCAATCAAGGAACTCTACCAAGTCGTCCGCCACATCCTGCTCGTGCGCGAAAGCGGTTGCTGTTTCACTGCGCAAAGCGGTGTAGGAAAGACTCGCGCGCTTGTCCTACTCGAACATCTACTGCGTGACCGCATGCCCGAATTGGTCGTGATCCGGCATAACAGCTGGAACCAGCAAGTTTCATCGATCCGCGCATTCTTCAAACATTTTCTTACTGCGGTAGGTCACCCAGAACTTCGTGGCGAGACCTTCGACCTGCGCCACCGACTTGTGCGACGCCTCATTGATCTGGCCCGGGTATATCAGTCACCGTTTGTCGTGCTCCTTATCGATGAAGCAAATGCCATGCGTCTAGAAGATTTTCTCTTCCTGAAAGATATCTATAACGAGTTGGACCGTGAAGGCGTCCAGTTGGTAACGATCATGATGGGGCAGGACCCAGATTTCTCTGACGTTATCGGCAGCCTTCGGGAGCTGGGTAAGTCTGATCTCATCTCCAGATTTGCACGGCGCCGTCAATCGTTTCGAGCATTCTCGTATAAGGAAGATGTGGCGTCGATTTTTGCTCAATATGACAGTTCCGTCTGGCCAGCTGAAACTTCCCAGACCTGGACCCAGTTTTTTATGCCGAATGCCTGGGACGCTGGATTTCGACTGGAGAACGAGACGACGAGGTTTTTTGAAGCTGTGAAAAAATGTTCCCCGCATTCGGTGCACAAAGTGGGTTTTCCAGCCCGACAATTCTTCACGGCACTACGGCGCTATCTCACGGTCCAGCATCATCGCGACGCACCGGGTGTGTTTCCAAGCTCGGACGCTTGGGACGAAGCTGTTGACTTTGCACTTCTGGCGGACTCAATTGCCGAAATGAAAGGTGAAGCCAAGCGAGCACAAGGGAGACCGCGATGAAAATTTACGATAACGCCGTTAGAGAGCTTCCTTCCAACGCCGCGCTCGATTTGGTTCCCTTGCCGAACGAATCGATGGTCTCCTCAATATGGCGATTCGCCTGGCGTAACGGCCTCGGAGTGAAAGAACTGCTCACCCATTGCACTCACGGTGCGGGCTATCAGAAAGAGCATGCTACTTTTTCCTACAAGCGTGGTTTCGACCCGGACGTGTTCAGTCACAGCAGCTGGTGGATTGATGAGCCGAGCGAGAAAGAGGTATTCGGATCATCATCTGAGAAACTTAGGTCTATATGGTGGAATACTGCGTTTCGCTATTGTCCCCTATGTCTAGGGCATCTTTATCACAGCTTCTGGCATCAATCGAAGTTCCTCTCCCACTGCCCGCTAGATGGAGCTGCACTGCGCGATACGTGTTACTCGTGTGGCAAGCATTTGCCCACTTACGGATTTCATCAAGAAATCCTAAGCAGGCCATACGTCTGCCCGCACTGCAACGGTCCCGTCTCAGGCGTTGGATTGAGCGTGGATGCCCGGTTGGAGATACAGCAAAGCAAAAGGGAATACGCGCGGGCTTTTGAAAGTCTTGATCATTGGTGGGAGGAGTCGACAGCAGCACGCAATCAGCTAGAATCACTTTTGTCTTCACGGGCATATCATTTCTCGCCGTGGTTGAGGCCTGAAACTACATTGCTGCAGTGGGTTATTCACCAGGTCCCTCCGCCAGCAATACTACATTTCACGACACGCAAAGTTCCCCAACTCGTGGTCTTGACCTGGAAAATTGCGCTTGAACGATGCGACCCTATGAAAAGCGTCCTTTATCCGAAGCGTTGGAAAACTGAAAAACTTAATCTTGCGCTAAAGGTTTATCGTGCAACGCTACGACGGTTACTTCGAGTAATCGCAGAATCGGAACCGTTCGACGATGAAGACTATGTTCGTCATCGAGCCGAATCCATCAGAGACCTTCTGGATTCTCCCAGCGGCTGCAACATGAAACTATTAGCCTTTATCATGCTCAGAAACAGCTACGAGACCTATTTTAGTTTGATGCATGCATCGCCAAACCAAGCAGATTTCCAGGACTGGAATGTGGGATTTCCTTATGGGAACGAATTTGCACAGCGGGTAAGGATATGCTGGCGGGCGCAGTTCGTCGCCGAGTATGCAGCGTTCTATTGGTGGCTAGTCGCTGTGCGCGATGGGAGGAAAAGAGTTGGCGATTTCAGAAGAGAAACGGCGACAATGAGTCATGTTGATGTGAAGTTCGACGGAAGTAATGGCGACTATATTATTGGTAAGGTTGCCTTCCCAGCTGTTGATGGACTTCGGCTTAGCCTGTCTCCCTGATGTCATAGGTGGGCGAAGTCGGATAATGAAGTAGCTACCATGACCGGTAGTGGGCAGCTCGCCACCTACCGGTCAGCCAATCTTGCAACAAAAGCAGATTTCGCTATCTTAGTTTGAGGATCCGGCGCGCACCAGTGAGTACGATGACGGCGATGATGGTGCCCACAACGAGATCGGGGTAGGGCGAACCAGTCCAGGTAACCAACACTCCAGCGGCGATCACGCCGAGATTGGCGATAACGTCGTTGGCGGAAAATATATAACTTGCCTTCATATGCGCACCCCGATCACGTTTCTTGGCGATCAAAATCAGGCAGGCAGCGTTAGCAATGAGGGCTACTGCTCCAACGCTCATCATCAAAACAGATTCGGGCTCACTGCCAAAGAAGACACGTCGAACCACTTCACTCAGCGCACCTAGTGCGAGCACGAGCTGAAGCCACCCAGCCACGTGGGCCGCACGAGTTTTTAGCGCAGCCGCGCGGCCAACCGCGTATAACGCTAAGCCATAGACCGCTGCATCGGCGAACATGTCGAGCGAATCGGCTACTAATCCTGCGGATTCTGCAATCAACCCCCATCCGAGTTCGACCACGAACATTACAGCATTTATAGCCAGCAGCAGCCGCAACGTTTT
>Ga0265780_10011554_pt1 | contig 10435 bp, 10 predicted proteins | sample P1T30metagenome_FD_192432 | JGI IMG/M metagenome (GOLD analysis project Ga0265780, IMG submission 192432) | Plant litter microbial communities from East Loma Ridge, Irvine, California - P1 T30 | ecosystem: Environmental > Terrestrial > Plant litter > Unclassified | place: USA: California... | reverse complement strand
AGTGCTGTGGGGTAACGAGTGCCCTGAAGCTAGTCGGCCTAGGGACTCTCGTCCGCGGACTACTCGCCAAACCTCACCTCATCTTACAAACCACACATGCCTCATATCGAGTGACAGTTGCCAGGATTTACACGTACCTTTTCCATGTTCAAGACCTGATGGCTTTCTGTCGTCCGCGGGCTGACGGTCGGTTGTGCGTGCCAACCGCGGCCGAAGCATGACATCTGCTCTTCCCCATCTGTCTCCAACGGCATCCGCAGCAGCTACCCAATCCTTCCCACAATCTTCCCCAAGTCTATAATTCTGTGGTGCCCATATCTTGTACAAGCGTTGGATTCAGTTCCGTGCTGCGACTCTACATGACCAAGTTTGTATTCCAGTCCCCAAATACTTCGACGCGTGGCTGAGACACGTTACTCATCCACACACGGCTCGTCACGCTTTCACAAATCAGCCCGCGCTGCAGTACTCCGCAAGGCCTAACAATAGGATCTCCGACCACCGGTCTTTCCTTTTCGGGTGTAAAGTTCAGCCTCCGATACTTTAGTGCAGGACATGCGGTAAGGCCTCCCATAGTGGGGCCACGATCCGCGACACGCATAGCACCGAGTAGGTGCTCACAACAGAGGTCTAGTAAAGCAGATACTCAAAGTTGCGGCTGATATCTTCCTTTTGTCACATCGAAACGGGTGTTGATCATGGTTTTTAGATGTTGTGCACGCGGCTGCTCAGCCCACTCTGTCCAACGTGGAGAAAGCCTTCTAGGCGTTCTTGGTGCGGCCCCAATCTTTCAGCCCCCAATAACGGTCCCATGTAGCTACGCGAGGAGATATGGATAAGAAGGTTTGGAGGCTGTGGTTTTTGCTAATTGTCATTCTCTCTTCACCGGCTGTTTGCCGGTTTCCGTTTCAAGGTCTTCTCCACCGAGTTTCCCAAGATCACTGTCACTTGTCTACAATTCAGGAGGTCCGCTCAGCCTTGCTATCCAACGCGAATGCAACCTCTTCTCTAGTGGGTGTAAACATACTCTCCGACTCTGCGATTGAGAATACAAATCTTCAAAACCACACTTCGCATTGGCGAGATAGGAAATAAACCGATGGACCGCATCCGTAATATCCAAAGCGGACATGATGACAATGTACCGTTGATAGCCTCATCTGAACCTACATCATATAACAGCGGCGATGTAGCGATGCAGGAGATTGAAGATACACCGTTGTTCTCACCACCCATGGTCGCTTCGCCGGAAATCATGGACGCCAAAGGAGGCGCGTACAGGAACTTCAGCACTCCCAGCTCAGGTGGCGGTTACAGAAACTTTAGTACTGCTAGCACAACCTTTGACGTGGAAGACGGATCTCAACACCAAAGAGGATCCCATCATATCAAGCGATTTGACCACCGAGAGGCAAGAAAATCGCTTCTAATCACTGGTGCCTCTAAGCTTCTGATCACCATATTCTTCAGTGCCGCCATTTGCGTTACTCTCAAGTCCTGGGAAGGGTTCCGCCATCCCGTTGTTCTATCCAGGAAGGACCTTCAAATCTTCAACTCACTCACAATCGGCCTATCACTATGCTTAGGCTTGAATCTACTTGCATCACTCAAGCACTACGCCTCCGTCTTTCGATGGACCTTCCTCACCCGGCGATATGTCAGCCTAGAGGTGTTTGATCTCATTCTCCACCTTAGTTCACTGGCCAAGGTCACGAAACTGATGATTATATCCTCTCCTGGGTTTCGGGGGAAGACATGGCTACGCAGATTCCGTTGGTTCAAAGACGTGAGAGACGACGGGACAAAATGGATGTGGCTCGCATGCCTAGCCTGGCTTCTGGTCAATATTGGCTCCCAGGTCCTCGTCGCTCTACTGAGCTTGTTCTGGCCCACCAATAATTCTGAGCTTCCACTCCTCGTCAAGGGAGATGTGGCGGTAGCTGACCTGAATGTCTGGTATATCGACCCACTTAAACCTGACTCTGCGGTAGACCCAGAAGAAATGATCAGCGGGGCGCCTCTGGATGCAGCATGGACATTTGGGATGGCAGCCATGGCATATCCAGTATATGATCTTCCAAACATACAGAATGATCTATCGGGACTAACTGGTGTGCCCATCTATCGAAGTAACGGTGGATACACCTACCGCTTCTTCAACCGCGAACCAGCACACCAGTGGCTCAACTACCTCGCCAGTTCGCGCAACGTGACCGCCGCCGCTACATGCACTCAGCTTGAATTGAAAGATGACGAAGTTCATAGCGTGGAAGGAAGACCATTGTTTCTCGTAGCCCGAGAGCCTGGCACAGAAGAGTTTCTTGAATATGAACTTCCCGAGGCAGCCTCAGGCTCGATAACGTGGACAGCATCCGTATTCCCCCACTGCGGCGCTCGCTGTACAAACTTTACCGTCACGCAATTAGGCATCGAGGACGACCCGGTTGACAAGACTTCTCTTTTTCTTTGCAACAGCACACTGGGCGCAGTCACGGAGCCATATGGCAAGTACGACATAGAGGTGCGTACCCGCAACGATACGGACGCCATCTATGGCACCGATGGCTTTGCGCGCATAGCAGCTGGCGCAATTGGTTGGGCAGGTTTATACAACGACCCGTTCGACGACCGGCAAGTCCGATCCTACAGCCAAGGCTCCAAATGGTCGCCCGCACACAACATCAACAAAGAGCAAGTCGAAGACCTGCTCATGCATTTTACCATCAACGCCGTCGCTGCCTTTGATGATCACGGCATCCGGTACACGCTGGCGTCTCAAATCGTGGTCCCGACGCAAGGCCAGCAACTCGATGTAGACTGGTCTTACATCTTCAGCATCCTCGGCGGCATCTGCGGGATCCAGTTCCTCGCACTTTTGCTGCTCGTGCTGTTTGCGCACCGCACGATTGTTAGGGATGATAGTTATTTCAGCATGGCCATGTTGCTTCGGCCCGTGGTGAGCAGGGTGGGCGAGGGCGGCATGTTGATGAGTGGGGATGAGATCAAGGAGAGTAAGGCGTTGAAGTGGAAGAAGATTCGGTATGATTACCGCGAGGGGGCTGATGGGGAGCCGAATCGTGTTGCCATCTTTTGGGAGGGCAGAGATCAAAAAGAAGGACGGAAGAGCTGGGCGGCGGGGAGTTATAGCTAGTTGATTGGACATGTCTCCTCTATATTTTTTTTCCTCGCAGATCTGGAGGATATGGGGATTTTGTTTTACTTTTTTTTCTTCTTCTTCATAATACTCAGATATCTAATCATAACTGAGCATTCCTTTCTCTTTACATCAAATCCTCCTCGTCAACCTTTTCTCCTCTTCTTCCAGCAAGATACACCCTCCCACTCTCATATGCCCCAAGATACAAGCCCGCACCGATAAAAGTCCAAATGCCCCTCAGTGCGCCTCCCCTCCACAACCCCTTGAACCCTTTTTCCGCCACAATCTCCTGTCCCACCTGCCAACTACTCTTTCTCGCAGAGCCAGAGCTAGTAGACGCTTTCGACTTGCCAACCGCATCTACAAAGCCATTCGACTGACTGTTTTTCTTCTTATTGCCTGACTGTTCGGAGCCCGTACTCCCCTCGTCCCCCGCACTCAACATGATCCTCGTCTTGACAACATCCACCGGCGTCGTAATCACGGCTGCAAGCGCACCCGCCGCACCCGCACTTATGGCCGTGATGACCCCACTTTCCACCACCGTCCCCCTTGTCAATCCACGCTCGTCTCTGTACTCCTTGACCCCCTGCTTCAGCCGTTCAAACAGCGGAAACTGCATGGCTGTAAAGGGTAGATTACGGCCTGCAAGGGCCGCATAGCCGCGCCAGAGGGCAAGGGGGTTTGATTTGAATTTCGAGAGGGTGGATAGCGTGGCGTTTGTTGGAGTTTGGGAAGAAGTGGAGGAGGAGGAGGACGAAGAAGAAGAAGCAGCAGCAGGGGGAGTAGAAACCATTTGGGCATTCTGTTTGATTACCTCTGCCGGGGTGAGAATGGCACAGGATACCAATTCGGCGAGGGAAGAAGCGGAAGCGTGGACGAGAGCAATGGGTAGGACGCCATCGGGCGAGGCCGACGTCGTGTTCCAGCGTGTAAAGAGGGATTTTGTATGTTCGTATGTTGTGAAGAATGCTCCTGCTGATGTGTTTTAGAAAAAAAAACATTGCGCATGTTAGTCTTCTAATTCCTTCCATCATCATCATCATCATCATCACAACTGCAACTCATATATCTTCTATTCCAAACAAAAAATGCCCCGAACAAGGAGGATTAAAAGTAGGAAGGGTAAGCACGTACAAGATGGTAGTGTGGCTACAATCACACTTCCAATCCCTTGATATACGCCACGGAATAGCTTTGGATCTACTTTGCCCGTTTGCGTGTTTGTGTACACGCGTGCATAGTTTGGGGATTGGATTCGCGTTTTTACCGTGTCGAGTGGGTAGACGAGGAGGTCGACTGTGAAGGCTGCAATGGCGCCTGCCTAATTATTCCGTCGTCTTGTCAGATCGAGTATTTGGCATGCGTACATGTAGTCATTGATGAGTTCCATGTGAAAATAAAAAAACCCCTTTCAGTGGCATCACGACTGTGACGAACTCGCAAAATGGAAAAAGCAAATAGGCCACACGTACGATCAGAATGTCGGAATTTGTATTCCCAGCCATGGCCCCCGAAAATACAGTATTAGAAGACGGGTTGTAGGGAACGTCTCGACACCTTGTGAAATCTTTGTGGTTTGATTAAAATCGAGTATGTAGTGTTTTCCAGGGCAAGGATTATTTTGCCCATCGTCAATGGGATGGATGCACTACGTCACCGATGCTATTCCGGCACGATACACGACAACACGACAACACGTGCTGAAAAATACCCCCTTCACAACAAACATCTCACATGCCGTCAACTAGCCACGAAATGCTAGTACAAGTAGGACGCTTTCAACTCATACAATATCGCCTATTGATCAGATCAGATTTAGATAATCATATCATTCAATTCATTTCAATACTTTTCATAACGTCCATCCGTCGCTATCGCAGAAAAACGGCCCCATTGCCACTTCCCTGTTTTTTTTTGCGACGCCAGATGAGAAAACCGAGAAGAAGCGGAGGGAGGGGGTATATCGGCATTCCACACATTTCCATAAGCCCTGTGCCATGGAAAAAAAACTCCGCTGAGAAACGAGCCAAACGTTATCCCAATCATACCCACCCAGCCCATGTGTTTCCCATCTACAAACGCCGGTGAACTTCACTTTTTCGTCAAAGATATATATAGTGCATCGAGCCTGCGATTGGACAAAGGAGAAGAAAAAAGAGAATGGGCGGACTACAACTTGGTGTCTTGCCTGTTTGAGTCGCTCAGGCGCCGGAAGGGCCCTTGCATGGTTGCACTTGGTCCGGGTCGAGCACTAGTCGTTCGTGTTGCGTTGCTGCCGCTCGCACTTGCAGTAGTGTTACCTGGAGTTCTCGACGTGCCGGCGGCATTGGAGCGCTGCTGAAGTGTCGCACTCACCACCCACTGCAAGTGCATACGCATGTTGCTAATGGCGGCATTGACGTGTAGCATCTCGTCCTTTGATCGCTGGCTCTCGTTGATAATCATCATGTTGGTGCGACCATCAAGATCGGTAAGGGCATTGGCGATGCGAGACACTTCCTCGCGAAGGGAGTCGTGTAGCGTAAGCAGGTGGTGGACTTGTGAGTCAAAAGGTGGCTGGGCGGGGTTGCTGTCATTTCCTGGTACGACGGGTGGAAATGAAGCTGGTGGCAAACGAAAATCGGGCGTTGGTGCTTGGGGGTCGGTGTCATTAGCATCCAAGGGGTCGGTGACGGGGAAGGAGGCGTCATTTCCATTCGATGGGTAGAGGTAGTTGGTGATGTTTGTGAGACCGTCTTCTAGTATGCCAACCTTCCTGGTTAGAGGTTCCATTCGCGCTTCGTTCCGCTCGATCCGAGCTTGCTGTTCGCGAAAGTGAGGCGCCATTGTTGCCATTGCACAAGTCGGTTCGTGAAGCACAACCTGGACACGCTCGGCGTGGAACTTGCATCCTACGATGGAGCCCTGGCATGATATGATGTGTTTGGGGCAGTCGTTGTTGATGTGGGGTTTGAGGTCCAAGCGAAGTACTTGGGTCGAACACAGCGTGCAGGACGTTATGCGGTTTTCGCAGAGGCTTCGTTGATGCTCCTGTGTCATGATGTTTAGCAAATGCTCCATGGAGTCAGACACGTTACTTGCCTCGAGATCCCTCTTTACGATAGACATGTGACAGTCCTCACAGCTCACCGTGTAATGCAAGCAGCCCAGATGAAAGTCCTTCTGCGTTGTCTGTAGGCGGCAGTCGGTCGCGGAGCACTCGACGGGCGTGTGTTCGCAGTACAGCATGACGTGGTCGTGAACATTGACGCGCTGATCAACCCAGTTGCAGCCAGCCTTTGTATTCGGGCATTTGACCACCAGCTCGTCCAACATGGTCTCTATAATCTTGGGCACGGGGCGAATGTCCTTGTCCGTTTCGACCGCGTGTCGGCACGTAGGACACGTCCTCCGGCCATTTGGCTGTGGGCGCCAGGCATGGTCGAGGCACTCGCGGCAGAAATAGTGCTCACACGAAAGCTGGACGGGCTTGTCAAAGGGCGCGTGGCAGATCAAGCAGACGAGGTTGCTGTCTGGCTCGGCGACGTACTCAAGGTTCTGGAGTTCGGGCGGGATCTTGACGATTCGGCTGTGTCGACGCTTCGATGAGGGTGAGTTTGACACTCGAAGAGCCAAAGGTGAAGGGCTGCTGGGAGGGCCACCGACCGTAATTCTGCCATCGTACTCATCGGCCCAGCCAGCCCAGTTGGCATTGCTCGACGAGCGCGACGAGCGCCGATCGTTTGGGGGTGGGATGGGACTGGGAGACGACATGGTGGTGGAGAGAGTGTAGGAACCAGAGAGGGAACTTGGACGGGCCGTGTCTTATGGACAAAAGGCTACATTCACTCCAACCAGCCTCTCCCAGGTCGTCAGCGGTGAGATGCGCTGGGCCCCGGGTCTCCTCAAGCCTGGTGCAGTGACAAAGGTAGCGGGCGGCGGAGGGGGCAGATCAGTCGAGGATGGTCGCCCTGGCCGTCATGCAGAGCGCCAGAAGCAAACACTATATAGGGCGGTCAGGAATGCGCATGGTCCCAAAGTAGGAGGGAGCATGCGGGTCTTTGTGTATGCCTGGAGGTTGCGCAAGAGCGAGACATGCGCCGTGCAGCTGCCCGCAGGCCTGCCCTGGTGCGCCCCGCCAATGGTGAATGGCCCGCTGCCTCCGCCCGCCGACCTGTCGTCAGCGGTCCGCTCCTGGAGGTGCAGCAGCAGCCGCCTCGCCGTCTCAGTCTCCACTACCGCTCGCAGCCGCGACCCCGTGAATGCGTCCCACCGTCAACAGTATACTTGACTTGGCCCATCTCTCCCGCACTATATGTGACTGCGTATTGGTCGCGCCTTCCCATTATCCCGCGTGCTCCTTCCCGTTTCCCCGTTGCGCCTTCCACGCCCATTCTGTAAACACGGCGCTCGACCACCACCACCACTACCACCACCACCGCCTCGGCACCGCCATCCACCATGGCGACCAATCCGCCACAGCTCTTCCTGCTCGCCGACCACATCAAGCTCTCGCTCCTCGAGCGCCAGCGAGCCCTCTCCCTGAACCTGCCGTCCAACAGCCAAGACGGGCAGATCTCGCGCTCCCTCGAGCAATTGCGCTCCGGCATCGAATCGCTCGAGTCGCAAGTCCTCGACACATCGGACGAGTACGTCTAGCAATCAAACCATCTTCTGGCTAACCCTCATGTCTGCTAGATCAATAACATCACAACTCCCCCGCCTCCGCAGCCAGCTCAATGACCTAACATTGCAATTCCGCGCCTCCTCGTCGTCATCGTCTTCCTCCCCCACACTCACAACCCCAAACGACCCCTCCCTGGCGCCCGACTTCGCCGCCGCGCAGCAGAAGAAGAAAGCAAACCTCTCCAAATCCGTCCGCTTCACCGACAGCCCAGACTCCACATCTGCGGCCGAAGACGCCAATCGCGCCGCCCTCTTCCCTTATCGCGATGACCCGGCTGATGGCGAGCCGCCCGATCAATCGCATCTCGACAACGAGCAGATCCACCAGTACCACAGCCAGGTGATGCGCGATCAGGATGACCAGCTGGACCAGCTGGGCGCAAGCATCGGGCGTCAGCGGGAGCTTAGCATGCTGATAGGCGATGAGCTGGACGGCCAGGTCATGTTGCTGGACGATGTGGAGGAGGGTGTGGACAGGCACCAGGTCCAGTTTGTGCGCGCAAGGGGACGGCTCGATCGCTTTTCGAGAAAGGCTAGGGAGAATTGGAGTTTGACTGTTATCGTAGTGCTCATCATCATCTTGGTGCTGTTGATCATCATCACAAAGTGAGCTGTTGGGTGGAAGAGCAACATCTGTGGATATAATATCAACCAAGACCACGGTAATCAATACCACGGTATATTCGGCGTTTGGCAGCATAGCGACCATCATTAACTTTCAATTACATATTTCATCTCTACTACTACACACTTGTTGGAGTCTCTTTATTGCTACTGTGATATGCCTACAGCTACCGACCAACATGCAGTCTACCTTGCCTAGACTAATGTCAATACCTTCACTCTCTTCTCAACACCCAAAACGCCGCGCATGGATGCAAAAAAAAAAGACAAATACACAAAGGCCTACGCTCTAATCAGGCCACTAGTGATGCTGATAGTCAGGCCTGCAAGGGTATCACTGTTCTTGATAATGCAAATAAAACCGCTGTTCATGGTAGACTTGACTCAAGTCGACTAGGTGTGGAGGTCCGTCCGGTTCTGCTGGCTTACGATTCATCGTCCTGGATGAAATGTAGCTTCGTAACCGGCATACCAACGTGGCGTGGTATGCCACCTCATGGTAGACCAATCGCCTTCTTGGACTTGTCGTACACGACGTATGTTATCGAGACGGCAGGAACAACCTTGAGTAGGTTGGGTGTAAGACCTTTGAACAGCCCCCTCACACCCTCTCCGGCAATGGTCTGTCGAGTGACATCCATGATGCCGGTATACGTCCTCGGGTGCAAGACGGTACCTTGACTTTGCAGCCGGGTTCGCAAAAGATTGAGCGGATAGACAGCACTTGCCCCAAAGGCGCCCGAAAATCCGCCAATGGCTGCCGTCATGAAGCCACCTGGTTCAGCATCTGATTCATGGCAGCCAAGTCGCTTTGCATTGCGGCGAGCCACGTAGCGTTTGAGGTATTCAAATGTCCCCAGGTCGAGAGCCGCATATGGAAATATGCCAACGATGCCCATCGGCAGACCTCGATAGTAGGCCACAATTCCACCACTTTGCCACATCTTCTTCGCCGTGGCCCAGATCAACCGGTTGCCGCGTAAGCCACCGGAGACTGTCTCGCATTGCATGCGGCTTGGAACTGTCAGCTCATGCTAGAATCTCGAGCCCCAACATCACCTACAATTTCAGAGTGTCGATAGGGTAGACGGCAAATTGCGACACCATGCCTAGCTTCCGTTAATGCATGCATCGACAGTTGAATGTCAGGCAACTTACCAGCAAGACCACCAGACACAAACTTGGACCATGAATGTATGATTGCAGGATCATTATGTCCCTCTATCTTGGCGAACACACGTTTTGCAGCCTAGACGAGTTAGGGAATGAGCCGTGTTTATCTGAACATACTTGCCTCATAAGAGCCAAATTTGATGGCTGATTCTGGCATGACCTTGACCACGTTCAAGCCGTTGCCTGTTACCTCTGGTAAGTTTCAGCCAGCCGTGTTGCATGTACTGGTACTTACCGGCATATAAACTACGCATACCACCTGCCTGCCATAGCTCTTTGGTGGCGGTTGCAAGTGGCCTCCAAGCGTTCAAAGCAGCTTGCACGATGTGGCCATGCTTGGCAGCAATGACAGCTTCTTCAGCCACGCTGGTTTGAGCTATGAGATAGACTTTCAAACGATCGAGGGGTGCAGTAGAGGTGCGAGAAACAATGCCTGCAACGCCTCCCGCCACGAAGTAGCCTGGATTGGGAACACAAGCAATCAGCATGGTTCCTAAGCTCTCTATAAGTTCTGCCCGTATCTCTTCGAGAGGAGAGGTCGTCTCCTCATCTTCAGATCGTGGCGGGAGGGTAACTTGAGTGGCAAGCGTCGAAGTGGAAGGTGAGGCCATTTCGAGTGGGCCGGTATCTTGCGAGAGGGGATTGTAGGGCGGTGTATGAGCCACAAGGAAAAGAGAACCAAAGAAAAAACGAAGAAAACGCTGTGCAGTACCTAGGCCTTTGATTGTGTCGTCGCTTATGAGAACGTCGCCTTCCTGGTTCACTTTCATGGTGGCAGAAAAGTACGACATGACGGAGTGAAGAGAGGGCGCA
>Ga0265780_10011553_pt1 | contig 10435 bp, 12 predicted proteins | sample P1T30metagenome_FD_192432 | JGI IMG/M metagenome (GOLD analysis project Ga0265780, IMG submission 192432) | Plant litter microbial communities from East Loma Ridge, Irvine, California - P1 T30 | ecosystem: Environmental > Terrestrial > Plant litter > Unclassified | place: USA: California... | reverse complement strand
TCCACGACGGCGTCACCGGGTTCCCGACGAGCTCGACCACGACCCGCCTCGACCTGGCTGACCTGGCCACGACGGAGTGACCCGCTTCGTCGTCGGCCGCCTGCTCCTCTTCGTCGGGGGGCTGGCCGTCGCGAGCGTGCTGATCTTCGCGACCCTGCGGTTGCTGCCGGGAGACGTCGCCCAGGCGATCGCCGGGACGACCGGCTCGCCCGAGCAGGTGGCCGCCCTGCGTCAGCAGCTCGGCCTCGACCGGCCCGTCGTGGTGCAGTACCTCGACTGGGCCGGCGGGCTGGTGCGACTCGACCTGGGCGAGTCGCTCGTCACCGGCACGCCGGTGATCGACGAGGTGCTCGACAAGCTGGCCGTCACCCTGCCGCTCGCGGCGCTCTCCCTGGTCTTCGGGTTGCTGATCGGCATCCCGCTCGGCGTGACGAGCGCGCTCCGCCGCGGCCGCGCCTCCGGGGTCGTCCTCGGCACGGGGGCCCAGCTGCTGGCGGCCGTCCCGGTCGTCTGGGCGGGGATGCTGCTGATCGGCGTCTTCGCCGTGACGCTGCGGCTGCTGCCCACGCAGGGGTTCCCGGCCGACGGGTGGAGCGAGCCCGGGCGGGCGCTGCGCTCGCTCGTGCTGCCGGCCCTGACCATCGGCATCGTCGAGGGGGCCGTCCTGCTGCGCTTCACGCGCTCGGCGGCGCTCGGGGCCCTCGACCAGGACTACGTGCGGACGGCCGCCGCCAACGGCATGACCCGGTCACGTGCCCTCGTGAAGCACGGGCTGCCGAACGTCATGCTCAGCGTCGTGTCGATCCTCGGCCTGCAGGTGGCGGGCCTCATCGTGTCGGCCGTCGTCATCGAGCAGCTGTTCACGCTGCCGGGACTCGGCCGCATGCTGGTGACCGACGTCGGTCGCCGTGACCTGACGAAGGTGCAGGGTGAACTGATGACGTTGACCACGCTCGTGCTGTTCATCGGCCTCGTGATCGACCTCGTGCACCGACGGCTCGACCCGCGCCTCCGCGAGGGCGATCGATGAGGCGCGGTGCGTTCGTCCGCGAGCTGCTGCGTCGACCGCAGGGCGCGTTCGGCGTCGGCTGGCTGACCCTGATCGTCCTGTCCGCCCTGATCAGCCGGTTCTGGACCCCGCTCGACCCGTTCGACACCGACCCGTACTCGGCCTGGCTGACGCCCTCGTTCGGGCACCCCTTCGGCACCGACTCGGTCGGCCGGGACATCTTCAGCTACGTCTTCGCGGCCACCGGGACGACGGTCGTGGTCGCCGTCGCCTCGGGCGTGGTCGCCACCGTGGTCGGGGTCGGCCTGGCCGCCCTGGGCTCGTTGACGGCCCGCTGGGTGCGCGAGTCGGTCGCCGTGCTGATCGACGTGCTCGTGGCGTTCCCGACGCTCCTGATCGCCATGGCCCTCGCCGCGGCGTTCGGCGGGTCGCTCACCGTCGTGGTCGTCGCCGTGGGCGTCGGCTACGGCGTGACGATCGCGCGGGTCAGCCGGTCCGAGATCCGCCAGGTCGCGCGGACCGACTACGTGCTCGCCGCCCGGGCGAACGGGCTCGGCACCGGGGCCGTGCTGCGTCGCCACGTGCTGCCGAACATCGCGCCCGTCGTCGTCGTCCAGCTCTCGCTGTCCATGGCCACGAGCGTGCTCGCCGAGGCGGGGCTGTCGTTCCTCGGCTACGGCGCCCCCGCCGACACCGCCTCGTGGGGGCGCCTGCTGAGCGACCTGCAGAAGTTCATCGGCGTGCACCCCGGCTCGGTCGTCTGGCCCGGGCTGGCCATCACGCTGACCGTGCTGGCGCTCAACCTGCTGGGCGACGCCGTGCGCGACGCCTCCGATCCCCGGCTGCGGTCCCGGCGGACGGGACGCGGCACCCCGGGCTCCCCCTCGACGCCGGCTCCGTCCACCGCTCCCCCGCGGGCGACCGCCCCGGGTGCCGCGGGCACCCCGACCACCCCGGGGGTCGTCTCGTGAGCCTCGTGATCGACGACCTGACCGTCACCGTCGGCGACCGCCGCGTCGTCGACGGCCTCTCGCTCGACGTGCCCGACGGTGCGCGGGTCGGGCTGATCGGCGAGTCCGGCTCGGGCAAGTCGATGACGACGCTGGCCGTCCTCGGCCTGCTGCCCGACGGCGCCCGCGCCACGGGCAGCATCCGGCTGGACGGGCGCGAGCTGCTCGGGGCGTCCGAGCGCGAGCTGGCCGGCCTGCGCGGCCGCGTCGTCGGCACGGTCTTCCAGGACCCCCGCACGGCCCTCGACCCCGTCGTCACCGTCGGGCGGCAGATCGCCGAGCCCCTCCGCCTGCACGGCCGCGTCGGTCGCCGCGACGCCCGCGCCCGGGCGGTGGCCGCCGCCGCCGAGGTCGGCCTGCCCGACCCCGAGACCGTCGTCGACCTCTACCCGCACCAGCTCTCGGGCGGTCAGCGACAGCGCGTCGGCATCGCCATGGCCCTGATCAACCGCCCCGGGCTCGTGCTCGCCGACGAACCGACCACGGCCCTCGACGTCACGACGCAGGCCGAGGTGCTCGCGCTCTTCCAGCGCCTGGTCGACGAGCAGCGGACGTCGCTGCTCTTCGTCACGCACGACCTCGCGGTGCTCTCGCGCATCACCGACCACGCGGCGGTGCTGTCGCACGGGCGCGTCGTCGAGCGCGGCCCCGTCGAGCAGCTGCTGCACCGCCCCGAGCACGAGGTCACCCGCGGACTCGTCGAGGCCACGAGGGCGACGACCTGGAGGGCCTCGTGAGCGACCCGACGACCGCACCCGCGCCTCCTCTGCTCGTCGCCCGGGGCCTCACCCGCACCTTCACGCTGCCGCGCCGGTCGCCCTTCCAGCCGGGACCGGTGCGCCACGCGCTCGTCGACGCCGACCTCGAGGTCGCGGCCGGCGAGAGCGTCGCCCTGATCGGCGAGTCGGGCTCGGGCAAGTCCACGCTCGTGCGCCTGCTGCTCGCCCTCGACCGGGCGACCTCGGGCACCGTGACGTTCGACGGCCGGACGGTCGCCCCCGACCGCGCGTCCCGCCTGCGCTGGCTGAGGCGGCAGACCGGGATCGTCCTGCAGGACCCCTACAGCTCGCTCGACCCCCGCATGCGCGTCGGCGACACCGTGGCCGAGCCGCTGCGTGCGCTGAGCGTCGAGGGCGACCACGACCGCCTGGTGGCCGAGATGCTCGAGCGCGTGGGTCTGGCGGCGCGCGACGCCGAGGCCTGGCCCCACGAGTTCAGCGGCGGCCAACGGCAGCGCATCGCCCTGGCCCGGGCCCTCGTGCACCGGCCGCGGCTGCTGATCGGCGACGAGCCCATGAGTGCTCTCGACGTCACCGTGCGGGCGCAGATCCTCGACCTGCTGCGCGAGCTGCGCGACGAACGCGGGCTGTCGCTGCTGCTCGTCTCTCACGACATCGGGCTCGTGCAGCACCTCGCCGACCGGGTCGCCGTGCTGCGCGACGGTCGCGTCGTCGAGCAGGGGGTCACCGACGACGTGTTGCGCCGACCGCAGCACGACTACACACGGACGCTCGTCGACTCGGTGCCGACGCTCGACTGAGACCCCGGCTCGTCAGCGGGTGGCAGCCCGGCTCGTCACCGGGTGGCAGCCCGGCTCACCACATCGGCGGGTGCCGACGCTGCCACCGCAGCCGCCGCTCGAGCTGGGCGCCGATCGCGAGCAGGACGTCCTCGCGTCCGGGTCGCCCGATCAGCTGCACGCCGGCGGGCACGCCGTCGACCTCGCCCACCGGGAGGCTGATCGCGGGCAACCCGGCCACGTTGACGAACGACGTGAACGGCGAGTACAGGCACTGCTGCTCGAAGTTGCGTTCGGCGTCCTCGGCGTCGTACCAGCCGATCGGGCGCGGCACCATCGCGAGCGTCGGCGTCAGGACGGCGTCGAAGGCCGAGAACCGCTCGATGACGGCGCGCTCGAACGCCGCCAGCCCGACGAGCGCCGCCGACAGCTCGCGTGCCGTCACGCGTCGGCCCTGCTCGACCAGCCACCGGGTGATCGGCTCGAGCAGTACCCGCTCGGCCTCGGTCTCGGCCGGGATGCCCGCCGCCCCCGCCTGCCAGATCGTGCGGAAGAGCGCCGGGTAGTCCGACGACGGCAGGCTGGTCTCGTCGACCCCGTGCCCCATCGTCGCGAGCAGGTCGGCGGTCTCGCCGAGGACGCCCAGGAGGCGCGGGTCGACCCGGACGTCGAACGCGTCGTCCCAGGGGCTGGTCGTCATGACCGCGACCTGGAAGCGTCCCTCGCCGCGCACGGCGGTGCCGAGGTAGGCACCGTCGGGTGACGGCGGAGCCCAGAGCGCCTGGTGGTGCCGCGGGTCGCGACCGTCGGGCGACACCATGGCGTCGAGCAGCAGGGCGGCGTCGGCCACCGAGCGGGCCAGCGCCCCGCCGACCGGCAGGCCCGCGAGGCTGGTCAGACCCGACTGCGCCGGCACCCGACCCCGCGAGGGCTTGAGGCCGACGAGGCCCGTGGCGGCCGCCGGGATGCGGATGCTGCCGCCGCCGTCCGAGCCGGGCGCGAACGGCAGCAGCCCGGCGGCGACGGCGGCCGCGGCCCCACCGCTCGAGCCGCCCGCGCCCGCCTCGAGCGACCACGGGTTGCGCGTCGGAGGACCGACGAGCGTCTCGGTGTACGCGGTCAGCCCGTACTCGGGCGTGGCCGTCTTGCCCACGCTGATCGCGCCGGCCTCGTCGAGCACCTCGGTGATCTCGGACGACGCCTCGGGCACGCGCCCCCTGCTCAGCCGCGATCCCGACCAGGTCGGCACGCCCGCCCGGTCGCTGAGGTCCTTGTCGGCCAGCGGCAGCCCCCAGAGCGGCGCGACCGAGGGCCCGGCGGCGGCCAGGGCGTCGGCCCGCTCGAGGGCGGCCTCGCCGGTCACCGTGACGAACGCGCCGAGGTCGCCGTCGAGGCGGGCGATGCGCTCGAGGTAGTGGGTGGTCAGCTCGCGGGGCGAGACCTCGCCGCGGCGCAGCCAGTCCCACTGCTCGTGGGCGCTCAGGTGGTGGAGTTCGAACACCCGTCGAGCCTAGGCCGCGGCCCCGGGCACGGACGGCTGTTTCTGGTACATTTGTCCCATTCGTGCTCCCTCGGCCGCAGGTCGCCGCCGGGACCGTCGCACGTCTCGACAGGACACCGTCATGGGTTACCTCTTCCTCGCGCTCGCCATCGTCGGCGAGGTCTTCGCCACGAGCTTCCTCAAGGTCACCAGCGGCCCCGACGCCAAGTGGTGGCAGTACGCGGCGGTCGTCGTGGGCTACGTCTTCGCGTTCGCGATGCTCTCGCAGTCGCTGACCAAGGGCGTGCCGCTCGGCATCGCCTACGCGATCTGGGCCGGCGTCGGCGTCGTGCTCGTCGCCCTCATCAGCTGGATCTTCTTCAAGGAGCCCCTGACCCTCGTCCAGCTCGGCGGCATCGTCCTCGTCATCGGCGGCGTCACCATGCTCGAGCTCGGCGGTCGCCACGAGGCCGCGGCCTGACCCCGGTGACCGACACCACGGCGGGTGACGGCCGGGCCCGCGGCGGCTCGGCCCCCGGCCCCGGCGGCCCGTCCGCCGGCCCCGGCGGCCCTTCCGCCAGCCCCGGCGGCCAGGCCCTCACCCCGAAGGGCGAGACCAGGAGGCGCGCGCTGCTCGACGGCGTCCTGGCCGTCCTCGAGGCGGGCGGCCCCTCGGCCGTGACGCACCGGGCGGTCGCCCGCGCCGCCGGCGTCCCGGTCTCGGCGGCCACGTACTACTTCGCCGGACGCGACGACCTGCTGCGCGCGGCGCTGCGCCACGCGACCACCGACTGGGTGCGGTCGTTCGACCGACTCGAGCGCGCCTCCTTGGCCGACCTGGCCGAGACCCTCGTCCGGTACGCGATCACCGAGCGCGGGTCGGCCCGGGCGCAGTACGAGCTGCTCTTCACCGCCATGCGGGACGAGTCGCTGCGCGAGGACGCCGACCTCTGGTACTCGTCGCTCGAGCACGTGCTGAGGCGGGCGGGCGTGCCCACCGAGCGGGTCGACGTCGTGGCCCTGGCGGTCGACGGGTTGATCGTCCGCATGCTCTGGCGCGGCGAGCCCGCCACCGCGGACGCGACCGAACGCGTGTTGCGCGAGATCGTCGGGCCGTCGCTCTGAGGCTCAGCCGCGGCGGCGCTTCTTGAGCGACTTCTGCATCGTGACCGTGCCGAGCCAGCGGCCGAACTTGAAGCCGACCCGGCCCATGCGGCCGACCTCGGTGAAGCCGATCCGCTCGTGCAGGCCGATCGACGCCTCGGCGTTCTTGTCGGCGATGACCGCGATCATCTCGCGGATGCCGGCGTCACGACAGGCCTCGACGAGCGCCTCGAGCAGGGCACGGCCGAGGCCCTTGCCGGTCGACGCGGCCCGCAGGTAGATCGAGCTCTCGACCGTGTAGCGGTAGGCCGCCTTGCCACCCCACGGGGTCGCGACCGCGTAGCCGAGCGCCTCGCCGGACGGGTTCACCGCGACGAGGAAAGGCATGCCGAGCTTCGTGACGAAGGCGTACTTGCGACGCCACTCGGCGAGGGTCATGGCGTCCTCGTCGAAGGTGACCGACGAGTTCGCCACGTAGTGGTTGTAGATCTCGCGCACGTAGGGCAGGTCGGCGGGCGTCGCGGGGCGGATCTCGAACGAGAACCCGGGCTCGACCGGGGCCGGGGGCCGCAGGGCCCGGGGAAGGCGCCGACGGGGCTGGTATTCCTCTTCGAGCACGGGCCCACTCTGCCACGCCGGACGTGGGCCCGGCGCGGACGCGGGGCGTGTTCGTCGTCGGCGGGCGCTCGGGGCGGCCCGCATCCGACGAACACGCCCGCTTCCGGGACGGACGCCGACCGGTCACGGCTCAGACGGCGGGCGGCAGCGTCCAGTCGACGGGTTCGCCACCCTGGGCGACGAGCAGCTCGTTCGCCCGGCTGAACGGCCGCGACCCGAAGAACCCGCGCGACGCCGACAGGGGGCTCGGGTGCGGCGACTCGATCGAGGGGACGTCGCCGAGCATCGGCTTGAGCGCCGACGCGTCACGGCCCCACAGGATGGCCACGAGGGGCCCGCCCCGTGCGGCCAGCACCTCGATGGCGCGCTGGGTGACCGGCTCCCAGCCCTTGCCGCGGTGCGACGCCGTCTCGCCCGGACGCACCGTGAGCACCCGGTTGAGCAGCAGCACGCCGTGGCGCGACCACGAGGTCAGGTCACCGTGCTCGACGACGGGCACGCCGAGGTCGTCGTGCAGCTCGCGGTAGATGTTCGCGAGGCTGCGCGGGACCGGTCGGACGTGCGGGTCGACGGCGAACGACAACCCGATCGGGTGGCCGGGCGTCGGGTAGGGGTCCTGACCGACGATCAGGACGCGCACCTCGTCGAGGGGCTGACGGAAGGCGCGCAGCACGTCCGCGCCGGCGGGCAGGTAACCACGCCCCGCCCGCACCTCGGCCCGCAGGTACTCGCCCATGTCGGCGATGCGGTCGGCCACGGGCTCGAGTGCGGTCGCCCACGACGGGTCGATCTGCTCGGAGAGGGGTCGACGGTGGTCGTGCGCCTCGACGGTCACTCGACCCCGAGCGTGCCGACCGAGACGCCGACGATCTCGCCGTCGTCGTCGAGCTGCGGTTCGACCCGCCAGACGCTGCCGGTGCCGAGCACCGCGAGGGCGCCCTCGCCGACGACCAGGGCGGTGTTCTCGTCGATGGCGACGCCGCCGCGGACGAGTCCGGCCTCGGTGGCGGCGATGAGTCGGGTCAGGGTGCCCCACTGGGCGGCGTGCACGTCGATGGCGAGGTCGACGAGGCCGAGTCCGTCGGCGAGGGTCACCTCGTCCAGGTCTTCGGCGGCGTCCTCGGGGCAGACCGGGACGTCGCCGATCAACCAGCCGCCGAGCACGGCACGGTCGGCGGCGATCATCGCGCCGGCCGAGAAGCCGAGGTAGGGCAGCCCGTCGGCGACGAGCAGGCGCACCTGGTCGATCAGCGGCGCGACGGCGTCGAGGTAGGCGGGGGTGAGCCCGCCCGCGACGAGCAACCCGTCGACGTCGCTGAGCACGCGGGTGTCGAACTCGTCACCCGCGGCGACGATCGTGGTGAGGGCCTCGCAGCGGCCGCCTGCGGCGAGCATGGCCGGGTAGCCGTCGCGGAACTCGGCGGACGGCGAGTCGTCGGCGACGACGATGAGCACGGCGATGCGCGGCACGGCCCGGCCGACGGCGGCCCCGCGGACGGCGGCCTCGGCCACGAAGAGGTCGTAGAGCTCGGTGTCGTCGGGCGACCAGCCGCCGCCCACCAGGTGGATGCTCACGCGCCCACCCCGGCGCCGACCTCACGCGTGACCGGCGGCTGAGCGCTCCACGGGAAGGTGATCCACTGGTCGGTGCGCTTCCAGACGAAGTCGGGTTCGAGCACGGTGCGGGGCTTGCTGTACAGGCAGACGGTGCGCACCTCGGCGGCCACCTCGGCGAGCAGGTCGCGCACGAGCACGAGGGTGCGCCCCGAGTCGGACACGTCGTCGACGACGAGCACCTTCTTGCCCTCGAGCGAGGGGGCGTCGAGGGTCGGGGGCAGCAGGACGGGCTCGGGCAGTCGCTCGTCGACGCCCGTGTAGAACTCGACGTTGATCGAGCCGCACATCTTGGTGTCGAGCGCGTAGGCCACGGCCCCGGCGAGCACGAGCCCCCCGCGGGCGACGGCGACGATCACGTCGGGCGTGAACCCCGCCTGGACGACGTCCGAGGCCAGGTGCCGCGCGGCCTCTCCGAACTCGAGCCAGCCGAGCACCTCCCTCTCGGGAGCCTCGACCTCGGGTCGTGCGGGGGCGGCCTGGCTGTCGTCGGGTGGGGTGACCATGCCGACAACCGTAACGCGCGTAGGCCACCACGCGTCACGCAGGGACCCAGGCACCCCCGGGAGGCGCGAAGACGGTGTCGACGCCGTCGGACCAGAGCAGCGAGTCGGGCTCACGGTCGGTGACGCCCGGCAGGCCGCCGTCGGCCACCAGCTCGTCGTCGAGGTCGACCAGCTCGGCCCGGCGCAGCGACCAGGTGTCGTGCCGGTTCGGCCAGTACCTCGTGCGCCCGCCCCGGGCGACGTGCATGCCCCATCGGGCGGTGAGGAACTCGGCGAGGGGATCACCCTCGACCACCTCGTCGGTGGGTCGGACGGACAGGCGTGACGACGGGTTCGCCCCCGGCCCGAGCCTGGTGCTGCGGTACGTCACGACCCCGTCGGCCCGGGACTCGTGCATCGACGCCCACCGGTACGGCAGACCGAGGCCCACGTTCGCGGCGAGCACCGACACGAGACGCTGGGCCTCGAGGGTGCGGAACACCACGCCGCGACGGCCCAGGGCGTCGACCGAGTACAACCGCACGTTCGTCTCGAGGAAGTCCCCGGCCCAGGGCACGGCGGGCAGCGGCCCGAAGGCGCTTCCGGTCAACTTGAACGGGATCAGCCCGACCCAGGTCGATCCGTCGAACACGTCGGGCCGCGTGCCGGGCGGCAGCAACGGTGCGACACGGTCGGGCTCGACCCGCCAGTGCGCGAAGGCCAGGCCGCCCCAGTGCTGTCGGATGAACGCGGGGCGGAGCAACGGAGGCGCGGTGCGGGACACCGGATCGGGTTCGGCCCCCGGCGTGGTCTGGTCCATGACCTCCACGGTACGGACGACCGCCTGGACGGTCCACAGCCTCGGACGAGCTGCCGCCCCCGGCCCTCCCCCGGGCCGCCTCAGAGCTGGCGGACGAGCTCGGGGATGCGACCGCGGAACGGGAAGAAGCCCCGGGAGGCGGACGGCCAGGCCTCGCCGTCCCAGCGCCGTCGGACGGTGACGAGCTCCATCCCCTCGACCGACAGGGCAGCACGGAGGGTCTCGAGACGTTCCTGGACCGGACCGACCGGCGCGTACGGCGTCACCACCGTGTCGAGGCCCTCGGACCGTGCCCATTCGACGGCGGTGGCGGGCAGCGCGTCGGACAGCGTCCGGGCGGGCCGACCGCCGGCGTCCGGCGTGCGCGTCGCCGCGTCGTCGACGGCGCCCGTCGTGAAGGCCACGACGGCGGCCGAGGCCCCTTGGGGAGACCGTGACCCGGGGTCGGCGACGACGGCGGTGGCCGACAGCCGCGCGACGAGACCGGGGCGTTCGGCGAGCAGGCTCTCGGGCTCGAGGTCCTCCTCGTGGAGCAGCAGTCCGACCCGCCCGCCCGGGGAGCCGACGACGTCGGCGGCCTCGACGGGCGTCCGCGGGGGCAGCGGCTCCTCGTCGAGGGCCCGGGCCGTGGTGGCGAGGCCGGCGGGCGAGAACCGGCCGTCGGTGAAGCGCGAGATGTTCGAGGCCGTCGCCAGGTAGGTCTTGCCGGCGGTCTGCAGGCCGGCGACCCATCGCCACGACAGGGTGTTCGAGGCCGCGTCGCCGTCGAGCAGGTG
>Ga0265780_10011552_pt1 | contig 10436 bp, 6 predicted proteins | sample P1T30metagenome_FD_192432 | JGI IMG/M metagenome (GOLD analysis project Ga0265780, IMG submission 192432) | Plant litter microbial communities from East Loma Ridge, Irvine, California - P1 T30 | ecosystem: Environmental > Terrestrial > Plant litter > Unclassified | place: USA: California... | reverse complement strand
GCTCGACCACCTGCACCACGGTGTTCTGCATGGTGTCGGCCGAGGCGCCGGGGAAGGTGGCCTGGATCTGCACCGACGGCGGCGACACCGGCGGATACTGCTCGACCGGCATCTTGAACAGGGCGATCCCGCCGACCAGCATGATCAGGAGGGAAATCACGATCGCGAAGATCGGACGCTGGATAAAGAACTTTGGCATCGTCGCTTATCCCCGCTGCGCCTGCGCCTGGGCCGGCGCCGACGGCACCGCCGGCGCCTGGCTGGCCGGCGCCGACGGCGCGCCGATCCGGACCACCGTACCCGGACGCAGCTTCTGGGTGCCGCTGACGATCACGCGCTCGCCCTCCTTCAGGCCTTCGTCGATCAGCCAGTAGCCGTCGACCAGGGCGCCGGTGCGCACGTTGCGCAGCTGGGCCTTGTTATCGTGGTCGACGACCATGACGGTCGCGGTGCCCTGCGGGGTGCGCGAGACGGCCGGCGCCGGCACCCGCATCACGGCCTGGCGCACGCCCTGGCTGACGCTGGCGCGCACGAACATGCCGGGCAGCAGCAGCTTGTCCGGATTCGGGAAGCGCGCGCGCAGGGTGACCGCGCCGGTGGCCTGGTCGACCGTCACGCCGGAAAATTCGAGCGTGCCGTGGCGGGCGTAGGTGCTGCCGTCTTCCAGGGTCAGGCTGACTTTGGCGGCATTGGCGCCGTCCATGCGCACCCGGCCGGCGGCGATCTCGCGGCGCAAGGCTAGCCCGTCGACGCTCGACTGCTGCAGGTCGACATACATCGGGTCGATCTGCTGGATGGTGGTCATCAGGGTCGCGGCGCTGGCCTGGACATAGGCGCCTTGCGTCACCGCCGACACGCTGCTGCGGCCGGTGATCGGCGCGCTGACGCTGGTATAACCGAGATTGATGCGCGCGGTCTCGACGGCGGCCCTGGCGGCGGCGACGTCGGCCGCGGCTTCCAGCTGGGCCGCCTCGGCGTTTTCGAATTCCTGCCTGCTGACCGCGTTTTCCTTCACCAGCACCTGGTTGCGCTTGAGCTGGGAGGCGTTGCTGGCCAGGGTGGCCTGGGACCGCTGCAGCTCGGCCTCGGCGCTGGCCAGCGCGGCGCGGTAGGGCGCCGGATCGATCAGGTACAGCGGATCGCCCTGCTTCACGTCGGCTCCTTCCCTGAACCGGCGCTCCTGCACGATGCCGTCGACGCGGGCCCGGACCTCGGCCAGCAGGTAGGGCGCGGTGCGACCCGGCAGGGCGATGTTCAGCGCCACGTTGGACGTGTTCATCGTCAGGACGGCCACCTCCGGAACGGCGGGCGCGACGGGTTTCGGGTCTTTGGCGCAGGCGGACAGCAGCAGCGCGGCCAGCAAGGCGGCGGCTGGGGCCGACTGGCGGCGCAAGGAAGTGGTCGAGGGCATGTGGTTGTATCCGGATTACAAGGTTGAGAGCGATATTGTCCCTACCTTCGATCATGCCCGGCGCCGGCTTAAGTGGGGGTGTGCAAATAATTAATTTTCGTTAATGTTGCCCTTTGGCTGTGCCAGAATGGTCCATGGATGAGCGATAGCCAATGACCGCAGCGTGAAAAGTGCTGCGCGACGCCTCCGGAGGATGCGGCGAGAGGGAGTATCCCCGCCCGCGCGGCGCGGGACGGGGAGTATCCGGGCTAGTGGCCGACGGTGTCGCCGCGCGCAAAGGCCAGCAGGTCGGCGTTGACCCGGTCCTTGTGCGTGTCGGTCAGCCCATGCGGCGCCCCGGCATAGGCGATGAAGGTGGCGTGCGGCACCAGCCGCGCCGAGGCCCGGCCGCCGACGTCGATCGGCACCACCTGGTCGTCGTCGCCGTGGATGATCAATGTAGGCTTATCAAATTTCCTGAGGTCATCGCGGAAATCGGTTTCGGAAAATGCCGCGATCGAATCGTAGGTATTCTTGTGCCCACCCAACATGCCCTGCAAGAACCAGGACTGGATCAGCCCCGGCGATGGCGTCGCGCCCGGACGGTTGAAACCATAGAAGGGGCCGGACGGGATGTCGAGGTAGAGCTGGGCCCGGTTCTCGATCTGGCCGGCGCGGATGCCGTCGAAGACCTCACGCGGCACGCCGTCGGGATTATCGGGGCGCTGCACCATCAGCGGCGGCACGGCGCCGATCAGGACCAGCCGGGCGATGCGGCCGGTGCCATGGCGGCCGACGTAGCGCGCGACCTCGCCGCCGCCCGTCGAGAAACCGACCAGGCAGACGTCATCAAGGTCGAGCAATTCGAGCAACTGGGCCAGGTCGTCGGCGTAATGGTCCATATCGTTGCCGTCCCAGGGCTGGCTCGAGCGCATATGCCCGCGCCGGTCGTGCGCGATCGTGCGGAAACCGTTGTGCGACAGGTGCAGCATCTGCGCTTCCCAGCTGTCGGCGCCCAGCGGCCAGCCGTGGCAGAACACGACCGGCCGGCCGCGGCCCCAGTCCTTGTAATAGATGTCGACGCCATCGCGGGTGGTGAAATAGGCCATCGTGTTTCCTTTCGACGTGGTGGGCGGTGGTCCGGCATGGATCAGATGCCGGGCTTCGTCGATTGTTCCGGATCGGCGGCAGAGCGTTGCCGAGCGGATCAATGATTAGAACTGATTGCGCAGTCCGAACACGATATTGCGTCCACGTAGCGGCGACTGGCCTTTCACGAAAGAAGCGTGGCTATAGGCCAACTCGTCCGTCAGGTTCGTGCCGCTAAGGTAGAGCTCGGTCCAGCGTCCGGGGGCGTGGAGGAAGCGGTACGCCATGGTGGCGTTGACCATATTGTAGCCATCGGTACGCGTCTCCAGCGGCGCCAGCCGGTCCTGGGTGAACTGGCGGTAGACTTCGAGCCCCGCCGACAGCGGCCCCCAGTCTCCTTGGTAGCGGGCGCCAAGCCGCGCCGGCGGAATGCGCGGCAGATAGCCTTTCTCGTCGCCAAGCTCGGCATGCACGTAGTCGCCGAAGACAGTCACGCGCGAAGCCGGTGTCAGGCGGTAGCTAGCCTGGCCGTCGATACCCTTGAAGCGCGCCTTGCCGGCGGTATAGACCAGGAAGTGGTGGGCGAGGCCGTTCCGGGTCTCGGTTTCCAGTGCGTGTGCGTACACATAATCGTCGACGTCCTGGTGGAACAGTCCGACTTCGAACTCGAACGGACCCCCGGTCTTGCGCATGGTCAGATTCACCGTGTCCGATTTCTCCAGGACATCGCCACGGAAAATGCCGGCCTCCTGAAGAATCGGATCGATGAATTCCCAGTCGGCCGCCAGTCCCAGTTCATAGCTATTGGTGGCGAGATTGTTGCCGAAAGCGAACAGCTCGCGCATGGTCGGCGCCCGCTCGGTGCGCGCCAGCGACAGGGCGGCCGCGTAGCCGCCTGTGAAGTTCCAGGTCGCGCCGACCGAAGCGGAAAGGGGACGATGCTTGCGGTCGGGGTTTCTGCTGATATGGCCCTCGCGCATGCTTGCTTCGAGCACCTGGCGCCAGTTCGGGCCGTCCATCTGTTCATAGGACGGAATATATTCCTCCGGCACCCGGATGAAGAATTTCCCGGGAATCGGCACGCTGACTATCCGCCAGTCCTTGCGCACTGCGAGCTCGACGTCGACGGCGCCGAACGCGCGCCGTTCGCTGAGGAACAGCCCGGTGTTCTCGGTCACGTAGCGCGTCTGCCCGTCGAAGCCGTAGAAATTGGTCGACGGGACGTGCAGGTCGATGAGATTCAGCCCGCCGAAAGTGCCGTCCGTGTATTGCAGGCCCAGCGTGCCGGACCATCCGAACAGGAGCTTGTGGCTGAGCTCGAGGCGGCCATCCTTGACCTTGTTGGTATAGCGGCTATACAGGATGGGGCCATCGATCTCGTCGTGCTGGTAGTCGGTATGGGAAGCGCGGAACTTGAGGCCGGCGAAGCCGGGCAGGGGATCGGCATAGTCCGCCCGGACGTCCACTCGGTCGCTGCGCAAGTCGATCCAGGCCGTGTCCGAGTCGGGATTGTCCAGCGGATTCTGGTAACTGCCATGCCCAACGCAATGCAGGTCGACCCGCACTGGGTTGACATAGCCGTGCAGGTGGCACACGCCATTTGCATGGCTGTGCCCGGGCAGGCCGTATTCGTTGCGCACGCGCGTATAGGCCGCGCCGATATAGCCCTTTCTGGTGATCCACGAACCGCCCACGCTGTAGCTCTCGCTGTCGGCGAAGGAGTCGCGCAGCCTGTCCGCACCGAAGGCGGACGGCACCTCGTACTCTTCGGCCTTGCGTTTGGCGCCTTCAGCATGCACGGCGAAGTTGCCGCTGCCAGCGGTGACGCGTCCGGCCACGGTTTTCTCGTTGTCTCCCGTGCCGTAGCGCACCTCGGTCGCGCCGCTGACACCGCCCTCGGGGATCAGCTTGGGCACCTTGCTGTCGATCAGGTTGATGGCGCCGCCGGTCGCGTTGCCGCCGTAGCGCACCGCCGCAGGCCCGCGCTGGACCTCGATGGCGTCGAGCAGCAGCGGATCGGTGGCGATGCCATGGTCGGGGGATATCGACGACACGTCGAACAGGTTGGCGCCGTCGCTCAGCACTTCGATGCGCGGCAGGGTCTGGCCGCGGATCACGGGCCTCGCGGCGCCGGCGCCGAAATTGTCGAGGTGGACGCCGGGCAGGCCGGCCAGCGTCTCGCCCAGTGTACCCATGCGGCGCTGGGCCAGTTCCTGGCCCGAAAGCGTTTGCAGCGGCGTCAGGGCCAGGGGCGCAGCCTCGTCGCGGCGGGCGGTGACGACGACGGTGCCGCCGGGTTCGGGTTCTCGCTCGGCGGCCAGCGGGAAAGCGGGAGCCAGCGCGAGGCAGGCGCCCAGGATGGGAAAGCGTTTCATGTTTGTCCTCTCAATATGATGTCAAACGGTAGGTAGCGCCGAGGCGGCGAGCGCCATTTCTTCCAAGTAAAGTTGCTCGAGTTCCAGTGCCGAGACCTCATTCGCGCGCAGCGTGCGCAACAGGCGGCCGTCGCGCATCAGGCCGATCGTGGTCGCCACTTCGCGCGCACGGAACAGGTCGTGGGTAGCCATCAGCACCGCAGCGCCGGCGTCGCGCTGGCGCAGCAACAGGCGGTGGAATTCCGCGCTGGCCTGTGGGTCGAGGCCCGACGTCGGCTCATCCAGCAGCAGGCCGCGCGCCTGGCGCGCGATGGCCAGCGCGATCGCGACCTTCTGACGCATGCCTTTCGAATAGCCAGCGGCGCGGCGCCCGACGGCCGCCGCGGGCACCCCGGCCTGCTCGAGCCAGGCGCGCAGGCGCGTGGGGCTGCGGTCAGGCACGCCGGCCAGACCGGCGAAGTAATCCAGGTTCTCCAGGCCGGTCAGCTCTTCGTACAGCGCCACCTGCTCCGGCAGGTAGAGCAGCCGCCGGCGCGCGGCCAGCGGGTCCCTCTGGACGTCGATGCCGTCGACCAGGGCCCGGCCCGAGGTTGGCGCCAGGAAGCCCAGCAGCAGCTTGATGGTGGTGGTCTTGCCCGCGCCGTTGGCGCCGAGCATGCAGAAGATCTCTCCCGGCGCGATGCGCAGGTCGAGGTTGTCCAGGGCGCGCTGGGGCCCGAAGGATTTGGACAGCGCTTGTGCGTGCAGCATGGTGGACCTCATTCGGTGAAAGTGGCGTGGCGGCGTAGCCGGTGGCCGGCCGCCAGCAGCAGGGCGGCCATGCCGAGGGCGATGACGGCGGCGTCGAACAGCAGGGCGCCAAGGCGCTCGGCGGGCGGCGCCTCGTGGAGCATGAAGCGGGGCAGGCCGCGGTCGTAGTCGGCGACGGTGAGCAGGCGGTCCTGGTCCAGGTAGCGCTGTACGAGTCGGCGCACCTCCAGCAGGAAACCGTGGGCCTGGTCCTGGAAACGCAGGGCGCGCCCGGCGTCGCTCCCGGCCAGCCCCTCCAGCGCATGCTGCAGCGCGATCGCGGGCGAGACCACGCGCAGTCCGTCCTCCCAGGCCAGGCGCCGCGACTGCTGCGCGCGGTAGGGCTTGAGCGCTTCCTGGATCAGCCGTTCGCCGCGCTCGACCTCGAGCGCGCGGCGGCGCAGGCCGTCGGGGATGTTGGGCGCTGGCACACGGTCGGGCACGACCGCGGAGCGCAGTTCCGCACGCGCCTGCATCGCCATGGCGCGCAGCGCGTTCGCGCGCTCGGCCTGGCTGACCGCAGGAGCGGCCAGGTCGGCCACGCCCAGGGCCAGCGCCGGCAACAGCACGACCAGCGCCAGCCAGGCGGCGAGGCAGCCAAGCGCCGCCTGGGCGGCGTTGCGGGCGACCAGGTTGACGAGCAGGGCAAGCACGAGCCAGAACAGCGCGTACAGCAGCACCAGGCCGCCGGCCTGCAGCAGCGCCGCCGCCCCGGCCTCGCTCGCGAAGGTCAGGGTCGCCACCACGATCGCCGCCAGCGGCAGCGCCAGCAGCAGCGCGCGCGCCGCCGCCTTCGCCGCCAGCAGGCGTGCCGGCGCGATCGGTTGCGACAGCAGCCACGGCGCCATGCCGCGCTCGCGTTCGGCGGAGAACAGGTCGAAGCTCCCGGCCAGCACCAGCAGGGGCAGCAGCCAGACGATCACGAAGGCGAGGTCGAACCGGCCTGCCGCAAGCACCGCCGGGTTTTCCATGCCAGCCGTGTGGCGGTCGAAGATCGTGTTGCTGGCGACAAACGGGAAAATGGTCGCCGCCATCGGATAGCCTTCGGCCTGGCCGACCGTCAGCAGCGCCAGCTCGCCTGGCGGCAGGGTGGCGCGCAGCGACATCGCGGTGGCGTACAACGCGCCGCCGTAGCGCGACTTATTGTCCGGCGTGACCTGCTCGGCGAGCTGGGTGCGGCGCGTGGCGTGCGTCGTCCGCTCGTCCTCGAGGATGAGGGTGAGCGTGGCCTGGCGCCCCTCGACCCAGGCCGCGCCATTCCAGGCCGCCCAGGCGCACAGCGCCAGGAACAGGAGCCACAGCGGCAGCAGCCAGCGCCCGCGCAGCACGCGACGTCCTTCCATGCGGATGATGGTGAAGGTCGCATTCATGCCGCGCCCTCCAGCCGGCGCGTGGAAAGGCGCATCAGGAGCAGCGCGCCGCCCACCCACGCCACCAGCGCGGCAAACGGTACGGTCGTGCGCGGCAGCAGCTCGCCCAGGGCCAGCGGCTGCGGCGCGAACGCGATGCCGCGCGTGATCGCGGCCACATCGCTGGCGTACTCGCGCATCTGCGGTTTGCGGTTGAGCTTGATGTCATGGTTGAGCGCCTGCACCGTCTCGTAGCGGTAGCGCTCGGCCTGGGCCAGGAAGTGGCGGTGCGCCTCCAGGTCGGTGCGCGCCAGGCTGGACGACAGCGGGCGCAGGGCCAGCAGCGGCGAGAACGCGCTGCCGGCCAGTGCGAGGCGCGCCTGGGCCGCGTAACCGTCATACAGCCGGTCGACGTGGCGGTTGTAGATGTCGGCGGTCGCCTTCTCGCCATGCTCGAACAGCAGGCCGGCGTAGTTGATCGGCAGCTCGTCGATGTGCTTGACGCCGTAGCGGGCCAGCGTCGCCTTTTCGAATTCGGCGAAGCGGACGTCGCGCGGGCTATGGCCGTCCGGCCCCTTCATCACTTCCTCGGTCACGGCGGCCTCGAAGGCTTGCGCGCTCGGGGTCGGGTGGCGCGCCTCGGCCAGCATGGGCGCCAGCATCGGCGCCAGCACCGCCGTCACGATCCAGAATGCCAGGGCGCCGAACAGTGCGCCGCGGCTGCTGGCGCTCCAGGCCGAAATGGCCAGCGTGACGCCAAGGATGGCCGTCCAGTACAGGCCATGGGCCGCCAGCATCAGGACGAGGGCCGCGAAGTGGGCCGGGCTCCAGGCCGGGACGGTGGCCAGCGCCGCGAGCACGCCGACCAGGGCCAGGAGCAGCAGCAGGACGGCCGCGCAGGCGGCGAAACGGCCCAGCATCAGCTGCCAGGGCGTGGCGCCGGCGCCGATTTCCTGCCAGGCGAGCTGGCGCGCCCGGTCGCCGGAAAAGACGCCGAAGGCGGCGAACACGATCGTCAACGGCACCAGCACCTGCAGGGCGAACGCGGGGCTGAAGCCTTTGAATCGGCTCAGGGCGGCGCCACCGTCGGTGGCTTTGAAGCGGCTGGCGTTCTGGACGTGGCCCTCGAGCTTGAGGGTGGAACCCAGGTGGGCCGTCAAGCCGGGATCGAGCACCGCCAGTGGCGCCGCCGGCTTGTAGACGAAGCGCCCGAAGTGAGCCGCGCCATGCGGGTTGGCCTCGCCCTGGGCCTCCCATACCGTTTCCTCGACTAGGGTGTCGTGGATGCGCGCGGTCTCCAGGCGCCGGGTGTCCAGCGCCGCATCGAACAGGGCGAGCGCGCTCAGGGCCAGGACCAGCAGGCCGAGCAGGCGCAGGCGGCGCTCGCGCGCCAGCGACATCCATTGCTGGCGCACGATCAGCCGCAAGGGCGTCGGGACAGCGGCGGTCATCGGTAGCTCCCGCGCACGCTCAGCAGCACGCTGCGCGGGTCGCCATAGATGTTATAGGTGTTCAGGCCGCCCACGCGCGCCCAGTACGTGCGGTCGAATACGTTGTTGACAGCCAGCGTGACGGCCAGGCGGCGGTCCAGCGCGTAGCCCAGCTGGGCGTTGGCGACCGCGTAGCCGCCCTGTTCGCGCAGGCCGGGGACGCCGGTGCCCAGCAGTGCGCTGCTGGCGGTCATGCCGCCGCCGAGGAACAAGCCGCGCATCCAGGCCGGCTGCCAGCGCGCGTACAGTTTCAGGCTGTGCTTGGGCTCGAAGGTCGACCATTCCGTGCCTTCCAGTGTCGGGTGGGTGCCGTATTCCGTGCGCAGGAAGGTGTAGCCGGCCGTCAGGTTCAGTTCTGGCAGGGGCCGGCCGCCGATCTCGAATTCGACGCCGCGTACCTTGACGTCGCCGGCGGGAACGTAGACGTCGATGATGTCGGTGGCCAGCGCGCGGTTGCGGTCGCGCGCATTGAACACGGCGGCCGAGGCGTTCAGGCGGCCGTCCAGGAACACGCCCTTGGCCCCGATTTCCACCTGGCTGCCCACGCGCGGATCGAGCGTGCGGCGCTGGGCGTCCATCTGCGATTGCGGGAAGAAGATGTCGGCGTAGGAGACGTAGGCATTGACGTCTGGCGCGACATGCCACAGCAGGGCCGCCGAAGGCGTGACCTCGCCGCGTTCGCGGGTGGTGGCGACGAAGTGGGTCTCCGGCGTCGGCGCGATATTGCGGTTCTCATTGCGGTAGTTGGAGCTGCGCGCGCCCAGCGCCAGGGTGAACGGATCGGCCAGCGAGAGCCGGGCCTGGGTATAGGCGCCGCTCTGGGTGACGCGGTTGGCGCTGCCGCGGGTGAAGGCGCCACCCGGTTCCGGCACGCTGTCGGGATCGAAAACGTCGACGTTCGGCACCGCGGCATAGGTGACCGACTGGTTGTCGCCCACTCGCCGGTCGACGTTATACCCGACCGTCAGGCTGTGGCGGCGGCCGAACAGCGAGAACGGCCCGGTGGCGAACAGGTCGGCGGCCTCGCGCTCGAAGTCCAGTCCGGCCATGCGGCGCGCGTAGGTGGCGGTACCGGTGGCGCGGTTCACGCCCGTGCTCGGGTAGCCGTCCTTGTAGAACTTGTCGACGCTGCGGCGCACGGCGCGCGCCCGCACTTCCCAGCCCGCTGCCAGCTTGTGGGCCAGTTCGAGTTCGGCCTGGCTGGTGGCCCATGACATGCGGTTCCAGGAAGGATAGACGTGGGTCTCGCGCGGCGCCTCGAAGAAAGCGCCGTTGCTCCATGCCGGCAGGCCCATGGTGGTCGAGTCGAGGTCGTCGACCTGGCGCGTGAAGGCGACCGACAGGGTGGTGCCGCGCGCCAGGTCGGCGTCCAGCGCCAGGTAGCCCAGCCATTTGCGGTCATGGGTGACGTCGTGGAAGTAGTCGCGGTCCTGGAAGGTGGCGACCGCGCGCGCGCGCAGCGTGCCGGCGGCGTTGAGCGGCCCGCCGGCGTCGATCTCGACGCGGCGGTTGTCGTAGGAGCCGAGGCTCACGGCGCCCGAGAACAGCGGCTCGCGGCTGCCGCGCTTGCGCACGAAGTTGATCACGCCGCCAGGCTGGCCGGCGCCGGCGGTCACGCCCGACGGCCCGCGCAGCACCTCGACCCGCTCGTACAGCGCCAGCTCGAATTCCTGCTGGCCGCTGCCGGCCTGGCTGGCGGGAATGCCGTCATAGCTCAGCTCCATCGCATAGCCGCGTGCGCGGAAGTCGGGATTGGCGCCGTCGAAGGGCAGCACGCTCACGCCCGGCGCCTGCTGCATCAGGTCGCCCAGGGTGAACAGGTTCTGGTCGCGGATCCGTTCGGCGCTGAACACGGTGGCCGATTGCGGGATGTCGATCAGGCGCTGCGGGGTCTTGCCGCCGACCGTGGCATGCGATGGCGCATACGGTTCTTTCAGGCTGGCGTTGACCACGA
>Ga0265780_10011550_pt1 | contig 10436 bp, 8 predicted proteins | sample P1T30metagenome_FD_192432 | JGI IMG/M metagenome (GOLD analysis project Ga0265780, IMG submission 192432) | Plant litter microbial communities from East Loma Ridge, Irvine, California - P1 T30 | ecosystem: Environmental > Terrestrial > Plant litter > Unclassified | place: USA: California... | reverse complement strand
GCCCCGAGATCCAGAACCTCATCGGCAACAACGGCGGCGTGCCCGTCAAGGCCGACCCGGCCGACATCACCGACCCGAAGAGCCAGGAGCTCATCGCGAACTTCAACACGCTCCTCGAGCGCGACGGTCTCGCCTTCTACCCCGACTGGCCCACGCCGACCTTCTACGACCAGCTCGTCGCCGGCACGCAGGAGCTGGTGAACGGCTCGACCTCGCCCGACGACATGCTGTCGACGCTGGGCGACCAGTACCAGAGCGGCGTCGACGACATCACCGGAGAGTGACCGTGACCTCCCTCGACACCCGCCCCGGTGCCAGGGAGGCGCGCCCCCGTCGCGAGGGCCGACGCACGTCGTCGGCCCTCCCGCCGGAGGAGAGCCTCCTGCCCGGCTCCGGCCGACGCGGATTCTGGCTGTACCTCATCCCGGGCTTCGTCCTCTTCACGGTCGTCGTCCTGGTCCCGCTGATCTGGAACATCTACCTCAGCTTCACCGACTACCGCGGCATCCGCCCGCCGACCTGGGCCGGTCTCGACAACTGGCGCGAGCTGATGACCGACGACCGCTTCTGGACGTCGTTCCTCAACAGCGTGTTCCTCATCATCGCGATGGTCGTCGTGCCGACCCTGCTCGGCCTGCTGCTCGCGGCCATGCTGTTCGACCTGATCGGCCGCAAGTTCGGCGGCCGTCTCGCATCGTTCCTGCGGGCGACGTACTACCTGCCGCAGATCCTGCCCGTGGCGATCGCCGCCATCGTGATCGGCTGGATCCTCCGCCCCGAGAACGGGGCGCTCAACACCGTCCTCGAGGCGGTGGGACTCGGCGCCCTGCAGCACAACTGGCTCGGCAGCCCCGACACGGCGCTGCTCAGCATCATGGTGGTCATGGTCTGGGTGCAGCTCGGCTATCCCGTGGTCATCTTCATGGCGGCCCTCCAGCGGGTCGACCCCGAGCTGTACGAGGCCGCCGAGCTCGACGGCGCGGGCTGGTTCCAGCGGTTCCGGGCCATCACCGTCAGCATCATCCGACCCGAGATCTTCGTCGTCGTGCTCACCTGCACGATCGCGGCGCTCAAGGTCTTCGGTCCGATCTACGCCCTGACCCGCGGCGGGCCGGGCGACTCGACCATCGTGCCGAGCTACTACGCCTACAGCGAGTTCTTCCAGAGCCAGCAGGTCGGCTACGGGGCCACGATCGCCACGGCCCTGACCCTCGTGATCGTCGTGATCACCGTCTTCTTCATCCAGGCCCAGAACCGGGCCGAACGAGCAGAGAGGGACCGCTGATGGCCACCACCGTCGTGCCCCCGGTGAAGGACGACCGGATCCGTCCCGCGGTGCCGGAGCCGCGCCTCCCCCCGGCCAAGCAGCGCAAGCGCCGGAAGACCACCGCCGACTGGGTCGTCCTGGTCGCCGCCGTGCTGTTCGGCGTGCTGATCGCGCTGCCGTTCCTGCTGATCCTCGTGAACTCGTTCAAGTCCCCCGAGGACTACACGCAGGGCGGGCCCCTCAGCTTCCCGACGTCGCTCTACTTCGACGGCATCGTGAACTTCTGGAACCGCGTCGAGTTCCCCCAGAAGCTCTGGAACAGCTTCGTCATCTCGGGTCTGGTCGCGCTGTTCGCCGTCGTGATCTCGGTCTTCAACGCCTACGCCCTCGGCATCGGCCGGGTGCGCGGACGCACCTGGATCATCGTGCTGTTCCTGCTGGCGAACATGCTGCCGCAGGAGGCCCTGCTCTACCCGCTGTACTTCATGTTCAAGCAGGTGGGTCTGTACGACAACATCTGGGCGGTCATCATCATCTTCACGGTGATCCAGAGCGCGTTCGGCACGTACCTCCTGTCGAGCGTCTACGGGACCTTCCCGAAGGAGGTCCTCGAGGCCGCCTCGCTCGACGGCGCCAGCCGGTGGCAGATCCTCTGGCGCGTCATCGTGCCGATCAGCCGCCCGACCCTGTCGGTGCTGGCGATCTTCTTCTTCATCTGGACGTGGAACGAGTTCCTCATCCCGCTGACGTTCCTCGTCTCGAACGCGAACCAGACGGTGCCGGTGGCCATCACGGCGCTGCAGGGCGACCGGCTGATGGACGTGACGACGACCAGCGCCTCGGCGCTGCTCGGTCTCATCCCGACCCTCGTGTTCTTCCTCCTCTTCCAGCGCACCCTCACCCGCGGCATCACCGCCGGTGCGGTCAAGTAGCGCGCACCGCTCGAAAGGCATCGCATGAAGTTCACCGACGGCTTCTGGCAGACGCGTCCCGGCGTCTCCTCCCTCTTCGGCCAGGAGGTCTACGACGTCGAGACCGGTGACGACGGGCGCTCGCTCGTCGTCACGGCCCCCACCAAGGTCATCGCGCACCGCGGCGACACGCTCAACCGGCCGGTGCTCACGGTCGGCCTCAGCTCGCCGATGGAGGGCGTGATCGCCGTCGAGGTCGCCCACTTCTCCGGTGGGCGCGACGAGATCGGCTTCGACCTCGTCGGCGCCGAGGGCGGCCCCGCCGGGGTCGGCGTCGCCGAGGTGACGGCAGGAGGCGCGACGCTGTCCTCGGGGCGGCTCACCGCCTCCCTGGGTCGCGGCGGCCCCTTCGACCTCGTCTTCCGCGACGGCGACACCGTCCTGACCCGCTCGGGCGCGAAGTCGGTGGGCTACCACCAGGTGGCCCCCGACGCGCGGATCGACGGCGCCATGGTCGGCGCCGTGGTGAAGGGAGCCGGTCGCCCGGGCACGGCGGCGGATCACGCCCCGTCGTACGTCTCGCAGCAGCTCTCGCTCGGCGTCGGCGAGCTCGTCTACGGACTGGGCGAGCGCTTCGGCCCGTTGGTCAAGAACGGGCAGACCGTCGACGTGTGGAACGCCGACGGCGGCACCTCCAGCGAGCAGGCCTACAAGAACGTGCCGTTCTACCTGACCAACCGCGGCTACGGGGTGCTCGTCGACCACCCGGGTCACGTGTCGTACGAGATCGGCTCCGAGGCTGTCGAGCGCGTCCAGTTCTCGGTCGCCGGCGAGACGCTGCGCTACCTCGTGATCGCGGGCCCCACGCCGGCCGACGTGCTCGACCGGTACACGCGGCTCACCGGCCGCCCGGCTCACGTGCCGGCCTGGTCGTACGGGCTGTGGCTCTCGACGTCGTTCACCACCGACTACGACGAGGAGACCGTCACGGCCTTCGTCGACGAGATGGCGGCCCGCGACATGCCGATCAGCGTGTTCCACTTCGACTGCTTCTGGATGCGCGAGTTCCAGTGGTGCGACTTCGAGTGGGACCCCCGGGTCTTCCCCGACCCCGAGGGCATGCTCGCCCGCCTGCACGAGCGCGACCTCCGGGTCTGCGTCTGGATCAACCCGTACATCGGGCAGCGCTCGAAGCTGTTCCGCGAGGCTGCCGACGCCGGCTACCTCGTGACGAACCCCGACGGCAGCGTCTGGCAGTGGGACCTCTGGCAGGCGGGCATGGGCCTGGTCGACTTCACGAACCCCGAGGCGACGGCCTGGTTCCAGGGGAAGCTGCGCGGGCTGCAGGAGCAGGGGGTGGACGCCTTCAAGACCGACTTCGGCGAGCGCATCCCCACCGACGTCGTCTGGCACGACGGCTCCGACCCCGAGCGGATGCACAACCTGTACACGCAGCTCTACAACCGCGCCGTCTTCGAGGTCCTCGAGGAGGTCCGCGGCGAGGGCGACGCCGTCGTGTTCGCGCGTTCGGCGACGACCGGCGGCCAGGCGCTCCCCGTGCACTGGGGCGGCGACTCGACCTCCACCTTCGAGTCGATGGCCGAGACCCTCCGCGGGGGCCTCTCGCTGGCGATGAGCGGCTTCTCGTTCTGGAGCCACGACATCGGCGGGTTCGAGGGCATGCCCGACCCCGACGTCTACAAGCGCTGGACGGCGTTCGGTCTGCTGTCGAGCCACAGCCGGTTCCACGGCAGCAGCTCGGTGCGGGTGCCGTGGGCGTTCGACGACGAGGCCGTCGAGGTGACCCGGGTCTTCACGAAGCTGAAGCTGCGGCTGATGCCGTACCTCTACGCCGCGGGGCTCGAGTCGACCCGCACCGGGCTTCCGGTCATGCGGCCGATGGCGCTGGCGTTCCCCGGCGACCGGGGCGCGGCCCACGTCGACACGCAGTACCTGCTCGGCGACGATCTGCTGGTGGCGCCGGTGTTCTCGGCCGACGGCACGGTCGAGGTCTATCTGCCGGCCGGCCGGTGGACGAACTGGTTCACGGGCGAGGTCGTCGACGCCGGCGCGGGCGCATGGCGCACGGAGACGCACGGCGTGCTGACCCTGCCGCTGTACGTCCGCGAGGGCGCCGTCATCCCGCTGGGCGGGCGTGACGACCGCCCCGACCACGACTATCTCGAGGGGCTCGTGCTGCGGGTGTTCCCCGGCGCCGACGGCACCCGTTCCGTGACGGTGACGACTCCGGACGGCGAGTCGGCCGACTTCGTCGTGACGCGGGCGGGAGGCGCGGTGTCGGTCGAGACCGGCGCCTCCTCGTCCGGGTCGCGGCCGGTGTCGCCGCAGCTCGAGCTCTTCGGTCGCGACGACGGCTGATCCGGCCCCACCGGGTCAGCGGCCCGGGTGGCCGCGGAGGTCCGTCCGCACCCGTGCGACGGAGCCCCCGCGGCCACTCGACGCCGTCGGAACCCCGGTACGCTCGGCGCAGGAGGCCACGTGACGATCGAACCCGGGGCGCGCGCCGACGGTGTGCGCCAGACGAACCTGTCGGCGCTGCTCGGCCTGGTGCACGCGGCGGGCCCCCGGTCCCGTTCCGCCTTGACCCAGGCGACCGGTCTCAACCGCTCGACGATCGCGGCGCTCGTCGGCGAGCTCGTCGACCGGGGCCTCGTCGTCGAGACCGACCCCGTCGGGGTCGTCCGGGTGGGGCGCCCGAGCCCGGTGGTCGCGGCCAGCAGCGATGTCGTGGCCTACGCCGTGAATCCCGAGATCGATGCCGTGACGGTGGGCGTCGTCGGCCTCGACGGAGTCGTGCGATCCCGGGTCCGACGCGAGACGGACGGCATCCCGACGGCCGAGGGGGCCGCGGCGATCGCGGCCTCGGTCATCGAGGGGCTGCGTGCCGAGCGGCCCGAGGTCGTCGAGGTGGGGGTCGGTCTCGCCGTCCCCGGTCTCGTCCGGGCCGACGGCGGTCTCGTCCGGCTGGCCCCGCACCTGGGGTGGGTCGACGAGCCGTTCGCCGAGCTCGTGGCCGAGGCCACCGGTCTGCCGGCCCGTGCGGCGAACGACGCCTCCGCGGCGACCCTCGCCGAGGGGCGCTTCGGCGCCGGGCGGGGCGTCGAGCATCTGGTGTTCCTCAACGGCGGTGCGAGCGGCGTGGGCGGGGGAGTGCTGGTCGGCGGGGCGCCCCTGGTCGGCTCGGGCGGATACGCGGGCGAGCTCGGCCACACGCTCGTCAACTCGGTGGGCCGGCTGTGCCACTGCGGCGCGACGGGCTGCCTCGAGACCGAGGTGGGCCAGGCGGCCCTGCTCGCGGTGACCGGGCTCGACCGCTCGCAGGCCGACGAGCTCGCGGCGGCCCTCGTCGCGTCGGCGCCCGGTTCGCAGGCGCGGGTCGAGGTGCAGCGCCAGGTCGACCAGCTGTCGATCGCGCTCCGCAACGTCGTCAACGTCTTCGACCCCGCTCTCATCGTCCTGGGCGGGTTCCTGGCCTCCCTGCTCGCGGCCGAGCCGGAGCGCCTCCTCGCCGGCGTCACCGCTCAGGCGCTGCCGGGATCTGCCGACGATCTGCGCATCGTGCCCGCCGAGCTGGGGGCCGACCGTCTGACGATCGGCGCCGCAGAGCTCGTCTTCGCGCGCCTCCTCGCCGATCCGGCCGGGACCCGCCTGCCCGCACCCTCCCCGAGCACCGCGGGGTGAGGCGCACGCCGCACGATCAGGCGTGCGTGTGCGGCTCCGAGTTCGCCCACACCGAGGCGGCGGCCGGTCCGGCGAGCTCGACCGTGCCGGTCGGTCGATCGTGGGCGTCGGTCACCACGACCTGCAGCGATCCGGCGTAGTCGCGGCGCTCGCCGATCCGCACGTGGGCGCCGACGCGCAGGTCGAGCGAGCTGAGGTAGCGCAGCAGCTCGGGTTCGTCGTCCGAGACGCGGACGACGAAGCCGCACTCGCCCGCCCCGAACTCGCCGAGCCGATGCGCCGTCGGGCGCACGACCGTCCCGTCGGACGAGGGGATCGGGTCGCCGTGCGGGTCCGCCGTCGGGCGGCCGAGCTCGACGTCGAAGGCCTCGAGCAGCCGATCGCTGACGGCGTGCTCGAGGATCTCGGCCTCGTCGTGCACCTCGTCCCACCCGTAGCCGAGCCGCTCGACGAGGTAGGTCTCGATGAGGCGGTGTCGACGGACGACGGCGACCGCCACCGCACGCCCGGTCTCGGTGAGGGCGATGCTCCGGTACGGCTGGTAGTCGATGTAGCCGTCGCGCTCGAGCTTGCGGAGGTTGCCTGACACGGTCGAGGCGCCGACCCCGAGCGTGGCCGCGATCTCGTTCGTCGTGATCCCGGTGGGGCCCCCGTCGACGGCCCACTCGTCGGCCTTCCAGATGACCTTGAGGTAGTTCTCGGTCATGGTCGAGGGGGCCGACCCGGTGTCCGCTGGCATGTGGCGATTCTAGGCGGGAGCCCGCCCGCCGAGGGCGCTACGGTCGCGGCAGCGAGCCGAGCGCCTGGGCCTCGCGATACCGCGCGCCGATCTCCGGTCGCGGTTCGGGAGCGAAGGAGGCGCGGGTCGACAGCTCCCACCGCGGTCGGCTCCCCGAGAGGGCCCAGCCCGCCTGGCGGGCGGCGCCGTCGGCGACGTACTCGCCCGGTGCCGGCACGACGACGGGCACGTCGAACACCTGGGCGGCGACGGCCTGGACGGCGGGGTTGAGGGCCGCGCCGCCGATCAGGAGCACCCGGTGGACCTCGACGCCCTGATCGCGCACCGCCGCTCCGCCGTCGGCCAGGGCCGACAGCATGCCCTCGACGGCGGCGCGGGCGAGGTTCTCGCGAGTGGTCGAGGCGAGGGTCAGCCCCGAGAGGGTGGCGGTCGCCTCGGGCAGGTCGGGGGTCCGTTCGCCTTCGAAGTAGGGCACGAGCGAGAGCCCGCCCGAGCCCGGCTCGGCGGCGAGGGCGAGTCGGGCGAACTCGTCGTGGTCGACGCCGAGCAGGGCGCCGATCGAGGCGAGCACGCGGGCCGCGTTCAGCGTGGCGACGAGGGGCAGGAACCCTCCGGCCGCGTCGGCGAAGCCGGCGACGGTCCCGGTGGGGTCGGTGACGGAGGAGTCGGTGACCGCGAACGCGGTGCCGCTCGTGCCGATGCTGATGACGAGATCCCCGACGGTGGCGTCGAGTCCGAGTGCCGCGCCGGCGTTGTCTCCGGCACCGGCCCCGACGACGATCCCCTCGGGGATGCCCGAGTGCGCGACGGTCGTCCCGGCCGCGTCCGCCGGTCCGAGCACGCGGGGCAGCACGACGCCGTCGCCGTCGCCGCCCGCCACGCGCCCCGGGCGCCCGAGCGCGCGTTCGAAGAGCTCGAGGTCGTAGGCCTCGTGGGCGGGGCTCCAGTACGAGGTGCCGCTGGCGTCGGAGCGATCGGTGACGAGCTCGTCGAGATCGGGGCCCAGGGCCGAGGAGGCGCGGGTCCCGTAGCCGAGGAGCCTCCAGGTCAGCCAGTCGTGCGGCAGGGCGACGGCCGCGACCCGCGCGGCGTTCTCGGGCTCGGCGTCGCGCAGCCAGCGGAGCTTCGTGGCGGTGAACGACGCGACGGGCACGGTGCCGGTCCGGCTGGCGTACTCGTCGGCGCCGACCTCGGCGATGAGGTCGCGCGCCGCAGGGGCGCTGCGGGTGTCGTTCCAGAGGAGGGCGTCGCGGACGACCTCGCCGTCGGCGTCGAGCGCGACCATGCCGTGCTGCTGCCCGGCGATGGAGATCGCGGAGACGTCGTCGAGGCCGCCGGCCGCCTCGATGGCCGAGAGCAGGGCGCTCCACCAGGCGTCGGGGGCGACCTCGGTGCCCTCGGGGTGCTTGGCCGTCCCCTGCCGGACGAGCTCGCCCGTCGACAGATCGCGGATGACGACTTTGCAACTCTGGGTCGAGGAGTCGACCCCGGCGACGAGACTCATGACCGTAGTTTGTCGTACCCGACCACAAATGCGCCAGTGCCGCCGCCGACGGGCGTGGCGAGGTCGGTCGGGGGCGTCGAGGAGGTGCGGTGCCGGTCTCCGAGGCCGGCACCGCCCGTGCTCATCGTGCCGTGACGGTGAACGGCAGGTTCGCCTGTCCGGCGATGCGCAGCTCGTACGTCTGCGTCGTGCCGCGGATCACGCTGAAGCCGACCGTCGTCGGTCCGCCCGAGCCGTACCCGCCGGCGACGCGCTGACCGCGTCCGTTCGTGATGGCGAACGACTTGCCCGCGATCGTGGGCACGATCACCGTGGCACGGCTGCCCTGGACCGAGACGACCTCGACGACCGGGGCGACGGCCTCCTCGTCGGTGCGGTCGACGGTCGTCTCGAGCACCTGGGTGTCGCGACCCTCGCCGATCCAGACGGTGACGTGCGTGGCGGCCCCCGCGGCTGCGGGCACGGCGAGCCGGGCCGAGCCGTCGTCGCCCACGGTGGTCCACTCGACGGCGTGGCCGTCGACGAGGAACGGCACGGTGTACCGGTCGTCGACGTCGACGGAGATCGAGGCGCCGGGGGTGCCCGTGACCTCGATGCCGGCGTGCAGGCCGACGACGCCGATGACCTCGATGCCGGCCGCCAGGGGCGGTCGTGCGTCGGAGGGGGCCGAGGCCGAGACCGGTGCGATCGGGCTCGGGGCGGCCAGGGCGGGGGTCGAGACGAGAAGGGTCGCGGTGGCGAGGCAGACGGTGCCGAGGCCGGCGAGGATCTTCGTGTTCATGGAGCTGCTTCCTGTCGTGATGCGGAGGCGTCGCCGACGGTCGTCGATGCGCCGGAAGAAACATATGACATTCACATATCTCCCAAGCTGCCCATCTCCTCATCTTCGAGTCCGCCCACGATCGCCCTCGGCGCCCCGGTCGGTAGACTCAAGTGCACCTCCGCCGGTGCGTTCCCCCGACATGAGGAGGCAACCATGCCCGCAGTGGTGATCATCGGAGCCCAGTGGGGCGACGAGGGCAAGGGCAAGGCCACCGACCTGCTCTCGAGCCGCATCGACTACGTCGTCAAGTTCAACGGCGGCAACAACGCCGGTCACACCGTCGTGATCGGCGACCAGAAGTACGCCCTGCACCTCCTGCCCTCCGGCATCCTGTCGCCCGGCGTCACCCCCGTCATCGGCAACGGCGTCGTCGTCGACATCGAGGTCCTCTTCGACGAGCTCGACGCCCTGATCGCCCGGGGCATCGACGTCTCGCGACTGCGGGTCAGCGCCAACGCGCACGTCATCACGCACTACCACCGCACCCTCGACAAGGTGACCGAGAGATTCCTCGGCAAGCGCCAGATCGGCACGACCGGTCGCGGCATCGGCCCGACCTACGCCGACAAGATCAACCGGGTCGGCATCCGCATCCAGGACATCTTCGACGAGGGCATCCTCCGCCAGAAGGTCGAGGCGGCCCTCGACCAGAAGAACCACCTCCTGGTCAAGATCTACAACCGGCGGGCCATCGAGGTCGACGAGGTCGTCGAGTCGCTGCTGTCGTACGCCGAGCGGCTCCGGCCCATGGTCGCCGACACCGCCCTCGAGATCCACCAGGCGCTCGAGGCCGACAAGACCGTGCTCTTCGAGGCCGGCCAGGCGACGATGCTCGACGTCGACCACGGCACCTACCCCTTCGTCACCTCGTCGTCCGCGACGGCCGGCGGCGCCTCGACCGGTTCGGGCATCGGGCCGGGCCGCATCGAGCGCGTGATCGGCATCGTCAAGGCCTACACGACGCGCGTCGGCGCCGGTCCGTTCCCCACCGAGCTGTTCGACTCGTCCGGCGAGTTCCTGAGGGCCAACGGGTTCGAGTTCGGGACGACCACGGGCCGCCCCCGCCGCTGCGGCTGGTACGACGCACCGATCGCGCGATACACGGCCCGGATCAACGGCGTGACGGACTTCGTCCTGACGAAGCTCGACGTCCTCACCGGGCTCCAGACGATCCCGGTCTGCGTCGCCTACGACGTCGACGGCGTCCGTCACGACGAGGTCCCCGTCTCGCAGAGCGACTTCCACCACGCGAAGCCGATCTACGAGGAGTTCCCGGGCTGGGACGACGACATCACCGGCGCCCGCACGTTCGACGACCTGCCCGCGAACGCACAGGCGTACGTCCTCGCGGTCGAGAAGATGAGCGGCGCCCGCATCTCGGCGATCGGCGTCGGACCCGGTCGCGATGCGATCGTCGTCCGCCACGACCTCCTCGGCTGAGCCCGGGCCGCTCCGCGGCTGACGTCGGGCCGTCGCGGGGTGCTGCGGGC
>Ga0265780_10011549_pt1 | contig 10437 bp, 5 predicted proteins | sample P1T30metagenome_FD_192432 | JGI IMG/M metagenome (GOLD analysis project Ga0265780, IMG submission 192432) | Plant litter microbial communities from East Loma Ridge, Irvine, California - P1 T30 | ecosystem: Environmental > Terrestrial > Plant litter > Unclassified | place: USA: California... | reverse complement strand
AATAAGAATCACCCCTTCCTCAACGCCTGGCGACATCATCCCCTCCAACGCCGCCTCCACCTCCTCGACCGCCCTACTCCTCCACGCCGCCTCAAAAGCCCACTCCGCATTCATACCATTCACCGCAGTCCACCCCTTCCCCTCCTGCCACCCCATCGCCTATCTCCGCTCCGTCTCATTCAACGCCCAACGCATCAACTTACCAATCTTGCCTTCCCACTCTGCGATCTTTTGCTCCGACGCATTTCCGCCACATGCTTTGATCTCCGTCAGCACGTCGTGGTACATGGTCTGGTCGCGCTTGGTGCGACTGAGCCATGTTGGGTCGAGCTTGATGGGCGCATATTTGTGCGGGGAGAGGAGGGAGCATGTGCGGCCGCACGTGCCGGGAGAAAGTCTGGTGGGTGAGCAGGAAGGACAGAATCTGTGGCCTGAGCGCATGTCGGCGATGAGGTAGGTGCGGATTTGGTCGGTGGTTTGGAAGGAGGAGAGGAGGTGGAAGAGGCGGGCGAGGGGCTTTGATGGTGGTGTCTGGGGTTGTTTTGCGCCTGACATGGATGTGAGTGTACGGGTTTTGCAGTGAGATAATGGTATGTGAATAGAAGTCGGAATGGATCACGACGTAAAAAGCGATTGTATCTTGCGAAAATTTTCGTGGAACAGGACCAAGAATTTTTTAGAAAGAATGGGAAGGAATTGTTTCGCAGACGTATGTATCAGTGAATGTGGCCCAGTGTACAGTGCTCAGTATGTAGCGATCAGTGTAGTCCAACCATAATCTTAGTCTCAAGAACGTGGAACAAAGCCATTGTGAACCTGTGTATTCATTGTCTTGCTCTGCCGTCTTTGCCGCATTGTCTGCGAGGTGAACCTTTCAGTGCAATATCTACACAATGTAAGTCAACCGATGAACGCTGGGTTTTTGTCCAATCCGATGATGTGAATACCCTGGAATCGGCTCTTGCACGAGAAAAACGCTAACGACCCGTACAGCCCCTTTGCACGTCCGACGGGACACCCCCCTGTCTTGAAACACAGTTTGAAGTCGTTCTCTACACTTTAGAAAAGAGTGTATATTCCTTCTCTAGGTATATACTAAAGAAGTTATACTTAAAAGAGGTAGCTTAAAGATAAAAGCTTTCTGCTGACAGCGTTGTGTGCTGAGAATACTTCTGTATTGCCCCGCAGTTCCATCGGACGTGCAAAGAGGCTGCACATGGGGGGTTGGTGTACAGTTTCCCCATGTTCTCACGTTGCCGGCTCACAATGATATTTGAAGGGTGCATCTATGCAGATCATGGCCCGTTCTTCATTGTCGCCTCATATTATCACATAAGCACGCGTAGAATCTGTAGAGCTAATTTTCGCTGATTGGCTGTTGCCTAAACTACCAGGCTACAATGTTAGTCGACGCGCTTTCCCGCCGCACCAGCGCGTCTTACCTAACGCCACCAGACATCACCGGCCTAACACCATCACTGATTGCGAAGGGGCATCAGGCTGCCAGCAGCTCAAGCGCGACAAAATCGACAAAATGCAAAGTTGTTTGCATACATAAGTGTTCAATGATTCTTCTTCCTGTCCTCTCGCACCTGCTCTAACAGCGACACTGTTCTACTGTCGCTCTTGCAACACCTCTCCCAACCCAGTCATTCACATTGAGCAGCCAATACCATGTCATCTCAAGTTCAACCTCCAGCTCCCATCGAGCTCCCGGCACTTCCAGCGGATCATGTGGACTGGATCTCGCATGCCGCTAACCACCAGGATACACCGTTGCGTGAGCTGATCGCCCCCTACAAAGAATACGACTCAAAACTGCGGGAGATCTTCGCGCAGCAGCCCGAGCATCCCGCAATTACAAAGCCGCATGTGGTTCCTGTCTTCGCGGGCCGTGAAGAAGAACTCAAGATCCGGGCTCGTAATATCAATGCCGAGTCGGATGACGAACGCCAACGCTATCTCATGCCTCTCACGAAGGCAGACCGTAGGCCCAATAGTATGCCAGCAGTGGTTCAATCACTGAAGGAGTTCCAGACAAACTTCCAATTGTTCTCTGAGTCTGCTCTGGTCGGCATGGACTGGTCCAACGTCGTGGCTGCAGGAAGTGCTGTTGTGACCTCTTTATTACCAGTCCCGGAAAAGCACAATGGGTCTAAGCGTGCTCTCCGCGAGTATTACCACCAGCAACTTGCACTGGCCTCGGATGTCGACCTCTTTCTTTATGATCTCACGGAAGAGCAAGCCATTGAGAAGATCAAGCAGATCGAGCAACGCATCAAGGACTCCATCTTGACAGAGACCACGACTATCCGCACCAAGAATGCCATCACCATCGCCTCACAGTATCCGACACGTCATGTCCAAATCGTACTGCGTCTATACCGTTCGATTTCAGAGATTCTTACTGGTTTCGACGTCGACTGCTCTTGTGCCGCATACGATGGATCTCAAGTGTATGCCAGCCCTCGTGCCCTGGCTGCATACATGACTCAAGTCAACACAATTGACCTGACTCGCCGCTCCCCCTCGTACGAGAATCGCTTGTCCAAGTACTCTAGACGGGGATTCGAAGTCTACTGGCCATTGCTTGATCGCTCGAGGATCGACCCCACATTGTTCGAGCGTTCTTTTGGTCGCACTCTGGGCCTTGCTCGATTGCTGGTTCTGGAGAAGTTGCCCAAGAACGCAGATCGCGAGGCATATGTCGACCAACGACGCGCCGAGCGTGGCCGACCTGCCATTAATCGATGGTCTGCGCGCAGTCTACAGGGTAGTGAGTAACATATACAACTGACTGTACTTAAACATGTAACAAACTTGATTAGACATGAAAGAAGAATACGACAACGAGGTTGCGGAATGGGTCGAGACCGACGAAGTCAGCGACTATCACACCTTCACTATCCCGTATGGACCCAAGTATCACGCGCGTAGGATTGAGAGACTACTCTATGCCAAGGATCTGCTTCTCAACGCTGAATGGAATCGTCCAAAGGAGCGCGAGACCGCACTTCATCGGCATCCAGCCTTCTTCGGTAACGCCACCGATGTGATGGGTGATTGCTGTGGATACTGCCCTGGGGCAATAACACCCGAAGACAAGGAGATTGCAGAAGAGGAGAACAAGATCTACGTCTCCGGTGAATTGTCTTTCCTCAAAGACAACCCTGGAAGACAAGCCATCGGGTCTTTCTATCCCATTACTGACGATGACTGGACTGAGATGGCATATGTTGGAAATACGGCAAGGCTGTGCCAGGCCATTGTCGACGGTGACGTGGAGCATGTCCAAGATTGGCTAAAACAAGAAGGCGCAGACCCCAACAGGCGTGACTATACTGGTCGTACCCCGCTTCACCTCGCTGTCATGACCTCTACGCCAAAAGTAGTGCAGACCCTGATCGACGGAGGCGCTCGACTTGTTGCACGATTAGTCGACGGCAAGACGGCATTGCACCTCGCCGCTATGCGTGGTGAAGTCGAGATGGTCAAGTCTCTCCTTATCAAGAGCGAAGCCAACAAAGAGCTAGAAGCAGGGAAAGCAGCGCTTAAGCGCGGAGCATCAAAGTCAGACGAGAGCAACAGTGAATCAATGATTGTTGTTGAGCCATCCTCCAAAGCGACCGATGCCGCGCTTGGATCTCAAGAAGCCGAGGACGAAGATGACGACGACGGTGATGGCAGTGATGTGGACATGATGGACGACGAATCTGAAAATGCCGATATCACCACAGAAAGATCAATGATAAAAATCGGTCGCAAAACTCCTGCCGATAACCACGATGACATACCTGATGACGCTGACGACAACGAACCTGATGTCTACGATATCAATGTCCTCGCATGGGATGTCCCAGTATCCGCGCTGCATTTCGCTATTGCTAACGGCCATGTCGATGTTGTCAAAGTTCTGGTTCAAGAGTTTGGAGCCGACGTGCTTCTCCCAATAAAACTTGTCAATCAACACAACAAATCGCCAAGGGCAGCAGTTCTTCCCATCGTGCTTGCGCTCCAGCTACAGACGGAGAAGGCCAAGGAAATGACAACACTCCTTATCGACCTCGGTGCATCGCCCGCTCAAGCCGACATTGATCACGTTACTGCTCTTCACTACTTTACTGCGCAAGGGGTGGACTTGATGAACACCATGATCTCGGCGAACCGCCCTGGTGCACAGCGAGCGGTGAATCACCTTTCGATTCCTGGACAATCGCACAGCTCGTGGACGAAAGGTGCACTCCAAACAGCCATCGAGAATCGCGATGTTGGCGCAGTTGAGGCTCTTCTAGAAATAGGAGCAAAGGCCCACATCGATTTTGGCACCTACATGGCGTCCTATAAAACGAAGTACGATCCCCGAGGGTCTTCAGAGGAAAACGAGAAGGAATTTCGACGCTCATTCACGCAGCCAGTGTTGACCGCAGTTAATGTCGAGATGACTTGTCTTGTCTTGAAGCTCCTCGACGCAGGCGCTGAAGTCAATACCCTGTCGCCAAATGCCTGGCATACGGTACAACGTCAAAACTATTACCAAAACAGCCACATACACACTCTCCTAGATGCGGTCCGACACAAGATGCAGAAAATGCAAGACTTTCTGGACACTGGGAAAGACCCCATCGAAGACCGATATGGCAGTTACAGACAATTTCCACCGGAGCCCCTCAAAGAGGATGGGAAATACTTTGAAGGTTACAATCCTGGCTCATACGCTCATCTCTGCCTGGCGATCCAGCTCGAGGAAGCCAAGGCACGATATAAACGTGACCTGGAGCACTACAATTCATGGCTGGAATCCGAGGAGAAGTCAAAGGGTACTGCAGAGAAGAAAGCCGCTGAAGAGGCGAAACTCTCCGAATTTAAGGCTCTGGAAAGCGAGCTTCTTGAGAGAGGCGCGAAAACCTTCAAAGACCTCTACCCAGACGTCGAAGTCAAAGAGAGTCGTCCTCATGATTACTACGGCAGTAGATACCAGCCTGATCCGCCCAAGGCATGGGCCCCTCTGCTTTCGTTCCGCGTCTCAGACATGACTGACGAAAGAAGAGCGGCATACATCAAGCTTTTCCAAGCATGCTGGGACGCGGATTTGTCCACAATAAAAGAACTGACCCTGGCAGTCTGGGGAGATAATCAGAGCCCCCTGGAAATTGCTGTGCAGGACCATCAGAACTTCTCGCCGTTCTCCGTCGCCGTACTTCGCAAGCATTTTGACATCGCTCGCGCTGTTTTGGAAATTGCTCACGCGCAGTACGCGCCCGAGGAGACGACTGGGAATGTCAAACACAGTATGCACCCTGTCGGTGAGGATGGTGACGATCATCAGGTCGACGAGGATGATGTCCGAATCTACTCTGAGATCGTGGATGATCGTTTCACAATAGAGAATATTGGCGAAGTTCAAAGTCAGGTAAAGAGCAGTACGACACCGTTGAGACTCGTCTCGTGGAATTGCCCGGTGTGGAGATTTTTGGAAGATAGCGCTTCATCGCCACCGTCTACACCGCCGCGTCACGCTTTGAGCGACTATCAGGACCAACTTCGTCGCTTAAGTTCACAGGGGATGGTCAGCAGTGGTCGTTCCCCTGACTGTGATAATGTGGTCAACCCCGAGAATCTCTTCCAGTTTGCCATCATTACGAATGACTCCGAACTACTTCGTTTCATGATTGGGACGGGAGAAGACTGTACCATTCGCAAAGCCGGAGCTGCTGAAGACACAGCTGCGAAGTTCTTCCACTTCGAGGAGGCAGACTTTTTGTATGCCATTCGTCTCGGTCGCGTAGAGCTATTGAAAGAGATCATTAAGCGTACTGGATCGGGTATACCTTTGGATGACCTGGTGAAGAAGAGTGGTGTTACAATCCAGGAGAAGCCAAAGTATTACCAGGGTCTCTCTGTCCATGGCCAGAAGCGAGCAGATTGGGCCAATGCTGGGCGAGATGTACAAAGCCAGCCAGTCGGTGCTGAGCACCCGCCTCTGCTCGAAGCCGCACGATTGGGCAACTTGGAAAGCGTCGAGTGGCTCTCAAGCGACAGTGGGCTACGTTGCTACTCGGAGTTCATCGATAGCCATCAAGACGACATCCGCATACAGAATCTAGCGAAGACTAAGGATGGGTCTGAAGCTGCGATTAGTAGATGGCTCAACCTGCGCTCGCATCTGTTGATTCATTGCGTCGTCCTGGGCAAGACTGACGATGATTCTCTGCAACTACTTAGACACCTTTGCAAATCCCACCCCGAAAAACTTGAACATCGCTCTGCAAGTGGTTTGACGCCTTTGCATCTCGCATTTTGTCTACACCGCGTCGAAATGGCCAAAGTCCTTGTCGAGGCTGGCGCTCAGCAAACCTGCCGCAACCACGCGGGAGACAACATCATCCACTCTATCTTAGCAAACTGCAACGACCCAGATGACAAATTACTCGCACGCACCCGCACCCTGCTCGACTTAACCGACCCGCTTCTGCTACCAAGCTTATTCGAGGAACGCACCAACGACGCCCCCGGCGCCGCGACCCCCCTCGCACGCTGGCTCCATACATCCAACGCCTACTCCAGTAACATTCAGAGCCAAGCAAACACCCGCGTCCTCTCCATGATGCTCGAGCTCAGCAAAGGCGCGGACCTAAGCATCATCAGCGGCGAAGGCGACACGCCTCTCCACGTCGCTGTCCGCCGCAATGCCGAAACCCATCTGCGCATCATGCTCGACTGCCGTCCTGAACTGCTGTTCCGCGAAAACGCAACGGGCCGCACGCCGTACGAAATGGCCGAGGACGCGTACTTGAACAAGCACGTCTTCAACGACCCGCCGGCCCTGACGGCCAACCCCGATCCCAACGCGCGCTACGGCATGCACAGGCGACGCCCGTGTGGACGTACGCCGTTCCAAGGCGTGATGAAGCGCCGGGCTCGCGAGTTTGTTGATGGGCAAGAGGAGGGCCTCGAGGGGAGTGAGGGGGTGTGGGAAGTGTGTAAGGATGTTAAGGGGAGGGTGGAGGGGGTCAAGAGGGGGCTTGTTAGTTTGGTGGAGGCGAGTGAGGTGGCGAGGAGGCTGGCGGCGAAGAAGAGTGGTAGGGATGACGTGGAGGATGAGCATGAGCATGAGGGCGAGGATGTTAAGGGGGATGAGGTGGATGTGTGGTTTTGGAAGGGATACAACCTCAAGTGGTAGGCTATGTGCGTCACGGAGTTACGAGGAGGAATAGGAGTATGTGTTGCAAGTTTGAATCGGGTATCATTTTTCGACAAAATTACTCTGCATCCTGCATATCCTCGTCTTCGTCCTCTTCTTCGTCGTTTCCGTCATCTTCACCAACCCCATCCTCATCATGCCACACGTCATCGTCCAGATCCAGATCATCAAAGTCCTCTAACTCATCTTCCTCCTCATCCTCGTCTTCCTCTCCCTCCTCCCCAGCCTTATGCCCATTTGCCTTCCGATTCGCCTCCTTCTCTGCCTTTTTCCTCTCGACATTCTCTTTCTGCACCCTCCTCCTCTCATCCCTCTCCTTTTTCCTCACCGCCCACTTGCGCTCCAACTCAGCCTTCTGCGCCGCCGTCTTGGTGATGAACTCATGCCACATGATTTTCCCGCCACACACGTCTTCCTCGACCTTCGTGAGGCGCAGCTTCATCCTCGGGCCAAGCTCGACGAGTTTGACCGCGCGCTTTTCGACGCGGGGCGCGGAGCCCTTGGCGCGCGCATTGGAGGGTGTGTCGCCTGCTTTCAGGCGCTCTTTTTCCTTGCGCGAGAGGACTTTTTGGCGCGAGGGGGCGGAGACTTCGACTTCGTTTTCAAAGTCGGTGTCGGCGTCGGTGTCGGATGCGGATGTGTATCCTGAGGCGGTGGGGTCGAGCATGTAGTCTGCGACATCTTCTAACTTGCCCAGGTCAGGCAGCGCGCGCTTTTTTTTCTCGCGGCCCAGCAGTTTCTCGGCGGCGTATAGGCGGCGCAGGGGCTTGGGGACGCCGGTGATCTTTGTGGTGATGGCGTAGTGGCGCATTGATATCGTCACAGAGCCATTTTCTTCGCTGGGGGGTTCGCGGTTGAGGAGTAGGACGCGCTTTATTGTGTGCAGGGGTGTGGTGTGTGGTTGGATTGGGGGGAAGAGGCCTTGGAACATGTCTGTGACGAGCTTCTCGAGGTGCTTGGGGGGCGCTTTATCTCCCAGCCGTTCGCGCTCAGCGTCGGAGGTCAGGAAGTTATTCATGACGAGCAGGGGTGCCACGAGGTAATCGTTTGCGCCGGAGCGTGGGTGGCGCATGGACTTGAAGATGTCTTTGCATAACGAATAGTTCTCGACGCGGAAGTGCAGCGTAGGGCCGCGAGGTGTGCGTGCGAGGCGCAGGTTGGTGTTGCCGGACTCTGAGCGCGAGAAGAGGAGGAGATGGGTTACGCCAAGAGGACCGCACATGACGGTGTAGTCACGGAGTTTGTTGGCTCTTCGTTCCTGGATGTACATAAGCACGTGACTTTACAAAATCCTTCATTGTGACATACCTTCAGCCGCACAGCTGTGTCGGGCTCCATTACATGCCTCACATCCTGCACCAGCTGGCTGACACTGCCGCCGACTTCCTGCGCGCCGATGCGAATGACCATAGTCTTCGGTTGGCCATTCAGCGGCTTCTTCGCCTTCTCCTTGTCCAGCGCGGACTGCTTCTTCCTTTGGCTTGCTCCTCTAGCCATTGCGACAGTTCAATGTTGTGAATGTTGTTTGGTGTTGAAGTCGCGCACTGGGTCTTGAACTTTTTTTGGGACTTTGAAATCTTGGCGGCGGTCTTATCTTATCGCCGCACGCTAAACATTTTTCCCTAAGGCGCATGTCGGTACCAACTCTTCTCAGCATCACCACCAGATATGTCCGACTTTAAGAGAAGAAAGCTTGAAGGCGGAAAGTCTGCTATTGACGCCGCTCGAGAACGAAAGGCGCTCAAGAAAGCGAGTGCGCCGCTGAAGAAGTCACAAGCGAAGCCTGCACCACTGAACAAGCCGACCGCAAAGCGACCGCCTCCACCCCCACCACCACAATCCGAGTCGGAAGAGGACGAAGACGAGTTTGGTGGGTTTTCAGGCGACGAAAAGGAGGAGGCGTCATGTGCCAAAGTGGACAATGGCTCAAGTGCAAATGCAGACGCTGAAGCCGAGGAGTTGGATGAGGAAGCAGAGGCAGAACCAGATACTGCTGTAGAAGCACTCAAGAAGACCTTCGCGGACCTTGGTGTGCGAGAAGAACTATGCGACGCTTGTGAGAATCTGGGGTACAAGACTGCGACACCAATTCAGACAGAATCCATACCGCTTGCGCTCGCAGGAAAGGATATCATTGGACTGGCAGAGACGGGTTCGGGGAAGACTGCAGCATTCGTCCTGCCTATACTGCAAGCCCTGCTCGACAAGCCACAGGCATACTTTGGTTTGATCATGGCACCGACGCGAGAACTGGCATACCAAATCTCACAACAAGTGGACGCGCTCGGCAGCATCATCAACGTCAAGTGCGCAACACTGGTCGGAGGCATGGACATGGTACCGCAAGCTATCGCACTCTCGAAGCGACCACACATCATCGTAGCCAGTCCCGGTCGTCTCCTCGACCATCTCGAAAACACCAAGGGCTTCTCACTAAAGCACCTGAAATACCTAGTCCTAGACGAAGCCGACCGCCTCCTCGATCTCGACTTTGGCGACAGTCTGGACAAGATCTTCAAAGTGCTGCCCCGCGACGACCGCCACACCTACCTCTTCTCCGCCACCATGTCCTCCAAAGTCGAATCCCTCCAACGCGCCGCCCTCAAGAACCCCGTGCGCGTCTCCATCTCCTCCAGCAGCCACCAAGTCGTCTCCACCCTGCTCCAAAGCTACATGCTCATCCCGCACAAGTACAAAGACCTGTACCTCATCCACCTCCTCAACGACAACATCGGCCACGCCACCATCCTCTTCACCCGCACCGTCAACGAAACACAGCGCCTGGCCGTCTTACTACGCACCCTAGGCTTCCAAGCCCTCCCCCTGCACGGCCAGCTCTCCCAATCCAACCGCCTCGGCGCCCTCAATAAATTCAAAGCGAAAGCTCGCGACATCCTGGTTGCCACCGACGTCGCCGCGCGCGGTCTCGACATCCCCTCGGTCGACCTCGTCGTCAACTTCGACCTGCCGCACGACTCGGAGACATATGTGCATCGCGTGGGCCGCACGGCGCGCGCGGGCAAGAGCGGGAAAGCAGTGAGTTTTGTCACGCAGTACGATTTGGAGATCTTCCAGCGCATTGAACATGCGTTGGGGAAACAAGTGCCTGAGGAGAAGGTTAGCAGGGACGAGGTTATGGTTTATGCGGAGCGTGTGGGCGAGGCGCAGAGGGTTGCGGTGAGGGAGATGAAGGATTTGCATGATCAGAGGAAGAGTGGGCGGGGTGGTAGGGGTGG
>Ga0265780_10011548_pt1 | contig 10437 bp, 17 predicted proteins | sample P1T30metagenome_FD_192432 | JGI IMG/M metagenome (GOLD analysis project Ga0265780, IMG submission 192432) | Plant litter microbial communities from East Loma Ridge, Irvine, California - P1 T30 | ecosystem: Environmental > Terrestrial > Plant litter > Unclassified | place: USA: California... | reverse complement strand
TAGTCGATGTAGGAGTCGGTGTCTCTGGTAGCGCACCTGGCATGTTTTGGGACTTTGAGGCAAGGGGGCTGGCGGCCCCTTGTGACCGAGCGGCGTCTTGTTCGCGCTGGGTGTCGTTCTTGGCTGGGGGCGAGTTGCTCTTTGCCTGGTTGAGGCGCTCTTCGGCGGCCTTGAGCCTGGCCTCGAGGGCCTCGAGCTCCTTGGTCTGGGTCGTGACTGCCTGCTTCCTGCGCGCCTGTCAGCGGGCTCCAAGTAGCGGTGAAGAGGGCGGGCCGTACTTCTCCAGGACCGTCTTGTCCAGGGTCGCGAGGCCTTCGTCCAAGTTGAACAGGCTGTCGAGCTCCGACATGAAGTTGCGGGCTAGGGTGCTGCGCGCGTGGTCAGTCTCAGACAGGCGGGAGCTATGCTAGCGCCGGGAGAGCTCACGATTGAGGGCGGTTGTTTGGCTTCCAGCCTTGGTCTGGGTCGTCCATGGTGGCCGAGTGTGCAGGGTACGAGGAAGTCATGGTGATGGGATGGGGAGCAGGAGCGGGTTATGCAAGAAGCAGGCGGCGTGGGGAGGCTCGGGGACGGTGGATATATTTATGGGCTGTACAAGAGTAGACAAATATGGGCAAGTGGCTCAGCGGATCAAAGATGTTTCATGCAACTCAGCCAGACCTGGGGTGGAGGGGAGGGAGCATAATATGGCGACCCTGGAATAGAGAGGGAAGGACGATTGCAATGTTAGGAAAAGGGGACGCCTATGCCCCAAGCTAATTTGGGCGTAGATCGGAGGTGGAGCTTGGAGGAGCGAGGGATCAATGATAGTTTGAGCGCCGCTCCCGAGTGCCCGACGAAGAATGGCCGACGATACGGGCACAACGACAACAACAGGAAGTTGTAGGTGCAGGTGCAGCAGGACGTGGAGGCATATAGGGCTATAAAGCTATGCTATCCCAAAGTATCGCAGTACATCAGGGCCCGCTGTCAGGTCTGGTTCTGGCCCCGCGCCCGCGTGAGGCGACGTGAGGCCGGACGCGCCTGATTGGCTGTGGCCGGGGGCGCCCGATGGGGGCTTCAGGCGGCTGGGCTGCGAAACCCCGACGACAATTTGCGACATTGCGACAATCTCCCTCGACACCACCAAGCCCCCGTCCATCTCGCTCAATTTCCCCGCCCGCCGCGCCCATCACGACTCTCGCATGCGATGCCCGTCTGCCCGCCGTAGCAGCCTCTCCGCCCACCGCGCCCGCGCCCGCAGCCGTGGCTCCCCTTCCGCCCCAGGCCCATCGCCCTCGCGCTGCACACGCCTGGGGGATGAATACTAGCGGCTCCGCCTACACCAACCTCGAGTCGCTGCTGCTGTTCCAGTGCCTGCATGCCTACGGCGTCGCCCCGTCTGTCTTCGGGCGCATCTCCGACCTGCTGAAGAAGCACCCCGACGTGGCCGCCCACAAGTACTTCCAGCCCGGCCGCCTCAGCCCCGATGCGCTGCGCAACTTCTACCTGGAGCGTCTGAAGCGGGAGCTCGAGCACGAGCAGGGCGGCGACAGCGATGGTCCCAACGGGGAAGTCACGAATCCGGCCAAGAGAAAGAGGCATAGCCCAAGTCTGCCGACGGTGCAGGAGTCGCTGCAGCACCAGCACCTGATCCCGAAGCTCGTCACGAAGCTCTACGCGTCTTATCGCTATGAGATCACAGAGCAGATCCGGATAGAGGAGGAGCGCTACGAGCGGCTGCAGCGCGACCTCCAGGGCATCGAGCGCGGAGAGTGGGACGACCAGCTGCGTGAGAAAGCAAGCGGTCGGACACCGTCATCGCGCAGTCCCACGCTGCCCAGGAAGTCGCCGCATCTTGCCCCGAAGACGCTGCAGCCGAATGCGAACCCCACGCCTGTCCAGAATGGCACACGTGGAGCGCCCGTCATCGCGCCTTCCCCGGATCCATCTCAGCAACAGCCGGCATCCGCGCTACCACACCAGAACGGACACCCTTCGCCATCCCAGCGCAAGAAGCCGCATCCCTCGTCAGACGGACGACGGACCCCTTCTACGCCACAGCCAAACACAAGTCAGCCACACGCACCCTCGCGATTCCAGCAACCGCCGCAACCTCAAGCCAACTACAACTACCCCCAGAACATACAGCCCCAGCCAGGCTCGCACCAGAACAACGGCCATGCTCCGCAACCACAGTCACCAGCGCTGGGGTCTCCCGGGCCTCAGTTCCAGCCCCAGCCAGGCCAGAACTACGCGATGAACGGCGCGCCGCAGTATGGACCACCAGGCCCCCAGCCGCCATACCCTCCACACCAGCAGTTTCTCATGCAACAACCTTCTGGGCCTCATTCACCCGGAGTTCACCATGGGCAACAGCAGAGAGCGCATTATCCCCCTCCTGGTCACCAGCCCTACCACCCACTGCAACCGCAAATGGCCCAACCACCGCCCCAGGCAGGCTTCATGCTCCCACCGTTCCAAGTTGCGCCTCAAGACCCCTCGCGCGTCCACCATCAAGCCGCCGTGCCGCCGCACCACCCTCAGGTCTCCACGCCTGCGAGCAATCGACAGCAGCCCAGAGCAAACCTACAGACTCCCGGCACTGGCACCGGCAGATCAGGCGCGCCTCAGATGCATCCCCTCGTCATCCAGGCGAGGCACTCTTTCTCCACCCCGATGAATGCGCGCTCTCCGCACAGCGCTCTAGCGACTCCGGTCTCAGCCAAGAGTCTTTGGAAACGATCAAGCTTTACTGGGACACCTGGAAGTGCTGCGAGCCCGCGCCCCGAAGTGCTCCCTCTCGATGACGTACCGCCGCTGATCCGGTCAAAACAGACACCACCAAAGGCCAAGACGCAGCGCAAATCACGGACAAAGGGCAAAGGCAAAGAGGCAGAGCAAGAGTCCACGATAGACGTCGAGACACCACAAAACTCCCAGCACCACGACCAAGAAGACGACTCCTTACTAGAGCCCGAGACTCGGTCCGGACGTTCACGGAGAAAAGCGCCTGCGAAACGAACAAGGCCCGGCAGCATAGCCTCCTCCCGAGCAGGTGGCTCTGTGCGGGATCGAAGTCGAAGCCGGTCCATCCTCTCGCATACCGATACCGTAGCAGGTGACAATGAGTCGCAAGCTGGTCGTCGCATCAAGTCAGAGCGCGGAAATTCGGTGGACCCCACTGAAGAGGAAGGTTCTGTTGGAACACCGTCACACATGTCCACACGACGCCGTGGAGCAGCTCCGGCCTCATCCCTCTCGTCACGTCGAAAGCGCAATGCCCGCGAAGCTTCTCTTGAAGAGAATGACGATGCGTCCTTCAGCACCCCAGGCCCACCCAAGACCCTGGTCGCGCCACGGAACTTCGCCCGCATGACGGCACCCATGATGTACGATATCAACTCGCACAAACATGCCTCGACATTCAACACGGCCGTTCGCGCGAAGGATGCAGAAGGATACTATGACATCATCAAGCGCCCTACAGATCTCTCGTCCATCAAGAAAGCGATCGCAACAGGCTCAAAGCAAGTTGCCGCAGCTGCAGCCGCGTCGGATAACCCCACCGGTAGTCCTGGTGGCGTCATGGGAGGCGTTGTCGAGTTGCCTGTGACGGCCGACAATGTCCCGCCCAAGGCCATAGTCAACGCTGCGCAACTGGAGAAGGAGCTCATGCGCATGTTTGTCAACGCCGTCATGTTCAATCCTGGAGAGGACGGCGTGGTGAACGATGCGAGAGACATGTTCCAAACGGTTCAAGGCCTAGTCAGTACTTGGAGAGATGTGGAGAGGGATAGTGGTCGCGCGGGAAATGAGGGCACACCATCGGTTGAAGAAGATGACCTGCCCACCGCGAGTAAACGAAGGAAGATATAGTATAATCCTCGAACGGCTAAGCATGATTGATCACAGCATGGGAAGGAGTTGGAGGTGATTTGGAGTATACATCGATACCATGTCACGACGCTGCTGCGGCAGGCTACCACTTTTAGAATTGAACATTACCCATCTTGACCATCTTCGTCATCCACGCAGCAGTCAGTAACAACCCCCACCTTTACATTCCTATCTTGTTGGTAGATTGCCGTCCCTGGTGATATCGAAGTAACTGCTATCTCAGGCCCGCTTCGGGTGGACCCTTAACTTAAGCTCTTTTACTTTGAGGTGAGAGACGGTCACCACGAATACCTGCGCCCAGCTTATAAAACAGTGTCAGGTCTCTCTTCTCCCTCCATCTCTCCTACCTTCTCAACTCTCCTCTTCTCGCACGCAGACGACCACCAGCTGCAAGTATCTGTGACTCCGAGATGGATACCTCCAACAACACAACGCCTCCAGCTACACCGTCGCGGGCCTCGGTTGATCCCACCACCAATGCAGAACGCTCATCCGTCTCCATGCATCATCCACCTACAATGGATAACAGCGATGACTTCATGGAGATTCCTCACGTTCCAGATCTCGTCGATATCACCCCGCCCCAAATGCTCATGCGAACGCCTATCAACATCGAATGCGGACCGGACCTCGCGACCAAGATTATCTTCCACAAAGAGATGATTTGCTGCCACAGTAAGCAACTCAGCAATCTTTTCGAAAAGGCGAAGTCCACCATGATCCACTACGAGAAAGCCGATAAGGTCCGCGATGAGCTGGCCCAATACGTATTCCCCGAAGTCACTCCGAAGGAGTTCGAAACCGGTCTCTTGGATAAGCAGGTATGTCTTGTCAGTATACCCTGGATGTAGATACCCAAGCATCAGCGGCCCCTCCGCCCCGTTCAGTGCAAGAGCTGAGTGTCAAAGCCTACGTTGACGATATCCCTCCTCATTTGGTGATGGTAATTCGCACGTAAAATACAGGCCTGTTCAGTTATCTTCTTTGCATGCCTTTCGCTTTTGATAGTCAAACTCTAACATTCTATAGGCCAAGCCCCTGATCATGAAGGCATATGACAACTATCCTCTATTCGGATATTCCAAAGGCGTCAAAAGTGTAATCATGGGCGCAGTAGCTGGAGAAACCCACGCCAAGAACGTCAAGAAGGTGGTACCGAAGTCAGCAGTGGACTTGCCTCTAGCGAGCCGTCTGGAGAATCTCAAGCCTCAGGCCGTACACGCCGTAGCCTCACTGCTCTTTGCCCGACTTCACGCCATCAAGAAGACCGAGATCCGCAACGCTGAGAAAGACCCTTTGAAGGCTGCTGCTCAGCACCGCATCATACTCCCTGCTGTTGAAGAGTCCACGGTTCGAGCGCTGATGGAGTGGATGTATCAGAGAAAGTTTCCGTTGATGGAGACCGAACAAACCTATGCTGTCATGAAGCTCGCTCAACAGATTGGCGTTGGAGTGCTCGCCACTGAATGCCACACAGCGCTGTTCAGCGCCACTAACGCCAGCATCGAGCGCGCCGATGCCGACGGTACCTCTTTTCAAACCCTGCTAGGCTATGGTACAAAGCCCGCCGCTGACGATATCATCGAGGTCGTCTTCCAACACGCCATGAAGGACGAGAACGCGCCCAAGGACCTGAAGGGCCTCGTCATCGACGCCCTTGCTGGGTATCTGGATCAAGAACTATGGCAGCACGTTAAGGGCCAGATCAATCATAGGACCGCACTGCAGATCATTGAGTCTATGGTTAGCTTACGAGCGCTTGTCAAGATGGAGATGGACGGGCAAGACAGCATAAAGTCGGAGAGCCAGGAAGTCTCCGAGAACATGGCTATCGACGAGGACAAGAAGCCCATTCACGTAAAAGAACAGAACGAAAACCACGTTTGAAGATCATACCCGTGCGCTACCGCAAGGTCGACGAAATCCGAAGCCGATGTAGACTTCCAGGAAGTAGGAAAGGTAACGCAGTGAATGCGATGGGGAAAAGTACTGTCTGGACGAACCTACGGATCGTAGATCCCTCATACATATTAGCGATTGCTTTCTGCGTCCCATTTCTTGCTTTCTCCACATCTTTCTACGAAAAGATAGGGAGTATTACTAGCATATCATCCTTCTGAATCTTTGGTCCAATCGAAGGTTGCACATGTGACCAATTGGCTCGTAGTGGTGAAGGGGTTCAGTATGTTCTACGTCATTCTATGTCCTTGCAGATGGAGGTGAGTGGACTCTGGGTACGCTTGCTTAGGGGCATGTGTCCTAGGTCTCTACGCTTATACCATGGACAGCCTGACCCACATATGGTGTCACATCGGCAGTGCAAAGGTGACACCGCGTATTGATTCGCATGGGGAAGGGTCTTCGATCCAGCAGCCGCCCGAGATTGTTGATGCCTTCGTATAATCAACGGAGACTCCTTAGTGGCGAAGTAGTCCTTCTGCGCAACGCTTTCTCAACATGCTGGTGTGTGTATCTCTTGCGTGCGACAGTTTGAGCGAGTCAAATCCCGATGACCTGGTTTAGTGACGGGAGCGTTCAGCGGGGAAGGGTGGACTCGAGAGCCATAGCGGCTGCCGCGGGTTTGGTGTACGGGTCGCACTATGATGTAGCTTTAGAGGAGGGCTTGCCGACCACTGGACGTGTTTATGAAACGGTACCATACTACTGCGGAGCTTCCCATCATTAGTACTTGCCCATCGGCATCACGTCATATCTCCACGATTTTCGACGATGTTTCCTGATCGGAGGGTATACGATGCTGACACTAGCAACAGTGGCGTTGCTTTCGATAATTTTTGGGAACACAGATGTGCCAATCATCTCTGCAAGAAAGTTCATAGCGCCGCGAACCCCACACACGGTTCGTACGACATGCTGTATGTCCAAGCTTTGCTACTGTAGCCTAAAACGCCGAGGGTATGGCGTTTTGCTATAGCGTACGTTGCTTCATCGCCCAGAGGAAGGCTCATCGTAGTCTACCGAGAGTATCGACATAGCAGCGATCGTAACTATGGCGGCTCGATCGACCATAATCGCGACAATCATCGATATTGCTCGATTAAAATATTTCGTCGGGATCGAGAACTGCGCCTAACAGTTCCTTTTGGGGTAGATCCTCCGCTTCTTGTGAACTCTTCCCGTCAAGTTGATGCAGCTTGATCGGCCCGCTGGGGATAGTGGCAAGCTGCCGCGGTCTCTACCCGTGACTTATGCCACGTGGGAGGCGGTATCATGCCTACAATGAGATGCGGTATCCCAATGTCATGAGCGGGACATGACAGAGAACAAACTTCCGCAATTCTCATTGCTTTGGGTCATTTAACGCGGCGCAGGCTTCTCCTACCCCTTGTAAACTTCCCCATTTCAAAACTTTCCCGATCTTCCCAACGACCCTTAGTGGCGTAATTGTAGTAGGTCCAGCCCGTCTCGGTCTTGCCAGTGAATAATCGCAAGAGGCAATTTGTTTGGCGCAAATGCTATTTCCCCAGGAAAACTCTCTGTCGTGCAACATGAGCCGAATAGCCTACGTAGCTGCCGCCGGCTTGCTACATGACACAACGTCGCACGTCCAACGGAAGCGGGATATCCAGCGCAAAACAACGTCGTTGCGTGTACAAAGACTGGCAGCAACAAAAATATCGAGAAGATCTGGAGAGGTTCCAAAGACTAGAACTGGAGCCGTTGCCGCTTTCGCTGCGCATTTCTTCTCTAGCGTTAACCTGTGATATGAAGACGTTTCCTTGATATCCCTGTCCTACGACGTGATTTCTGCTCTTGAAAAGGCGGCTTATTGTCCGCAATCGTAGGAATGCATCAGCAATCATGTTTCAATTCTCAGAGCTTTTACAAATACCCCAAATCTTCCGCAAAGACGAATCGCGATCCAGTCGGCGTCGGCAGCTTCCAGAAGATGGTCTTGAATTGTCCGACATGTCCAACACAACACCTCTTCAAACGACAGATGTCTCTCCACGCTCTTCGTTGGACTCAACGCGCTCGGTATCTTCGTCATCATCATCTTCCAGCACTTTCTCAGCAGCTTCAACAACATCAATCTCGACAAAACGGCGATCATCGTTTCTTCCGACTCTTTCTTCGCCATACTTGTACGAAACGCCGGTCTCGTTCTCTGGGCCACGGGGGTGCTCGCACGGAATGTACCGCTAAAGTCTCGCGAACAGCGCTCATGGTTTCGAACATGAAGTCTCCACTGGCCGTCCGGCCTTGATGTGAAGACTGGAACTTATTACCGGGGAAGGTTGAGTGAAATTATGCCTGTGTTGAAGATTCAGGTTTCGGAATAGGATGTTACGGCTTGGATATAGAATTGGGCTGGAGTTGGATAGGGTCAGACTTGTGAATATGTGGCGGTTGAGTGTACCTAGGTACTGTGAAAAGTCTTTCGTTTCGTACATAATACCCATTCACAAACCTAATCTTCAATCAGTTCATTACAATAAAGTCTGTGAAATTTTCAAACGAGGCGGGCAAAAGAAGTTTTGGAAACGCGCTTTATTGAGGTAGCAGGCAACTTCAGTGGTTCCAGGGTGCTTGTATGCGTCATTCGCTAGCGCTAACCAAGTCCAGGCTAATGCGGAAGTCTTCCGCTTCCGATCCGCCTTCACACAAGCATCTCATCTCAGGAACTCGACCTCGTCAAACATCGTGTAGTCACATACTCTGAGATCGCCCCGATGGACGAGCAATGATGCTCAACGTTATTGACGCTATACGTGCAGCTACCTGCATCGCTGCATCCGAAGTGTCCGGAGCGACCTGGGCCGCGATCCAGTTCATGTCCCCAAACAGCGGCATCGTGCTCTCAATTTATAACATCAGTCCATCGGGAATATAGACTTCGACAACATCGGAACTGGAGTATGTGGATCAGAAACACCTCACCCGACGCTCAGACGAGGGCCAGCGTGGTCGCCGTCGTCTAACATTTCGCCATCCCCAGTGAGCTTTCGTGAACCCTCACCCGCAGTAATCATCAACTCGTCCTGGCCTGGGTGAGTGTATTCGCCCACATCCCAGTGCTCTGTTTGGAAGTGGGTGAGAAACACCACGCGCTGACCTTCTATGCTCACGTTGCAGACAGGGCAATGCCGGAGACCTTGGTTCTGAACAGCTAGGCTCCACACTCTTGGAATATTCCGGCGAATCTGCTCTCTCAGCGCCTTCTCGACATGCAATTCCACGAGACCACGGAAACGAGAGCATTTCCTTTCCCATACAGCGCCCAAGGCTAAGAGCAACGCACGGTTGGCGCCACTCGGCTCCAGCGCTCTGAGAACGGTCGTTATGTCCTTGTACAGCTGTGTGGTGTGGTATTCCAATGATTCCTCTGGTGTTTGCCAACATACGAGCTGGATTGATACGATCTGATCCATCAGAATACCGAGATGCTCTAGTCGCAATGGCAAGTCTTCCACGCACCGAGAACGGACGGTAACAGCGGCACTGGTCTTGGTTGCGAACACCACCGTTGGACAACATGGTGGTATAGTCACAGCCTGGCCGGCTCGCTGAACGAAGGCAATGCCGTTTTGCAACTCATGGCATACACTTGTGTAGTTTGGCGCGACATTTCCGGCAAGATCTTTGAGATACTCGTGCAGGGTCGTCAGATTATGTGGCGTGGGCGGATACACGATGTATACGCGCACACCGGTAAGGACATGTATGGTACTGGTGCTCATCAGAGCTGACGCCTCAACGGGAAGAAGAGCACCACAGGACATGATCGAAGTGGTGTCGATAGATGACCGGGTGAGCGTACTTGAAGCCTCGTTGTCGCCCAGGAAATGCCTGAGACAACGGTCTATTACAGGCGATCGGAAGTTGAGTGTCGTTGCGTATGCGGCATAGTGCTGATCGTCCAGGTAATGCACAAGCGTTAGAGCTATACTCTGCCGACTTGCGTCACCTTCTAATAAACGGAGAGAAAGAGGAGGGGGCCTGGGGGGATACAATTGCGCTCCGTCGACCCCGAACTGGTGCTTCTCCAAGATCTTTCTCAGTGAGCGCGGGTGTGGCCAACCAGCGCCTGTTTCGTACAGTGTCAATTCCGGAATGTCAGTGACTTTGGAGGCACCATAAACAGTAGCAGAACTCTGGACAGCGTTGCCATTCTCAACACTGAGTAGACTGATGCGGCCAGGGATTATGAGATCTGCGAACTCTGCTGCACGAGCAGCTGGACATGACTGAAGCTCGCGGATGACAGGATCGAGAGTCCACAAATGAAGGGTGGTCGATGTCGCCTTGGAATCGCCCGACATCATTGGAATTGCGATTGTTGCGACTGCAAGCGCTGGGAAGGTGTAGGCGCAGAGATTAAGAATTGTTGCAGTGGAGCATGAGGGTAAGAGTGTCAATCTCATTCGGAAAGAAAAGCTTACACTAGCGTGAAGGCGGGTGCGCCAGCCGTGAAAGAGTGAAAGAGCTCCAAGATTCCTGCTTCAGCGCGCTCGAGTCGCAGAGAGAAGCAGCACGTCCGTCGCCGCGGAATTGTTAACCCAAATCAAGCTTATGTAGTCGAAGCGATACCCGCGG
>Ga0265780_10011547_pt1 | contig 10437 bp, 7 predicted proteins | sample P1T30metagenome_FD_192432 | JGI IMG/M metagenome (GOLD analysis project Ga0265780, IMG submission 192432) | Plant litter microbial communities from East Loma Ridge, Irvine, California - P1 T30 | ecosystem: Environmental > Terrestrial > Plant litter > Unclassified | place: USA: California... | reverse complement strand
GAACGCCGCGCGACATTCCCGGCAACAAGAAGAAAAAGCGCAGAGGGCCGCCCTTGTCGGTGGCTGCATGGAAACAGTTCGTCAGCGTCGCCAAGCCGTACTGGCTGGGCGATGAGCGCAAGCGGGCATGGCTGCTGCTGGCGCTGTTGATCGTGCTGATGCTGGTGGAGACCAAGCTCGCCGTGATGCTCAATGACCAGGCTGGCGAGCTGACCTCGGCACTGGCCGGCAAGGACCGGAACCGCTTCTGGGGCGCGGTACAGGCCTGCCTGATCGTGCTCGCGTTCGCCGTACCGATCTACGCGTTCTACTACTATATGCGCGACCTGTTCGCGAACAAGTGGCGGCGCTGGCTGACGCGCCGCTTCCTCGATGGTTACGTCGGTGGCCGCAAATATTATGAGCTGGGTTCGAACCAGGAGATCGACAACCCCGACCAGCGCATCTGCGAGGACGTGAACACCTTCACCGGCCGCTCGGTCCACTTCATGCTGATCTTCCTGGGGTCGCTGATGCAGCTGGTGGCCTTCAGCGCCGTGCTGTGGTCCATTTCTCATGTGCTGGTGGCAGTGCTGGTAGCCTACGCCGTGCTGGGTACAATGATCGCGCTGCTCGTCTTCGGCAATCCGCTGATTCACCTGAACTTCTGGCAGTTGCGACGCGAAGCCGATTTCCGTTTCAGCCTGATTCGCCTGCGCGAGAATGCCGAGTCGATCGCCTTCTATGGCGGCGAAGCGCAGGAGCGGGCGCACATCGACAGCAAGTTCAACAAGGTCATCCATAATTTTTCGCGCCTGATCAAGAAGCAGCGCGCGCTCAACCTGTTCCAGCGCACCTTTAGCCAGCTCACGCTGGTGCTGCCGTTCGTGATCCTGGCCGATGCCGTCCTGTCGGGCGAGCTCGAAGTGGGGCGTGCGGTGCAGGCGGCCGGCGCCTTCACGGCGGTGCTGACAGCGGTCGGCGTCATCGTCGACAACTTCGAAAGCCTGAGCCGCTTCGTCGCCGGCATTGGCCGCCTGCAGACCTTGTCCATGCATGTGATGCCCGAGCCGCCGGCCGGCAATCCGTGCGACATGCAGGCCCGCATCACGCGTACCCCTGGCGACCGTCTTGCACTCGAGTCGCTGACCTTGTGCCCGCCACAGTCCGACCGCGTGCTGATCAAGGACCTGACGCTGTCCCTGAAGCCGGGCGACGCGTTGCTGATCAACGGCGACAGCGGCTGCGGCAAGAGCTCGCTGTTGCGCGCCATTGCCGGGCTCTGGCACAAGGGCAGTGGGGTGATTCATCATCCGCCGCGCGAGGATTTCTTCTTCCTGCCGCAGCAGCCGTATCTGCAGCCGGGCACATTGCGCAGCCAGCTGATCTATCCAAGCACCCGCACGTCGCTGAGCGACGCGCAGTTGACCGACATTCTCGAGCAGGTGCACCTGCCGTACCTGGCTGGACGCGTCGGGGGCCTGGACGCCACGCTCGACTGGGAAAAGCTGTTGTCGATCGGCGAGCAGCAGCGCCTGGCGTTCGGCCGCGTGCTGGTGCACGAGCCAGCCATCGTGATCCTGGACGAAGCGACCAGCGCATTAGACTCTGCCAACGAGTCGTCGCTGTACAAGCGCCTGCGCGACAAGGGCACGACGCTGGTCAGCGTCGCGCACCGCGCCGGCGTGCTGCGCCACCATACGCACGTGCTGTGGCTGACGGGCGACGGCGGCTGGGAAGTGCATGCGGCGGCCGATTATCAGTTCGATGTGCCGGTGCCTGCGCGCAGCGGTGCGCAGGAAGCGCAGACGGCTCCCCAGTCCCATGCGAGCGTGCTGGTCGATTAGGCCGGCCTGCCAGCAACGCGTATGGCGCGGCGCGACGATAATCCTTGACCCTCCAGCCGCTACAGGGTATTTAATGGCATCTGGCGCGCGATCATCCGGTCGCGCGCTATTTGACCACGACCGATCCGATGCGCCGTCTTTTCCTCATCCTGCTGCTGTTCGCCATGCCTTTCCAGGCCGCCTGGGCGGCGGGTGCTGCCTATTGCACGCACAATGAAAAGACCATGCACCCGGGCCACCACACCCACAAGCATGCTTCGTCGACCACGTCGTCATCCACGGCCGCAAGCCAGGACGACGCCAGCCCGGCCGACCCGTGCAACGACTGCGACGCCTGCCACCATCTGTCGGCAAGTGCGGTGCTGTCGTCGCAACCCAATCTGCCCCTGCCCAAGGGGGCGCCGCACATGCGCGGCGAAACACGGCGCTACGTCTCGCACGTGCCCGATCTGATTCCGCCACCCGACCGCCTGCTGCGCATCTAGCGCGGCGAACTTCCATCGCCGGCCCGCCACGCGCGGCCGCCCGATTGCCTTCGCCGGACATTCACCCGTTCGGAGCACCATCATGAAACACCGTTTGACACCGCCGCTGGCGGCGTTCGCCATGGCGTGCGCGCTGGCCTCCATTGGCCTGCCGCCCGCAGCCCAGGCCGCGCCCATCTCAACCAGCATGCAGCCCTTGACGCTCGACGCCGCCATCGCGCTGGCCCTGCGTTTGAATCCGACGCTGCGTGCGGCCGGCCAGGAAGTCGCCGCGCAACAGGGCGCACTGACCCAGGCCGGGGCGCGCCCCAATCCCGAACTCGAGCTGCTGCGCGAGGGCACGCGGGGCGACAGCCGCACGACCACGGCGCTGTTGACCATCCCCGTGGAACTGGGCGGCAAGCGCGCCGCGCGCATCGATGCGGCGCGCCAGGAAGGCCAGGTGGCGGCGCTGGCGCTGAACGCCGAGCAGGCACGCGTGCGCGCCGATGTGATTGCCGCATTCCACGACGTCGTGGCTGCGCTGGCGCGCGAACGCATGTCGCAGGAACTGGTGCATCTCGCGGGCCGCGCGCTGGACGCTGCCGGCAAGCGGGTCGATGCCGGCACCTTGTCGCCCGTCGAGCAGACCCGCGCCCGCGTGGCGCAGGGCAGTGCGCGCATCGAAGCGCTGCAGGCGGCGCGCGCGCTGGAGGCCGCGCGGATCCAGCTCGCAGCGCTATGGGCGGGCGACGCGCGCGGGCTCGTGGTCGTCGAACCGGATACCGTCACGCTGCCCGTGCTGCCGCCGCTCGACCGGCTGCTGGCGCAACTGGACGCCGCGCCCGGCATGCGCCAGGCCGGCGCACACCTGAAGCACCGCCAGGCGCTGGCCCGGCTCGAACAGGCGCGCCGCACGCCGGACGTCAGCGTGATCGTCGGTGCCCAGCGCGAAGGACCGGACGCCCGCAATCGCACCGTATTGGGCCTGTCGGTGCCGCTGCCGCTGTTCAATCGCAACGACGGCGCCGTCCTCGATGCGCTGCGCCGCGTCGACAAGGCGCAGGACGAACAGGAGGCGCAAGCTGCCCGCCTGCGCGCCGAACTGGGTCAGGCCCATGCGCGCCTTGCTACAGCGCTGGCCGAATGCGCGCTGATCGCGAGTGACATCCTGCCCGGTGCGCAGGACGCGCAGCGCGCCGCCAGCCGCGGCTTCGAGCTTGGCAAGTTCGGCCTCATCGACGTGCTCGACGCCCAGCGCGTGCTGGCGCAATCCACCTACCAATACCTCAATGCCGTCGCCGAGAGCCATCGTGCGCAGGCCGATATCGCACGCCTGCTGGGACAAGCAGCCGTGCAGGAGAACCCATGAACAAGCAGCAAACCCGCATCATCGTCATCATGCTGGCCATCGCGCTGGCGCTTGCTGCCTTTGTAATGCTGCGCGACCGCGCGCAGCCGGCAGGCGATGAGCATGATGAGCACGCCGAACAGGGCGAGCACGCCGAAGAAAAAGAAGGGGCGCACGCCGACGACGGCGTCATCCACTTCACGCCCAACCAGATCACCGTGGCCGGCATCACGGTTGCCACGGCTGGCCCCAAGCACCTGGACACCTTCATCCGCATGCCGGGCCAGATCGCGCTGAACGAAGACCGCACCGCCCACGTCACGCCGCGCGCGGCCGGATCGGTGCGCGACGTCAGCGCCGACCTGGGCCAGCAGGTGCGCAAAGACCAGGTACTGGCCAGCATCGCCAGCGCCGACATCGCCGGCCAGCGCGGCGCGCTGACGGCGGCGCAAAAGCGCGTCGACTATGCGCGCAGGATTGTTGCGACCGAGCGCACGCTGTGGGAAGAAAAGATCACGGCGCGCCAGGATCTGCTGAAAGCCGAACAGGAACTGATCGAGGCCGAAGTCGCGCGCGACACCGTGCGCCAGCAATTGCAGGCGCTGGGCGCCGCCGGTAGCGGCGGCTCGAGCCTGCTCGCCATCCGCGCGCCGTTCGACGGCATCATCGTCGAAAAGCACATCACGCTGGGCGAAGTGGTGGGCGCCGATACGCGCGTGTTCACGCTGACCGACCTGTCGACCGTGTGGGCCGACGTGGTGGTGCCGGCGCGCGACCTGGACATCGTGCGCGTCGGCACGACCGCCGTGATCCGTTCGATTGCCTCGGATACGACGGCGCCCGGCAAAGTGAGTTTTGTCAGTTCGCTGGTGGGCGAGGCGTCGCGCTCGGCCAAGGCGCGCGTGGTGCTGGCCAATCCGGGCGCAGCCTGGCGGCCAGGCCTGGCCGTGAACGTCGATATCGTGACCGGTTCGAGCGACGTGCCGGTGGCCGTCGCGCGCGAAGCAATTCAGACGCTCGATGCGCGCCAGGTGGTCTACAAGCGCGTCAAGGAAGGTTTCATTGCGCAGCCAGTCAGCACCGGGCGTGCGGACGGCCGCTTCATCGAGATCACGGCCGGCTTGAATCCGGGCGACACCTACGCCGCCAGCGGCAGCTTCACGATCAAGGCCGAACAGGGCAAGGGTGAGGCCAGCCATGAACACTGACCTGCAGGCTTCCACGTGGTTCGACCGTCTCATTGCGCTCAGTATCGCGCGGCGCTGGCTGGTGCTGCTGGCCGTGCTGGCGATGGCCGCCATTGGCATCTACAACTATGGCCGCCTGCCGATCGACGCCGTGCCTGACGTGACCAACGTCCAGGTGCAGATCAACACGGCCGCGCCAGGCTACTCGCCGCTCGAGGTCGAGCAGCGCATCACGTACCCGGTCGAGGCGGTGCTGGCCGGCCTGCCGCATCTGGAAACCTACCGCTCGCTGTCGCGCTACGGCCTGTCGCAGGTGACGGTGGTGTTCGACGAGGGCACCGACATCCACTTTGCGCGCCAGCTCGTGAGCCAGCGCCTGCAGGATGCGCGCGAGAATCTGCCGGCCGGCGTGGTGCCGGCGCTAGGGCCGATCGCTACGGGCCTGAGTGAAATCTACCAATGGACGGTCGAGAGCGAGCCGGGTGCGAAGAAGCCCGATGGCACGCCGTACACGCCGACCGACCTGCGCGAGATCCAGGACTGGATTATCAAGCCGCAACTGCGCACCGTGCCGGGCGTGACCGACATCAACTCCATCGGCGGCTTCGACAAGGAATACCTGGTGGCCCCGAACACGGCCACGCTGTCGTCCTACGGGCTGGAACTGATCGACATCGTGCACGCGCTCGAGCGCAACAACAGCAATGTCGGCGCCGGCTACATCGAGCGCGAGGGCGAGCAGTATCTGGTGCGCGCGCCGGGCCAGGCCGCGTCGATTGACGACATTGGCAATATCGTCGTCACCAGCGTCAACGGGATTCCGGTGCGCGTGCGCGACGTCGCCGAAGTGGGCATCGGGCGCGAGCTGCGCACCGGCGCGGCGACGGAGAACGGCGTCGAGGTGGTGCTGGGCACCGTCGTCATGCTGATCGGCGAGAACAGCCGCAAGGTGGCGCAAGCGGTCGATGCGCGCATGCTCGAGATCAACCGCAGCCTGCCCAAGGGCGTCAAGGCGGTCACTGTGTATGACCGCACGGTGCTGGTCGAGAAGGCGATTGCCACCGTACGCAAGAACCTCATCGAAGGTGCGATCCTCGTTATCGCCGTGCTGTTTTTCTTCCTCGGTAACCTGCGCGCGGCGCTGCTGACCGCGCTGGTGATTCCACTCGCGATGCTGTTTACCTTCTCCGGCATGGTGGCCGGCGGCGTCAGCGCCAACCTGCTCAGCCTGGGCGCGCTGGACTTTGGCATCATCGTCGACGGCGCCGTCGTTATCGTCGAGAACTGCGTGCGCCGGCTGGCCAGCGCCCAGCACCGGATGGGGCGCCTGCTCACGCGCGAAGAGCGCTTTGCTGAAGTCTTCGCGGCCGCGCGCGAAGCCAGGCGGCCCCTGATCTACGGGCAGCTGATCATCATGATCGTGTACCTGCCGATCTTTGCGCTCACCGGCATCGAGGGCAAGATGTTCCATCCGATGGCGTTTACGGTGGTGTTCGCGCTGCTGGGCGCGATGATCCTGTCGGTGACGTTCGTGCCGGCCGCCGTGGCGCTGTTCATTGGCCGCAAGGTCGACGAAAAGGACAGCCGCGTCATGCTGGCCGCGCGCCGCTGGTACTCGCCGGCGCTGGATTATGCGCTGGCCAACCGCGCCGTGGTGCTGGTGTTTGCCGGTCTGGTGATCGCTCTGGCGGTGCTGATGGCCACGCGCCTGGGCACCGAATTCGCGCCCAATCTCGACGAGGGCGACATGGCGGTGCTGACGGTGCGCGTGCCGGGCACGAGCCTGACCCAGTCGGTGAAGATGCAGCAGCAGATCGAGACGACGCTGATGCGCGAGGTGCCCGAGATCGCGCGCGTGTTCGCCCGCATCGGCACGGCCGAAATCGCGTCCGATCCGATGCCGCCGAGCGTGGCCGACAGCTTCATCATCTTCAAGCCCGAGTCGGCGTGGCCCAAGCCAAGGCGTTCCCGCGCCGCCGTGCAAGAGGCGATCCGCACGGCGCTCGAACGCCTGCCCGGCAACAGCTACGAATTCAGCCAGCCGATCCAGCTGCGCGTGAACGAGCTGATTTCGGGCGTGCGCAGCGACGTTGCCGTCAAGCTGTTCGGCGACGACCTGGCGGTGCTGGAAGCGACCGCCAGCCAGATCGCGGCGAGCCTGCGCGCAGTGCCTGGCGCGGCCGAGGTGCAGGTTGAGGCCACGTCCGGCCTGCCGATCCTGCAGATCCGGGTCGACCGCGAACGCGCCGCGCGCATGGGCCTGAACATCGGCGACGTGCAGGAAATGATCGCGACCGCCACCGCCGGGCGCGTGGCCGGCACCCTGTTCGAAGGCGACCGCCGCTTCGACATCGTCGTGCGCCTGCCGGAAGACAGGCGCTCCGACATCGACGCGCTGCGCCGGCTGCCGGTGGCCTTGCCTGGCACGAAGGAGGGAGGGCACAGCTTCATCACGCTGGGTGAGATCGCGACATTCGACGTCGCGCCGGGCCCGAACCAGCTCAGTCGCGAGGAAGGCAAGCGCCGCGTGGTCATCACCGCCAATGTGCGCGGGCGCGACATCGGCTCGTTCGTCGCGGCGGCGCAGGCGCGCATTGCCGAGGATGTTCGCATTGCCCCCGGCTACTGGACGGCCTGGGGCGGCCAGTTCGAGCACCTGACCGCCGCCGCCGAGCGCCTGCGCCTGATCGTGCCGGCCTCGCTGCTGCTGGTGTTCGTGCTGCTGTACCTGGTCTTCAACAACCTGCGCGATGGCCTGCTGGTGTTCACCGGGATTCCGTTCGCACTGGCCGGCGGCGTGGCCGCGCTGTGGGCGCGCGGCATCCCGCTGTCGATGTCGGCGGCGGTGGGCTTCATCGCGCTCTCGGGTGTGGCGGTCCTCAATGGCCTGGTGCTGATCGCGTTCATCCGCAGCCTGCGCGAAGAGGGTATGGCGCTACCCGAGGCGGTGCGCGATGGCGCGCTGGCGCGCCTGCGGCCGGTGCTGATGACGGCGCTGGTCGCCTCGCTCGGTTTCGTGCCGATGGCGCTGGCGACGGGCACCGGCGCCGAGGTCCAGCGCCCGCTGGCCACGGTGGTCATCGGCGGGGTGTTGTCATCGACCGTGCTGACGCTGTTATTGCTGCCCGTGCTGTACGAATGGGCGCACCGTGCAGGCTTGCGCGGAGCGCGTAAAAATATCCTCTAGCCAATAGAACAAGGAGGATTGTCTACATCGGAAATGGTATAGTTGGATTTTTACCAGCACTCTGCCACAGCAGCCCGGAATGAGCGGGATATTGTGCGGCGCCACCTAATATTTGAGGACACGACAGATGAGCATGAACGAATATGCGGACCGGATCAGCCAGGCGATTCTTGCAGAAGAATCGGGCATTGGCGCAGAATGGCTCGCCCAGCTGGAGTCGATCACGGTGCGCAGCAGCGGCGCGGCGCGCGAGCAGTTGCGCGCCCATTGCCAGCAGCTGCTCAAAGCGTTCGCTGTCGCGACCCGCAGCGGTGAACTCGAGAACATCGAGCACCGTTCGTGGGACGAAGTGCGCGACCTGCTCAGCGAAATCTCGGCCACCCGCGCCAAGGCCGGCTCCACCCCGGCCGAAACGGCAACGCTCGTGTTCTCGCTCAAGCAGCCGCTGTTCGCGCGCCTGCGCGACGTGTTCGAGACCGATGCCGATGGCCTGGCCATCGCTTCCTGGACCGTTAACACGCTGATCGACAAGCTGGGTCTGTATACGATCGAAGTGTTCCAGAAGACCAAGGACCAGATCATCGTGCGCCAGCAGCAGGAGCTGCTCGAGCTGTCCACGCCTGTGGTCAAGCTGTGGAACGGCATCCTGGCGCTGCCGCTGATCGGCACCCTCGATTCGGCCCGCACCCAGGTGGTGATGGAAAACATCCTGCAAAAGATCGTCGACACGGGCGCCATCATCGCCATCATCGACATCACCGGTGTGCCGACCGTCGACACGCTCGTCGCCCAGCACCTGATGAAAACCATCGCGGCCGCGCGCCTGATGGGCGCCGACTGCATCATCAGCGGCATCCGGCCACAGATCGCGCAAACCATCGTGCACCTGGGTGTGAACCTGGAAGACGTGATCACCAAGGCCACGCTGGCCGACGCCTTCCTGGTCGCGCTCGAGCGCACCGGCGCGTCGATCATGATCAAGAACGCAGCCTGAGGCGAGTACTATGGAACGTATCCCGATCCTGCGCATGGGCGACCTGTTGCTGGTGACGATCCAGGTCGACATGCATGACCGCCTGGCGATGCAGCTGCAGGACGACCTGACCCAGCGCATCGTCAGCGACAGCGCCAAGGGCGTCCTGATCGACATCTCGGCGCTCGACCTGGTCGACTCCTTCATCGGCCGCATGATCAGCAATACCGCCGCTATGGCGCGCGTGCTCGATGCACGCACCGTGGTGGTGGGCATGCAGCCGGCCGTGGCGATCACGCTCGTCGAACTCGGATTGACTCTGCATGGCGTTCAGACGGCGCTCAATGTCGAGAAGGGCATGGCCCTGCTCGGAAAGAGCTATCGATAATGGTCGACGCGCAAACCCAGACGGTGCTGTTCGAGACACCGCTGCTGGAGCATCGCCGCGCGCAGCGTACCGGCCGCGTGACCTTGCGCCTGCGCTCGGATGAAGACGTGGTGGGCGTGCGCAAGCAGGTGCGCGAACGCGCAGTGGCGATCGGTCTCTCGCTGGTCGACCAGACCAAGCTGGTGACGGCGGCCAGTGAACTCGCACGCAATACCATCAAATACGGCGGCGGCGGCGAGGTGCATCTCGATGCCTTCGACGACGGCGCGCGCCTTGGCGTCGGGCTGTTGTTCGTCGACGCCGGCCAGGGCATCCCGAATATCGAGAGCGCACTGCGTGACGGTTTCACCACTGGCGGCGGCCTGGGCCTCGGCCTGGGCGGCTCCAAGCGGCTGGTCGACGAATTCGACATCGACAGCCGTCCGAAGGAGGGCACTGCGGTGCTGATTATCAAATGGAAACGCTGATCAGTTCTCAGTCGTCGCACTTCGTCTTCAACCTTACCCATGCCAGCGATGTCGCGGCCGTGCGCCGCGCCGGCCAGAAAGTGGCCGACTCGCTGGGCTTCAATGAAGTCAAGGCCGGCCAGCTGGCCCTGATCATCACCGAAGCGGCCACCAACATCCTCAAGCACGCCGGCGAAGGCGCGATGCACGTCGGGCCGGCGCAGTCGCCGGCCGGCATTGGCGTGGACGTGCTGGCGCTCGACAAGGGCCCCGGCATCGCCGACATCGACAACTGCCTGCTCGATGGCGTCTCGAGCGCCGGCACCGCCGGCACCGGCCTGGGCGCGCTGCTGCGCCTGTCCGATGAATTCGACGTCTACACGCGGCGCGACGAAGGCACGGCGTTCTTCATGCGCCTGTGGCGGGACGAACCGGCCCCGCATCCGAGCGGCGTGGAAGTGGGCGCACTGTGGGCACCGATCGCCGGCGAAGACGAATGCGGCGACGGCTGGGCCGTCTCGTGCGGCGACGATGGCGCGACCATCCTGGCGTGCGATGGCCTGGGCCACGGCCCGAATGCGGCGGCGGCCACGAATGCGGCGATCGATGCGCTGG
>Ga0265780_10011546_pt1 | contig 10438 bp, 7 predicted proteins | sample P1T30metagenome_FD_192432 | JGI IMG/M metagenome (GOLD analysis project Ga0265780, IMG submission 192432) | Plant litter microbial communities from East Loma Ridge, Irvine, California - P1 T30 | ecosystem: Environmental > Terrestrial > Plant litter > Unclassified | place: USA: California... | reverse complement strand
ATTTCTCTTGGAAAAAGGAAAAAGAGCGGTATCGGGACTCATTTTCAATGGGATGGAGCTGATATAAATTATAATGTTCTTTATGCAAAGGGGTACGTAAACGGAAAGGAAGTTGCGTCGGATTATGTCGTGCTTCAGCACCTGGCAGAGGCGCCGCATTATAAACAGCTGATCACCGGAGACAGTTCGCTTACAGCATCGCAATCCGGTTATAAATACCTTTACCGGGTTAATTGCGGAGGACCGGATTACGAGGATAAGAACGGAAATCTCTGGATGGCAGATAAACAGCAGAAGAATAAGACGTATTGGGGATCTAATTCATGGACAAGGGAATTTCCGGGAACCCCTGCTTTTTTTGCCAGTCAGCGGAGGATATCTGATCCTGTAAAAGGTACGGCAGACCAGGGCCTGTTCCAGAGTTTCCGTTACGGACGAACTAAACTCAGCTATAACTTTCCATTGCCGGACGGTGAATACCTGGTCGAACTATATTTTAACGAACCCTGGCTTGGAACCGGCGGTGGCATGGACTGCAGCGGTATGCGGATTTTTGATGTGGCCATAAACGGCAAGACTGTGATCGACGACCTGGATCTCTGGAAGGAAGCCGGTCATGACGCTGCAGTCAAAAAGACGGTTAAGGCAACAATCAGGGGGGGAGAGCTAATCGTATCATTTCCGGAAGTGAAAGCGGGACAGGCTGTGATCTCGGCTATTGCGATTGCCTCTGCTTCAGGGAATGTAAAAGCAGCTGAACCTTCGCCTGCTATCGCCCTGGATTTAACCGGTATTGAAAATCCTTCATCTGAAACAGGAATCAGAAACTGGATGGATAGCGGAGATAAGATCTTTAGCGATGCAGACGCAAAATTCGTATCTCTGCCTTCAAATCTTTATGGCGCCGAATGGGTCAGAACGTCAAAAGTGCAATCCGGGCCAGTTTCATTCAGGGTCGAAACAGATGCGGATGTATTTATCGCCTATGATGTCAACAATCAGATACCTGTCTGGCTAAAAGATTATGAAAACACCAATACCTTTATTTATACCACATTTAAAGGAGGGCATCGCTTCCTGGTATTCAGGAAACGTTTTAAAGCAGGAGAATCTGTAAGTACCGGTTCCGGTGCGGATGGCGGCATGTATTTTATTGCTATGACGGAAACAAGTAACCTTCAGCCTGCATATGATCTGAAAAAGGTTATTTCGTACAAAGCTATTGATGCTGATTTTAAAGGAGTCGGCCTGGCTAAGGAAGAGTTGTTCGGAAAAGAAAGAGCGGTTTTTAAAAAGGCATCCGGCTCGACTATTGAGTGGACCATCAATACTGGTGTCGCCGATACTTATTCTTTAACAGTGAAGTACCATAATCCTTTTCAGAGAGAGCTGAAGGCCCAGATAGAGATCGTTGCTGCGGATGGCACTTTGATGAAAAAAGCAGAGACGATTATATTTGCTCCCACAAAGGATGGTAAATGGAATTACCTGAGCACTAACACAGGCACGATGATCAATGCAGGAACCTATAAAGTAAGGGTGACAGCGATAGACGCGGAATCTGTTAGTATAGATGCGCTGGATGTGCAATAAGGAAATAAGCAGCAGTAAATAGATAACTGTTTACACACCTTGAAGACTCTATGGATCTTCATTAAAAGAGCTTTCAGACTTGTTTGGCATTATGTTAAAGGAGTCTGAAGGCTCTTTTTTATTTTTATAATCCGCAGAGATCCATTAGACCTTCTGTATATTATTAGAATCTGCAGGACAGCTAAGTCCTGAAAGCTTAATATATTAAGCATATTTACGGATATGCCGCATTAATGAAGCTTTTCCTCAATTGTATGTATTCTTAAACACGATAAGATTGTATAATACATGGAAAAAATGCTATAGGAAATAGCAATTAAGCTATGGCATATTTGTTGAACCATAAACAGCCATAACACCATTTAAACTTGAATACTTTTAATGAAGAGCCTGCCGATTTTTGATCTTGCTGTAATAGTACTGTACCTGGCAGGTATGATCTTAGTAGGATTTTACTTTTCCAGAAACAATAAGAATTCGGAACAGTTTACAAAAGCATCCGGCCAGATACCTGGCTGGGCCATAGGACTTTCCATATACGCTACCTTTTTAAGTAGCAATACATTTCTCGGTGTTCCGGGAAAAGCCTTCGGCGGAAACTGGAATTCATTTGTTTTCAGTATTTCAATGCCCCTGGCAGCCTGGGTGGCATCCAAATATTTTGTACCATTTTATCGTCACACCGGGGAGATATCTGCATATACACATCTGGAAAATCGTTTCGGGGCATGGGCCAGAACATATGCTGTAGTTTGCTTTCTCCTGACGCAACTGGCCCGCATGGGTTCTATTTTCTTCGGTATTGCATTAAGTCTTCAGGCCCTTACAGGGTACTCCATGCAGATGATCATGATCGTTATGGGAATCTGTATTATTATATATACCGTATTGGGGGGTATTGAGGCTGTAATCTGGACGGAAGTTGTGCAGGCCGTTGTTAAGACGTTCGGAGCCCTGCTTATTTTATATATTATCGTCAAGGAAATGCCGGGCGGGGTAACTAAGATCATGGAAATCGGGCATGCTGATAAGAAGTTCAGCCTCGGTAGTTTTGCGCCCGATTTTACGCAGGCCTCATTCTGGGTTGTATTACTGTACGGATTTTTTATCAACCTGAATAATTTTGGTATGGACCAGAATTATGTGCAGCGTTATCATACCGCAACATCAGAAAAGGCGGCTGCAAAGTCTATCTGGTTATGTGTATGGCTTTATCTTCCGGCATCGCTGATGTTCTTTGTAATAGGCTCATGCCTTTATGCGTATTACGACGTAAATCCGGAGCTTATTGAAACCATCAGGCACCAGGTTGCTTTTGAGCGGGCAGGAGCAGGAGCCCCGGCGGCAGAGGTAGCACGGATTGCAGCGTCATTAACTCCTGCCGATTACGGTGATAAGGTGATGCCGCATTTTATGGTAACTAAGATCCCTGCAGGTTTGGTGGGGCTTATTGTATCTGCCATATTATCTGCGGCAATGAGCACCATCAGTTCCGGAATGAATGCTTCCGCGACAGTGTTTTCAGTCGACATATACAAAAGATATATTAAACCAGATATCAATGAGAAACAGAACCTTTTCCTGCTGCATACAGCAACAGTGGTATTCGGGATTTTGGGATTAACGGCAGGTATTGCCATGATAGGCGTAAAGAGCATTCTCGATGTATGGTGGGAGCTGTCGGGCATTTTTGCCGCCGGTATGCTCGGCCTGTTCCTTCTGGGAATAATCAGCAAACAAACTAAAAATCACGAAGCTTTAACAGCAACCATCATAGGCATACTGGTAATTCTGTGGATGACCTTTTCAAAAAGCATTCCTGCGGAGTACGGATTCCTGAAAAATCCGCTTCATAACAACATGATCATCGTTATAGGAACTCTGGCTATATTCCTGGCCGGTCTGCTCCTGACCAGATTTAAAAAAAGAGCTTAATGTATTTAGTATAACAACACAATAAGATCAGTATATCAAGTAATCTTCTATTATAAAATATTATCATAAAAATGGAAAACTCAGAAAAAGGGTTCATCCCTGTCATGCTCACGCCTTTTAATGACAACGGCAGTATAGATTTTAAGAACTTAACAAGGCTGACAGAACTATATCTGAGGGCTGGTGCAAGCGGACTGTTTGCCAATTGCCTGTCGAGCGAAATGTTCGAACTTACTGACAAAGAAAGGATTGAGGCTATAGAACATGTAATTAAAGCTGTCGATGGCACTGTTCCGGTTGTGGCTACAGGTACTTTCGGAGGCCCTGTGGAAAAACAGGCTGATTTTGTTAAGCGCGTACACGATACAGGTACAGAGGCCGTGATTTTGATTACAAGCCTGCTGGCTGATGAGAATGAGCCGGACGAAGTATTCGACGAACGTGTATTCCAGCTGCTTGATCAGACTCCCGGTATCCCGGTAGGTTTTTACGAATGCCCTGTACCTTATAAAAGACTTATATCTGCAGAACAGCTCAGCTCATTCGTAAAAACAGAACGAGTGATCTATCACAAAGATACATCCCTCGATATTGTACAGATCAGGGAAAAGCTGAAAGCTACTGAAGGATTTAAATTCGGTTTGTATGATGCCTATATGGTTCACGCAGTTGAGTCACTGAAAGCTGGTTCTGCTGGTTTGTCATGTATTCAGGGAAATTATTTTCCAGAGCTGATCGTATGGCTGTGCAAACATTACAATGATCCGCAGCTTAGTGCTGAAGTGCAAAGAGTTCAGCAGTTTATCATAGATAATATGGATGTGATGCATAACGTGTATCCGATAGTATCTAAGTATTTCCTGCAGAAAAGAGGGCTGAAGATGTCTACATTTACAAGGAGAAAGGTCGGATCGTTTACATCGGCTGTTACCAGTGAGATAGAAACACTGTATGCAGATTACAGTCGGTTACAGAACGAACTGAATCTTAAAATAGCTATATAAATACGGCGATAAGGTTGTCTTCATATTTGACTGAAGACAACCTTATTCAATAGTTATCCGGCCTGTTTAACCTTATTCAGATACTTCCTTTTATACTCCAGCGGAGTAATACCAGTTACTTTTTTGAAATGACGGTAAAAGTTAGAGACATTATTGAAACCGCAGTCGAAACAGATCACTTCGGTAGGAAGTTTATCTTCTACCAAAGCCCTGCAGGCATGGCTTATCCGAATCTCGATAAGGAAATCATAATAGGTCTTTTTGGTCATTAACTTAAAGTACCTGCAAAAAGAAGTAACACTCAGGTTACTTATTGATGAAATCTCTTCCAGTGTAATGTCTTTTTTATAGTTGGATAGGGTATAAGTACAAACTTTATTCAGCCGCAGTGTATCCGTTTCGTTCGACTGGTAAAAAACATTCTGTCCGTTAACAATCGTTTTGTATTCGTCTGTTTCTGCGAGCAGTTTCAGAATCTTCAGCAGGATGATAACCTTGTCAAGATTTGTTGCATGTATGGCAGATCTCATCAGTCCGGCCAGTTCCCTTTTGGCATGTCCCCTGATGATCATGCCGCTTTTCGCTTTCTCAAATAATTTTGGCAGCAGGTAAGCTTCCGGTAAGGTAAGAAGATATTTCCCGAGACAGTCGGGGAGGAAATGAATAACGATTGCCTCAATTTCCAGACCCTGATTGTTTTGAAAATATTCGTCCTTACATCGCCAGGTATGAGGCAGGTTCTCGCCAAGTAATACGATCTCGCCGGGCGAAAAATTGCTTATGTTATCACCGATGAAACGAACTCCTTCCCCCTTGATAATGTAGTGGAGCTCAAGCTCGGGATGATAGTGCCAGATCGTGTCGAAATTAGGTCTGATGTCATGCCTGATGCTGAATGAGCTTTCAAGCTTAACAGGAACTTTATGAAAAAGTGGTTTCATTTTTTATCATTTTACAAAAATTACCCCCCCAAATAAGAAGATAAGAAATATAGTGTGTGTTTATAAGTATTATCCCGGCTCTAATATAATAATATATACGTAGTTTATGGTAATATCGTATACTAAGTTGATAAAAACCTTCACAAATTCTCTTGCTACTTTCCGCAGATTTGTGTTTGCTTACTTATTAAATTTCCAATTATAAACTTGATAGTAAGTAATTAATGATTCATTACGAAACTGATTAATGTAAGGTAAAACTTACAGAAAATAACCTTTAACATACATCCTTTATTGATGACTGAGATAAAAAGAAATGAGATTTTACTGGTGGCCAGTGGAGATCTCAGGATTTCCGCTAATCTTGATTGCTGGGAAACACAGCAGGAAATGGAGAGACAGCTTACCGTTGCAATAGAAAAGCAGGGCTGGACTGTTAAAAGAGCACACCCCTACGATCCTGGAAAAAAACATGGGTTTATAGATTCCCAGAAAATGGGGATGGAGGTTTTCAGACATATCGATCCTGAGCAGCCTCTTATTGTTGCCGAAAGTGTATGGCAGTACTCGCATCACGTACTGTCAGGCTTAACCACGCATAAAGGACCTATTCTTACAGTAGCAAACTGGGATGGAACATATCCCGGGCTGGTTGGCATGCTTAACCTTAACGGAAGTCTTACCAAGGCCGAAGTAAATTACAGCACACTTTGGAGCGAAAATTTTGAAGATGAGTTTTTCGTAAACGGACTGGCGGAATGGCTTGAAACCGGCAGGATACGTCATGATCAGGGGCAGGTAAAAAGTTTCGCTGTCAGCAAAATTCCGTTTGAAGACGATAAAACAGGGCGCACATTTGCGAAAAAGCTGAGAGACAGAAAATCTATCATGGGCGTTTTTGACGAGGGCTGTATGGGAATGTATAACGCCATAGTCCCCGATGAGATCCTTCATAAAACCGGTATATTCAAAGAACGTTTAAGTCAGTCGACCCTCTACGCTATGATGAAGACGGTGACCGACGAGGAGGCAGAGGCCATTCTTGAATGGATGTTAAACAAAGGTATGAAGTTCAGCTGGGGTACCGATCCCCTGAATGAGCTTACCCGTGAGCAGACCCTTGAACAGTGTAAAATGTATATAGCCGCTGTGCGCCTGGCCGACGATTTTGGCTGCGACACCATCGGGATACAATACCAGCAGGGACTTAAAGATCTGACGGCAGCCAGCGACCTGGTAGAAGGGCTGTTAAATAACCAGGACAGGCCTCCTGTATTTTCTACAGACGGCAGGGAACTATACGCAGGTGAGGCACTGCCGCATTTTAATGAAGTAGACGAATGTGCCGGTATAGATGCGCTTGTTACTTACCGTTTATGGAAAGAACTTGGCATGCCGGGCGAAAACACACTGCACGATATACGCTGGGGCGAACATTTTAAAGGCGAAGGTATAGATGATTTTGTCTGGGTTTTCCTTATTTCCGGTGCCGCGCCTGCGGCTCACTTTATTGATGGATATAAGGGAGCAAGCAGTGACCGTCAGCCGCCGATGTTCTTCCGTTTCGGAGGAGGAACGCTTAAAGGTATCAGCAAACCCGGATATATTGTTTGGAGCCGTATTTACGTTATGAATGGCAAGCTTCATTGTGATCTTGGGGTTGGCGAAGCGGTGTACCTGCCGGAGGCTGAAACTCAGAGACGCTGGCAGAAGACGAATCCGCAATGGCCAATTATGCATGCTGTTCTTCATGGCGTTAGCCGTGATCAGCTGATGGCAAGGCATAAAGCCAATCATATACATGTTGTTTATGCAACGGATGAAGCAAAAGCGCAGCAGGCCTGCAGGGTGAAGGCGGCAGCTCTGGATGAACTCGGAATAGAAGTTCATTTCTGCGGGGATGTACAGATCAGCGGCTAATTTTGTCAGAAAAAATAAACGAAAGAAGAATATGAATCTAATTAAAAAACAGGCGGTTTTCCTGTTCCTGTTAAGCGTGGTATCGGTTGCTGCTGTTGCTCAGGATACCAAAACTGCAGCAGAGAAAGAAGCAGAGTATACTAAAGTGATCAACGAACGTGCAGACAAGATCGTTACCACACTGGATATTCAGGATGCAAAAAAAGCAACGAAGGTAAGAGATATCATTGCAGGGCAATACCGCAATCTCAATACCATTCACGATGCTCGCAAGGAGTCTTTGAAAACTGTAAAAGCCGAAACGAAGGATAATAAAGAAGCTGCAGAAGCCGGAGTAAAAAAAGTAGAAGAAGATACGAATGTAAAGCTTGAAAAACTTCATAAGAAATATCTGTCCGCACTGTCGAAACAACTTAGTAACGAGCAGGTGGAAAAGGTGAAAAACGGGATGACCTATAATGTGTTTCCGAATACTTATAAGGCTTACCAGGAAATGTTGCCTAACCTTACGACTGAGCAGAAAAGCCAGATCTTTGCATGGCTGTCTGAAGCAAGGGAACACGCTATGGATGCAGAATCATCTGAAAAAAAGCATGGCTGGTTCGGAAAATATAAAGGAAAGATCAATAATTATCTTTCGGCTGCCGGCATTGATATGAGGCAGGCCGGGCTTGACTGGCAGGCGAGGATCAAGGCTGCGGAAGAAGCTAAGAAGAACTAAATAATAGTAGCATAAAAAAAGCAGCAGCCGGGTAGGGGCTGCTGCTTTTTTTGTTTTCATCTGTTGTCTGTCCAAAATGGTAAAATGCTACATTTTTATGCGAAAATGTTATATAATTTCAATAAATTAACCTCATACCTTTAATAAAACTTAAACAATTAACCTTATTTACCTGATCTTAAATTCAATACAATTAAACCCCGATCCGTTTTCCTTAGAAATCTTTTTAACAAACCAATAAACTAAATTTTTCAATTATGAAGACCAAAAAAATGTTAATGATGTCCGGTGTATTATGCTTCCTGATGTTAACCGGTTTAAAACGCAGTATCGCTCAGGATGTCGAATTGCCTATCACCCTGCCTTATAGTGGTAACTACAATGAATGGACAATCACCTTTACGAGTGAAACATTTCCTTACCAGCAATATTACTTTGAAACAGACGATGATACTTACGATTCGCAGATATTAGGGACGCTCCCGGCGGGAACATATACTATTGAGTTTAACAGCGGACATTTTAATGGATCACGTGGTTTTGATTTTGGTGTCACCGGGCAAAATTATTATATGTATAAAATACGCAGCGATAGTTTTACCTGGAGTGGCGCGGTTATCGATTCAAGTACTGCAATACATATTGACGAAGGATATTAGTAACCTTCTTTATATAACTAAATAGTACACGGCAAAAGCGGCATCTGATAAAGTATGCTGCTTTTTTATGTTTTAAAATGTGGTTTGATGATCTGTAACTTTTTGTTCAGCGCTGATTAACGGGAATCTTAAGACTTGACATTATATAACCCTGGCCCCCGCACAGGTTAAAAGCGTAATAGCTTTTCCCTCCGGATTTCAACCCAGGTCCAATTAATGTACAATATTGCGATTCCTGATTGGGTTTAGTTAGCGCTAAACTCCTGTCCCGGTTAATTTTAAGTAAGTTATTTTTTGATCGGGTAATCAGGAATGTGGATTTGATTATTTCCTATAATTAAATGATATAACTCATTCTTTTTATGAAATCTTGTATTCTGGACATTCGTAGTTTCGGTTATATTATTTGATTGTTAAAAAAACCGACAGAATATTGTTTTTTATGTAACAATAACATCGTAAATTGCATTATTGATAAATGACCATACGCACATTTTATCGCTTGTCTCCAATGGTAATATCCTACATTATCATGAAAAAATTCTATAAAAAAGCCGTCCGGCATTCGGGTAGATTTGGCCATTAAACAATCCATAACCAATATTTTTTTACCATAAAGTTTAATAGTTGAGACAGATCAGTATTGTTATTTACCCCCGGGTTTATAACTGTCAGGATTACAAGTATTAAGCTGAGCCAGATTAAACGATGTTATTAAAAAAACTTCACACTTAGCTCCAGGACGTAATTAGATTTCGTTGATTATCGAGCTTAAAACAAACCCGCAAGCTGACTTGAGGGGCGTATTTTTCTTAAAATTGAAATTATTCAAAGGATTATGAACTTATTTTTACAAACACAGCTTTATTTGAGTAAAGGTTCTCGGCTGGCTTGTACCTCTTTGTTGGTTGCACTGTTTATTGCAGGAACAGCAAATGGGGAAAAGCTGAATGGAACGTCTCATACAAAGGTGGCTTCTGGAATCAAAGGAGGAGCACGGATTAATATCACAGGTACAGTAACAGATGCTAAAGGCGAACCATTGATTGGTGTTACTGTTAAATTAAAAGGTACTAACACTGGTACAAGTACAGATGTTAACGGACAATTCAGGATTAACCTTCCCACTGGTAACGAGGTACTTGTTCTTAGCTATCTCGGATACAAAACGAAAGAAGTACCTGCAGCTGGTAAGACTAACCTTACAGTACAGTTACTTGACGATACGCAAGCATTGGACGAAGTTGTTGTTGTTGGTTATGGAACGCAGAAAAAAGCGCATTTAACAGGCTCTGTTGTTGACATTAAAGCTGACGATATTGCAGATATGCCTGTTACGAATGTTGGCGCAGCCTTAGCAGGAAGACTTCAAGGGGTAGGAGTCAGTGGTGGAAATTCAAGACCCGGCTCCAAAGCGACTATCACAATCAGGAATCCGATTGCGGGTGGACAAACAGCACCTTTATATGTTATAGATGGTGTAATACAGATGGACGCACAGAATAAGCCGGATGCTACGCTTTTCAATAATCTTGATCCGGCAGAAATTGAAAGCATATCCATTCTTAAAGATGGAGCCGCCGCCGTTTATGGAACAAGGGGTGCTGCAGGGGTAATTCTGGTTACCACAAAGAAAGGTAAAGCTGGCAAACCTAAAATCTCTTA
>Ga0265780_10011545_pt1 | contig 10439 bp, 10 predicted proteins | sample P1T30metagenome_FD_192432 | JGI IMG/M metagenome (GOLD analysis project Ga0265780, IMG submission 192432) | Plant litter microbial communities from East Loma Ridge, Irvine, California - P1 T30 | ecosystem: Environmental > Terrestrial > Plant litter > Unclassified | place: USA: California... | reverse complement strand
GGTCTGGATGACGCGGCGGTGAGGGCGCTCGGCGAGCGGTATCTGCGCGACACCCGCGTCTATCGTGGCGAGCGGCCGTTCTTTATCGACAAGATGCCGAACAATTTCCGACACATCGGCCTGATCCACCTGATGCTGCCGAACGCCACGATCATCGACGCGCGGCGCGATCCGATGTCGTGCTGCTTCAGCAATCTCAAGCAGTTGTTCGCGCAAGGTCAGGAGTTCGCCTACAGCATTGGCGATATCGCGCGTTATTACCGCACGTATCTTGACCTGATGGCGCACTGGGATCGCGCGCTGCCCGGCCGCGTGCTGCGCGTGCAACACGAGGATGTTGTCAACGATCTCGACGGCAGCGTGCGCCGCATCCTCGCGCATTGCGCCCTGCCGTTTGAAATGGCCTGCGTCGATTTCCACAGGAGCAAGCGCAGCGTCCGCACGCCGAGTTCCGAGCAGGTCCGCCAGCCGATCTTTCGCGACGGGCTGGATCAGTGGAAGGCGTATGCGCCCTGGTTGGGCGAGCTCGAAGCCGCGCTCGGCGATGCGCTGGTGCGGTATCGCGCGTGAACGTTGTTGCAGGGCTCGCCCGAGCCACTTCGGACGCACTTCAGCAAAGACTTGATTGACCTTCATAAAACGACGCGAAACAAAGCCCAAGAACCGCTCGCATCGCCCTTGCGGGTGCGGCATCATTCGTCATAATCGTTGGCACACACAGCCGATGCGCTGGTCGATCATGGAGAAGGCTGCTTGGTTAGTCTGCAAAAAGGCCAGTCGGTAAGGCTCGAGAAGTCGGGCGGCGGAACGCTGACGCGCGTGGCCATGGGGCTTGGCTGGGACGTGCGCAAGGCCAAGGGATTTCTCGGTCTGCTCGGCGGCGGGGGCGGCGACATCGATCTCGATGCGTCGTGCCTGATCTTCGACGCCAACCGCAATCTGCTCGATCAGGTGTGGTTCCGTCAGCTTGCCAGCAACGACGGCAGCATCGTGCACAGCGGCGACAACCGCACCGGCGCGGGCGATGGCGACGACGAGACGATCAACGTCGATCTCACGCGGTTGCCGGCCACCGTGCAGACGCTGGTGTTCACCGTCAACAGCTTCACCGGCGACAGTTTCGACCGGATCGCCAATGCCTATTGCCGTGTGGTCGACACGACGACGGCCAAGGAACTGGCGCGTTACGATCTCACTGGATCGGGGACGCACACCGGGCAGGTGATGGCCAAGCTGTTTCGCTCCGGCGGCGGCTGGGAGATGAAGGCGCTGGGTGAGCGGACCACCGGCCGTACCTTCAAGGACATGATGGGCGAGATCCTCGGCGCGCTTTGACGCGCCGGACATCGTCGTATTCGCAGGAGATCGTATGACCGATCTGCAACAAGGCGGCAACGCCCCCGTTCCCGCCGACCTGCTGAGCGTCACGTTCGCGTGGAGCCCGGCGGCTCGCGATATCGCTGCCGACGCCTCTGCCTATCTGCTCACAGCGAGCGGCAAGGTGCGGAGCGACGCCGACATGGTGTTCTACAACCAGCCCGAAGGCGGCAGCGGCGGCGTTCGCTTGGTGGCGTCAGGTGGAAAGGGTGCGTTCGAGGTCGATCTCGCGCGGGTACCCGGCGAGATCGAGCGGATCGTGTTCTGCGTGACGATCCACGACGCGCAAAGCAAGGGCCATACGCTGGCGCTGCTCGACGGCGCGGAGATCGTCGTTGCGGCCCGTGGTGGCGCGGCCGTGCTGCGCTACCGCCCCGCGCTGACGAACGCGAGCGAAGCGGCGATGACCTTCGGCGAGGTGTACCGCCGGAACGGCCAGTGGAAGTTCCGTGCGGTCGGGCAAGGCTTCACCGGTGGCCTCGCCCCGCTCGCGCGGTCGTTCGGGATCGACGTGGCAAAGGATGCCGCGCCGGCTCCTGCGCCGCCACCGAAGCCAGCGGTCAGCCTCAGCAAGGTGACGCTTGAAAAGAAGGGGCAGACCGTCAGCTTGGAGAAGCGCGGCACCACCTTCGGCGAGATCACGATCAACCTCAACTGGTCGCGCGGGCGCAATGGTTTCCTCGGCGGCGGAACCGCGATCGACCTCGATCTCGGCTGTCTGGTCGAGCTGACCGACGGCCGCAAGAGCGTCGTTCAGGCGCTAGGCAACGCGTTCGGCGCATTCGATCGGGCACCGTTCATCGTATTGTCGGGCGATGACCGCACCGGCGACGTGTCGCAAGGCGAGACGATCCGCGTCAACGGCGCACATTGGGCGGACATCCGCCGCGTCGCGGTGTTCGCCAACATCTATTCGGGCGTGCCAAACTGGCAGCAGACCGACGGTGTCGTGCTGGTGACCATGCCCGATCAACCGCCGATCGAGGTGCGGCTGACCGAAGGGCGCAACGATGCGCGGCTGTGCGGCATCGTGCTGATCGAGAACGATGGCGGTCGGGTCAAGCTGACGCGAATCGTCGATTACGTCCGGGATCAGAAGGTACTCGACGAGAGTTTGAGCTGGGGACTGCAATGGGTCGCCGGCCGCAAGAATTAGAGGCCGCACGTGCGGCAAACCGGGGGTAGATGTGTTCAAGTATTTCAAGGGATCACTGATCTTCACGGCCTTGTGCCTCGCCATCGGTGCGTGGCTGGGCTGGAAGATCACGCACGACGTCGCCGGCACGCTTGGCGTGCTGTGGATCATCATGGTGCTCGGCGTGTTGGAAACGTCGCTGTCGTTCGACAACGCCGTCGTCAACGCGACGGTGTTGCGCGACATGGACCCGATCTGGCGCCGGCGCTTCCTCACCTGGGGCATCATCATCGCGGTGTTCGGGATGCGGATCGTCTTCCCGCTGGTGATCGTCGCGATCGCCGCGCACCTCGGACCCGTTGACGCGATCCGGCTCGCCGCGACCGATCCGGTCAATTACGAGCGGATCATCACCGGGGCGCATATCGGTATCTCCGGCTTCGGCGGCGCGTTCCTCGGCATGGTCGGGCTGACCTTCTTCCTCGACGAGGACAAGGAACTGAACTGGATCGGCGTGATCGAGCGACCGCTTGCCGCCTTGTCGCAGATTTCAGGGTTGGCGATCGGGCTGGTGCTGCTCGCGCTGTACGGCATCTCGCGGTTGATCGCTCCGGCCGATGCGATGACGTTGCTCGTCTCGGGCATCTTCGGGCTGGTCGCCTATATCGCGGTGCAGGCGATCGGCGCTTTGCTCGAGAAAGACGATGACGCGGAAGGTGCCGGCGGTGCGGCCACCGCGGCCGTCGCCAAGGCGGGGCTCGCGGCATTCCTCTATCTCGAAGTGCTGGATGCAAGCTTTTCGTTCGACGGCGTAATCGGCGCGTTCGCCTTGTCGAACAACCTGTTCATCATCGCGCTCGGCCTCGGCATCGGCGCGATGTTCGTTCGCTCCATGACGGTGATGCTGGTCGATCGCGGTACGCTCACCGAATATCGCTATCTCGAACACGGCGCCTTCTATGCGATCGTCGCGCTTGCCGCGATCATGCTGCTGTCGGTTCGTTTCGAGATCCCGGAGACCGTGACCGGGCTCATCGGCGCGGCATTCATCGGCCTTGCCTTCCTTGCCTCGGTGCGCAGCAACCGGGTGGAGGCGGCCGATATTGTCACCGCCACCGGCGACCATATCCACCGTTAAGCAGGAGCGTCCTATGTCGGTCAGCCTCACCAAAGGTGGTAACGTCAGCCTCTCCAAGGAGGAACCCGGTCTGGCCAACATCCTGATCGGCCTGGGTTGGGACACACGGATGAGCGACGGCGCGGACTTCGATCTCGACGCCAGCGCCTTCCTGCTCGGCGCCGGTGACCGGGTGCGCGGCGACGACGACTTCATCTTCTACAACAACCTGCGGTCTGCCGACGGATCGGTCGAGCATACCGGCGACAACCGCACCGGCGAGGGCGAGGGCGACGACGAGGCGCTCAAGGTCGATCTCGCCCGCGTGCCGGCAAGCGTGCAGAAGATCGCCGTCACCGTGACGATCCACGAGGGCGAGGCACGCCGGCAGAGTTTTGGCATGGTCTCCAACGCGTTTATTCGCATCGTGAACGACGCGACCGGCCGCGAGATCTCGCGCTACGATCTCGCCGAGGATGCTTCGACCGAGACGGCGATGATCTTCGGCGAGGTGTATCGCTTGGGCGGCGAGTGGAAGTTCCGCGCGGTCGGACAGGGGTATAAGGGCGGCCTCGCCCCGCTCGCGCGGAATTACGGCGTCAACATCGGCTGATACCAACGGCAATACGGGAGACACGACATGGCAGTTTCACTTTCCAAAGGCGGCAACGTCAGCCTCAGCAAGGAAGCCCCCGGTCTCAGGGCGGTCAACGTCGGGCTCGGCTGGGATACGCGCGTGACCGACGGCAGTGCTTTCGATCTGGACGCCAGCGTGTTCCTGCTCGACGAGAGCGGCAAGGTGCGTTCGGACGCCGACTTCGTGTTCTACAACAACAAGAATGGCGGCGAAGGTTCGGTCGTCCATCAGGGCGACAACCTGACCGGGGAGGGCAGCGGCGACGACGAAGTGGTGGCGGTGTCGCTGGACAAGCTGCCCGCCGATGTCGCCAAGCTCAGCTTCGCAGTGACGATCCACGAAGCGGACGGCCGGCGGCAGAACTTCGGCATGGTGTCGAACGCTTATATTCGCGTGGTCAATGCCGAAGGTGGCACCGAGATCGCGCGCTACGACCTGTCCGAAGACGCTTCGACCGAAACGGCGATGGTCTTCGGTGATCTGTACCGCAACAATGGCGAGTGGAAGTTCAAGGCGATCGGCCAGGGTTTCGCTGGCGGGCTTGGGCCGCTGGCGCGATCGTTCGGCGTCAATATCTGACGTCGTCGGCAACGCTCGCTGCGCTGAGTTCAAGGAGCCGCCCGATGACCGGATTTCGCACCAAGATCGACGAGCAGACAAGCACCGGCCTGCGCTTCGAAGTCTATCAGTTCGAGCGCAAGAGCCACGTTCTCGCCGCACCGGTAACGAAGTCCGGCGGTTCGTCGGGGGGCACCGCGCCGATCATCCACGTCCATCCGCCCCACGCCGCCACCGCACGGCAGGTCCGGATCGTGCTGGAAGGCGGCGCGGCGTTGCTCGAACCCGGCGCGCTGCAATACGCCCACGGCAAGTTGCAGGTCGAGATCCAGAAGAACGCCGGGGCGGGCGGATTCTTCCAGCGCGCGATCACCGCCTCGGCAACCGGTGAGAGCGCTTTCGCGACCAAATACACCGGCTATGGCGAGGTGTGGACCGAGGTGACCACCAAGCACTTTGTCCTCGCCGCGATGGACGGCCCGCAGGATTCGCTGATCCTCGACGATGGCGCCTTCTACGCCTGCGACGCCAGCATCGCCGTCTCGACACACCTCCACCGCTCGGTATCGGGCGTTCTGTCGGGTAACGGGCTGATGCAGCCCAAGCTGACCGGCGCGGGCGCGTTCGCGGTCGAGAGCCCGGTACCGGTTGACGAGATCGAGGTGATTGAGCTTAGCGGCCAGGATGAGTTGATCGTCGATGGCGACCTGATGCTGATGTATTCTGCCGGGCTTCAGGTCGAGCTTCGCCCGCTGGTACGCGGCTTGCGCAATGCGATGCGCAGCGGCGAGGGGCTCGTCTATGTGTTCCGCGGCGAAGGCACGGTGTGGCTCACCCCGACGATGCGGCTGGGGTGACGCTCAGCGCAGCGGATCGTCCTTGCCGTAGCGGTTCTCGATGAACTTGAGGTTGTCGGCGAAACTGTCGAGGTCCTCCTGTGCAAGCGTCCGCGACAAGGTTTCGACGCGCTCGATCATCCGCTCGAACCCTTGGTTGAGGTTGTAGCTCGCCGATCGCCCGGTCTGGCGAAATATCTCGGCGCGGTGCGCGGGCGGGATTTCGGCATAGCTTTCGATCAGGCGGGGCAGGTGACTGTCGCGCATCTGCCGCACTTCGGTCAGCGCGGAAACCATCAGCGCGTCGGCTTGCGTGCGCGCCTCGATATCGGCGATCAATCCAAGCAGCCGCGCGACGAGCGGGCGCGACGCATTGGGCAGGCGTGGATCGTCGGCGGAGACGGACGCCACCGCCGGCTCCGCGCGCGGCGGCGCGGGCGCCGGCTCCGCCGGTCCGTTGAGCCACACCGCAAGCCTGTCGAGAAATCCCGTCAACCCATCACCCACGCCAAACCCGTCGCCCCACGGTAAAGCATCGGGACGGAACCGCGCTAGACCTGTTTTAGAGCAGCTCGGCCGACCGGACCCCCTTTAGGGAGCGCCCACCAAGTCGAGCTTTGATGGATAGCGCGAGCATCAACTCGGCCGTGGTACTCTCAACGCACCATCATCATGGTCCGACGGTACAACACGGCCGCAAGCGCGACGAACAGCAACGTGCTTGCCACCAGCGCAATGCCTGCGAACCCCGGTCCGACGAGTGCCAGCGGTGCATCGCTGCCGGTCAGGTAAACGATGAACGCGAACGCCACGCCCCACAGGCTCTCTCCGACGATCAGCCCCGTTGCGGTGAGAGTGCCCATGCGCTCAGCAACCTCCGGGTTGCCGCTGCGCCGCGCCCAGCGATCGTAGAACCAGCCGACCACCGATCCCGTTACCGTCGGCAGGATCACCGACATCGGCAGATAGATGCCGAGCGCCACGCCGAGCGGCGGCAACCGCAACAGTTTCAGACGTCCAAGCACCTCGTCGAGCACGATCAGGGCCACGCCGGCGAGCGCGCCGTACCCAAGCATCGTCCAGTTCGCGTCGCCCGACAGCACGCCCTTGGCGAGCGCCGAGATCAGCCCCGCCTGCGGTGCTGCCAGCGCATTCGGCCCGGCACCCGGCGCACCCGCGAAGCCGATGCCACTGTTCAGCACGTTCAGCACCGGCGGGATGATGAGCGATCCGAACACCACGCCGATCAGCAGCGCGACCTGCTGCTTCCACGGCGTCGCGCCCACAAGCTGCCCGGTCTTGAGATCCTGAAGGTTGTCGTTCGAGATCGTCGCCACGCCGAACACGATGCCGGTGACGATCAGCGAATAGGCGATCAGCGCGCGCGTCGTGTCCGCGCCGGGATGCTGCCCGAACAGCCCGACGAGCAGCAATGCCGAGCCGATCGCGGCGAGGATTCCGATGCCCGACACCGGCGCGTTCGACGCCCCGATCAGCCCGGCCATATAGCCGCACACCGCCGCGATCATCAGCCCGGCGACGAGGATGAACACCAACGCGCCCGCGATCAGCGCCACCGCAGAGCCGGACAGGGCGCCGCCCGCCAGCACATCCCACAGCAGCCATACGATCGGCAGCAGCGTCAGGACCGCCGCCGCGCCTACCCACAGGATCGGCAGGTCCTGTTCCTCCAGCGCCAGCGTCTCGCCGCCCTTGCGCGCGGCACTCGCAGCCAGCGCCGAGCGCACGCCGCCGATCACCGGCGAGGCGATCCGCACCAGAGTCCAGATCGCCGAGATGCCGATTACGCCCGCGCCGAAAAACCGCACCTGGCTCTTGAAGATCAGGCCCACCCAATCCGCCACATCGCCGGGGACGGGCTGCGTGGCGGTCATCATCGGCACCAGCACGCCCCAGCCGATCACGAGGCCCAGCGCCATCGCCGCGCCCACCGAAATACCGACGAGGTGCCCGACGCCGAGCAAGGCGAACGACAGGCTCCCCGAAATACCGGTCGCGCCCGCACCGACCCGGAAGGCGATGGCGGCAGTATCGGTGATGATCTTGGTCTGCGTCGCGATCGCGAACCCGGCCGAAGCTATGCTGTTGACGACCAGCACGCGAAGCCCGCGCGCACTCTCCTCGCCACCCGCGCGTGAGCTAGCGCCGATCTCCAGCACCTCGGCGGCCGCGACGCCCTCGGGGTAGGGCAGGTCGGTATCCACCACCAGCGCACGGCGGAGCGGCACGGAAAACATCACGCCGAGGATGCCGCCGGTTGCGGTAATCAGCGCGGTCTGCACATAGGGGAAGCCCTGCCACCAGCCGATCATCACCAGCCCCGGCAATACGAAGATGATCGCCGACAGCGTGCCCGCCGCGCTCGCGATCGTCTGGACGATGTTGTTCTCGAGGATAGACCCACCCGGCAGCAGCCGCAGGATCGCCATCGAGATGACGGCGGCCGGGATCGACGTCGCGAAGGTCAGCCCCACCTTCAGGCCGAGATAGACGTTCGCGGCGGTGAAGAAGATTGTGATGAGGCCCCCGAGGATGATCCCGCGCAGGGTCAATTCGGAAAGCGGTCGGGTGTCGGTCTGCATCGCGGTATCGTGGCACGAACGCGCCGGGCGTGCATCACGAAAGTGTTGCCGGCGTCATGCGCCTTTTGCGCGCGCTGCGCGTTGGCGAGGCATGGAGAAGATCTGGTTCATCACCAACACCGCCTCGGGATCGGCGACCGACGCCAAGGCCGAGGCGATCGTCGCCGTGTTTCAGGAACGTGGGCTTGCGCTCGCCGGACGCACCGCGTTTCCCGGCGAGGATCTGCCCACCAACGCCGAACTTGACGCGGCCGGTGCCGATACGGTGGCGCTGTTCGCCGGCGATGGCACGATCAACGCGGCCGTTTGTGCCTATGCCAAGTGGAAGGGCAAGATCCTGATCCTGCCCGGCGGCACGATGAATCTGCTCGCCAAATCGCTCCACGGGAATGCCGATCCCGCCGCGATCGTCCATGCCGCGCACGAACGCGGGGAGGTGGTGGCGTTACCCTTTGTCGAGGCGGGCCGATACCGCGCGCTGGTCGGGCTGATCATCGGCCCGGCGGCGCATTGGGTCCATGCCCGCGAACTGGTGCGCGCCGGGAAGTTGCGCGGTCTGGCGCGCGCGTTGCGCCACGCCTGGCGGCGCACGTTCTCGCGTGGCATTCGTCTGGAGGGCGTGCCGGGCCTGGAGCATCATGCGCAGGCGGTGTTCGTGCGTCCGGGTAGCGAAAAGCTCGACATCGCGGCGGTCGATGCACGGGATTTCCGGTCGATCGCGGCGCTCGGCTGGGAATGGCTGAGCGGCGACTGGGTCGCTGCGCGCGCGGTGACGCAGGTGTTCGCCGAGACGTTCCGCATCGGCGGCCGCAAACCAGTGCTCGCCCTGTTCGACGGCGAGCCTGAAATGCTCGATCCGCAAACACAGATCTCCGGCGCGCGCACGGAGAAGATGTTCATCCGCACGATCGGCGCGGACTGAAATGGAGGTCTCGTCATGATCCGGCTGTTCCACGTCAGCGACGTACACTTCGGCCGCGAGGATCGCGCGGCGATCGCATGGTTCGACGATCTCGTCCACAAGGAGCAACCCGACGCCGTCATCATGACCGGCGATCTCACGCTCAAAGCGCGGCGCAGCGAATTCGCCGAAGGGCTGGCGTGGTTGCAAGGGCTTGGGGTGCCGGTCACCGTTGAGGTCGGCAACCACGATCTGCCCTACTTCAACCTGTTCGAGCGGTTCTTCCGACCCTATCATCGCTTCCTCTCGGTCGAGCGGATGATCGAAAAGCCGCTCGAACTGCCTGGCGTGACGATCGTGCCGATGGTGACGACGGCACGCTTCCAGTGGCGATTAAACTGGTCGAAAGGCTATGTGGCGCGCGCCGAACTGGCCAAGGCCGTCGCGCTAGTCCGTGCCGCGCCGAAGGGCACCCGCGTGTTCATCGCCTGTCATCACCCGCTGATCGAACCGCATACGCGCATGTCCGCGCAAACTCATCGTGGTGCGGAGGCGTTGCAGGCGCTGGCCGACGCGGGCGCGGAAGCGGTGCTGACCGGCCACGTTCACGACCCGTTCGACATCGCGCACGATGCGGGGGGGCACGCCATTCGGCTGATCGGCGCCGGAACGCTGTCCGAGCGCACGCGCGATACGCCGCCATCGTTCAACGAGATACGGATCGCGTCCGACGGCTTTTCGGTGAAGGTGCGGACGCTTGCGCCTGAGCCGGATGTGCGGCTGCCGGTCGAGCATGTAGCCTAACGGTTCAGGTTCCTGCCGATGCTCGCTCGGTCGCTACTCCGTTAGCCAATACCGGCGCTTCAATGATGTAGCTTGCCGGCAACCAGCACACCTCATAATCGGCGCGTAGAACGCGACTGTCGGCAGAACGATCACGGTTTTCGCTGAGCACGAGAAGATTCCTGCAGGCGCTATGCGTTCTGGCACATTGTCGAACGCGCTTTTACCAAGGTCGATCACTTCGTGCGAGCGGGCTTCGCCCAGCAGGGTTTGCGGGAGCCGCGGGCGGCCTGCCCGTTCCATGTATTAATGCCAATCAGTATCTGGATCGCGACGCGGCCATTGCTTCTAGGTCAACCCTAGCGGTGATCGAGCTTGCTTGTATTTCGTGATGATCCCCGCAGCGGACGTAGCGCGCAAGCGGGCCGAGCCGACGAAAAAGGGCGGCCCGTCGCCGGACCGCCCCTTCGCATGTTCGAGAAAGAAACTTAG
>Ga0265780_10011544_pt1 | contig 10439 bp, 14 predicted proteins | sample P1T30metagenome_FD_192432 | JGI IMG/M metagenome (GOLD analysis project Ga0265780, IMG submission 192432) | Plant litter microbial communities from East Loma Ridge, Irvine, California - P1 T30 | ecosystem: Environmental > Terrestrial > Plant litter > Unclassified | place: USA: California... | reverse complement strand
TGCTCGTCTTTGACTCGGCAGATGTAGAAGAGGCAGCTACTTGGACGGCTCTAGGCATCTGGTTCAACTCCGGTCAAGATTGTTGCGCGAGTAGTCGGGTCTTGGTCCAAGAGACGATCTACGACAAATTCTTGGAGGCTCTCAAACAAAAGGCCGAGACTTGTGCTATCGGGCAGGTGAGTGACTCTCGAAACAGTAAGCATAGTGCTGATCGAACAAGCCTCACGAAGAAAAGACATCTTTTGGTCCTCTGATCTCACAGGCCCAGCGAGACAAAGTGCTTGCTTATATCGAGTCAGGCAAAGAGCAGGGCGCTCGGGTCGTGACGGGCGGGCAAAAATGGGCACAAAGTAACGGTGGTTATTGGGTCGAGCCTACTATTCTCGCCGACACAAGTCCCGACATGAAGGTTGTTCAGGAAGAAGTGAGAGGCCCGCGCTGTCTGCGAGACATGGCTGACGCAGGCAAAGATCTTTGGCCCAGTCATCGTCGCCTCCAAGTTCGGTTCAGAAGAAGAGGCGCTTGAACTAGCAAACAATACTACATATGGGCTTGCCGCCGCTGTTTTCACCAACGACAGCCGTCAAGCTACGCGTCTGGCGGCTGAGCTAGACGCCGGGACCGTTTGGGTCAACCAATACGCTCTTTTGCACGCCGGTGTGCCTTTTGGGGGGTTCAAGCAGAGCGGTATCGGACGAGAGCTGGGGACTTATGGTTTAGAGGCGTACACCCAAATCAAAGCTGTTCATCACAATTTGACGCAGACGATGGACTGGCCGGTCTAGACTTGATACAGAACACCTTAACAATGTGAAGCATGTACAGGTGTAGGCTCTTGGAGACACACGGGGTGCGATTCATGGATACAGCAGTGTACATAGCCGAGTCACGCGGGCAATCCCCAACGCTCGCAGTCCTTCAAGCCTCTGACACCGTTTCTGGGACCACTCTCGACATTGTTCGAAGCTTTGTGGTGTGGCTCGGGCTTCAGATCATAACCCTGCACAAAATCAAGCTATGCGCATCTCCTGACCCACGCGAAGGTGTGCAGTCATATTCTCGGCGGCGAGAAACCGATCAAAATTGCCAAACACCTGTCCATCAGCTGCGTGGTCGACCTGCTGGATCGTCCAGAAGTCGTTCGTATAACATGTCAAGGGTGTGGAATGGCTCCTCCGCTTCCCAGGTGGCAGGGTAGTCACACGTCAGAAATACCTCCCGATATCATTGATCTCTCATGCCTTTTCCAGATGTATTCCCTCGTATACGTGAATGTGGAATGCATCCAGACTTCCCACTGATTGCTTGCTACTATATTCCAGACCTTACTGCTCAACCCCCAGCGTTATCTTCAATGTCCTAATCTCAAAGCATCGCATGTCCAGCTTCACTCGCACCACTCCTTTATCTGAGGTTTCCCTGACCTTCGAGTCCTCCTGAGGCGATTCGTCCTCCAGCAGGTTAGTCCATTGCAACGATCGGACATTCATATTGGATCTGGATGGTGTTAGCTCAAGAGACTGACGAGAGCCGAGAGGTCTCACAGCTCTAAGGTCCCTTGTACACGAGAGCCTAGTGTCTCCAAGATCCTCAAAATTATCGTTCGATGACCGCTGGTCGCGTCGGAGTCACCACGCTTGACAGTCTCGATTCGTACGCTCGGTGCATCAAGCACAGTCCATCGCTGAGTGCGGAGGACCGTGTCAGGATTCTTACCTCGCAAGACTGACGGTCAGCTTTGTCACCAGGCTTCTCGCTCACCTCTGACGGGATTGGTAAACTTCAAGGCTTCGAGTACCACTCCACTCTCTTGCATTCGGCCGAGATGAGGAATGATAGCAAAAGAGAATTGGTGGACGCCCATATCCATATCTGCGTCCGGCGCCTTGGCAGAACGAAGAAGAGAAATGCTGAGAGGTAAGTGATCGACTTCTCGTGAAGCGATATGCTGTGCTCACCGCATGGTGTTGTTCTCCACCGCGTAGCCGTGTTTATAGTCTGAGGCTATGGCGACACCATAACCAACTTCACTTAGATCGGCAAGCATGTGAGCGCAAACCTCGAACTTCGCTTGCTCTAGACGGGTGTTACGATGTGTCGGACGCTCGATAAGACCAAACTGTGTGCCGTACGTGGCAGACGGGAAATGTACGTCAATTGGCAGTGCGACTGAAGGTCAGCAAAGTGAAGAGTGTTTCCGCCTCACATTTCAAGAAGCGATGACTCTCTCGCCATTCAGCGTCTACGTCCACGCGTATTGGACACCGCTTTGTCGTTTCCGGATGTACAGCGTCCAACGAGAACTATAGCAGATTAGCGGATGTAGCGTGAAAATAGGGGTTTTGGGTTTGACGACTTACTGTCAGTGTGACACTGCTGTTTCCGAACACGGCAGTGGCAGCAATCGAAGCTCGTAAAGCGTGAATTGTGGTGACTTCCACACTGGTGAACTTCAGCTGTCGACATTGATTCAAGTGATAAATCTCCGTATCCCAGGCATCGTAAGCTAGCGGGTAGTCATCGTACAGCATCAACCCGGCATCATCGGCGCCGGGGCCCGGGACAATCAGCTCCCGCTGAAGTGGGATATCGAAGAGACTTGTCAAGCGCCCTCCCTTGATCTCCAAGCGGAAATGAGCATTTTCCAGCATAGCGTATTCGCCGTTGGACGCAGCGGTGGGCGGGGTTCGTTGAGAAGAAAATCTGGCAGCGGTTCCAACACCGGAGTCGTCAGTATCAATGACGTGGTACGTTTTGGGCGTGGTGTCTGTCGTGGTGTCAGGGGGGGACACGGCTGGCAGCTCGATGATCTCACTGCGGGCCAAGCGAAGTGAGTCAATGATAGTAATAAGCTCCTCCGAATCGGTAGCCGAGGTCCCGGAAGATTGCACGAGCGTATCGAGGGCTTCGCCAATCAGCTCTTCCGTCTGCTTTGACCTGGTATCGTATATAGCCCAAGCGTCCTCATTTGCAAGCCGAATGCTAGTCCCGGGAATGACATCATGAAATTGATTCAGCATGACATCCTTCCAGATAGCATCTAGTTCAGCTCTACGAATATAAGCCAATCATCTTCAGCCATACTTTGGGACTCACTTGGGATACGCGTAGTTTGGAGATGTTATCGAGGCGATTGTGGCGAAATATTCCAGCTCCCTGAGCAATCTCTCCATCGTACGGTTGCCCTCTTTGATGCGGGCTTGAGAAGTGTAGGTCTACCTGTCAGTGATGAGTTGACCGTCGTTTTGATCACTCACACCTCTATGTAGCTCAAAGTAGAGCTCTCCCCTCCAGGTCGGCAGAGTTCGCCCTCCAAGGGTCTCCTGACGGATCGTGTCGAAGAAATCTATAGGGAGTCCTACTTTCACAGCCGGGACTTCAGGGCTGACTTGAGCCACCGCACATAATCTTTGCAGCTTCCAAGGTGAGTCTACATTCCTAGTATCAAACGGCTGTCACCTACCTTCTCTAACATTCGTGGAGTCGGCCCACCACCACCGTCACCATTGCCATACAGCAGCAGACTTTTATCCGTCACGGCCAGGTTCTTATGGCCACGCATCCCTTTCATGAGCTCGGAATAGTCGCACTGAGCGTTATATGTGTCTGTTGGGGTCATGTGCGCGAGCACTTGGGAGCCATCTATACCGCACCAATTGAATGTCGAGTGAGGAAAGGTGTTGATGTTGTTCCAGGAAAGCTATCGTCAGATATCGATCATAATCATGACTCACCTTTTGGGTGAAGAAGTAATCAATTCCGCAGAGACGCAAGATCTGGGGGAGTTGGCTGGCATACCCAAAGGTGTCTGGTAGCCACGCTTCTCGGCAACGAGCTCCAAATGTATCTTCGAAGTAACGTTGACCGTACAGGTACTGGCGGGCGATCGATTCCCCAGACGGTATCATACAGTCATGTTCGAGCCAGGCTCCTCCTACCGGGGCGAATCGACCTCGGAACACATACTTGGCAACGCGCTCAAAGGTCTCAGGATAAAATTCCTTCAGCCAGACGTAGTGCTGGGCCGATGAAGCAGCGAATCGGTAGCTTGGATATCGATCCATGAGATCACACTGGGTACTCCAGCTCCGGGCGATCTTTTGATGCGTTTGTGTGTATCTCCATAGCCAGGCCGTATCGATGTGGCTGTGTTGATAAGCGAGTACAATGTACAGAGCACTTACCAGTGACCTATCGCCCAAAGCTTTGCCTCGGGAGCACAATCAGCGTTATATATTGTCAAATCTCCGATCGCCTCTTTGTCGAGCCTGCCCAGAACGGATTGAGATATTTGCCGGCATTCCAATATCGCTTTATCTAACGAGCCATCTTCTGCGTCGCCGCGCCACCTGGTAAAGTGATTCATGATATCACTACATGCTTTCAAGGCTCGCTGGGATATCCCCGAGGTGCTCGCCTGTGTATCATGAGCGATCTGACAAAGCGATTGGAAATCCAGTTCAAGAGCTCGACCTTCGGTATTGACGAGGACCAGATCAGCCGAGACTAGCGGATAGTACTTGTTCATCTGATAGTTAGCATGACTCTTGAGATATCATCTTACGTTCGGAGGATGATGCCTATAGCCATTGGAGCCCTCCCCGAATACTGAATTGGCCCTGACAATTAGGAGATGACCGTCGGCGACCACTCCGGCACTTACGATACTTCTATAAAGCACTCGTATGTGCCCGTCTGCTTGACCTGATCAGGGAGGAGATGATCGACTCGACGATCCTCTTGTGTTCCTGGAACGCCGTCTTTAGTTGAGTTGGGTCCCCCAGTGATACCTAATGATGAGTGTCAATCTTGGTTTGCGGCTTACCATGAAGAACCTCGCCTTGAGCGTTGAAAATGAGGGCTTCACATCCCGGATCAAATTCAACTGGTTAAGCTGATCAGTCCAGCCAGCAATACATTAGAGCTACTCACAGATAATAGGCTCAGGAGAGCATTTAAAAGATTCGGGGATTTGTAGCTTGACGTGGATCCAATGATTCGTGAAACTCGGTCCCAACTTGGTCCCCTTTTCGTATTTCCGGCTTGATTTGGAGAGTTCCCATCTCGCCTGGGAGAATGTAATCTTCTCATCGAGTGGCGCTGACCATACCCGCATCCACACATGCTCTTCATCATGGACTCTTCTCACCTCAAGCGCCGACGATAGGTTTTCTGCCCCAAACGGTCCATTCAGAAATCGTCCAAGTCGACGCGTTGTCTACAGCCGATTAGCGGCGCGAGTGTTAGCACTCGAGTACTCACAATGCCTTCCAGGAGCGAATGGTTGACGCTTTCGGTCAGACGGGGATAGTCGGCTTTGGACATGATTGAATGGAACAAGACGACTTAGCTAGCAGGCTGCCGAGGGCAAGGCGAGATGTCGACTTGCTGAGGGTAATCGTGACTTTTTCATCTCGACCTCACCGGACCGACTACCGGCTTCTCTGCATGTCCGAACATCAAATGCGTGATATCGCATTGCACATTCGGAGACCGACACTAGTGACCGCCGGGCGATTTGAAAAGCTGTTTGTGCTTCCAATTACAATCGGGATAGAAATTAGCCGGTCAATGTTGTGCCAAGCTTTATCAGACTTCGATGCCAAATGGGCCAGTCAGCTTGCCGTAACATATTTCTACTACCGCGGGCAATGTGCTGATGATTCTGCGCTGCCGTCTCTTTGTCTTACACATTGTGATACAGACACTGAAAGCCATCAGAGTTGCTGCTGATACAGCACAGGGTGTATGTGTTCCCAAATCTCGGCCCATTACGACGTCCGAATCTGCATTTTGCATTGTACAGTTCGGTCTGTCAAGCGACCAATTGCAGACCTTTGTCACCTATAAGCCCGCCTTGGCAAGGTATACGCCATGGCCCCCGGAAATGCTGCCTATTCGTCTGCCCCAACTGAAATCGCCAATCGACGATCGACCACCGGAGGATCGGGTTGATCATCCGACTTTTTGCAATCAATCAGGCCGCTCGACGGGGCTCTGGGGGCTATATATTCAGCTGTGGGGCCTTCCCGAATCTCCTCAACCACTTCACGACTACTGGCCAATCCAGAAGACTCCCTCAACATGAACCGAGCCAACGAACTGGTTCAACAGAACCCTGGAGATACCAAGGAGACCGAAATCTACCTAGAAGATCAAAAGCAGCTCGTGCATGATGATTCCCATCACGAGCAGGACCTCAAGGCCACCGAGTTCAGCGAGAACCAGTTGAAGTCGGAACTCGACACTCTGCCGTTCATGAAAGCCATATGGACTTTCCGTCGAGTCTTCCTTCTATGCACTATTGCTGGGTTCACAGCCAGTACAGATGGTGAGCCTCTCAACTGCTTTTATGCGATCTCCCTGCTTGGAAACTCACATGCATCACAGGCTTTCAGAACCAGATCTCCGGCTCAATTCTAGCCAACAAAGGTTTTATCAGACACATTTCCAATGGTCAATACATCAACCCGAAAACAGGGGCTTGGGCTCTCGATCCAACCTGGGTGTCTGTCTTCAACGGTATCTTCAGGTAAGTCTACCTGGCTATGCAAGCTGATTGACCTAGTGCTGGACAAGTACTCGGCCAATTTGGTGCTCAGTACGTGTCCGAGGCGATCGGTCGACGATACGCCATGTTTGTCATCACTACCATCCTCCTCGTTGTACGTGGAGACAGATGCCAGGTGATTTGAGAAAGATTGACGCTCTAGGCGGTCATAATCGAGTCGGTAACCCCCGTGGGTGTCTGGGGTGTCTGGGCCTTGGGCAAGGTGATCTGCGGTATGGGTATCGGATCTGTCCAAGCTACCCTGCCTGTGGTGAGTGATTTGACTAAATGTGAAGTGTAATTGATGACGCAGTACATCAACGAGCACTCGCCAGTGCAGATGCGTGGATTTCTTATTGTTGCCTATTCTCTCTGGTTCAGCCTGGGTGGGCTCTTCGCCAACATTGTACTGAAGGTCCGAAACGATCAAGCTCCTTTGGACTGGAGGACGACCATTTTCACTCAATTCGCCATGATCGGCATAAGCTACATTGTCTACTGGTTTATGCCAGAGTCCCCGCAATGGGCGGTGCGACATGGCAAAGTCGATCTGGCCCGCCGTATCTTGACGACTAGCTATAAAGGAGTGGACAAGTTCGACGTGGACAAAGAGCTCAACATCATGTTATACACTGTCGAGGTGCAAAAGCAGCATGATAACGACGCTAATTTGCTGGGTCCTCTCGCCATATTCAAAGGGTTGAACGGAAAGCGATTCCTGATCGGCGCATGGCCAAAAATCCTACAACAATTCGTTGGACTTGCTATCTTTTCAACAAATGCGGCATACTTCTTTCAAATCGCTGGTGAGCCTTCTTTGTACATGAGGGTATAGACGACCTTGCTAACGATTAAGGGAATCGTGACCCTTTCCTTGTCACGCTCATCATTGCCATCGTCGGGCTCGTTGCCGTGATCTTGGATGCGCTTTTGATCGACAAAATCGGTCGAAGACCGATGACTATCATCGGATTTGGAGGAGCCTGCGCTGGTGTGCTGATCATCGCGATCACCAGCTTGTTTCCCTACCAGACAAACTCCTCGCTGGGGGCGGTCCTCGTGTTCGGAGGAGTCATGGCTTCTTTCTTCAACACCTTTCAATCGTCTACGAGCTATGCCTACTTGACAGAGATGCACGAACAGCGGTTCAAGGCAAGAGGTTGTGGATGGGGTCTAGCGTTCTGCAACCTGTAAGCAAATTTCCCGCGGCCGATACTCCGGCTGACCCACACAGTTTCGCGGTTTTGATCAACTTTACTCTACCACTCATGCTCAAAGTTTGGAGTGTCCGGGCTGCCTGGTTCTTCGTCTGCCTTGGTATCCCAGGTACTGTCCTTGCCTTCTTCATTATGCCCGAAAGCAAGAATCGTTCGTCTTCCGAGATCCAGGAGATGTTTGTGGATCGTGTGCCACTTCGTAGATGGAGAGGATACAAGACGGCTGTAGAGAGGGACATGGAGGTTCGGATGCAGCAGAGCGGCCAGTAGAGGGGGGTGAAGCTCGATAGCGATAAGAAGAACCTTGGCTCTCGATGTCGGCTCTTTCTGAGTATCAGTATTCTTTTAGAAGTGTTTCGGTTGTCTGGCTATATGGGATGTTTGTGTAAAACATGCAGCACACTGGCAATTCCAGGAGTTGATATGCGACGATACGCGGAGTTGGGGGCAGGCTCAATACCGGTGCCGATCAGCATGACCAGATTCCTGCAGCCTGATTCGGGCTTGGGAGGCGAAGGTACCGTGGATCTCGCTCCCTTGAGTCCAAATTACGTCCTCACCCGTTCCGTTACGATGATCTTGATGACGGCAGGGTGAGGGCAACGTCACTTCAACGGCAGCGGCGAGTGACTGGACAGCTGTCACACCGATGTCCAGCCGATGCCCCCGTTAGTATATCCCGCTGTATGCATGCATGGATTCGAGGCGACGTCCCTTAAGAGATTGCTATATGACACTCGCCGTCGTCCTCGTGATAGGTGGTTCAAGCTGCGGGCGACATGGTGGCAGACCGACGCGGTGCAGATGAAACAGGGGGAAGTTCAAAGGACGCGTCGAAAACGGAGGGTGGTGCTGCAATTGATAGTTGCATGAGAAAGATCAAGTAGATGCAGAATTTGATAGATAGACGGGCAGGCGAGCGAGCGGTAACCTCCACTTCAACAGGTGGGATGTGGAGTGTGAAAGTAACCGCCAGAGGGCGTTTTGGCCTGCGCCTTGCAGGTCACTAGTTAGCCAAGGTCAAAGCATGCATCATCCCGTAATTACTCTGACCATCAATTCCTCGTTGTTAGGCGCTCTATCTGATCATCTACGAGAGATCGGCGAGCAAAAGCTCCTCTACCATCGCTAGAATCGCTTCGTCGGCGCCGACCGCTTTAATTCGGCTGATGACTTTGACCACCCCCTCTTCGTCCAGCCGCTTGACCGCGTCCCAGATTGCGCCCTTGATGTCAATTGACATTTGTGCTCCTGCCAAGCGGTCGAAGATCCGCGGCTGAAGGTCAGATTTACGCAGGACGAGCGTCGACCGGTCCCCGGTACACGACGCCAAGGTAAGCGTAATGGTCGAGCTCGAGCTATGCGTGCCGAGATTTACCAGCCCCACGTTGACGCTGGGCGGAGGCACGATGACCGCACCGTCGACCTCGACGGTGATATCTGTGGGGGCGCAGGCGAGAAGACGCACGGCATACGTCCGTTTCTCGAGCAAGGGGTGTTCGGTCGGACCGATCGACAGGGTCGCCTCAGCCAGCGAGTAGCAGATAGGCGTGGTCGAGAACTTGACAGACGATACATCCGCGCCCTTGCCGTCATCTTCCAAGAGGACAAACTTGCCGTCCTTGCCGACGACGAGCAGGATCTCGATGGTCTCTGGGATCGGGCAGCCGTTCTCGATTGCCCCCCCTGTCTTTCCGTCCAGCGGCACTATCGCGCCCTCTTTCGCCAGCACAGGGTATCCGTCCAGCGCGCGATGGAAAGACAGAACGCGGTCTCCGTCATAGACGGTCTCGTCAAACACATCCACCCAGCGTCCCGGGGGGAGCCACCCCATCGCCTTGCCCAGCGCGACGCTCTTTGTTATGGGTGCCACAATGGGGAACACAATCAGTTCGGTACCGAATGAGAATTGCGTCTTGTAAGCGTACGCCTCGGATGAAGCTGGGTAGTCGTAGTAGATTGGCTCGACCAGGGATTTGTACGTTGTGGTGGCGTGCGCGGCCTCTGAATACAAGTAGGGCACGAGGCGGTGCCGCAATTGCAAAAAGGCGCGGCTGACATCCTGGCATTCGCGCGAGAAATCCCAGGGCTCACGGGTGTTGAAGGGGCTGATAGACGAGTGTAGGCGGAGAATAGGCGAGAAACAGCGGAGCTGAACCCAGCGTGCCATGAGCTCGTCGTCCTGGGAATCAGTCGCACCCTTTGACGGCTTCCTTGAGACCCACCTTGATCCCGTGATAGTGCCCGCCAATATCATGGCTCCACTGGCCGTAGCCAATATTGCTCGCGGTCGTGGTAAACTCCGGCTGAAACTCAAGACTCGCCCATGAAATGACCGTGTCCTGCCATTCAGCTCAGCCGCGGACTGTCGCGCGCCTCGACTCACTGCAGAGAACCCCACAGGGTACCGATGCGATCCCGGCCCGGCATACCGCGAGAAAGTAAAACGTCTTTCGCCTTTTCTACCAGAGTCGATGAAGTGATAGTGATTCAGCATCGACAGCGGGTCCACCGTCTCGACCTCTGAATGCGGTCCCTGCTGCCAGTCGATCCACCAAAAGTCGACGCCCTCGTCCTCGAGAGGGTGGTGCAGCTGCTTGAAATACTCTGCAAAGAACTTCTTGTCGGCGCACTCAAACGGCACCGGAACGCCCTTTGAAGCGTCCCGGGGG
>Ga0265780_10011543_pt1 | contig 10440 bp, 6 predicted proteins | sample P1T30metagenome_FD_192432 | JGI IMG/M metagenome (GOLD analysis project Ga0265780, IMG submission 192432) | Plant litter microbial communities from East Loma Ridge, Irvine, California - P1 T30 | ecosystem: Environmental > Terrestrial > Plant litter > Unclassified | place: USA: California... | reverse complement strand
TTGCCCGTCGCATGTTTGAACGGACAGAACGTAATGCTAGCTGTATGCATTCCTCGCTAACGATAAATGGCCGATCCGGTACCTGTTTCGATAAGCGAAAATTATCAAAATACTTTTAAGCTTGCCGGAATACATAACTTAACCTCAATCAGCGTTATACTGATGGAAAATCTCTGCGTCCTTGATCTAGACTATTTACGTCATGACTGACGGAAAGTGTCGGAATACGAGACAGGAGGCCGAGGATGGCGCTCGACCAATATGACAAACTCAAAGCCCTACTTCTGGAAGCGCTGGCAATAGCCGACAAAATGGAAGGGCAAGGTGTTCTCGCCCTCTACATCGTCCAGGCACTAGATAACCTAACGCCTGATGTTTCGCAGTAAGTGGTTCAGCGACAGCTATCGCTGCCTGCCATACCAGAAGCGAACGGGGCGCGTGCCCGTCCATATTTCGGTCGACGTTAGGTTGAGCAACCGTCGTTAATACTACCCGGTCCGTTTGCATCGCGGGTTTGGGAGGCTCGGGTCGCCAGCACCGCCACGCTATAGCCCGCTAACCACGCCTGGCAGGTTCCATAATTCCAAATAGGCCATGGGCAATCTAATGGCGTCATACCTGATTTGCCTGCCTCTATGCCTTGAGCGTGAGCTACGGCAACCGGGTGAGGGCTTTCGAACATTCAGCCTTCATGAGCATTTTTCCTAACGATCTCAATGTCGATTAAGCTAGCTGCTACTGCGTTGCACCCAAAACTGCGGTATGTAGTTTTTCTCAACCCTGTAATTCTCGAAACGCGATCGATTCCGAGAACGCCGATGCTTTCTCACCCGCCGTTCCCTTTCGGGAAGGTGGCATGCCAGTTTATCACTGACGCCAGTCGCTTAGGCTTTCGCCGAGGCCAGGGCGAGCACATCGGCCAGCTCTTCGATTGAATATGGTTTGCGCAGCAGTCGCAAACCTTTGGTGCCTTCCTGCGCGAGAACATGGCTGTAGCCGCTGGTCAGCACGACGGACAAACCAGGATGTTTCCGTGCGATCTCGTCCGCTAGTTCGATCCCCGACCGGCCCGGCATGATGACGTCGGTGAAAACAACATCGTAGCGGTCCGGTGATCGTTGCAGTTCGGCAAGAGCGGCATCAGCATCGGCCACCCAATGTGACCCGAGACCAAGTTCGGCCAAGGCCTGTGTGGCGAACTCACCAACCTCGCGATTGTCCTCGACGACGAGGATACACGTCCCGGCTTCGAGCGGCTGCACTGGCGAACGATCCGAGACGTTCGCTGGCTTATCGGCAATACCCAGCGGCAGATAGAGCGTGAAGGTAGTGCCGCGCCCGACCTCGCTGATGACCGCCACGTCACCACCCGATTGTTTGGCGAAGCCGAACACCTGGCTAAGGCCAAGGCCAGTACCGTGACCGACGCCTTTAGTGGTGAAAAACGGCTCGAATATCTGATCGAGGCGATCCGATGGAATCCCGGTCCCGGTATCGGTGATCGAAATCGCAACATAGGGCTGACGGATTACGGCGTGGTTACGTAGCGCGGGGAGTTCCGCGACCACTGCAACAGCAATGGCTAGCAGTCCTTCGCCCGTCATGGCATCACGCGCGTTGACCGCCATGTTGACGATTGCCGTATCGAACTGGCTGGGATCGGCCAGCACCATCGCAGGCTCAGTGGAAAGATCGTAGCGTGTTTCGATCCGCGAACCGGTCAGGGTCGGCAACATTCCTCGAAGTGAGGTGACGCTGGTAACGGCGTCGAACACTTGCGGCTGAAGTGTCTGACGACGGGCGAAAGCAAGAAGCTGACTGGTTAATCTGGTCGCACGATCGGCGGTGTCAGCGATCGCATCGACATACCGGATGCGCTTCTCGTCGCTGAGCCCCGGACGACGCAATAGATCGACCGAGCCGCGGATAACGGTCAAAAGGTTGTTGAAGTCGTGAGCGACGCCCCCGGTGAGTTGACCAACAGCCTCGACCTTTTGCGATTGCCGTAGCGCGTCTTCGGTACGGCGCAACGCCTCGTCGGCGTCGCGGGTTGCGGTGACATCGCGACCGATCGCGAAGATCTCGCCGCGATCAGGCGCTGCGACCCACGAGATCCAACGGTAGCTGCCGTCCTTATGCCGAAAGCGGCAGATATACGGCGGTAGCTCGCCAACCTGCGCGATGGCGAGCGCCCGTTCAGTCGGGGCAAAATCGTCGGGGTGGATAAAGTCGGTAGCGGCACGAGCAATTACCTCGTGCTCTTGATAGCCCAAGATTGTCATCCAAGCTGGATTAGCCTGAGAATAGATGCCTTCGGCGCTAGCCACGACGATAAGGTCCGGCGACGCGTTCCACAGCCGTTCAAGTTCGGCAGTGCCGATCTCGACCTGCTCGGCAAGGTCGTTCGCTTCGACACGAAGTCTCCGTTCTCGGTCCATACGCTCGCTCTGGTCGAGCATCGCGCCAATCATTCGCAGCGGTTTGCCCAAACCGTCACGAATAACGAAGCCACGGTCGCGAACGTCGGCGTAGCTGCCATCAGCACGCCTGAAGCGATATTCGTCGGTCCAGTCGACACCGCCATGATCAATCACGTCATGGATGCCAGCGTCGATGCGGGCGCGATCCTCAGGGTGAATATGATCTATCCACCAGCCGCCAGTTGGCGCGACGTCGGTCAGCTGGTGACCATATGCTTGTTCGATAGCCTCGTTCCAGGTGACGTCATTTCGAATCAGGTCCCAGTCCCAAATGGCATCGTTGGTTGCCCGGTTGGCGAAGCGGAGACGCTGCTCCGTCTCACGCAGCTTTGCCTCCGCAAGGCGGGCATCTGTGACGTCGTGAATGGTGCCTAGCAAGCGAACGGCAGCGCTATCGTGAAAGTAGGCCTGCCCGCGCGCTGCGATGTGGCGGAGCTTGCCGTCCTCTATGCCGATGGTCCGGTACTCGATCTCAAACACGCCGTCGCCGTCGGGATCCAAGGCCGCCTGCACTGCGGCATCAGAAGCGGTACGGTCGTCGGGATGAACGCCCTTCAGGAACGCTTCCTGATAGGTCACAGGAGCCCCGGGCGGCAGGCCGAACAGCGCGCGGGCGCCGTCGTCCCAAGTAAGCGCGTTTTGTTTCAGGTCGTAATCAAACGTTCCGAGCCGGGCCGCAGTGGTCATGATTTCCGCCGACCGACGTGCATCCTCCAGCGCGATCTTTGTTTCGTGCTCGGCAGTGATGTCACGCACCGCCATGACGAAGCCGGGATCGTCCGTGCCCAGCAGCGGCGTTACCGCGACATGTGCATAGATGGGGCTGCCGTCCTTGCGGATATGCCAGCGCTCGTCCGATGCGCGGCCCTCTGTCCGGGCAACCTCGAGCTCGCGGTCCGGTACACCGGCCTCGCGATCCTCCGGCGTGAAGAAGCGGTCGGTCGGACTGCCGTGCATTTCCGCTTCGCTCCAACCGAAGATGCGTTCCGCGCCGATACTCCAGCTGGTGACGAGGCCATCCGCGTTCATCGCAATAATCGCATTGTCGATTGCGGAATTGACGATCGTGTAGAAGCGGTCCTCGGTCGCCTGAACGTGACGGGTCGCCTGATCGAGCGCCATCGCGTGTTCCCGCACCTCGATCGCTTCGCGTTTCTCGATCAACTCCACGACCTGTTCGGCTAGCAGCGTCAACGCTTCGCGCTGCGCGTCGTCCAGCCCGCCCGGTCGGGCGATGGTGTCGATAGCGCACAGGCTGCCGAGCGCGTGCCCGTCGTGCGTGACGAGGGGGGCCCCGGCGTAGAACCGCAGATGCGCTTCGCCGACAACCAGCGACATCGCCGAGGTTCGCGGATCAGCCGTCAGATCATCAATCTGGAAAACGTTACGCTGACGAATGGCGAGCGCGCAGACGGAGGTATCAAGCGCGCTTTGGTCAATTTCGACACCTGCTTTCGCCTTGAACCATTGCCGATCGACATCGACCAGACTGACTAGCGCGATCGGCACGCGGCAGATGTTCTGCACCAGGGCAACTATCCGATCGAACTTTCGGTCAGCTGGAGTGTCAAGGATTTCGTGACGACGCAATGCCGCCAGACGATCTGTTTCGTTCGTGTCCGGTTGCTTTCCGGGTGCTTCGTTGCGTGTCGGCACGTTTCATCGCTAGCGCTGGCGGAGGGTTGCGAGGAAACTCATCGTGGACGCCCCCCGTCTGACCGCGATTACTGACTTTAGCAACATGAACGCTGGTGGCCAATATCTACGACAGGTCGTGACCTCGCCTTCCCGTTTCACCATCGATTCCGAGAACGCCGATGCTTTCTCACCCGCCGTTCGTTTGTGGGAAAGGCTGGATTGGCAGGAAGCAACCAAGCAGGGCTAATCCCGGCAGCGGATATTCCGAACAGGGTTTATGACACCTGCACACCCCTGGAAATTCTGGTATTGAGCGGTAGTCTCAGAACCGACCGGTTTTGACACCAGGACAATACGCATCAAACGCCGGTCGGCGGAAATTTGCTGTCTACACCGTGACAAGCGTGTCGCGGGCTGACGGCTTTCTCTTCTCCGACGTCGAATGTTGCAACGCGGCAACAACGCTGTATGATACGATACAACATGTCGTTTCTGCCAAGTAATTGTGGCGGGTCTCTCGACGATTTCGCCGCGCACTCCCGCGCATCGCTCCGGCTACCTACTGTCGAGATTTCCATGTCCGATATCCACGATCATCCCATCGCCATCAATGATCTCGTACTGGCGTATAGCGGCAACCGCGTCCTCGACGGCCTCTCACTTGCCGTCGCTGCTGGCAGCATTACCGCATTGCTGGGTGGCAACGGGGCGGGCAAGTCGACCACATTGTCCGCTCTGCTCGGCTTCGTGCGTGCTGACGCTGGCCAGATTTCGGTTTGCGGCATTGATCCGGGTGTTGACCCCGACATGGCACGACGGCGGATAGCCTACCTGCCGGAGAATGTTGCGCTGTACGAGCATCTCAGCGCGGTAGAGAATGCCGACTATTTGCTGGCACTTGCCGATCAGCGTCAAGACCGCGGGACTATTACCAATGCGCTGTCTGCTGCCGGGTTGCAGGATCGCGCTTGGGATCAACGGCTGGGTGGTTTTTCCAAGGGGATGCGGCAGAAGGTAGCGATTGCGGTGGCACTGCTGCGCAAAGTGCCAGTGCTGCTGCTCGACGAGCCCACTTCCGGCCTCGATCCGCGCGCAACCGCCGATTTCAACGCGCTGCTCCTGACGGTGCGCGAACGTGGCACCGCCGTGCTGATGGTGACGCACGACCTATTGTCGGCGGTTGATATCGCCGACCGCATCGCCTTCCTCGAACAGGGCCGGATCGTCGAGGACGTCGCTGCAACTGGCGCCGACCGGTTCGACATCCGCGCGCTGCACGCCCGGTTTCAGATCGGCACGGGGGAACACACGGCATGAATGCGACCCGCCTCATCGCGCGCGACGAGTTGCGGCTGATGGCGCGCAACCGCGTTGCGGTAATCGCGCTTGTTCTCCTGTTCTTCCTCACACTGGCGGCGGTGCTTAGCTCCTGGTCGCACCAGCGTGGCATCGCCGAATTACGCGCGCGTCACCAGCAGGCGGCCGCTGCGGCCTTCAAGGCGCAGCCCGATCGCCACCCACACCGCATGGTCCATTACGGCACCTTCATCTACCGCCCTCTCGGTGCCCTGGCTGCGTTCGATCCGGGCGTCGACGCCTTTACAGGCAACAGCATGTTCCTTGAGGGGCACCGCCAGAACAGCGCCAATTTCGGCGACGTGCGTCAAAGCTCGTTGCTTGTCCGCTTCGGCCAGCTCACCCCCGCCTTCGTCCTCCAAGTTGTCGCTCCGTTGCTGCTGATCTTTCTGGGTTTCGGCGTTCTGGCGCGTGAGACTGAACGTGGCACCCTGCGGGTGCTGATGTTGCAGGGAGTCTCGCGCGGGCAATTGGTACGCGGCAAGCTCGCCGCGCTCGGGATGGTTGCGGCCATCGTTGGGCTGCCGGCGATGATAGGCTTCGTTGCGGTGATCGCACAACCTGAGACGCTGGTGCTGCCGATGGCGGCCATCGCGCTCGGCTACGCGCTGTATCTGGCTTTATGGGTCGTGCTGATCCTGCTCGCATCGGCGTTCGCCAAGCGAGGGCGCGACGCCCTGCTGGCGCTGCTGGCAATATGGACGGTCGCGGTCGTACTGTTGCCACGCGTCGCGCCCGACATCGCGGGGGCTGCGGTGCCGCTTCAGAATCGCCTTCAGACCGACGTCGCTATCGCCCGCGATTTGCGGCGGTTGGGCGACAGCCACAATCCCGACGATCCGCATCTGGCAGCCTTCAAACAGTCGGTCCTGCGACGCTACGGTGTGACCCGGGTCGAGGCTCTACCGGTGAATTACAAGGGGCTGCTGGCAGTAGAGGGCGAGCGACTGACATCCAGCCTGTTCGATCGCTATGCGAGTGCCAGCTTTGCTGCCCAGGCCGCCCAGAACAGGCTCGTTGACGCGATCGGCGTTCTGAGCCCGACGATCACAGTCCGCGCACTGTCGATGGCCGCGGCAGATACCGACTTTGCCGGGCATCGCCGTTTCCTCGAACAAGCAGAAGCCTATCGCTACGCGCTTGTGCAGCGGCTCAACCGGATGGAAGCGGACGATGTCAGCTACGCCGATGATATAGCAGAGGATGAGGGCGCCGATCGTCGCAAGCGGATTGCTGCGGACAACTGGCAACAGATGCCCGATTTCGTCTTTCGTCCACCAAGCGGCGCCGCACTGGCGACTGCGGCGCTGCCCGGTCTCACGATTTTGGGGCTGTGGCTCGCACTCGCGGCGCTCCTGCTTGCGCGGGTCACCCGCCGTTTGGGAGCGCATTGATGACCCTGTGGATGCATGAACTGCGCCTCCTGCTGCGCGCCCGGCTGAGCGTTGTCGCGCTGGTCTTGCTGGCGGTACTTGCCGCCGCTGCGGTCACCGCCGGCATGGTCGAAGTCGCGCGGCAGCGCACCGCGATTGCCGCTATCCCTGCCGCACAGGCCGAGGATATTGCCGCAGTTGCCGACTATGTCGATCGGACCAAGGATGCAGGCAGTGCGGGGTATTACAGCTTCCACCCGACCTGGGACTCTCCGTCGCCGCTGGCCTTCGCCGCGCTCGAGATGCGCGATGTTTCCCCCTATATCCTGCGCGTACGCGCTTTGGGTCTGGAAGCGCAGATCTATGACGGCGACGTCTTCAACCCCGAACTTGCCCTGCCCGGCCGGTTTGATTTTGCATTCGTCCTGGTGTTTCTGGCACCCCTGTTCGTGGTCGCGCTGTTTCACGATTTGACCTCCGGGGAGCGCGAGGCGGGGAGGCTGCGTATGCTCGACGCACTGCCGCGCGGAGGCACGAAGCTGTTACGTCGACGCATTCTCCTGCGGGTCGCGCTGCTATGGGCAGCACTCGGCCTGCCCTTCCTCGTCGGCGCGGTAGCGTCCCGCGTTGGGGGCGGTGCCGTCCTCGCGGTTCTCACCGTTACGCTGGCCTATCTGCTGTTCTGGATGGCGCTGGCCGCGCTGGTCGCGCGGCTCCGCTGGAGTTCCGTCGCTAACGCCGCGACGCTGGCGGCCTGCTGGCTGGTGCTGGTGCTCGTCCTGCCCACGCTGGCGCATGTCGCGATCAACCGCGCCGTGCCGATCGGCCAGGGCGCGGAGATCGCGTTGGCACAGCGCGAGACGGTCAACCGCGCCTGGGACATTCCGCGCGAAACAACGATGCGCCGCTTCTATGCCGGTCATCCCGAATGGGCGGACTCCGCCCCGCTCGGGTCCGCCTTCCATTACAAATGGTATTTCGCCTTCCATCAAGTCGGTGACGAAAGTGTCGCGACCAAGGTCCGCGCTTATCGAAGCGGGTTGGAACGCCGCGATGCCGCTGCGCGCATGCTCGGCTGGGTGCTGCCCTCGGTGGGCGTACAGGCTCTGCTGACTCGGCTGGCGGACACCGACGTTCGCGCACAGCTGGCGTATCAGGATCGCGTACGCGCCTTCCATGCCAAGCTGCGCAATTTCTATTACGGGTATCTGTTCCGCGACCAGCCGTTCGGCAAAGCCGACTTCGGCCGGGCACCGACCTTTGCCGCTCAAGTTAACGCAGCAGATGCATCGAGCGAAGCCGCTGACCGGTGACGATACTGCCCCTCCACAGCGGCTGATCACCAACCCGGAGCTATCAAGCCTTTCACCGATCAAACATCGGCCAGCCGCAGCTCGATCAACATAATAGAATAACATCACAAAAGGGGATCTACATGCGATCATTCGCGATAGCGCTTGCCGCCACCGCTGCGATGCCGATGCCTGTGTTGGCGCAGGAGGCCGCCCGGGAAGCCGACGCAATGGAAGACGACAAGGAGGCCGGGGAGATCATCGTTACCGGCAGCCGTTTTGGTGGCCGCACGGCAACGCAATCGTCAACGCCGGTGGACGCCATATCGCGTGAAGCGCTGCAACAGAGCGGCCGCGTCGATCTCATCCAGATGCTGAAGGTTCAGGTGCCCAGCTTCAGCGCCCCGCGGCCTTTAGCATCGGGTGTCGGCGATTTCATTCAGCCACCTTCACTGCGCGGACTTGGGGCCGGGGAGCTGCTGGTGCTGATCAACGGCAAGCGTCGCCACACTACGGCCGACCTCAATTCGAGCAACGGCATAGGTCGCGGCGACGTCGCCGTCGATTTCAACGCCATCCCGACCCTCGCCATGTCCCGGATCGAAGTGCTGCGCGACGGTGCCGCCGCTCAATACGGGTCCGACGCGATTTCGGGGGTCATCAACATGATTCTCGACCGCTCGTTGGGTACTATCGCGCAGGCGGGCTACGTGCAGACCACGAAGGGCGACGGCGACACTTATGAAGCAAGTGCCTCTACAGGCATCCCGCTCGGAACAAGCGGGGTCCTCCGCCTGACCGCGGCCTACCAAGATCGGGACGGCACTAATCGTGCGCGGGCGGATACGCGGCAGCAGTATTTTGGGACGAACGCGGCCGGTCGGCCGGTCGCGCCTTCTGCCAATTATGGCTCCGGCGTTGGCCTGACACCATCGAACGGGACGCTTGACCCGCGGGAAGCTGGGTTCGACCGGAACGTGTTCCAGCAGGGCGACCAGCCAAACCGGAACTACCAGCTCTTCTACAACCTCGTCACGCCGCTGCCGGGTGGCACCGAACTCTACAGCTTCGGCGGCTACAATCGTCTCGACGGCGACATTCAGTATTTCTTCCGTCGCCCCGGGCAGGACGAGACGGTGCGCGCGCTTTACCCGGACGGTTACAGCCCAGGTCTCGACACCCGCCTGGAGAACGTTTCCACCGCGATCGGCCTGCGTGGTGACAACCTGGCGGGCTTCGGTTGGGATTTATCGACGGTCTATGGCGTCAGCACAGTCCGCACGACCTATGTCGACAGCGTCAACGTTTCGCTGGGCGCCGCCTCCCCGTCGCACTTTTACCGGGGCGGCAGCGACTTCTATCAATGGACCTCGAACCTGGATTTCACGCGCGACATTCCGGTCGGGGACGATCAGCCGCTGAGACTGGCTTTCGGCGCCGAGTATCGCGAAGAAACCTACCGTCTCTTCTCAGGCGCGCCCGATGGCTATCGCAACGGCGGCGTATTGATCCCGGATGGCCCCAACGCCGGTCGCCCGGGGCCGATCGGTTCGCAACCCGGACCGAGCAACGGACCCGATGATCGTGCTTCGATCGGTCGCCACAGCGGCGCTGTCTATGGCGAAGTGGAAAAGCAGTTCTTGGGTCGGCTGCTGCTGTCAGGCGCGGTGCGGCACGAACGGTATTCGGACTTTGGAAGCACTACCAATTTCAAGGCAGCCGGACGGCTGGCTCTGTTCGGCGGGCTGGCGTTGCGGGGCTCCTACAACACCGGCTTCCGCGCGCCGGCACTGGCGCAGTCCGGCTATAACGCATCCAATACGTTGATCCTAAATGGCGCCCAGGCAATCGTACGGGTCGCGGCAGTCGACAATCCAGCGGCGCGTCTCGCAGGCGCGACCGACCTGAAGCCCGAACAGTCGCGCAACGTATCGATCGGCACCGTCCTGGAGGCGGGCGGCTTTACTGCAACGCTCGATGCCTACCGGATCAAGGTGCGTGATCGCATCGCCATCTCATCGACCTTTCAAGACGCGCGCCTGACCAGCTTTCTGGTCGCCAACGAGCAGTCTGGCTTCGCTGCACTGTCATTCCTGACCAACGCCGTCGACACTGAGACCAAAGGCGTCGACCTGATCATGAACTACCGGCACCGCTTCCCGGATGGGAGCCGAATCTCGGCCACGCTTGCGGGCAATTACAACAAGACGACGTTCGACAGGATCGCAGGCACCCCGGCGCCGATCGCCGCGCTTGGCATCACTACGCCGCTCTTCGACCTCACCCAGCAGCTCCGCTTTT
>Ga0265780_10011540_pt1 | contig 10441 bp, 15 predicted proteins | sample P1T30metagenome_FD_192432 | JGI IMG/M metagenome (GOLD analysis project Ga0265780, IMG submission 192432) | Plant litter microbial communities from East Loma Ridge, Irvine, California - P1 T30 | ecosystem: Environmental > Terrestrial > Plant litter > Unclassified | place: USA: California... | reverse complement strand
GGTCGCAGTATCACCAGGCTCTTGCCAGCCATCAGGTGCAGTTTCAGAAGGAGAATGAGACCGGCTTGCAGCAAGGAGGCATCTCCATGTAAGTAGTCAGCTATCTGTCACTATGGCAGAGTTAATGGCCAGCCTTTGCTTGGTAGCTTAGGTGATGAGCTTGGTAGCCAGCCACCGTTTAGCAGGTAGCGCAGTCAGACCGGTAGTGGGAGAAAGCTGGCTAAGCGGTGGTTGGTGGGCGGATTATGGCAGTCGGGCTACTTACTTACCAGGGGACTGTTTGGTAGCTGCAACGTACTATCCAGGCAGGCGTAGGGTGTCATCCGTATCGCCAGTCAGCAGGAAAATCGTTTACTAGCATTGTTCAGCATGAGCCGGTACTGGTAGTGGGTCATGACTTGATATGCGTAGTGTTACCCCTGTTGCTACGTGCCGTCTCAGTAGAAAGCATAGTAGCCAGCGGGTAGTGAACGGCATGATTCTGGCGAAGTTCAGGGTGGCGCTGGTAATAATTCTGCCTTTTGGGAGCCTCGTGGCAGCACGTTTGGTAACCAGTGATTGCCTGTCAGGTGAGTATTGAAGCGCTCCGGAGCCAGGACCTCACTCAGCAACTGGCCTCGGCTGCGCCGGGGGGTACGGGCAAGGCTAGTAAGGTGGGCGCGACCAGTAGTACCGGTCTGTCCTGGCTGGCGAAGTACCCGCTAATAGCATCAGTCGAATTGGATGGGACGGGGGCGGGCCTGGCACGGGTCGTGGCCCGGCTGACGGCCATCAACGAGGTAATGGCTGACACGGATTAGCGCTAGTGAGCGGTAAGCAATGGGGTGGTCCGCCAGCCCCGGAGGATAATGCTATTTCAGTAACCGGCCCAATTCCCGGCCCAGTGCGGAGCCTTGCAGGTTCTTGGCAATAATACGCCCAGCGGGGTCGAGTAGAAAGGTCGCCGGAATGCCCACGAGCTGGTACAGGTGCCCGGTGGAGCCCCGCATGCCTTGCAGGTCGGCCACCTGCGTCCAGGGCAGGCCATCCTGCTGCACGGCTTGCTGCCAGGCGGCCGGCTTTTCGTCGAGCGAGACGCTGAGCACCGTGAAGCCCACGCCCTGGTCACGAAAGCGCTGGTAAGCGGCGAGCACCTGCAGATTCTCGGCCCGGCAGGGCTTGCACCACGAGGCCCAGAAGTCTACCAGCACATAACGGCCCCGCAGGCTGCTAAGGGCCACGGGCTGCCCGTGCAGGTCGGTCAAGGTAAAGTCTGGGGCCAGGGCGCCGACTGTGAGGGTAGGAGCCTTGTCGAGCAGCTCTTGCAGGCGCGGGAGGTAGGGGGAGGTAGGTTGCTCGCGGGTAAAGCGCGTGGTAAGCGAATCGAGTAGGGGCCGGGCGCTGGGGTGCAGGCGCAGGTAGTGAAAGGCCACGTAGGGGGCCAGGTACGACTCGGCCCGCTGGCGCAACTGGGCTTGCAGTTGGCGTAGACGCTTATCGTTGCCAGCGGCCGCTTGATTGCGCAGCAGTCTGTAGGGCTGGAGGGATTGCAGCCACTCTACTTCCGAGGAGCCACTTAAGTGTAGCTGGTAGACCGGGGTTTGACGGGTGCTGCTGGGGGAGAACTCCACCAACCCGGTGAGGCGTTCCTGCTGATTGGCCAGCGGCAGTGGTTGTAGCACGCGCTGATTGGCGATACGTAGCCAGTAGACATCGGGGGCTGGTACCCGTCCCTGTAGCACGAAGTGCCCGCGGGTATCGGCCTGGGTGGAGTCCAGGGCCGGCCACGGCCGGGTGGGGGTGGGACGCTCGGGCGTGAGTAGGTACACCTGCTGGCCAGCCAGGTGGGGGTCCTGGCCACTAATGGTGTAACTGGACTGTTGGGCTTGGCCTGGCAAGGCCAGCAGGAAGCCTAGCCAGGGGAAGAGAAGTAAGCGGAGAGGCATAGGTAATGGGTGGACAGGATATACGGGCTATAAGGGTAGGCTGAATAAAGTAGTAAGCCGCTCCTAGGAGAGTTGTAACGGCGAAAATAGGCCCATGCTTCCAACTGCTAGCTAGGGTTAAAAACTGTTCCAAAAGGCGCCCTTGGATAAGCCGCCTGCTTACTTTTAGCCCTGGCCCACTTCCCGGCAACTAGCTTACCGACCTCTACATGGTGAAGCTCGCTCCTTTGCAACCGGAACACGTTACGCCCTTTTACCGCTGGCTCCGCGACCCCGAAGTCATTGCGTATTCGCTCTTGGCTTTCCAAAGCATGCAGACCACGCAGCAGATTGACCAGTAGTTTGCCGCCACTTTGCAGCAGGCCAGCAGCCTGAACCTGGGCATCTATCTGGCGGAGACCAATGCCTTGATTGGGTACGCGGGCCTCGTAGGTATTTCCCCGACCAACCACGCGGCGGAATACTTCATTTTTATCGGCGAGAAAGCCTGGTGGGGGCAGGGCGTGGGCACGGAAGTGACGAAGCAGGTTATACACATCGGCTTTACCAATTGCCAACTCAACCGCCTTATAATCACGGTTTCGGAGTTGAATATTGGCGGTGTAAAAGCCTATGCAAAAGCGGGCTTCGTTTTAGAAGGACGGCTACGGCAGGCCGGTTGCCGACAGGGCGTATTTCATGATAAACTCGTGATGTCCGTGTTGAAAGCAGAGTGGCAGAAGTCCGGCGCCGAAGAATAGGACCGCCCAGGCTTTTTAGGTTACCACTAAGGTTGGGTAGCCGAAGCTGGTTTGAGCGACTCAGCTGGGGCCCGCCCAGGTAATACTGCTACTAAAGGGGGCTGGACCCGGTGCCTACTGCGCGTTCTCGGCTTTGAGCTTGGCTTGGGCCTGAGCGGCCTGCTCAGCTTCGAGGGCCTTGCTGAGTACATCGAGTTGGCCCTCCATGCCCATGCCGCGCGCCTGCTCGCTGTAAGCAGCCCGTGCCTGGCTACCTTCCCAAAAGAGGCGATACTTTCCTTGGGCTTGGCCAGGTCCGAACAGGTAGGTCGCTTCCGGCCGCAGCACGGTCGGGTCGCCCAAGGCCATGAAGCGGCAGAATTTACCGTTTAGGAAATAGTAGAACTGCGTGTGAACCTGCTGGTGGTGCTTGCCAAACCAGCCTTCGTTGCCTTCATACGCGTAGGTGCGCGTCAGCCCGCCCGGGGTAGGGGGTAGGAGTCGCATCTTGGGGAAGGCGCTCAGGGGCTGGCCGAAGGTGTGGCCCGCGATGCCGTTGAGCGAATCGACTTTGCCACCGAAGGGAAACTGCGGGGACGGCTGGGAAGTGACCCCGGCAGCCGGTGCCGTTTCGCTCGTGGCCGGGCTGGGCGAGGAGCAGCTGTTAAATAGGACTCCGGTCAGAGTAAACAGTAACGCCGGGGCTAAGGGGAAGCGGAAAGAAGAAGGCATAGTCGCTAAAAAGTAAGCAGGAAGAAAATAGGGAGAATTAGTAGCTAACAGCTTCTTTTAAACTACAAGAAAGAGCTTGGCTACCAGCGCATCAGCGTGTCCACTTCCAGGCTCAGGAGTAATTGCCCCCGCTGTTGAACCAGCCCCAATGTTGCGCGGCAGAGTCGCAACTCCGGGCCTGCCACCCACTCAGCGGCAGGAGCAAATACCTGGGCCAGACTGGTAAGCCAGTAGTCAAAAACAGGAGGCTGCTCGTCCACCCGCTTAGAAGGCGCGTTAACCCGGCCTAATTGTCGAAAAGGGGGTAGCAAACTAAAGTCGTTTATTTCGGGCGCGCAGCTACCTGCCGGTTGCGCGCCGGTTGGCTGGGCCCACCGGACGGACGGGAGTGTTACTGATAGCCCATCTCGCCGCGGGCGCGGCGCAGCTCGCGCACCTGTTCATGCACGGTAGCGCGGGCCAGCGCCGGGTCCGCGCGGTCGGGGCGCCCCTGCGCCCCCCGGTGCGTGGCGTGGAAGAGCTCGTCAGCCACGGAGTTACCCAGCGCCAGATTGGTCACTAGCGTGAAGACGCGGCTGCTGTAGGCCAGCGGGTTCGCGGCCATATCCGGCAGGGCCTCCAGGGCCTCGTCCTGATAGTTGAACAGGCGCTTGAACACGTAGACGGCGCGGCCCGGGTTGATGGATGGGTCAAGCTCAGGTGGCTCTGGGGCAGCCACCAGTCGCTGCGTCAGTTGTTGGAGGTCCTCGTCGCCGAGGTGTACAGCGTCACCCGCTACCCACACATCGGGCTTAAGCTGAAGCAGCACATCGGCCCAAACACCGAAGCTGAGCGTCGGAAAATGTTCCGGTAGGGCCCCCATCGCGTAGGCTAGGGCCAGGCAAATTTGATGCGGCGTCGCCTGGGCGTAGGGGATGCAAACTGGGGTTGGGTCGGGTGGAGGTATCATAAATGCAGTAGGGCAGTGGGGCGCGAGCGGCCGCAAGGTAGCAGAGAAAGTTCTAAAGTAGTCACATGTGATTACATGGGCGCTTTTTTTTAGGTCCAGCTTGCCGGGGTGAAAAATGAGGTGGTTTTGCAGGCCTTTGGGCAGCACCTGCGCCAATTGCGAGAGGCGCGGGGCTGGAGCCAGCAGGCGTTGGCCGACGAAGCGGATGTATCCAAGCCCACTATTTACCGCATCGAGACGGCCCGTTATTCCGTAACGCTGGACGTGCTCGTCTCCCTGGCGCAGGCGCTGGAGATTCCGCTGGCCGAATTGGTCAGCTTTGCGGGGCCGGTACCTCACCCGGTGGCGGCGCCTGGTCAGTAGGGTTGGCCATTGGCAGCAGCGTAGCAGCCAGTGACGGAGCAGCCGGTGCCGCCCGTGCTTTACCTTGTCGATAAGCGTTTTCACCCCCGTCCCGACGCAACTGCTCCGCCTCTGTTTTGAGGGCGCGGCGGCGCTCGCGTAGGGCTTCGCGGAGGTTATCAGCTACCTGGGCGCCGACCTCCCGCTCGATGGGGACGGTCAGCGTTTCAGTGACGGTGTGCAGGGTCAGCGCCACGAAGCCTTCCAACTCCAGGGTCAGCAGCGCTCGCTGCTGCGCTTTGGCCCGGCGACGGGCGCGGCGCACCTGACGCAGGTGGTTACGATAGCACATAGGGGCAGCGCTGCCGGGCTAAGGAAGCAGCTGCACAACCTTACGTGCCTTTTTGCAAAAGGGGAAATATATGTCCACAAAAAGTGAGTTCCTTAGCCGGAGCTTGCGCGGATGAAGAAACCGGCCAGTATTCGGGCGTTCGGGCAGCACCTGCGGCAGTTGCGGGAAACCCGGGGCTGGAGCCAGCAGGCGCTGGCTGATGCGGCTGATATTACCAAAAAAACGATTTACCGCATGGAAACGGCCCAGACGGCTCCCACCCTGGATGTGCTCGTGTGTTTGGCCGAGGGATTGGAGATTTCGCTGGCGGAATTAGTGACGTTTGCGTCCACTACCTGATTGCACAACAGTCGCTGCGTGCTCGTTATAGCAAGTGTAGCTGCCTGAGTTTCCGGAAGCTTCAGAAACTCACTGTGGTGTCCCGCAGACTCACTGTTGCAAGAAATATCTTCCCAGCGCGTCCTAATCTTTCACCTCCTGAGCCAGCTTTATCAGTTTATCACTGTAGTAGGGGGCTCTGTGCCCTTGCTAATCGGCACTTCCAGGTCAGAGTTAGTGATGGCCGGGTCGTCGACCAGGTCGCGAACCTCCAGGGCCAGGGCCCGACTCAGGGAGATGAGCAAGTCGAGGGTAGGGGCTAGTTGTACCAGCTCAATCCGCTTGATGGTGGACTGCTCGACGTTGGCAATATCGGCCAGCTTTTGTTGGGAGTAGCCCCGGGTCTTACGCAACAGGCGTAGCCGGTGGGCAAATGCTTGGAGACCGGCCGGATTTTTCACGAAGCAAGGTGGGGGCGCACGGGCGGGCAATCAAGGGCGTATACGCCCTTGATTGCCCGCCCGTGCTTAGCTTTGTGTTTGTTGACGCATTTTCCACTTCCCTGCGCCCTTGTGCCACCTCCTGTTTTGCCCACTTACAGGTCTAGTCAAGTGCACTACAGCTTCTATCCAACTATGATAACTGATGATTTGCCGCTCTCCCCGGAGGCCAGACGTATCGCCTTCGCGCTAGCTTCACCACGGCAGGTAGCGCAGGCGCTGGCCTATGCCACGGAGCGGCTGGCCGCACACTTTCCCACGCTGGACTGGGCCACGTGGAGCGATACATTCCAGCACGTTCAACCCGACCTGGTAGTGCAGGGGCCGTTGGTGTGGCTGGAGTGGCCGGTCCTGGCACGCCTGGTTCAACGCCTGGCCTCCTCCCTGAATTACCCTGCGCTCAACCCGCTCATGTACGGACCAGACACCGCTATGCCGGGTCAGTTCACCGCCTATCAGGACCTAACGCAGTTAGAGGAGAACCGGGGGTGTAAACCACTCCTCAACGGGCTGGCCGGGGGGCACACCACCGCGGCGCAGGTCTACGCAGCGACCGAAGAGCAAAAACAGCCGGACCCGCTGGGGCTCGACCAGCCGCCAGCGTTGGCTGCCCCGTGTCCTGCGGCCGCTGACTCCTCCGCAATCGGAGGACTGGCTCTACAGCCGGGGACGTCTGTTCAGGCACCATCGCCCCCTGAGCAAACGCTTGCCTGCCGTGGGGCAACTGCCCGCCGCACTTTTCGCGACATCGTCCGGCAGCACCCGCGGGCCAATGGCAAACGGGGCTTCACGGTGCGCGAATTATGCCGAGCGATGCGCATCAGCGCGGCCTCGCTACGGGAAGCTCATACCAACCCGGGCCGGCTTTCGCTGAAGGCGGTGAGTGCCCTGGCCACCTTAATGCAGGAACCCTTGCTGCCGGTGCTGGCCGACCTGCTGGCGGGCGCGGGAACCAGAAAAAAAAGGCGAAACGGATGACACACCGGGCGGAGGAGCGCATGCCGCCGGCACGGAAAGTCAACACGCCGGAAATAGGCGCTCGGCTTGGCCAAGCACCTCTCGACTAGCGCATAGGGCCGCTAAGTGGGGCGTTGCCGTTCACCAAGCGCTTCCTAAACTGCTTAATTCCTACTCAGCGATTTAGGAAGTAATAAAGCCCTACTATCTGTATGTCTCCAGACTGCCGCGCGGGCACTGCGTAGCGGCCCTCACGTAATGACTGGCAGTAGCCAGGCCGCCCACTGTTCGGAGGCAGCAGTCGTTAGCTCTCCCGTATGCTGAAGTAAGTAGCCGTTACTGCCTTATCGCTGCTGTCTACCCTTTCCGGCGTACCAGCTTCGCCAAGCCCTCATAAGCTAGGTCGGGGCAAGTGGACGTGGTAAATGAGGCCCGCTGTGGGCTTGAATTCCCCTTGTTAGAGAGGGCTCAGGTGAAGCCTGTAGGCGTTACCACCAGGTAAGGGTTCCCATACGAAGGTGCCACGGTCAGCTTCGGGTGACGCATTGCGAATCACCTGGCTGGTCAAAGCTACTCAAGTCACCGGCAACTTTTTCTGCCAGAACACTAGCCCGCGCTGGGACCTTGGCGGCCGTAGCCACCGGGGAGGGGGTACCCTCGGACTAGCCATTTAGCAAGCCGCTTTGCTTCTTCGCTTGGTAGGCCTATAGCTAGCCGGACAGACCTAGGCAGGGCTGCGTTGGGGATAGTCAACTAAATCAGGAGTAAGCTCAGCTTAGCAAATGCTCCCTGATTTAGTTGACCATCTACTCCCTAGTTAGCTAGGCCGCAACTGGGGCGAGTTGCTGAAGGAGGCGCTCGACCACTAGGTTACTGGGCGCACTTCCTCCACCAGGGATGCCCCAGAGCAATCGGGGGCTGCCAGGTAAGTCCCAGCGCTGGGCCTGCACCACTTGCTCGGCCAGTGGGTAAAGCCGGGCGGTATGCCGCAGCAACTCCCCGAGGCGGAGACCGCAGCGGATATCCAGCGTGCTGGCCAGCTCGGTGAGCGCACGCACGGTGAGCTCGTTCGTGTGCCAGACGTACTGGGCCAACTCCAGCGCGGGTCGGCAGAAGAGCGGCGGGTCGAGCAAGGGCATTTCTGGCGAATAGCCCAGGTATTGGACCAGTTGGAATAGGTCGTCAGGCGTGAGCGTCACCTGTGTCTCGATAAACCAAAGTGCAGGGCGGAACTCCGCCAGCGCCCGGATGAAGGCGTGCGTGGGCAAAGTCGGAAACTGAGGCTGCAAGCGGGCTTGCAGATAGTGCGCGAGTTGAGTCCGTTGGCTCGCCGTGGCCTGCGCATAGGGCAGGGGCGAAGTAGAGAGGGAAGACATTGAAAGCTATTAAAAAAGTGGGGACAGGCGGGAGCCGGCCGCTGGGTAACCAGCAGCGGAAAGCATGTCGCGAGGGTGGAGGCGTTTAAGGGAGGAGAGACCCGGCCGCTGGGTCGGAGTGGTCGCGTAACTGCTCGTCGTCCAGCCAGGCAGCGAGCAGTTGTTGAGCCTCAGCTTGCAGGGCCTGGCGGCGGTCGTGCAAAATCTCCCGTAACGTGTCCGTGAAGGGTTCCCCCCTGGCCGAGGCGAGTATAATCGTCACTTGGTGGGTGTGTGCGTGCAGGGTGACGGCAGTCAGCCCGGTGAGCTCCAACTTGTCGAGTTGGCGCAGTTGGCGCTTGGCCTTCTTCCGGGCGCGGCGCAGGTACTTAAGATCACGATGGTGGCTCATCGCGACTGGAAGCTAAGTAAGTCTGCGAACGTCAACGCATCGGCTGCCTGGAAGCGGGCGGCGGCCAGGCAGTCGAAGGTGCCAGCCCAGCGGTCGGCCCGGTCGGGGAAGAAAGCACCGGGTACCCAGCTCGGGACGGCCTGGCTCGGGCGGGAGCGGTGGCCGCGAAAGCTGCCAGAACCCAGCTGACGCAACGTAGCGCCTATGGCGAAGTGGCGACGCTGGCGGGCAGCTTCAGCTTGGAGACGGGTAATTTCGGCTAGGACGCTCGCGCCCCAACGAGTTAGACGGGCGATATCGTCGCTTTCGTGGACGAAGTAATTGGCCCGTAGTTGTTCCGCTTCGCTGAAAAGGGGGTTGCCGATGAGGGGCAAGAGGACGTACTGACGCAGCTCGCCTAGAGAGGTGGGGAGTACGCTAAGAAGCACACTTGTCCCAGTTACATGGTTTGCCATGTATTTTTGAAGTAAGGTTTGTAAGAACCCAACCGTAGTGCCTGCTGCAAACAGGTGCTATATCGGAGGCCAGTCGTTATTAGCGGCTGGCCTCTTTCGCGTACTACGAGTTAAGATACTCGTCTTGAGTACTACAAATGTACTACAATAATTAATGAATTCATTTGTAGCTCTGATTTTTCTTAAATAACTCTTGTGGTACATTTGTGGCATGACCAAAGAGCGCAAGTCGGCTACGCAAAAAGCAGTGCTCAATATGCAACTCGACCCCGAACTACTACAGGCAGGCCATGAAATGGCAGCTGAGGATGGTATTAGTCTCTCGGGTCTAGTGCGTATGCTATTGCTGAGAGAAAAGAAGCGCCGCGAAGCCGAAAAGAATAAGCTAACATAGCCTCTTAACTATCATCTTACGAAGAGAATAGGTAGGCAGCTGTAGGCAAGGGGCCTTTAATAGATAAAATGCTATTGTAAACCAACGGATTATACCAAGTAGAATCAGGGACTCTGCCTGCTACTGACTTCCTCTAAATTAGAGATACTACCTACTCGCAGGGCACGGTTTGGGACCTGCTAAGCCCTCTTTAACTAAGGTATGTTGGTCCAAGAGGCCGCTGGAGGAGCTAGCAACACAGTGATTAGTCAACCGCTAGTTCCCGGCGATAGCGCTTGACGCTGGCGCGGCTAATGCCGGTGAACGTCACAATCTCGGCCACCGACAACCCTTTCGCTAAGGCTTTAGCCACCTTGGCGAGTTTCGCGGCATCACGCCCCGCGGGGCGACCTAGTTGCTTGCCCTGTTGTTTAGCCAACTCAATACCGGCTAAGCTCTTCTGCCGATTGTTTTCGCGTTCGTATTGATTGAAGCTGGCAAATACCCCAATAATCAGCTTGCCTGCTGGCGTGCGGGAATCAATGCCCAAGTCCAAGGCCCGAAAGTGGACGCCGCGGCGGTTGAACTCCTCCACCAACTGAACAGTGTGCACCGTGTTGCGCCCCAGGCGCGCCAGTCGGTTGACGATGACTACGTCGCCCTCCCGTACGGCGGCGAGGAGTTCCGTGAGCGCTGGACTGCTAGTACGGGTGCCTGAGACTTTCTCTTGAAAGATGCGCAAGCATCCGGCACGACTTAGGTCGTCGAGCTGCGTAGCGAGGTTCTGGTCGGTGGCCGAAACGCGGGCGTAACCGAAAGTATGTTGCATGGCTCAGTAACTATGGGTCACAAAGCTAACCTGCCAAAACTTTCGGAACCCACTTTTTGACCCAATAAAACAGGCCTTTAGGGTTGCTTAGTGGGTGTAGGGGAGGGGGTATCAGCAAGGTGCACCTTTCGGGACCAGGCTATCTGGTGTAGTTTCAGGTTCGTAACTAGTCACTTTCTACCAAGTCAGGCCCGGTTACTGCTAATTCAAGTAAGCTCATGAC
>Ga0265780_10011537_pt1 | contig 10443 bp, 4 predicted proteins | sample P1T30metagenome_FD_192432 | JGI IMG/M metagenome (GOLD analysis project Ga0265780, IMG submission 192432) | Plant litter microbial communities from East Loma Ridge, Irvine, California - P1 T30 | ecosystem: Environmental > Terrestrial > Plant litter > Unclassified | place: USA: California... | reverse complement strand
GACTCGATCTGGAACACGCCCACCGTATCGGCCGCGCAGATCATGTCGTAGGTGGCGGTATCCTCTAACGGGATGTCCTGCATCTCGAACAGATTGCCGTGGCGCTGGCCGACCAGTTCCAGCCCGCGCCGCATCATCGACAGCATGCCCAGCGCCAGCACGTCGACTTTCATCAGGCCGAGTTCTTCCAGGTCGTTCTTGTCCCACTGGATGACGCTGCGATCAAGCATGGTGGCGTTCTCGATCGGCACCAGGCGCGACAGCTTGCCGCGCGCGATGACGAAGCCGCCCGGGTGCTGCGACAGGTGGCGCGGGAAGTTCAGCAGCTTGTCGGCCAGGGTCGCCCACTGCTGCGCCAGGCGCGATTCCGGATCCAGCCCGGCTTCGGCCAGGCGCCCCAGCAGATCGGCGCGGCTGTCGAACCAGTGGTGGGTCTTGGCGACTTTTTCGACGATGGCGAGGTCGATGCCGAGCGCGCGGCCGCTGTCGCGCAGCGCGCTCTTCGGGCGATAGCTGATCACCACTGCCGCCAGCGCGGCCCGTTCGCGCCCGTATTTGCGGTAGATGTACTGGATGACTTCCTCGCGGCGCTGGTGCTCGAAGTCGACGTCGATGTCGGGCGGCTCGTTGCGCTCGCGCGAGATGAAGCGCTCGAACAGCAGGCTGGCGCGCGCCGGGTCGACCTCGGTGATGCCGAGGCAGTAGCACACCGCGGAATTCGCCGCCGAGCCGCGCCCCTGGCACAGGATGTGCTGCGAGCGGGCGAAGCGCACGATGTCGTAGACGGTGAGGAAGTAGTGCTCGTACCGCATCTCGGCGATCAGTTCCAGCTCATGCTCGATCTGGGCCTGCACCTTGGCGGGAATGCCTTCGCGGAAGCGCCGGTGGGCGCCGATCCAGGTTTCCAGGCGCAGGTAGCTGGCGGCCGTGTGGCCGGCCGGGACCACCTCGTCCGGATACTCGTAGCGCAGTTCGTCCAGCGAAAAGGTGCACAGGCGCGCGATGCGCACCGTCTCGGCCAGCGCCTCGCGCGAATAGATATTGGCAAGGCGCAGCCGCGCGCGCAGGTGCTGCTCGGCGTTCTGGGCCAGGCCGTAGCCGCAGGCGGCCACCGGCTTTTTCAAGCGGGTGGCGGTGAGCGTGTCCTGCAGCGGTTTGCGCGAGCGTACGTGCATCACCACGTGGCCGAGCGCCGTGATCGGCAAGCCGTGCTGCCAGCCGACTTCTTCCACCGTGGCGCGGTGCGCCTCGTCGAACGCGCGGTGCAGCAGGGTCAGGCCGAGCCAGGCGCGGCCCGGGAAGGTGGTGGCGATCCAGGCGGCTTGTTGGTGCAGACGGTCGACGTCCTCGGCCTCGTGGCCCGGATACGCGGGCAGCAGGATCGCCAGGCAGTCGGGCAGGTGCTTCAGATGGGCCTGTTCTGGCGCGGGATCGGCCAGGTCGTCCGGCGTCAGAAAATACGTCCCCTTCTCGCTGCGGGTGCGGCCCAGGGTGATGAACTCGGACAGGTTGCCGTAACCGTTGCGGTTGCGGGCCAGCAGGATCAGCGACAGGGCCGGGCTGCCGTCGCGGTTTTTAAGGTGAAAATGGGCGCCGATCACCAGCGGCAGGCCGGCCTTCTTCGCCTCGGCATGGGCGCGCACCACGCCTGCCAGCGAGCATTCGTCGGTGAGCGCCAGCGCGAAATAATCGAGCTGCACCGCCCGCGCCACCAGTTCTTCCGCATGCGAGGCCCCTTCCAGAAACGAGAAGTTCGACAGGCAGAACAGCTCCGCATACGGAGGCAATACCTGTGGCGATGGTGGCTGGAATGGGTCGGTCATCGGCATGCGTCGGGCGATCGGGCTACAATGCAATCAAAGTAGCAATACTGTATAAAAACACAGTATATCCGACAGATGTCGCACCGTAGTATCAAAAGATGAAGGAAACGTCATGCGGGTCCAGGCAGTGAAGTGTTTCGGCGAGCGTCCCGGCGACGGCAATCCGGCGCTGGTGATCGAGGGCGATGCGTCGAACGAAGCCGCACGGCGCGCCCTTGCCAGGGAGCGCAACACCACCTGCGTCTTCCTCGATGGCGATGGCGGCGTGGTCGATTTCTACTATCCGCACATGCGCAGTCCCCTGTGCCTGCACGCGACGCTGGCCGCGGCCCACGTGCTGTTCGCGCGCCATCCCGATGCCGCGCTGCTGGCGGTGAGCACCGCGATGCGGGGCCAGGCGCTGGAACTGGCGCGCGCCGAGGATGCCTTCTTCGTGCGCCTGCGGGCGCAGGGTGGCGCTCAAGCGGCGCTGCCCGCCGGCTTGCCCGCGCGCCTGCTGGCGGCGCCCGGCCTGCAGCCAGCATCAACACCGCGTGTGGCCTCGGTCGGCAGTCCGAAGCTGCTGGTGGAAGTGGCGGACGCCGCAAGCCTGCATGCGCTGCGCCCCGACCTGGAAGCAATCAGCGCCTGGAGCAAGACGTCCGGCGTGAATGGCGTCTATACCTGGTGCCGCCTGCCCGCCGAACAAGGGCAATACCTCTTTGAAGGCCGCAACTTCAACCACCTCGATCCGCGGCTGGAAGACAGCGCCACCGGCGTGGCGGCGGGCGCGCTGACAGCCCTGCTCGGCCACGGCCTGCAGCTGAAGCAGGGCCGCGCCACCGGCCGCGCATGCCTGATCGCGACCCGCATCGAGGGCGACGCGATCCTGGTGGGCGGGCGGGTCGAGCCGGACGCGGTGGTCACCTCCTTCGCCGCACCGTAACTGCGGACGGCGTACAATCGGCGCACCACCGCTGAGAGCCGCCCGCATGCACGTCGAAGTCACCCACCAGGATTTGTTTCCCACCCGGATCTGGAAGTTCGATCTAAGTTCGCTGTCCGCCCACTTCCCCGCCTGGCGCCAGGCGGTCGAGACGATGCGCGCCGAGCAGCCTTCGCCCTCCGGGCGCTCGAACCGGGGCGGCTGGAACAGCGACAAGACCGTGTTCGCGCGGCCCGAATTCAGCTTGCTGGCCGACTCGGTGCGCCAGTCCTTCAGCTACGCGCTGCGCCAGGTGACGGGCGAAGAGGTGAAGGTGCAGTGCGAAGCCTGGGTCAACATGCACGAGCGCGGCAGCTATAACGCGGCTCACGTGCATCAGGGCGCGCTGCTGAGCGGCACCTTCTATCTCACGGTGCCGGAAGGATCGGGAAACCTGGTGCTGCGCGACCCGCGTCCGGGCGTGATGCTGTCGCCGTTCCGGGGGACGGGTGTGAACAATGCCAGGCACGTGCAGGTGGCGCCGCAGGCGGGGCTGCTGGTGATCTTTCCGAACTGGCTCGAGCACGAGGTGGCGCCGCATGAGGCGGATACGCCGCGGGTGGCGATTGCGATGAATGCGATGCTGGCGGGGTCATGAAAAACGCGGACGAAAAAAAGGGACGCAGCGAGGCGTCCCTTATCTCATGCCGCGCCCTGCGGCGCGGCTGAAACCCGACTTAGATGGTCGTGATGGAGGTATCCATCATGCCCACCAGCGCGATCTGCTCGGCCGATTCGGCGAAGCCGTACAGCGCGGCGCCGCGCGAGACCACGCCGCTGTTCATGCCGTCGATCCACCACTGCGCTTCCGTCGCGGTGCCGGTACGGTCCAGGCCCTGCTGGTAGAGCGTGTGGATGTAGGCTTCGTTGCTCATGCCCTGGTAACGGGCCTGCGCTTCGGTCGACGACATCATCGCCTTGGCGATGTCGATCAGCGACACGCCGTCTTCGCTGCGCGCGATCCAGAAGTTCAGGCCGGCTTCGTCCGGGTTGCGGCCGAAGGCGGTGTCGTACATGCGGATCAGGGACGCCACGTCGGTGTCGCGGAAGTGGACGTCGACCGGTGCGGTACCGCCGGTGAAGCGCAGCGTCTCGACGTTGGTGACGACGTCGGTGCCGTCGGCGCCGCCGTTACGGTGGCTCATCACCAGCTTGCCGTCGGCCACACGCATCGTGTAGTCGGCGCGGCTGGCGCCCACCAGCTGCACGGTGTCGTGACCGGTGCCGCCGTCGATGTAGTCGTCACCCAGGCCGCCGAACACCAGGTCGTCGCCTTCGTCGCCGTAGATGCGGTCGTTGCCCGCGCCGCTGCCGACGGTGTCGTTGCCGGCGCCGCCATGCAGGACGTCGTCGTCGGCGCCCAGGATGATGGTCTGGTTGCCGGCGTCGCCGAAGATGGTCTGGGCGCCGTCGCCGCCGGTCAGCTTGACGTCGCCGATCACTGCCGCGAACGAGACGTTGTTCAGCACGATCGAGGTGCCGCTCGGCACGCCGCTGGCGTCGATCACCAGCGCGGTCTGCGGGACGTTGTTGCCGGTCGCGCCGCTGATGGTCAGCAGGTTGCCGGTGCCGGTGCTGCCGGTATTACCCGCGCCGTTCACGACGATGGTCTGCACCAGCAGCGGTGCGTTGGCGTCGAGCTGGCCGAGGAAGCCGCTGCCGCCGCCCACCATCGATTGCTGGACTGCGGAACCGGTCACGGTGTGCGCCTGGATCGCGGTGATCAGGTCGGCCAGCGACTGGCCCGCGGCGTGCGCCTGGCTGGCGCCCGACGCGGTCACGCCGAAGCCGACCGGCACGCCCACCTGCAGCAGGGCGCGGCCATCGGCGCCATTGACCAGCGGGATGTCGGCCAGGCCGAGCGAGCCGTCCTGGTTGACGCGGCCCGCGGTGACGGTCGGGATGACCACCATCTGGATCGCGCTGCCGTCCGCGGCGGTGCCGGTCTGCTTCACAATCGAGACGCCGTCGACCAGCTTGGTCTCGGTCTGGGTCGGCACCGTGTCGATGGTGTAGTTGCTCGATGCGACAATGCCGCTACCGGCATTGCCCATGAAGTCAGTCAGGCCGGACAGGTCCAGCGACACCACGTTGCTGTCGGCGCGCAGGTCGGCCGTCGGCGTGAAGGCGGCGCTCCAGGTCAGCCCTTCGTCGCTCGACGTCAAGTTGCCCAGAGTGCCATTGGCGACGCTCAGGTCGGTGGCGTCGAAGCCGGTCACGCGCTCGCTGAAGGCAATCGTCACCAGCGCGGTTTCGCCGGTGGTGAGGTTGGCGTCGGACAGGGTGATGGCGGCGCTCGGCGCCTTGGTATCGACCTTGTACATGGTCGAATTGGCGCTGCCGGTGCCGGCCAGGCCCGAGCGGTAGCCGGTGACGCCGGCCAGGTCCACCGAGATCACGTTGCCGATGGTCTCGACGCCGGCGCCTGGGGTCAGCTTGCCCTGCCAGGTCAGGCCTTCGTCGTGCGACATCAAGTCGCTCACCACGCCGCTGCCGGCCTTGATGTCGGCGAGGTCGAAGTTGCGCACGGCTTCCGAGAAGCTGATGCTGAAGCCGGTGCTCATGCCCTTGCCCAGCGCGGTGCTGCCGATGTCGACGGTCGCGGTCGGGCCGGTCAGCGGGATCGTGGTGTCGATCGAGTAGTAGCCGCTGCTGTGGGTGAGGACGGCCGCGTTGCCGGCCAGGTCGGTCACGCCGGAGACGTTCAGGTCCAGGATGTTCATCTGGCTCACCAGGTTGGCGCTTGGCGTGAAGGTCGCGGTCCAGGTCTTGCCGTCGGCGCCTGCCGTGAAGGCCGACAGGGTGCCGTTCGAGGCGAGGACGTTGCCCATGCCGGTCACCGCTTCGGAGTAAGCGACCGTCACGGTGGTGGTTTCGCCGGTGGTCAGGGTGGTGTCGAGCATGGTGACGGAGGCGGTCGGCGCGACGGTGTCGACCGTGTAGGCGTTCGACTTGGTCACGCCGGCGCCAAGGTTGCCCGCCAGGTCGGTGAAGCCGGTATTGATCAGCGAGATGTGCTTGTTGCTGCCCTCGACGCCTGCCGATGGCGTGAAGGTCGCGCTCCAGCGGATGCCCAGGCCTTCGTCGCTCGGGACCAGGTTCGACAGCGTGCCGCCTTCCACCTGGAAGTCTTCGGTACTCAAACCGGCGACGGCTTCGCTGAAGACGATCTTGACCTGGCTGGTTTCGTTCGCCGTGAGCACGTCGTCGATCACCGCGATGGTCGCGGTCGGGGCCTTGGTGTCGACCTTGTACTGGCTGGAGCTGGCGATGCCGGTGCCGGCATTGCCCGTGACGTAGCCGGTAACGCCGGCCAGGTTCACGGAGATGGTATTGCCGGTGCTTTCGCTGTCCGCGGTCGGGGTGATGGTGCCCTGCCAGGTGCGGCCTTCGTCGCTGGAATTCAGCGCGGTCACGGCGCCGCCGCCGACGCTGATGTCGCTCGCGTCGAAGTCGCGCACGGCTTCCGAGAAGGTGATGCTGAAGGCGCCGGTCTCGCCGCTGCTCAGGGTGGAGTCGGGCATGCTGACGATCGCAGTCGGGCCAGGGGCCGGGCCGGTGGTATCGACCGTGTAGTATCCGCCCGCCCCCGGGGACATCACCGCGTTGCCTGCCAGGTCGGTGATGCCGCTGATGTCGTTCATGTAGATCTGACCGTAGCTGGACGGCGTATTGGCATTCGGCGTGAAGGTCGAAGTCCAGGTCATGCCGTCGTCGGCCGTGGTGAAGCTCGACAGCGCGCCGCTATGGTAGCTCACCCTGCCGTCGCTCATGCCCACCACCTTCTCGGAGAAGTGGACCGTCACGACGGCCGTTTCGCCGGTGGTGATGTTGCCGTCGTTGCCGTCCGAGATCGACACGCTGACGGTCGGCGCGACGTTGTCGATCATATAGGCGTTCGAGGTGGTCACGCCGGAGCCGGCATTGCCGGCCAGGTCGGTGTAGGCGCCGTTGTTCAAGGTGATGTGCTGGCCGCCGCCCTGGGTGCCCGGGGTCGGCGTGAAGGTCGCGCTCCAGCGGACGCCGATGCCCTCATCGCTCGGGACCAGGTTCGACAGGGTGCCGCCTTCGACCTGGAAGTCTTCGGTCGTCAGGCCGGTGACGGCTTCGCTGAAGACGATCTTGACCAGGCTGGTTTCGCTTGCGGTGATCACGTCGTCGACCACCGAGATGGTCGCGGTCGGAGCCTTGGTGTCGACCTTGTATTGCGCCGAAGAGGCGGTGCCGGTACCGGCGAGGTTCGAGGTAACGCCGGTGACGCCAGCCAGGTTCACGGAGATGGCATTACCGGTGCTTTCGACGTCGGCGGTCGGGGTGATGCTGCCCTGCCAGGTGCGGCCTTCGTCGCTGGAATTCAGGGCGGTCAGGACGCCGCCGCCGACGCTGATGTCGGCCGGCTCGAAGTTGCGCACGGCTTCCGAGAAGGTGATGCTGAAGGCGCCGGTCTCGCCGCTGCTCAGGGTGGTGTCCGGCATGCTGACGATCGCGGTCGGGCGCGGGGCCGGGCCGGTGGTGTCCACCGTGTAGTAACCCCCACTCCCGACGTTGCTCACTGTATTGCCCGCCAGGTCGGTGATGCCGCTGACGCTATTGATGTACAGCTGGCTTTCGACAGAAGGCGTGTTGGCATTCGGCGTGAAGGTCGACGTCCAGGTCATGCCGTCGTCGGCCGTGATGAAGCTCGACAGCGAGCCATTCTCGACGGTCACCCTGCCGTCGCTCATGCCCCGCACTTTCTCGGAGAAAGCAAGGGTCACGACGGTGGTTTCACCGGTGGTGATGGTACGGTCCAGCATCGACAGGGTCACGCCTGGCCGGATGGTATCGACGGTGAAGGCATTCGAGCTGGCCTGGCCATAGGTGTTGCTGTTCAGGGTGACCACGCTGTTGTCGCTGTTGGCGCCGGCGGTCGGGCTGAAGGTCGCTTTCCAGGTAAAGCCTTCGCTGTCTTCACGCGTCAGGTTCGTCAGGGTGCCGTGCGATGCGCTGAGATCGGCCAGGGTCAGGTTGGGCGCGTTGTTGTCCACGAACGTGATGGTGACGGTCGCGGTTTCATTCGCGGCGACCTTGGTGTCGCTCAGCGTGATGGAAGGAATAAGAATCATGAGGTCGCTAGGTGGGTGTGAAGAGACTGTGGCGCTATTGGCCACGGGCGGCGGCAGGATCGGAATCGGCGTTTTCCATCAAGAGCCAACTTGATATCGAACATTGGACGTTACTTTAGAGCATCACCTCCACAAGAGGGAGAATTTTTGTAAGATTATTCTTACGAGATTTACGAATGTATCCGATGGGATACATTTTGTTTTCAAGAGATTATTGGAACGGCACCTGCTGGCGATTTCTGGTGACAGGGCATGCCGCTTTCCGCTATCGTCCGCCCCATTCCTCCACTACCGGCGCCGCATCCGCCCCTTCCATGAGCCCAGTCCCCTTCAAGTCGACCTTCTACTCCAGCATCCTGCACCGCGCCCGTTGCGCCCCGCACGCCATCGCCGTCAGCTTCGGCGCCCAGGATGTGAGCTACGGCGAGTTCGTGCGCGACATCGAGCGCGCCACCCGCCAGCTGGCGGCGCGGGTGCCGGCCGGGTCCGGCTTAGCGGCGGTGACGGTGTCCCATCCCTACCTGCATTGGGTGCTCACGATCGCGCTCGGACGCGCCGGCCTGTGCACGGCCACCGTGCTGGACGGCGGCCATACGCTGGACCTGATCAAGCCCGACCTGGTCTTTGCCGACGCCGGCGCCCACCCGGCCAGGCCGCGCCTGATCGGCGTCGACCAGGAGTGGATCGGCGTCGGCGCCGACGCCCTGCCCGCGTTCGCCGACCCGGACTACCTGCCGGACGCGCCCTTCCGCCTGATCCTCTCGTCCGGCACCACCGGCACGCCCAAGAAGATCCTGCTCGGCCACGCCCAGTTCCAGGCGCGCCTGCAGTCGATCGCGGTCGGCAGCGGCCTGCCGGGCGAAGCGGCCAGCAGCCTGACCCTGGTTGGCCTCGACACCGTCGCCGGCCACCTGTTCCCGATGACCACCTGGTTCGTCGGCGGCCGCACGGTGCTGATCACGACCGGCGACGACCCGTATCACACGATGATGAAAAAACGCGTCAACTACAGCTTCATGGCGCCGGTGCAGCTCGAACAATTGGTGAACAAGATGCCGGCGACCGCCTGGCCGATCCCCGAGCTCACCGTCAGCCTGGCCGGCAGCAGCCTGCCGCGCCTGGTGTCGGAAAAGGCGCGCGCCCGCCTGACGCCGTCGCTGCGGGTGCTGTACGGCTCCACCGAGGCCGGCCTGGTCACCGCCTGCCACGCCGGCCTGGCCGACGCGCTGCCCGGCGTGACCGGCTTCGTGCGTCCGGACGTCGACCTGCAGATCGTCGGACCGGACGGCCAGGTGCTGCCGCACGGCGCCACCGGCGAAGTGCGCTGCCGCAGCCTGGGCTGCGTGACGCGCTACGAAGATGCCGCGGCGAGCGGCATCGACAACGACGACACCTTCCGCGACGGCTGGTTCTATCCGGGCGACGCCGGCACCTTGTCGCACGACGGCCTGTTGACCATCGTCGGCCGCACCAAGGAACTGATGAACCTGGGCGGCGTGAAGATCCTGCCGAACCAGATCGAGGCGGTGCTGGCGGCCTGCCCCGGCGTGCTGGACCTGGCCGCCTTTGCGCTGGAAGTGGATGGCGCCGTCGCCACGCCGTGGGTGGCGGTGGTGCGCGGGCCGGACTACGATCAGGCGCCGCTCAGCGCCGCTTTCGCCCAGGCCTTCCCGCGCCTGCCCGCGCTGAAGATCGTGCACGCCGACCTGATTCCGCGTAACCCGATGGGCAAGGTGCAGCGCAACCTGATCCAGGAACAGGTGCGCCGCACCCTCGCCGGCCAGTAAATCCCTGTCCGCGCCGCTGCGCTTCACGCGCAACGGCGCCCGTCAATACAGGCAGGAGACGCTGGCCCGGTCTCCCGAGGTGGTATACACTTCCGCGCACAATAAAGCGCCCATCCCGGGCGCATACCAGATCGCGGACATGAAACCACCCTTCCTTGCCTACGCCCTGCCCTCGCTGCTTTCCCTCACCCTGCTCGGCGCCAGCACCGCTGCGCGCGCCGACGTCGACTATCAGCTGAAGATCACAGACGCCGCCCAGCACCTGGCCGAAGTGCGCGCCACCTTCCCGGCCATCGCCGGCGACACGCTGGACGTGCAAATGCCGAACTGGCGCACCGGCCGCTACAACATGCTGAACCTGGCCAACGGCGTGCGCCTGTTCAAGGCTTACGATGCAAAGGGCGCGGCGCTGCCGGTCGCCAAGACCGACAAGGGCACCTGGCAGGTACGTACGAAACCGGGCGATGCGGTGACGGTGCAGTACGAGCTGTATGCGAACCTGCTGGGCGAGCGCACCCGCCACATCGACGAGACCCACGCCTACCTGGACGCCAGCGGCGTGTTCGTCTACGCGGCGCCCTTCCGCAAGGAGAAGGTGAATGTCAAGCTGGACGTGCCGCAGGGCTGGAAGTCGCGCTCGGGCATGGACGCCGGTAACTGCGACCATTGCTTCGTGGCCGCCGACTACGACGTGCTGGTCGACGCGCCGATCGAGACCGGCATCCACGAGTTCTACGCCGACACCGTGGACGGCAGCGCGATCG
>Ga0265780_10011536_pt1 | contig 10444 bp, 5 predicted proteins | sample P1T30metagenome_FD_192432 | JGI IMG/M metagenome (GOLD analysis project Ga0265780, IMG submission 192432) | Plant litter microbial communities from East Loma Ridge, Irvine, California - P1 T30 | ecosystem: Environmental > Terrestrial > Plant litter > Unclassified | place: USA: California... | reverse complement strand
GTTGTTGCCGGCGGTGGTTGCCGTGTAGCCGCCGGGCACATAACTGATCTGCGCCGTGGTGGTGCCTGGCGGTGGCCCGGCATTGATGCCGGCGCCGGCAAAGATGTCGGGCGCCAGGCACGCCAGCGCCATCGTCTCGCCGCCGCCCGACGACAGCCCGGCCACATACACCTGTTTCGGATCGATGGCGAACTGGGGATTGGCGACGAAGCGGTTGACCAGGTCGAGCAGGATCGCATCGTGCCCGCTGCTGCGGTTGTGCCGGGTGCTGGCGTAGTCCCAGCAATGGTTGCTGTAGACGTTGCCGGTGGCATTCGGCGCGAGAACGACCGCGCCGTACTGGTCGGCCGCGGCTTTCCAGTTGAAGCCGTTGTCGGTGTTGTTGATGACGTCGCCGGAAGCGGTCTGCTAGCAGCCGTGCAGCACCAGCACCAGCGCACGCTTGCCGCCCAGGGCAGGCGCCGTGGCGGGCCAATAATAATAGCCGGTGAGCGAACCGCCGTTGACCGTGTCGGGGGCCCAGGTCTGGCTGGTGCTCCAGCTGCCCGGGCCGGCCTGTACCTGACCCTGTAGTTGCGCCTGTGCCGCCAGCCAGGGATTCCATAGTGCCAGGGCGCACACTGCCCGCACCACGCGTGGTGAAAGATGGTTGGTCATGCTTGTCTCCGTCTGTTTTTATGTCAGGCGCAGCGGCCTGCAATGCATTCTAGTGCGCGAATTGCACACTGCCGCGGCGCGTTGACGCACGCCCAATGTGCATATTTGCACCCGATGAGCCGGACAAACGGAGGAGGGAAGAGGCCGGCCGCGAGCGCAACCGGCCGGACAGACGTTATTGTGGCGTGGCTTGCGGCGTGGATTGCGTCATCAATTCGCGGATCACCCGCACCGGCGCGTTGCCGTAGCTGAGGAACTGGTCGTTGAAAGCCTTCAGGTCGAACTTGTCGCCGAGGGCGCGCTTGCGCTCTTCACGCAGTTCCATGATCTCGCTGTAGCCGCTGAAGTAACTGGTCAGCTGCACCGATGACAGCTGTACGCGGCGCCATTTTTCGGCCGCTTCCTGCGGCGTCTGGAACGCCTGGCGCACCAGCAGGTCCATGGCCTGCTGCTGGGTCATCCCGAGCACGTGGACGCTGTAGTCGAGGATGGTGTTGGTCACGCTGCGCAGGTTCCACTTCGAGTACATCAGCCACATCTCGGGGGCGTTGTCGCCGTAGCCCGATTCGAGCATCATGCGCTCGCCGTAGACCGCCCAGCCTTCCACCATGGCGCCATTCCCGAACAACGATTTGACCAGCGACGGCGAGCGGTTGGCGTACACCAGCTGCGCGTAGTGGCCGGGGATCGCTTCGTGAATATTCAGGATCTGCAAAATCCATTCGTTGTATTCGCGCAGGCTACTTTCGGCCTGCGCGGCGGTCAAGCCATCGAGCGGGGTGACGTTGTAGTAGGTCTTGTCGCGCGGGCGGTACGGACCGGGCGCATCGATGCTGGCGCCGGCCACACCGCGCTGGTACATCGGCGTTTCGCGCACCACCAGCGGCTTGCTCGCATCGAGCGAGAGCAGGTTGTGCTTGATGACCCAGTCCTGCAGCTGCGGAATCTGGCGCTGGATCTCGCTGACAAATTTTTCGCGCGGGACGTGGCGGCTCGAGAGCTTGTCGATGACCATGCCGATCTTGGCGGTCCGGTCGGCCGGCTTGGCCACATTGCCCATCGTGCCCGCCCACAGCGTGTCGGCGTAACCGTCCATGCGCGCCAGCAGTTCGTCGCGCGCGGCCAGGGCCTTGCGGTAGGTTTGCTCGGCGTTGCTGGCCGACTGGATCTCGAGCGCGAACTTGGCGTCGTACAGGTCCTTCCCGATGCGGAAGGAGCGGGCGCTGTTGGCGGCCTGCTGCTTTTTATCGAGGTCGTACAGGAAGTCGGTGTAGCGAATCAGCGCGGTGCCGGCGTTGGCGATGCGGGTGGCAAAAATCGCTTTTTCCTGCGCCGTCAGGATCGATTCCTGGGCCGCCTTGCCGATATCGGCCAGCACCGCGATCGTGCCTGGGGCCTGTGCGATGGCCAGCTGCGTGTGTTCGTGGGTCGGGTTGACGATGGACGCCTGCGCGGCCTGGTAGAACGCCGGCACGGCGGCCAGGCGCTTGAGCAGGGTGCGCAGGCGCTGCGGCTTCGACGCATATTCCGTCGTCAGGATCAGGTCGAGCGGCTGGGCGATATTGTGCATCGCCGGGTTCCATTCGTATGCCTTGAACGTGGTCAGGTACCAGCGGTCGGTTTCCAGCTTGTTGATCAACAGTGCCTGGTCGGTGCGCTGCTTGGCCGATAACTGGCGCGTGTCGACTTTGCGGAATTTCGCCAGCCAGTCATTGATGAACGCAAGCTGCCTGGCGCGGGTGGCCGGATCGGGCAGCGTCAGGTTGGCGGCGGCTTCGTATTTGCCGACGCCGATACCGCCTTCGGGATCGATGCGCCACAGGGCGGTGAGGAACTGCATGGCGAGCGTGTCGAGGGCGCGGTCATGGCGCCGGTCAGCCGGGGGCGATACCACGACAGGGAAAGCTTGCACCGCAGCCACGGCATGTACCGCCTTGTCATGCTTCGCACCGGATTTGGCGTGTTTCGAACCAGCCTTGCTGCTGGTCGCGTGGCTTGCCTTGCCATGCTTCTTGGCGGCGCTGGCCGGCGCCAGCGCGAGCGTGGACAGCATCACTGCCAGCGCAATTTTCGTTTTCATCATCGTATTCGGCCTTGTGTTAATCAAAGGGTGAAATCAATCGGCCAGGCCATCACGCACCAGCGCATGGTGGCGCGCGTTGATCAGGGCGACGGCCTGCTTGCCGCCGCCGATATTGGTCAGCACGATTTCGTTCGATTTCGTAAAACGGTGGCCGATGCGCACCATGTAGGAGCGCGTCAGCCAGCTCCAGAACCCCTGCGCGTAGGTCGCTTCATCGACGTCGCGCCACTTGACGCCGGTGACGCCTTTTTTCCAGGGCAGCACGCCGGAGTGGACCCAGACGCCGGCATCGTCGACATACAGCTGCACGCTGCGCAGCAGCGCGACGCGGTAGAACAGGATGGCGCCCGACACCGCCAGCACGCCCAGGGCGGCGGTCTCATTCCACAGGAAAGCCAGCGGCAGCACGCCACCGAGCAGGATCAGCGCCAGCACCGCCACGCCGAAATACGCCAGCCAGGACTTGCGTCCGATGACCTGCGCCTGTGCCGAGGTGTGCCCTGCATTGTTGTCATCCATTGCTGTCAATACCCTCTGCGCATGAGCCATCAAAAAACGCATGATCGCACAGCGGGCGGCGGCGCGCCATCACTTCGCCAGCCCTTCCTGCAGCATCGCCAGCATGTCGGCCGGCGACAGGCGCGCCGCGCTGTCGGTTCCTTCGAGCAGGCTGTCGGCCAGGTCGCGCTTGTGGTGGTGCAGCTCGACGATGCCTTCCTCGATCGTGTGGCGCGTCACCAGGCGGTAAATCGTCACGGGCCGTTGCTGGCCCATGCGGTGGGCCCGGTCCGAGGCCTGGTCTTCCACCGCCGGATTCCACCAGGGGTCCATGTGGATCACGTAGTCGGCGGCGGTGAGGTTGATGCCGACGCCACCGGCTTTCAGGCTGATGAGGAACAGGTCGCCTTCTCCCGCCTGGAAGGCATCGACGCGGCGTTTGCGTTCCTGCATCGGCGTCGAGCCGTCGAGGTACTGGTAGCGGATGCCTTCCTTGTCAAGGTGCTGGCGGATCAGCGCCAGGTGATCGACGAACTGGCTGAACACCAGCACTTTATGGCGGTTCTCCAGCAGGCCATCGACCAGTGTCGCGAACAGCGCCAGCTTGCTGCTGGCCAGCCCCAGTTCGGGGGCGACCAGGTTCGGGTTGCAGCAGGCGCGGCGCAGCTTCATCATCTCGGCCAGGATCTCGATGGCCTTCTGATTCTGCGGCTGCTGCAAGCTCGCCAGCTTGTCGATGGCCTGGCGCCGCAGCGATTCGTACAGCGCGGTCTCGTCCTCGCTCAAGTCGACGGGAATGACGATCTCGGTGCGTGGCGGCAGTTCGGACAGCACCTGCGATTTGATCCGGCGCAGCACGAACGGTTGTATCAGGCGACGCAGGCGCGCACGCGCCGCCGTTTCGGCGCGCTTGTCCTGGGCCCGCTCGATCGGACCGGCAAAGCGCAGGCTGAACTGGTCGGCGCTGCCAAGCAGCCCTGGATTGATGAACCTGAACAGGTTCCACAATTCGCCCAGGTGGTTTTCCAGCGGCGTGCCGGTCGCCACCATTTTGAAGTCCCCCTGCAACGCCATCACCGCCTGCGAGCGGCGCGTGTTGGCGTTCTTGATCGCCTGCGCTTCGTCGAGCACGATGCTGTGCCATTTGATCTTCGCGAACGACGGCGCTTCGAGTTGCAGCAGGCCGTAACTGCACACCACCAGATCGAACGCGCCGGCATCGGCGAGCATCCCGGCGCGGTCGCCCGGACCGAACAGCTTGACGTTCAGGGTCGGCGCAAAGCGGGCGGCCTCGGCGATCCAGTTCATGCAGACGGACGTCGGCGCCACCACCAGGGCCGGGCCGTTCGGTGCGCGCAGCAGCAATAACGCCAGCGCCTGCAGGGTTTTACCGAGGCCCATGTCGTCGGCCAGGCAGGCGCCCACGCCCCAATGCGCCAGGCGCGCGAGCCAATTAAAACCCTCCAGCTGATAGTCGCGCAGTTCGGCCTGCAACGTGGAGGGCAGCTGCGGGACATAGTCGGCGGTCGAGGCGAGGCGCGCCAGATGGTCGCGCCAGGCTTTGTCGGACTGCACGCCGCCGGCATCCTGGGCCAGGTCTTCCAGCGCGAAACTGGCCAGGGAGTGGACTTTGACGCCGTCGTCCGTCGGATCGCTGAAGGACGACAGCTCCATCAGGCGCCGATGCAGTTCATGCGACAGCGCCATGAACTGGTTGTCGCCCAGCGCCACGAAACGGCCTTCACCAGCGCGCAGGCTCTCCAGCAGGGAGCGCAGGTCCATCACCTTGTTCTCGTCGATTTCCACTTCGCCGTTGGCGGCGAACCAGTCCTTGTCGCGCTTGATCGAGATTTTGACGGCGTGGCTTTCAACTTTTTTGACGACGCGGAACGACTCGCCCTCGGGCCACGCCACCACCACCTTGGCCGGGTCGAGCTCCTGCAGTTCGGCCAGCAGTTCCAGGCAGGCGATCGGTTGGCCCAGCAGCCATTCGCCATGTTCCGGCTCAGCATGATCCAGCGCGTGACAGGCGCCCACCAGTGCCCGCTCGGCCTCGCGCTCGCCGTTCAGGTCGCGCTTCGCTTCGGTGCGCACGCCAGCGACGTCGGCAATGACGCTTTCGCCGCCGTCGCCCGGCGGATAGTAGGCGCCGGAGCCGGGCAGGGGCCGCACCAGGATCTGCATTTTCAGGCCCTGCTGGTAGGGCAGCAAGTGCACATGCATGCGCGGGTCGGCCGGCACCTGTTCGATGTCGGCGGCGCTGCCGCCAATGTCGGACTGCACGGTAATGGACGCCGAGATGGCGCCGATCGCCTGCAGTACCTGCCGTTCGGCCTGCAGCGGCACCACCAGCCCGTCGCCGATAATCGCGGCGATGCGCCGGTGCTCGTCCTTGATTTTCACGACCCGCAGGCGCGTCGGCGTTTCGCGCGAGACCACGCTGTCCTGGCGCTCGTCGCTGCCCAGGACCGGGCGCATCGTGATCGTCACCTTGCCGCCATGGGCCTTGACCAGCAGTTCCGGCTCACCCGGCAGCAGCTCGATGCGCGTGCCGGGCGTATCGAACCAGAACAGCAGCGGATGGCCGATCAGCGCGGCGACGGCTTTGCCTGTGTCGAACTCGTAGCGGACCGTGCTGTTGCCATAATATTTGTAGCCGGCGATGGTGCTGGCCACCTGTAAATCCTGCGCGGTCAGGAAATCGAGATCGGCCGCTTCTTCCGACAGGCGTTTCAGGCCGATGGCGCGGCCGCGGCTCCAGCCGCCCTGTGCATCGCGTTTCTGTTCGCGCGGCTCGATGTGCTGCACGCCCATGTCGTCCTGGTAGCGCAGCAGCCAGACCAGGCGCGACTCCTTGACCGCCGTCTCGGCATTGACGGCCGGCTGCAGGTTGATCAGCGCGTTCAACTGGCGCTGCCAGGGTTCCTCGCGGGTGAACCACAGGGTCATGTCGGACAGGCGGCCGTTCTGGCGCAGCGTGATGGCATCGCGCTCGTGGCCGACCGCGCCCAGGTGGCCCAGCACGCCCGCCAGCTGCGCGGAGAGGAAAGCGAAACCGGCGATGTTGGCCTGCGCCAGCGCGTCTTCGATGCGCGCGCGGTGTTCACCCAGCTGCTCGACACCGAGCCACCAGTACAGCAACGCGCGGAAGGTGACCGGCTGCAGCGCGGTTTCCCAGTTCCGCGAACGCAGCACGTCGGTGTCGACGGTGCCGGCGCGGATCTGGCGCAGCATCGACAGCTGCTGGTAGACGGCGGTGTCGTGGCTTTGCACGGCGCGGGTGGCGCTGTCCAGGTAAGCCTCGGCGGCTTTTTCGTGTTTCGGGTCGCCGCTGCGCAGCAGGGCAGTCACATATAAATAGCCACCGAAGCCCTCGAAAATCGCCTTTCTCTTGCCGGTTTCCTTGCGCAGCGCTTTCAGGGCCACGTCGAAACTGGCCAGCGCCTCCTCGCTCTCGTCACGGATCAGCAGCATGGTCGCGGCGTGGTACAGCGTCGTCGAGTTGTCCAGGTCGACCATCACGCGTGCGGCTTCGTCGATGCGGCCGCACAGGATCAGGTGTTCGGTGACGGCCGAACGCAGGTTGACCGAACCGCCGGTGGTGGACGTCAATGCCAGTGCGTACTCGCGCAGCGCCGGCGCACTGGCCGGTTCGCGCTGGGATTGCGCCAGCAGCACCGCCATCACGTCGGCGCGCAGGGCGGGGTTGATATGCTCGATCATGTCGGGCACGAACGGGCGCCCGAAAATCTCGACCAGCGGGTGCAGGTAGGCCGATTCGTGGCAGGCCAGGCAGGCCGCCAGCAGGTTGGCCACCGCGCGCGGGCCTTCGCCGTCGAACAGCGCCAGGCGCAGCAAGGCCAGGCCGTGGCGGTAGCTGCGCAGGCTGACGCTGCCCTGCCACGTGGTGCGCATCGGCATGGCAGCCAGGTACAGGTCGCGCAGGTCGCCGAAGCTGTGGTTGCGCAGGACGGCGTCGATGGCCGGCCAGGCCAGGTCGGGTACGATGGTGTAACCGCGCCCGACCGATTCGCTGATCAAACCGCGGTCGCGCAGCTGGTCGATCTCGAAGGACATCGCCGACGCCGTGCCGTCGAACAGCGGCGTCAGATATTCACCGATCCGCTTGCGTCCCACCGGCTCGCCGGCGATGGCGAGCAGGGCGAGGATCTGTTTTTGCAGGGTGGTGCTGGCATTGAACAGCGTATCGACCGCCGACTGAATCATGCTGTCCTGTTCTCGATATCGACCGCTGGCAGGCCCGGTGGCGGCGTGATTCCGAACACGGTCAGGTAAAAATACAGCTCGGCTTCGAGCGTGCGCACGATGCTGTCCGCCTTGCGGAAGCCATGGCCTTCACCTTCGAGCGTCATGTAGGCGACCGGTACGCCAGCCTTGCGCAGTGCATCGACCATTACCTCGGACTGCGGCGGCGGCACCACCTTGTCGTCCAGGCCCTGGAAGAAAATCATCGGGCTTTTCAATTTTTCGGCATGGTGGATCGGCGAGCGTTCCAGGTACAGGGCTTGCGCCTGCGGTTGCGGCGCGATCAGGTAATCGGTGTAGTGCGATTCGAACTTGTGCGAATCGGCGTCCAGGCCGGCCAGGTCGGACACGCCGTAATAACTGGCGCCGGCCTTGAAGACATCGTGGAAGGCGAGCGCGCACAAGGTGGTCAGGCCGCCGGCGCTGCCGCCGCGAATGACCAGGCGCTCCGGATTCACCAGGCCTTGTTCGGCCAGGTAACGCGCGCCGGCGACGCAGTCGTCGACGTCGACCACGCCCCACTGTCCCTTCAGCGCGTCGCGGTAGGTGCGGCCGAAGCCGGAACTGCCGCCGTAGTTCACGTCGAGTACGGCGAAGCCGCGGCTGGTCCAGAACTGGGTAGCCAGTTTCAATGTGCTGGTGGCCATGCTGGTCGGGCCGCCGTGGCCGATGACCATCAACGGCGGCAATTCGCCGCCCGGCGGCGCGAAATCCCGGTTCGCCGGCGGATAGTAAAACGCGTGCGCGGTGCGGCCGTTTGCGCTGGGGTAGCTGACGTTCTGCGCCACCGACAGATAGCCGGTATCGGGCAAGGTGTCGATCGAACGGGCCAGCACGTCGCGCTGGCCGCTGGCGATGTCGATCCGGGCCAGTTCCACGGCGATGGTGGGTGCCCCGCCCAGCAGCGTGACAATATCGCCGGCCACGCGCAGGTCGCGCATTTCCTGGTAGGGCGTGTCGATCGTCTGCAGCGCGTGTGCGCCGTGCGGCAGCAGCCCCAGCTTGCTGACGGCGTTCTGTATATAAGTGCAGACGATGTCGCCGTTGGCCCGGAAGCCGTACAGCGAACCGCCGAAATTCCAGTGGGGCGTCGCGAATTCCGCTTCGAAGGGGTACAGCGCCGTGACGACGCCGTCTTCGAATGCGTACAGATTCCACCAGCCGCTGCGGTCCGAGACAAAATGCAGCACGCCGGCCGGCGACCATTCGGGCTGGCAGATGGCCTCGTCGGCGCTGCCGGCTATCAGGCGGCCGTTCAGCAGGGTGCCATCGACGCCGATATCGGCCAGCCACAGTTCCGTGCCCTGCCACGGCATGCGCGGGTTGTCCCAGCAAAGCCAGGCCAGCTGGCGCCCGTCCGGGGACACGCGCGGCGCGGCATAAAAGTCGGATCCGTCGACCAGCACCGTTTCGACGCCGTCAAAACCGACCGCGCAGATCGTGTTGGTGGGATACGCGGCACCCTCGATATGTTCCTCACGCACGGCCACCAGGCGGCGTTTGCCGGCGTCGAGCACGAAGTCGGCAAAGCGGTGCCGCTGGTTTTCCTGCGACATCGGCAGCGGTGCGGCGTCGCCGGCGGCGGTATAAATACGGTTGTCGGCAAAGTTGGAAAACCAGACCGCGCCGCCCGAAGCCAGGTACGCTCCGCCGCCGTATTCATGCACGCGGCTTCTGACATTGAACGGCGCCGGCGTGACTTCATGCACGTCGCTGCCGCGCAGGCGCAGCAAGGTGGTGCGGCCGTTCTCGCTGGCGCGTCCGGCCAGCCAGTACAGGTCGTCGGCGTCGGGCACCGCCTGCGCCAGCGGGGCGGCGCCGGCGGCCACCGTGGCGGCGTCGATCGGGGAAATCCAGCTGCCGGAAGGCGCTGTCTGCTTGGTCGTGTCGGTCATGGCGTCGCCGTTCGCTTGGGGGGTGGAGCATTATAAGGGGCAGCGGAGGATGCGATAATAGCGGCTTTTCGACGCCACACGAGCCGCCATGCCCCAATTCGCCCCGCTGCAGAACGATACATTCCTGCGTGCCTTGCTGCGCCAGCCGACCGATTACACGCCGGTCTGGCTGATGCGCCAGGCTGGCCGCTACCTGCCGGAGTACCGCGCCACGCGCGCGCGCGCCGGTTCGTTCCTGGGCCTGGCGAAAAACCCGGATTACGCCACCGAAGTGACGCTGCAGCCGCTCGACCGCTACGCGCTGGACGCGTCGATCCTGTTCTCCGACATCCTGACGGTACCCGATGCAATGGGCCTGGGCCTGTATTTCGTCGAGGGCGAAGGCCCGAAATTCGAGCGTCCATTACGGACAGAAGAGCAAGTGATGGCGCTGCAAGTACCCGACATGGCGTCGCTCGACTATGTTTTCAAGGCGGTGACCCAGATCCGCACCGAGATCAATGGCCGCGTGCCGCTGATCGGCTTTTCCGGCAGCCCGTGGACGCTGGCCTGCTATATGGTCGAGGGCCAGGGCTCGCGTGAATTCCATACGATCAAAAAAATGCTGTACGGCCGTCCCGACCTGATGCACCGCATTTTGACGATCAACGCCACCGCGGTGGCGCAGTACCTGAACGCGCAGATCGACGCCGGCGCGCAAGCCGTCATGGTGTTCGATTCGTGGGGCGGTGCGCTGGCCGACGGCGCCTACCAGGCGTTTTCGCTCGACTACATGAAGATGGTGCTGGCGCAGCTCAAGCGCGAGAAAGATGGCGTGCGTGTTCCGGCGGTGGTGTTCACCAAAGGCGGCGGATTGTGGCTCGATGAAATCGCCGACAGCGGCGCCGATGCGGTGGGCCTGGACTGGACCGTGAACCTGGGCCGTGCCCGTGCGCTCGTGGGCGATCGGGTGGCGTTACAGGGCAACCTCGATCCGGCGATCCTGTTTGCCGCGCCCGAGCAGATTCGCGCCGAGGTGGAGCGCTCGCTGGCGTCATACGGCACG
>Ga0265780_10011535_pt1 | contig 10446 bp, 4 predicted proteins | sample P1T30metagenome_FD_192432 | JGI IMG/M metagenome (GOLD analysis project Ga0265780, IMG submission 192432) | Plant litter microbial communities from East Loma Ridge, Irvine, California - P1 T30 | ecosystem: Environmental > Terrestrial > Plant litter > Unclassified | place: USA: California... | reverse complement strand
CCTTTCAACGATTGAAAAAATGGAATATAATCATCTGTATTGCCTTGAACCATATTTAGCTTTAGGTTACGTTGTACCATTTTGCCCCGCTGTTGCTGTCCCAAGCCATAAATAGGCTCATCTTTGTTTAATTGAAATGCTTGGGAAACTGTATAAGTTGGCGTACCAGCATCATTAAACTCAGTAAACGATGCACCCGATGGTTTTTCTTCCAACAAAGCAACGCCCGATACTGTAGCAAACGTTATCTGACCGTTTTTAACATCCAATTTTACCTGTAAATTGGGGCTTTTTATGGAAAGGAGGTTTCCGCTTTGTGTAACATTTAAACTTACTTGCTGCGGAGCTCTAATAACGGCTAAGCTTTTCTTTTTAACCTCCTGATCGCCCTCCGTTTTAACAATTCTAACAATTGACGGCGTATAAAACTGTATATCCACCCAAGTTTTATTCACTTTAATGCGTGCGCCTTGTTTTGTTTTCTCCAAGGTTTGGGCAAAGCTGTTTCCAAATACAGTGACGCTCAAAAGCGCTAATACATAAATACTCTTTCTCATAATTTAAACGCGTACTTTTTAAAACTTCGATGCGGTTCTCCAGATATTAAGTAACACCGATATAATATCATGAAGCTAATACTATTACTCAATTTCAATTAAGAAAATAGCTTATGGTTATTGTGTTATCCGCAGATATGGCCAAAATTAGGTTTCCATTCATTAATTAAATGGTCTGTACGTTTAAACAAATGATATACAGGTTTAATTTTCGTATCAATTATAATGGATACACACTTCTAACTATCAATCACTTTGTAGTATATCATACCAAACCATTTATTCTGCGGCCTGCTTATTTACTTTCCTATTTTTGTTCAAATATTCTGAAGGCAACATCTGATATTTAGATTTAAAAGATTTGGCAAAATAATTGGGCGTAGTAAAACCAGCGGCATAAGCAATTTGTGCAATATTCATATCGCTTTTTTCAAGCAGCAGAGCGGCTTTTTCTAATTTAATAGAACGAATAAACTCCACCGGCGATAAACCAGATACTTCCAATAGCTTATTATAAAGCGACCCTCTGCTCATTCCCATATGACGGCTCAAATCCTCTACCGACAATTGAACATTGTTCAGATTCTCTTCAATATAGGCAACAACGGTCATTAAAAATTTTTCCTGTGCAGATTGCACAGGCATATCTGCCGGATTAACTTTAATTTGCTTGGTATAAGTGATTTTAAGCGTACGGTTAAAAGCTAACAGATTTTTGATTTTGATATCCAAAATTTCAAAACTGAACGGTTTATTAAGAAAATCATTAGCACCGGTAGACAATCCGTTAATCTGTGCTTCTTCGCGGCTTGAGGCCGTCAAAAGAATAACAGGTATGTGGCTGGTACGTTTATCGGATTTAAGTTTCATGCTCAATTCAATTCCATCCATATAAGGCATCATTATATCGCTCACAATAAGCTCAGGATGCATAGCCAGCGCTTTCTGCCAACCCTCTTTACCATCTACAGCTTCAATTACTTTGTATTGCCCTGATAAATTATCTTTTAAATAAAAGCGAAAATCTTCATTATCATCAACTATAAGTACAACCGGCAGGGTTTCTGTGGCTTTAAATTTATTTTCAGTTATTAGCTGCTGATTGTCGGTTGCTAAAGAGTCTTCTGCTATAGAATAATCTGGCAAAATATCGCTTCCGTTAGATAAGGCTATTGATTCGGCTGGAAGAGTAATACAGAAAGTGCTGCCATTACCCGCCTCACTTTGTAACTCAATTGTACCTCCGTGCAGTTCAACAAACTCTTTTACAATAGAAAGTCCTATGCCGCTGCCCGGGTTAAATATATTACCGGTAACCCTATTTTGATAAAAGCGGTTGAAAATATGTTGCTGCTGCTCATTATCAATACCAATTCCGGTATCGGTAACTTCTATTGCTAAGCTTTGTGAGGTTTTTTCCTGGTTTTGCTTTAAATAAATGCTCAACATGACTTTACCGCCTTCCAGCGTAAATTTAAATGCGTTGGATAATAAATTAAACAAGATTCTTTCAAGTTTATCCGGGTCGAATAAAATAGTAAGGGAATCAATAGCTGATTTAAAAACAAAAACAATGCGCTTTTTTTCTGACAGGTCCTGAAAAGAATCACCTACTTCTTGTAAAAAGGCGATCACATCACCTTCTGCCAGATTGAGTCTTAATTCACGCTCCTCTATAGTCCTGAAATCGAAGAGCTGGTTCACAATATTAAGTAGCCTTCTGGCATTGCGCTTAATCACATTTAACTGTGCAATAGTACCCTGCTCGGGCTTTTGCGCCAGCAATTTATCTACAGGTGCCATAATCAAGGCAATTGGTGTCTTGAAATCATGGCTTAAATTGGTTAGAAATTTAATTTTAAGCTTGTCCAAATCATGCAATCGCTCTGCTTCGCGCCTGGCTTCTTCTTGCTTAAACTCATTTTTCAGTTTTTGTATGCCACGGTATCGTATATATAATAATAATGAACAGGCAACCGAAAAATAAAGCATATAGGCCCAAATGGTCATCCAAAAAGGAGGCTTAATGGTAATAGCAATAGTTTTCTCGTCCTTATTCCACAACCCATCGCTGTTTATGCCTTTCACTTGAAACACATAACTGCCTGGAGAAAGGTTAGTATAATAAGCCGTTGTTTTTCCTCCAGAATTAATCCATTCCTTATCAAAACCTTTAAGCTTGTAGTAATACTGATTTTGCTTTGGGCTCGTATAATTTAGCCCTACAAAACTAATGGAGAAATTTTGTTTATATTCCAGTTTGATTTCCCGGGCAACAGCAATATCCTCAGTTAATATATCACTATCTGCACTTGTAACAGACCGGTCTCCAATTTTAAGATCGGTAAACATGATGGGCGTGTGATTGCGGTTAACACGAATGTCTTTAGGCTGTATATAGTTAAAACCATCTATTCCGCCAAAATACAAGGTTCCTTGCTTATCGCGATAGCCGGCTCCCTGTTCAAAGGAACCACTTTGTAAACCGTTATACGTACTGTAATTCTTTACTTTTTTACTATCAGGCTCAAGCCAACTAATACCTTTATTGGTGCTAAACCAAATGCGGCCCAAATCGTCTTCAAGTATTTTGTGTATCACTTCGTCTGCTAATCCGTTAGCTTCCCCCAAGGTCTCAGCTTTCTTGGTCAATACATTTATTTTAAGCAATCCATCGCCCGAACCTGCCCACATATTGCTTTTACGATCAAGATAAAGCAAATTAATTTTATCGCTTGATAAGTTTCCTGATAGATGGCTGAGCACTGAAAACTGTTCGTTTCGCGGATCATAAACAGCAATGCCACTACCGTGCGATGCTATCCACATCCGGCCATACTGGTCTTCTTCAAAATCTCTCATGTATCCATTAAGAGGCAGGCTAAGTTCATAACCCGAATGCGGATGTGGTACGTAATATTTAAAGGTTTCTGTTTTAGGATCGTAAATGTTAACACCACCGCCATTTGTCCCTATCCATAGCTTCCCATTCCTGTCTTCCCGAAGGCAAAAAATATCGCTATGATTAATGCTTGATATCCCATTACCAGGTAAGAATTGTTTAACTGCACCCGTAATAGGGTTGTAACGAAAAAGTCCGTCTTGATATGTTCCAATCCATAAATTGCCATCGCGGGTTCGGGCTAATGCTAAAATACTCAGGTCATTTCCGCTATCACTATTAATCTTAACATGGCGAAACAACCCGGTTTGTGTGTTAAACAAATTAAGCCCTCCTCCATCGGTTCCAATAAAAATTTCTTTATCATTCCCGGCTGCAAACGAAGTCACAAATCTTGAACTGAGTCCGTAAATATCATAGGGATTGCTCTTTTTCAAACTAAAGAACGTAAGATTGCGGTCGCATTTATTAACACCTGCAACGTATGTTCCCAACCAATTAATTCCCTGCTTGTCAATTAGTATGCAACGTACTGATTTGCCCGATAAGCTGTAAATATCACGACCATTAGGCAGATAATGCTCTATGTAACCCGATTGCAGGTTCAGGACGTTAAGACCCTGCTCGGTTCCAATCCAGAGTTCATTATTGCCGACTGGCGCAAGTGAGTAAACAATGCTACTGCTTAAATTGCGGTTAGCTGGGCTTTGTGCGGTAATGTTTTGAAAATGCTTGCCATCGGGCATTAATTTACTTACCCCGCCGGCCGTTCCAAACCATACGTTGCCTTGGGAATCTTCAGTAATGGCTTTCACAATACCGCCTGCAAGGCTTTGCGGGTCATTAATGTTAGGGGAATACTCAATAAAACGCTTTGTGCTGCGTTCATAAAGATACAAGCCGTGTTTTGCACCAATCCACATACGCCTGTGGCTGTCTTCAAACACGGTTGTAATAGGCTCACTGCTGATCTCTGCAGGTACCGTTTTTATATCCTGAAACTTAGTTACCTGGCCAGTAGCCGGATTTAACCTGTTTAAGCCACTCAAGGTAGCTACCCAAATCTGGCCCAGATAATCTTTACATATGCTTTTAATAATTGCACTGGTAAATCCATTGTATTCACTATTAGACTTATAATGACGGAAGTTGTTTTTCTTTCGGTCATACAGGTGTAGCGATCCGCTGGTTCCAATCCATAATCGGCCCGTGTTGTCTTCATAAATACAATTAACCTCGTTAGACCATAAAGAAGTTGAATCCTTGGGGTTATGACGATATACGGTATAATTTAATCCATCAAACTTGGTTAAGCCGTCTTCAGTACCGAACCAAATTAAGCCATAATGATCTTTAAGTATGGCATTAACCGTATTAGATGAAAGTCCGTCTTTTGAAGTAATAGCCGTGAAATGATATTTACTTGTTTGCGAGAAAGCCGCCAGATGCAAAAATGCAAACAAGCAAATGGCTACATAAAAAATATTTTTTACAGGAAAAGGGCTTTTCAACATGTTAGGTTTATTATACCTCCTGCACCTGCTTAAGCATTTTGATAATTAATTTTTGCGTAAGCGAAAGATTTCAATAACGTATTTACCTGGGTAAATACGTTATTACAGGAACGTTATTTTTACAATTTGGTAAACAAATATAACTCACATTTAAATATGAGCAATGCAACGTTTGTGCATTTATGTAGCAAACGAGTTCAATATAACAATATGAACAGGATTAACATATATACTTTATTCTTTCGGGGTTGTTATCAGCCAATAACTGGCATATAACGTTATTGATTTAAACACCTAAGTTACACCCACGAACCAATACTATGATATTACAGCGCTATGCGTAATTTGACACACCTTTTGCTTTAATTAAAAAGCAAATTATTAAGCTCAATAGTTAATGCCATTTGATAAGATTTTTTTTCGGCAGATAAAATTCCAAGATGTTAAAACGTGTCCTCAATTAGCTTGATGATGCGGGAGCATTATAGGTTTCAAACGCTCAAAATGCTTTGTTGACAAATTATTCTTTACCGTATTCTCTGCTAACATTATAAGAGGTAAACATTTGCACACAGTGTATCAACATTATTACAACTGCGGTAATCAAAACCAACATTTCACCTCTTGTGGATATAAATTTAACTTATAATTACTGAACATTTTTACTATAAATTAATCAATCCCAACTTCTACTTTCCTGCCGCCATAATTACCTTAGTTGCCATGTTCGCAGCCAGAGCGCACTACCAACAAACCAATTAAATTCCTAACTCAATGAAAAAACAAACAACATTTGTATTAATGGCGGCTGTTCTTCTTTTTAGCTGTAAAAAAGGAAGTGAAGTTCAAACGCCTGATGCTGAAGCTGAAGCCAGTAACAAAAAAACTGCTGCTGTAACTTCTATTGATGCCAGCATTATTCAACAAACTGTACAAGGATTTGGCGGCGCCAGTATTCCTATATGGATTGGCGATTTAACAAGTGCCCAGCGCGAAAAGGCTTTCTCTGCTACCAATGGCATTGGTTTAAGCATTCTACGTGTTATGGTACCAACCAGCAGCGCTCAGTTTGCGGCAGAAAAACCAACAATTGATGCGGCTAAAGGTTATGGTGCAAAAGTAATTGCAACTGCCTGGAATGCACCTGCCTCTATGATGGACGGACTAAAACTCAAAACCAGTTCTTACGCTGCTTATGCCGCCCACCTTAGCTCTTATAACAGTGCAGTTGGTGGTGTGTATGCGATAAGCCCATGGAACGAGCCTAATTATTCGGCTTCTGGCTGGATGGGTGCAACAGCTACTGAGGTAGCCAACTTTGTAGCGGCCCAAGGCAGTAATTGCGGAGCTCCTATCATGGCACCCGAGCCACTGGATATGAGCCAGAGTTTTATTAATACCTATTTAAGCAACGCTACTGCAAAATCTAAAACCGCTTTTATAGCAGGGCATATTTACGGTTCAACGCCGTATAATCTTGGTAATATTGGGAAATCGGTATGGCAAACAGAGCATTACACCAACTCGCAGATAAGCGGCAACGACTGGGGCAATGCAATGACTGCTGCAAAGGAGATTCATGATTGTATGAATTCTGGCTGGGCAGCCTATGTTTGGTGGTATATTCGCAGAAGCTACGGACCAATTGACGAAAGCGGAAATATTACAAAGTTGGGCTATGTAATGGCGCAATTTGCCAAATTTGTTCGTCCGGGCTCATCAAAAATTTCGTGCTCGTCAAATCCAACTCCCGGAGTTTATGTAACGGCATACAAAAACGGATCAAAAATTACAATTGTAATTGTAAATCAAAATACAGCCACAACCTATCAAACATTTAGCATAGGTGGTGCAACTGTAACTGGCTTTAACCGTTATTTTACAACAAGCAGTGCTAACCTGAGTTCTAATTCCATTACTGTATCCAATAACAGTTTCGGTATTAACCTGGCACCTTCCAGTGTAACAACGTTAGTATCTCAATAAACAAAACATCCCCGGATCTGGCCCGGGGATGTTTATTTCTTACTTCGAAGTTAATCTGCAATTAATCTGTAGGTTCTCTTATTTCAGCTTCTTAATCTTGATGTTACGGTAACTTACTTCATTACCATGATCTTGCAATAAAATATGGCCCTGATCGGCCTCGCCAAAATTTGGCCAGATTTTATATTTGCTCATTTTAACCAGCTCACGAAACTCCGGCGATTTACGTTCGTACTCCAATACTTTAACGCCATTTAACCAGTGCTCCACATGGTTATTAGGGAATACGATTACTTTACCGGTATTCCACTCACCAATAGGTTTTACTGCGCCCGCTTTATTTGCCGTTTTAAGATCATACAACGAAGCTAATGTGCGATTGCCGTCGCGGCCCAGTTTGGCATCAGGGTGCACTTCATCATCTAACACCTGGTACTCTAAACCAATTGCAGAGGCCCCCGAATTTTCTTTAAGCGTAACAAAATACTTTACGCCGCTGTTGGCTCCCCTGGTTAGTTTAAAATCAAAGCTTAATTCAAATGCACCGTACTCATTAGTGGTTACAATATCGCCTACGTTCTGCGATTCTGCACCATTAGCTGCTTGTATGGTTAATATACCATCCTTAATAAGCCAGCCGTTAGCAGCAGTTGGAAAAGTATTTGATGTAGCACTGCGCCAGCCGTTCCCAGTTTTACCATCGAACAACAATTGCCAGCCATCCTTTTTTTCCTGAGCAGTAAGCGTATTCAATTGTGCGTTTGCGGTGCTTCCCAGCACCAACAGAAACAACGAAAAAATTATTTTTTTAGAGAAAATCCTTGTATTCATAAGTTTGATATAGGTAGACTTAGTTTATTAAAACTGTTTTAATTTTATTACTTAACGTGTTGACGATATGCCTTCTTAGTACTTAAATATTTTACCGTTAACCATCACTTCCTGACTTTTTTCGTCGAAGGTTGCTTTTGTACCGGTGTGGGCAGCGGCGGTAGTCATAATGTTGGCTATGCTGTGGCTGTATCCTGCTTCTATAGGTGCATTAGGTTGTTTACGGCTGCGCACACATTCCATCCAGTTACGTATGTGGTTGGAGGTTAACTTATCGCCACCTGTATTAGCCGATGCCACAACCTGCTCAGTACTGTCGAGGCTGATTTCCGGTAGCAGGTTAGCCTTCATTCCCATGGCAGAAGCCATTCTTTCAGTCAGTCCTCCCCTAGGCGATATTTTATTGTTGTTCAAATTTAGTTCGCCACCATTAGAATAATAAATTTCGGCAGGATGCTCATCGCCATTGTGCATACGCGAACCAAATGTTACCTGAAAGCCTTGCGACATATCATCCAATGGCCCATAATCGAAAGCAGCCAAAAGAGTATCCCAGTTTCTGCGTCCATCTTTCCATTGGTAAATACCGCCGTTAGCCACTACACTACGCGGGTGTTTTAAACCGGTAAACCAATGCACCGTATCAATTTGATGGCTCATCCATTGGCCAGGTAAACCTGAAGAATATGGCCAGAATAAACGGTATTCGAGGTAAATACGCGGATCAAATTTTTCATACGGCCTGTTCATTAAAAAACGTTTCCAATCAGTATCTCCTTCTTTTAAAACATCCAGCAATTCGGGGCGGCGCCATCTACCGGGCTGGTTTACATTCCAGGTAAGTTCTACCATGGTAATGGGACCAAACTTTCCTGCTTTTATAAATTCATTTGCCGCATTATAATTAGCGCCACTGCGGCGTTGCGAGCCAATTTGTACAATTTTGCCGGTTTCCTTTACCGCTTTAAGTGCGGCTTTGTTGTCTTCCATGGTTTCGGCAAAAGGTTTTTCCACATAGGCATCACAGCCAGCTTTTACCGCCTCTATAGTGTGTAAGGCATGTTGAAAATCTGCAGTACCGATAAATACCGCATCAACACCCTTGCTGCTATACATTTCATCATTATTACGGAAAGCTTTTACCTCGTTCTGCATTTTATCTTTCCACATGGCTGCACCTTCTTCACGCCTTCTTTTCCATATGTCAGAAACTGCCACCACTTCAAAATTGAGTTCCTTGTAGTGATTCATGAAACAAGGCATATGCGAACCGCGATGCCTGTCAGAAAATCCGACAACGCCTACGCGCACTCTATCATTAGCACCTATAATACGCTTATAACTTTTAGCGCTCCAACTGGTTTTGGAAAGCATTATTCCGGCACTGGCAACAGATGCCTGCCGGATAAACTGACGACGGGAGTTCTCCATTTTTTAGATAACTTAATTGGTTTTAGTAGTAATTGGTTGGGTAAGGCAGGGTTATTCTGCATTGATATCTTAAACGCTAATGTAGGGCGTTATCAAAAAGAATTCCTGTACCTGTTGTTCAAAACTATAGCAAGTTTGCTTAATTCTTAAATAAAATGCTTGTTTAACAATGCTTAAAAGAGCTGTTACAGCTTTAAAGCAGGTATAAGTATTAGAATGAACTTATGATAAATACACCTTATTACTCATAATAAATTGATGTTGATGAATATTTAGCTTCTCTTTAGAACGCATTATCTTATCCTCAAACTGAACAGGTTGATTTGCAAGGCTATATCTATTCTTCAACTTTGTATATTGCTTAACTATAACTAAATTGCCAAACCAATATAAACACTATGAAAAAAATTCTTTTTAATGTAAGCCTGTTTTTATGTACGGCATTAAGTTATCCTGTTTTAGCACAAACAGCTCCGGTAGTATCTAAACCTGCATCACGGGTAATAGAAGACGGCGGAACAGGTCCATATAAAGCGGTGATGGCGCAAGAAAGCAGCCTGCCAACGCATACCATATTCAGGCCTCAAAATTTGAAAGACTTTGGTTCTGGCAAAGGCTTACCTGTTATTGCCTGGGGTAACGGGGCGTGTGCAAATTCTCCGTGGGAGCATGTTAATTTTTTAAATGAAATAGCATCATATGGCTTTCTTGTCGTTGCTATCGGTCCTATGCCGCAAGAGGGCGAACATGGCTCCGGACGCTCCCAATCGTCGCAGTTAACAGATGCCATTAACTGGGCTATTGCTCAAAATGGCGATAAAAACAGCCCTTATTACAAAAAGATAGATGTTGCCAAAATAGCAGTGAGTGGTATGTCTTGCGGTGGCTTACAGACCTTAGAAACCGCACCTGATCCACGAGTAAAAACTGTGGTGATTTGTAACAGCGGTATAATTGGCAATCCGGGTACTGGCATGTCGGGGATGCCTCAGCTTACAAAAGATTGGCTAACTAAATTACACACACCAACACTATACATATTAGGTGGAGAGAAGGACATTGCCTACCAAAATGGCATGGACGATTACAAGCGCATTAGTCATGTACCTGTGTTTGTAACTAATTTAAACGTTGGCCATGGTGGCACCTACAGCCAGCCTCATGGCGGCGAATTTGCCAAAGTGGCTCTTGCCTGGTACAACTGGCAGCTTAAAGGAGATTTAAA
>Ga0265780_10011534_pt1 | contig 10446 bp, 3 predicted proteins | sample P1T30metagenome_FD_192432 | JGI IMG/M metagenome (GOLD analysis project Ga0265780, IMG submission 192432) | Plant litter microbial communities from East Loma Ridge, Irvine, California - P1 T30 | ecosystem: Environmental > Terrestrial > Plant litter > Unclassified | place: USA: California... | reverse complement strand
GTTGCGGCAACAAGCCCTTGCTCAGCAGCAACCAGTCGGGATGCGAGGCCAGAATTTCGTAGAGAAAGCAGCCAAAAATCAGCAAAATCAGCCCTGCTACCAAGCTTTCGATAACCCGAAAACCCTTGCTCTGAAAGAAAAGCACCACCAACACATCCAACGTAGTCAGTACCACGCCCCAAGCCAGCGGCAGGCCAAAAAGCAGGTTTAGGGCAATGGCCGAGCCGATTACTTCGGCCAGGTCGCAGGCCGCAATGGCGACCTCGCACAAGCCCCACAGCATTAGGCTCACCGGGCGTGAATAATGGTCACGGCAGGCCTGGGCCAGGTCGCGGCCGGTTACGATGCCTAGCTTAGCCGCCAGATGCTGAAGCAGCATCGCAAATAGATTGGAAATTAACACCACTGAAAGCAGCGTATAACCGTAGCGTGCGCCGCCGGCCAGGTCGGTGGCCCAGTTGCCGGGGTCCATATACCCCACGGCCACCAGCAAGCCCGGCCCCCAGAACGCCATGAGTTTGCGCCAGAAGGAAGCGTCGGCGGCCGGCACCTTGATGCTGGCGTACACTTCGCTCAACGAATTGCTGCGTCGGGCATGGCGCCAACCAGATTCTGGGACGGGCATTTTCGATTCAGTAGCAGTAATTGGAGGCACGATAAGTAGATGATTTAAACAAATGTACTTAATTTTTAGGTTAACCTAAAAATTATTTTTGACCGGTTTAAATACTGTATTTTCTACGACAAGGTTGCGCTCAGCTATTGAAAAAGCCACTCCATCGCAGCCACTCATGCTGAGCTACTCGGCCCAAAAGCCCGACCTTTGTGCCGTAACTCCCTTTGCATGACATCGTCTCAAACCAAATACCGGCTCGGCTTGCTTTCTCTTGTGGTAAGCATCGTACTGGTAGCCACCAAGTTCTACGCCTACCGCCTTACCCGCTCCCAAGCCGTGCTCACCGATGCCCTGGAAAGCATCATCAACGTTGCTACCAGTGGGTTTGCGCTCTACAGCCTCTATTTGGCAGGGCTGCCCAAAGATGAAAACCATCCTTACGGCCACGGCAAAGTGGAGAACCTCTCGCTGGGCTTTGAAGGGGGGCTGATTTTTATGGCCGGGGCCTTCATTCTTTATAGCGCGACCAAGAGCTTCATTCACCCCCACCCAGTGGCCCGGCCCGACTGGGGTGTGCTGCTGCTGGCCAGTACAGCCGTGGTAAACTTGGTTGTGGGCCTGCTGCTGGTGCGCACTGGCAAGCGTCTAAACTCGGTAGCGCTAGTCGGCGACGGCCAGCATCTATACATCGATGCCCTTACCTCCATCGTGTCGTCGGGGGCGTTGGTGTTGGTGGCGGCCACCGGCATGGTGCGCTTCGACAGTGGCGCAGCCCTGCTGCTGGGCGGATTTATTCTGGTGAATGGCTGGCGTATGGTACGCCGCTCAGTTTCGGGCCTGATGGACGAGACCGATACGGCCGTAGTAACCGAAGTCATTGCTGAGCTCCAAGCCCAGCGCCGCGCCCCTTGGATAGATGTGCACAATCTACGGGTACAGCGCTACGGTGCCAACCTTCACATCGACTGCCATATGCAGATGCCCTATTACTTCACCCTGGAGCAGGTGCACACGCAGCTGCACGACATTGAAGAGCTTATTCGGGCCCGCTTTGCAGTTGAGGTTGAGATGTTCGTGCACGCCGACCCTTGCACGTTTGCCGCGTGTTCGCTGTGCCTCATGGCCGACTGCCCGGTACGGCAGCACCCCTTCCGGCATGAGGTGGAATGGAACCTGCAAAACGCCGTAAAGAACGAGCGTCATCACTTAAGTTGATGGCCCGATGCCCAGTCCGGCTGCCGTAGATAGTCCACTCTCCGATTGCTAAAGCAACGCCTTGGTTTTAGCGATAACCGGTTAGTCTACAACTGGCAGACCGGAAAACTCTTTCTGTTCAGGTCATAAAAAAGAGCCCCGCGAAATTCGCGGGGCTCTTTTTTGCCTTGAGGGCGGTGAACCTTATTTCACTACCTCAATCCAGCCTTTGGTTTTGTTGCCGGATTTATCGGTGATGTAGTAGTAGTACACGCCAGGGCCTTGGCCTTGAGCATTCCAGGTGTTCTGGTAGTTGCTGTACTCCTCAATTTTGGTACCCCAACGGTTGTAGATTTCTAGTTTACCACCGCGCTGCGTCGAGTTCACGATGAATACATCGTTGTAGTTGTCGCCGTTCGGGGTGATGATGTTCGGAGTAACTACGTCCGGCACCACTACTTCCTGCAGGAACACGCCCTCGGGGCAGTTGGTACCGGCAGCACGCGTGCTCACAAACAGGCGGATGGCGTAGGTACCGGGCTCCAGCGGAGGCGTGGTGGCCGTGGTGCGGCTGTTCGAGAAACGAACCTGCGGAGCCGTCACGGCTACACCGCTCGTATTGCGTATCAATTGATAGGTCCAACGTACGGTGTCAATCTGGAAGCCAGCCGTTACTGGGTTCAGCGCAGCATCGTAGCGGAACGAGAAGGTAACCGGGGGGATGAGCGTGAGGCTACCGGGACGCGACGAAACAGCGGCCGTCTGGGTGAAGTTAGCCACCGCAGCGGGGGCTACCTGTACCGAAGAAGTTGCCTGGGCTTGGCAGCCATATTGCGTAGTACCGGTGGCGGTTACCGAATACGTGCCGCCCGCAGTCGGGTTGATAACAACGCTGGCGCCGGTGGCGGTGTAGTTGTTCGGGCCGGTCCAACGGTAGGAGTACACATCGGTCAGAGCATCGGTAGGGCGACGAGCAGTAGCCGTCAGCGTTATGGGCGAGCCCGCGCAGACGGTGCTGTTGCTAGCCACGATAGAAACCGTAGGCTGAGGCACTACCCGCACCAATACCGAAGTTGTATCGCCGCACAAGCCAATACCAAAACCTTGCAACGGCGAGATGAACAAGCGGTAGCGGGTGGTGATGGTAGGGTTAACAGTAATGTTCTGCGTGTTGGTAAGAGCAGGCAGGCCAGCTTGAGCGGGCGTGCGGTTACCCAAAGCCTGCCACTGGTAAGAGTAGGTTTGCAGAATTACAGCGCCGGTGCTAGCTACACGAACCGAGTCAGGACGGTCGACCGCACCGTTGATTTGCAGCGAGCCGCCGGAGCAGATGGCTGGGTTGGGAGCACTGTTGCCCAAGCCAGGAGCAGAGATGTTAGCCACTGCAGTAGCGCCTTTGTAGTTCACTACGCGAACGCGGATGGTGCGGTACTGCACACCTTTAGCGGGGCAGCCATCGTCTTCAATACGCAGCGGAATCAGGATAACCGTGCCGGCCAGCGATGAGATAGGCTGGAAGTAGAAAGTAGCCGAGGGAGTAGGCGTACCATTGTTCGAGAGCACGAACGAACCAATATCACCACCCTGCAGCAGCCCAGTGTTGATGTTGGAAGGATAGAATACCGTCAGGTTCTGGCGGGGCGTGGGCGGGTTCGGGCCAACGTTGTCGGGGTCGGTGAAGTTGAAGCGAACGCGCGAGTAGTTGCAGGTTTTGATTTCCAGGTCGGTCGTGTCGCGGGTAATGTTCAGCACCACGCCGCTGCGGGGCGGGCCAGCCGTGCCAGTGGGGTTGGCAGGCACCGAGTTGCCAGCACCGTCGATTACGATAACAAGGAAGTCGCGACGCGACGTACCCACGATGTAATAACGGCCGTTGATTTTGCGGTATTCCGTCACTTTGCCTACTACCACATATTTGTTGTCACCCTGAGCCGAAGGCGTAGTCAAATAGCGGTTGGGGGTGAAGGTAAAGCTGGCCTGCGAAGCATTGAAGCTAAAGCGAGGTTGAACGTTCGCATTAACAATTGCGCCGGAAGGGCAGGGGGGGCGAACAGTAGTGCCGTTCTCGAAAATCGTGTCGTTGGCTACCGAAATAGGCAGCGTTGCCGAATAGTTAGCTGGCGAGCCAATGCAGTTGATAATGCGGCTGGAACACTTGGGGTCAACGCGCGTTATGCAACCGCTACCGGGATAAGGAGCGTAAGTTTCATAGGAGTTGCAACCAGTCAGGGGGCGGTCCAGGGTATATACCAGGGAGTCAGCCAAGTTGTTGGGGCCGCTCAGGCGGTCGTTGTCCGCAGCAGCAAACGAGATGGTGGCTTGCTGATTCACGTACACAAAAGGCACGGGCAGGTTAGTAAGGGAGAAAATCGGCGAATCGTTATGGATAACGATGGGCGCTCCACCACCAACAGGGGTAATACGGGAATAGAGCCGTGCTTCCAGACGCAAGTAGTTACCTGCCGTGAGGTTGGCTACCGACGGACGGGCGCTTTCCTCAACGCTCAGAATCCACTCAGCAGCCGGTGGCAGCACGATGGTGTTCTGGTAGGTGTAAACTGCGAAGTTAGCCGGGGCACCGGAAGGAGCCGAACCACCAAGCGGGCAAACGGCTAGGGCTTGAACGCTGGCGCAGTAGGGCGAACCGATGATGGGCTGGCCCACCTGGGTCAGGGTAGCTGTGCGAGCTGTAGCACCGCAGGAGTTGGTAGCATTCAGTTCGAACGAGGTGGGGGCTGAGATACCCGAGCAGTCCCGGTAAAACTCAACCTTTACCAAGTAGGTCTGGTCACCATTGGCAGCAGTGCTCACATAGCTGTAGCTCAGCTGCCCCGCCTGGGCGTGCGAGGCCCAGGCTCGCTGCATCCCTGCCAGCAACAGGCACCAGCTCAGCAGCAAGAGAGTGGAGAGATGTAATATTTTTTTCATGAGTGGTGAGAAGAGGTAATAAAAGAGTGAAAAAAGGCTAACCGGGTGGTTACCGACTATTCGGCGAACCAAGATACAGGTAGAATTGCAGAGCGTAAAAATTGACGCGCTTCCTGGCCTTGAATTAGAGCAAATTCAGGGCCAAAAATCATAATTTCCGGATGAAATGGAACTTATTTATGAGCTGTTTTTTAGTTCCTGTCTTCCAGCAACTGCGCTACTACCATCTGACTTGTAGGGAAATAGTAGATAAAGAGAGGCTGCAATCCTTAAAATGACCAAATTTTGATGCAGTGGGTTGGTTTTAATCTTTCTTCCCATAGTCCTTTTTAAAACCACATAGACAGCAGGCGTGGTCACGACAGTGCAGCAGCATTGTGGGTGCAAAAAATCGCCGCTAGCAGATTCCCTATAAGTATTAAGAGGCATGATACAAATTGAAGTGGCTTAGAATCAATGCGCAGCTTTTCGTCTCGGAAGTATTTTCACTCTCACTCGAGCAGGCACTCTGCCAATAACTTAATAGATAAAATACATAGATGATTGAGTCCTTTATACCTACATTGGGCCACGGAATTGACACTTGTTGCTTCCGGCATTATTCTTCAGCCTTTCTTCACCCAATTACCTTTTTCACTTTTTTCCCCTCTTCACCTTATGAGTGCACTATTACCCTCAAAGTGGCGTGCTAAGCTGGGCGGCAGCGCATTGCTGGCCAGCATGCTCTTAGCCGTCACCCATCCCGCCCAGGCGCAGACCGCCGACACCTACATTTTCGCCCCCTCCACGGGCACTTACACGCCTCTGCCAGCCGCTACGGCCACCAACGTGGCCTCCATCCAAGTCGACGATGCGCTCTCGGCAACCATTCCATTGGGCTTCCCCTTCACTTTCGATGGCACAGCCTATACCTCCATTAAGGCCTCCTCTAATGGCTGGCTCACCTTCAACACTGCGGCAACTGACTACAACCTCAGCAATGATTTAGCCAGTGGTCCTGCTAATGAGCGCCCCCGTCTAGCTCCCTTCTGGGATGACCTGAACGGCATTAACGGTACGGCTCAGTACCTGACCACCGGCACTGCGCCCAACCGCACCTTCACCTTTGAGTGGAGCAACTGGATTCGATATGGCAACAGCACCGGTCCATCCTTCTCCATGCAGGTGCAGCTGACGGAGGGCACCAACGTGGTGCGCTTCGTCTACACTCAGTTGGCCGGCGCGCCCATCAGCAATGCCGCTGCCTCCATTGGCCTCTCGGGCAACGGCACTGGTCCCTGCTCCTTTCTCTCGCTGAGCGACGCTACGGCGACGGCCACGGTCAGCTCGGCCGTTGAGACAGACGGTATTAATGCTCTGCCAGCCACGGGGCAGATATTCACCTTCACTCCGCCCACTCCCAGTGCCTGCCCTACCCCGCGCTGCCTGGCTGCCACGAATCTGACGGCCACCACGGCCACCGTGACCTATTCAGTGAGCAACACCACGCCCGGCCCCTTCACTATCATTTACGGTCCAGCAGGCTTCAACCCCGCTCTGATTGCGTCGTCCACCAACGTCTATTTCACGACTACTTCCAACAACACCACGGCCAACCTCACCAACCTGACAGCGCTGACCGGCTATCAGTTTTACGTCACCCAGAACTGCGGCGGCACGGCCGGGGCCAGCACCCGCTCCAGTGTCGGTAGCTTCACTACCAATCCCAATCCTGCTCCTAACGATGAATGCACCACGGCTGTGGGCCTGACTATAGCAGCCACCTGCACAACACCTACCACGGGGTCGGTATTTGGTGCTACTCAGAGCTTGGCTCCGACAACCAACTGCGGCGGCACGGTAGCCAATGACGTGTGGTATTCCTTCATAGCCACCAGCAACTCGCACACCATCAGCATCAACCCGCAGTTCTCGGCCGCTTATGATGTGCGCTCGGGTACCTGTGCCAGCACGACCAGCGTATTCTGCGCCACTGCTGGCTCCGGCACCACCACCAGCCGCACCATTGGTGGCCTGACTACGGGTCAGACGTACTTCATTCGCGTGTATGCTTCGAGCACTCAGCCCACCACCGGTCCCACCAGCGCCTTCACGCTATGCGTGGTGCCGGGCCCGACCACGCCGGTCAATGATGACTGCCTTGGCGCCATCAACGTCCCCATTCAGTTCGTGACCTGCACTGCCCAAGTGAGCGCCGATAACACCGCCGCTACTTCCTCCTCGGGTGTGCCAGCTCCTACCTGCGCCAACTACCAAGGCAACGATATTTGGTTTAAAGTAACCGTTCCGGTTAGCGGCACGGTGAGCATTCAGACCTTGCCGCCCACTGCCGGCAGCTCCATCGTCGACACCGGCATGAGTGTGTATTCCGGCACCTGCACTACCCTTACGCAAGTGCAGTGTGACGATGACAGCAGCCCGAACGGCAACTACTCGCAGGTTGACCTGACGGGCCGCACGCCTGGCGAAGTGCTCTACATCCGGACGTGGGCTTATGGTGGCAACAACAGCGGCCTGATTGCCGTGTGCGTAACCTCGCCCTCAAACTGCGCTGTGCCCACTGGCCCAAGCACAGGCACCACCACCAACACAACTGCAGTAATCAACTGGGTGGCCCCCGCTGGCGGCGCCACCGGCAACACTTATGAGGTAGAGTACGGCCCGCAAAACTTCGTGCAGGGCACTGGCACGCTGCTTACTGGTCTCACTGCCACCACTCGCACTCTTACCGGCCTGACTCCTAACACCGGCTACTGCTTCTATGTGCGGCAAAACTGCGGCACGACCAATGGCAGCAGCGCCTGGGCTGGCCCCATCTGCTTCGCCACACCGCTCACCGTGCCCGCCAACGATGAGCCCTGCGGCGCCATTGGCCTGGGTGCTGGCGTGACGAGCACTGGCACCAACATCGGAGCCACTACCACGGTGCAAACCACCATCCTGCTGCCGGTATGCTCGCCGGCAAGCCAGCCGAAAGACGTGTGGTTCAGCTTCACGGCCGCGGCCACCACGGCCAGCTTCGCCCTGACCGGCGCCCCGGCCGGCATGGTGCGCGTCTACAGCAGCCCCAGCTGCTCGGCCGGGCCCTTCACCCTGGTGAGCTGCGCCGCCTCCGGCGCCAACAACACCGCCTTCTCTGCCCCCGTGGCCGTCGCCGGCCTCACCGTCGGCTCCCGCTACTACCTGGCCGTGAGCGGCTACGGCAGCTCCGACACCAACGGCTCGTTCACCATCACCCCCAGCGCCGGCGTGCTCGCCGCCCGCGCCCAGGCCGACACCGAGGCCCTGCTCGTCTACCCCAACCCCAGCAGCTCCGGCCTGCTCACCCTCAAGCTCAACGGCGTGGCCGGCACCGGCCACGCCGCCCTGCTCAACGCCCTGGGCCAGCTCGTGCGCACCCAGCCCCTGAGCGCAGCCCCCGAGCAGACCCTGCCCACCCGCGGCCTGGCCCCCGGCCTCTACACCCTGCGCGTCGAGACCAACGGCCTCGTCCTAACCCGCAAAGTCGTCCTCGAATAAGCGGTACGATAAGCATATTATTTTCTCTTTAAAAGGGGCTGTTCCGATGGAATAGCCCCTTTTTTGGACTAAACAACTTTGCTTAAAGAGAAAAAGCACCTGATTAAATGGGAATGCTTTCAACAGTTTTCTATCTTACACGCCGAAACCCCACCTATCTGTACCCCCCACTGGGAGTTTCACCCCCTCTTTTTTCCTCCACCACCCATTCCTTCACCCCACACCATGATGAAAAAAACAATACTTACACAACGGTTCGGCAAGTTGAGCAGCGGCCTGCTGTTGACAGGCTTGCTGCTGGCGGCCCGCCCAGGCCATGCGCAGGTCGATACCTACGCTTTCACCCCCAGCACGGGTACTTTCACTGCGCTGCCAGCCACGGCCATTAGCGAATCGTCTATTATAGGCGATGACCAGATTTCGGGGACGATACCCTTGGGGTTCTCGTTTGTGTTCGATGGCACCGCCTACACCAGCTGCAAGGTGTCGTCCAACGGCTTCCTGACGTTTAATACGAGTTCGACCAATAGCTCTCTGACCAACGAATTAGCGGGCATCGGTGCCACTGAGCGCCCGTTGGTAGCACCGTTTTGGGACGACCTGAATGGCACTAACGGCTCGGCCAGCTACCTGACCACCGGTACTGCGCCCAACCGTGTTTTCACCTTTGAGTGGAAAAACTGGATACGCTACGGCAACAGCACCGGCCCCTCCTTCTCCATGCAGGTGCAGCTGACGGAGGGCACCAACGTGGTGCGCTTCGTCTACACTCAGTTGGCCGGCGCGCCCATCAGCGGGGCCTCGGTTTCGATTGGGTTGGCGGGTATTGGCACGGGCGCTGGCTCGTTCCTCTCGCTCAACGATTCGTCGAATTCCCCCTCTACCAGCTCATCCACGGAAACGACCTCAATTGCGTCGCTGCCTGCCACTGGCCAAATTTACACCTTTACCCCGCCCGCGCCAAGCCCCTGCGCCACGCCGCGCTTGTTGACGGGCACTACCACTACGACCACGGCGGCGCTGTCTTGGCAAACCACTGGCACGGCTACCTACATCGTGCAGTATGGCCCAACGGGCTTCAACCCCGCCCAGCCCATCACGTCTACGAACGTATACGTAGCCGCCAATAACGTACCCCCGCCGCCTTTCAACATTACGGGTCTGGCGCCTGGCACCACGTACCAGTTTTACGTAACGGCCGTCTGCGGCGGTACTAACGGCAGCAGCACCCGCTCGAACGCCGGCGCATTTACGACCCAGATTCTCAACGATGAGCCCTGTGGCGCGGCGACCCTGACCGTGAGCAACACTTGCACCCCGCTTTCTACCACCAGCTTTGGAGCCACAGCTAACTCCAGCATCCCGTCGGGCTCCTGCGCCAACTTCCCTGACAGCTCGCCTTCTGATGTGTGGTACAAGTTCACGACTTCTGCCACTGGCCCCACCAGCACCCAGATGCGTATTTCGGTAACGGGTGCGGCGGCCAATACCCTGCGGGCGTATTCGGCCACTACCTGCAACGGGCCCTATACCTTTTTGAACTGCGCTTCGGCTTCCGATAACTCGACTCCTTCGCCCGACCTGGACCTGACGAACCTTACGCCGAACACGACCTACTACGTGCGGGTAGGCGCTTACAGCACTTTCCAGCCCACTTTGGGCAGCTTCACCATTTGCGCCGTGCCGGTGCCCAACTGCCCAGTGCCCACTGGCCTGAGCGTTGGTACTACGACGAATACGACGGCCGTCGTGAGCTGGTCGGCAGCTCCTAACACGGGCAGCACATTCACCGTCATCTACGGGCCAACGAACTTCATTCTGCCGAATGGTCCGGGCAGTGCCACGATTAGCGGCATCACGGCCCAGACCACGACCCTCACCAACCTCCAGCCTAATACCGGCTACGACTTCTACGTGCAGCAGGTATGCGGCGGCTTCAACGGCAGCAGCACCTTGGCCGGGCCTTTCAGCTTCGCTACGCCGCTTACTGCCCCCGCCAACGACGACCCCTGCGGCGCTATTGGCCTGGGCGCTGGCACGCGCACCGGTACTAACCTGGGCGCCCTTCCCAGCTACCAGAACGGCATCACACTGCCGGTATGCTCGCCGGCAAGCCAGCCGAAAGACGTGTGGTTCAGCTTCACGGCCGCGGCCACCACGGCCAGCTTCGCCCTGACCGGCGCCCCGGC
>Ga0265780_10011532_pt1 | contig 10446 bp, 9 predicted proteins | sample P1T30metagenome_FD_192432 | JGI IMG/M metagenome (GOLD analysis project Ga0265780, IMG submission 192432) | Plant litter microbial communities from East Loma Ridge, Irvine, California - P1 T30 | ecosystem: Environmental > Terrestrial > Plant litter > Unclassified | place: USA: California... | reverse complement strand
ATACCTGCTCGTGATGCCGCGTCACCCCGGGCACGCCGGTCGTGGCGTTGTACCACCATTGCTGCTCGAACAGGAACGCCTGGTGGATCAGGTTGAATGGCCACGCCTGCCATTCGGGCGCGGCGAAGCGGCGGTCTTGCGGTAGAGGTGCGATGCAGGGCGCCCCGTTCTGATCGGCACGTGCGGCAGCGCTTGCCGCCAGGCGCAGCAGCTTGCGCTGCGCCTTGATGACGAGTTCGCGCTGCTTGTCGGGGGAGCCGGCCAGGTGCACCAGCCAGTCGGTGGCGGCCGCCGCCAGCGAGGCCGGGGACAGGCCCTGCGTCCACCAGGCGAGCTGGGCGTACAGTGCGCGGTCGAGTTCTCGCACCGGCGTGTCGGCAGGGGCGGCGGACCCGGTCGCAGGCAGGGATGGCAGATCCACGATGCGCATACCCTCCTCTCAGCGAAACAGCAGGACAGGCAGATGCGCGTGCTCGATCACCCGCGCCGTCTGGCTCGCCAGAATGTGCTCGCTGGCGCCGTGGCGACCATGCGAGCTCATGCAGATCAGGTCAGCATGATGATCGAGCGCGGCGCGCACGATTTCCTGCCATGGCTCGACGCCGGTCAAGACCTTGCACTCGCATGCCACGCCCAGCGTGCGCGCGGTGTCGGCCACCTGTTCCAGAATGCGCTCTGCGTGCGCCGGCGTGGCCAGCGCCAACGCGGTATCAGCAGTATCAGCAGTGTCAGGTGGCGGGACGACATGCACGGCCACCACGGCCGCCCCAATGCCGGCGGCAAACGTCAGGCAGGTGGACACCAGGGGCGTCATCGACAACGACCCGTCGACCGGCAACAGGATGCGCTGGAACATGGGCATTCTCCAAAAATGGGTGTCAGCGCCTGCCGTCGGACTATCGTCGGGCATCGGGTTGATCCTAGTCGTATCGGCACGAACACCGCTATGACATGCATCAAGAATCTCGGCGACGCGTTGCCTGGCGGACGTCCGCCTTCAGCCTCGGCCGGCAGGTTTGATGCAAGTCAAATTCGGTGAAACCGGTTGTGCCAAGCGCAAACGTAGCGCTGGACTGACCGCCACGACGCGCCTTACGCTGGCTGTCACGGCCATCCGGAGGTGCAGCATGTGCTACAAGACCATCGTCGTTCACGTCGACCATTCGCTGCATGCCGAGGCGCGCATGCGTTACGCGGCGCAGCTGGCCGCGCGCTGCGGCGCGCACCTGGTCGGCAGCGCCTTTTCCGGTATCTCGCGCTATGCCGAGGCCGGCAGCACCATGCTGCTGGCGCAGCAGCACGAACGCTGCAGCGACCACGACACCGCACTGGCGCGCTTTGACGCCATCGCCGCTGCCGAGGGTGTCGCCAGTCACGAGCGGCGCTATGCCGACGACGATCCGGCCGGCGGACTGGCACTGCAAGGCCGTTATGCCGACCTGGTCATCGTCAGCCAGACCGACCTCGACGATCCCGCGGCAGCCCACCTGGCCGGGCCAGTGCCGGCGCAGGTGGTCCAAGGCAGCGCGCGCCCCCTGCTGGTGCTTCCCCATATACGCCGGCACGAGACGATCGGAGGACGCATCATGCTGGCATGGGACGGCAGCCAGCAGGCCACGCGCGCCGTCGCCGGCGCCATGCCGCTGCTGCGCGATGCCGGCCTGGTCGCAATCGTCCTGTTCCAGCCGTTCGAGGCGACCGGGCGCGAGCCGGGCACCGATCTCGCCCTGTATCTGGCGCGCCAGGGCGTGCGCTGCGAGGTGCATGTTGAACCGTCGCCGATCGACGACGGCGCCGCCTTGCTGGCCTGCACGGATTGCCTGGACGCCGACCTGATCGTGATGGGCGCCTACGGACGGCCGCGCCTGCGCGAACTGGTGTTGGGGGGCGTTACGGAAACCCTCCTCGACCGCATGACGGTGCCGGTGCTGATGGCGCACTGATGGCCGCCGACCCAACGGCCGACGGCTTGAGCGCCGCCGAGGCCGCGCAGCGCATCGCCACGGACGGGCCGAACACGCTGGCCGAGACCGAGCGCCGCACCTGGCGCCGCATCGCTGCCGACAGCGCCCGCGAACCAATGTTTTTGCTGCTCGTGGGGGCGGCCCTGCTGTACCTGGCGCTGGGTCAGCCCGATGAGGGGCTGCTGCTGTGCCTGATGGTCGCCGTCAGCCTTGGCCTGGCCCTGTACCAGGAAGGCAAGACCGAGCGCGCACTGGCCGCACTGCGCGACCTGGCCAGTCCGCGCGCGCACGTGCTGCGCGACGGCTGCTGGCACGTCATCGACAGCGCCGGCATCGTGGCCGGCGACCTCATGGCCGTCCACGAAGGCGACCGGGTGCCGGCCGATGCTCACGTGCTCAGCAGCACCGGACTGCAGACCGACGAGTCACTGCTGACCGGCGAATCGATGCCGGTCGACAAAGATGCAACGGCCATGCTGTTTGCCGGGTCCCTGGTACTGCAGGGCCACGCGCTCGCCCGCGTGGCTGCCACCGGCGCGCGCAGCCAGCTGGGCCGGATTGCCGCGTCACTGCAGTCGCTGCGCCCCGCGCCGTCCCCGCTGCAGCGCCAGAGCGCTGCGCTGGCGCGCGCCTTTGCCGTGCTGGGCATGGCGTTCAGCGTGGTCCTGGTACTGGCCTATGGCCTCATGCGTGGCGACTGGCTGCAAGCAGTACTGGCCGGCATCGCACTGGCCATGTCGATGCTGCCGGAGGAACTCGCGATCGTGATGACCGTGTTTCCCGCGATTGGGGCCTGGCGCCTGTCGCGACAGCAGGTTTTGGTGCGGCGCCTGCCGGCGATCGAAACGCTGGGCGCCATCTCGGTCCTGTGCGTCGACAAGACCGGCACCCTGACGGCCAACCGGATGGACGTCGTGGCGCTGTACGCGCACGGTGCGCGCCATCCGGTGGAGCAACCCCTGCCGGCCGCGCTGGCGCCGCTGCTTGAGACAGCCGTGCTGGCCAGCACCGAGACGGGCCCCGACCCGATCGACCGGGCCGTCCAGCGACTTGGCGCAGCATGCCTGGCGCCCGCGCAGCGGCATCCGGACTGGTCGCTGGTGCACGAATACGGCGTGAGTGCGCAGCAACGGGCACTGGTACAGGTGTGGCGGCGCCCCGACGGGGTTCTGGTCGCTGCCGCCAAGGGCGCGCCGGAAACCGTGCTGGCGTGGTGCAACCTTGATGCCGATGCCAGCGCCAGGCTGCTGGCTGCGGCGTCATCCATGGCGCAGGACGGCCTGCGCATGCTGGCGATGGCGCAGGCCACCCTGCCCGGCCCCAACTGGCCAGCGCGGCCGGCCGAGATTCCGTTCACGCCTTCCGGCCTGCTGGCCCTGGCTGATCCGCTGCGCCCCGAGATCCCTGCGTGCGTCGCCCGCTGCACCGGAGCCGGCATCCGCGTGGTAATGATCACGGGCGACCATCCGGACACGGCGCGCGCCATCGCCCGGCAGGCAGGGCTGGCCGCCACGCCGGTGCTCACCGGCGTGGCGCTCGATGCGCTGGACGATGCGGCGCTGGACGCCCGCATCGGTGAACTCGCCATCTGCGCGCGCATTGCTCCGACGCAGAAGCTGCGCCTGGTCGAGGCGTTCGCACGGGGCGGCGCCACGGTCGGCATGACGGGTGACGGCGTCAATGACGCACCGGCGCTCAAGGCCGCCCATGTGGGCATCGCGATGGGCGGGCGCGGCACCGACGTGGCGCGCGAGGCGGCGGCGCTGGTACTGCTGGACGACCGCTTCGCATCGATCGTCGATGCCATCAGCGCCGGCCGCCGCATCCACGACAACCTGCGCAAGTCCATCCGTTACGTCATTTCAATGCACGCGCCGATCGCCGGCATGGCCATCCTGCCGATCCTCGCCGGCTGGCCGCCGTTGCTGTTTCCAATGCACATCGTGTTCATGGAATTGATCATCGATCCCGCCTGCACGCTGGTGTTCGAAAACGAGCCGGCGGCGCCCGGTGCGATGCAGCGCCCGCCCCGCGATGCCCAGGCGCCGCTGTTCACCCCTGGCGCCCTGGCCCGCACGCTGGCCATGGGCCTCGGCCCCCTGCTGGGAGTGGCGTTGGCGTATGGCTGGGCACTGGGCGCGCTGGCGCCGGCCCAGGCACGCGCCTTTGGCTTTACCACGCTGGTGTTCGCCAACCTGTCGCTGATCCTGGTCAACCGCGCAGCTGGCGCGAGCCTGGTCGGTTCGCTGCGCCAGCCCAACCGGATCCTCTGGCTGGTCGTGGCGGCAGCCCTGGGTCTGCTGGCGTTGGCGCTGTACGTGCCGTGGCTGGCGGCGGTGTTCCAGTTTTCCGTGCTGGCGCCTGCACTGGTTGCAGGCGCGGGCGTCATTGGCCTGGCCGGTGCGCTGCTGCCGGCGCTGCTGATGCGGTGGCATGAACACTGACCAGCTCGCTACACGTAACGATCTGCATCAATAACCAGTCGGTATTTTTTTGATGCAAATCAAAAATCAATAAGAAATATGATCTTTGTAGCAGCTTGATCTCGACGTGGCTCGGCGATGAGCCTATTGTCAATACATTCAGCACACCCAGCCGGAACGTCATGACATCCACGCCAGCCATCCAACCAGCTTGCTCCAGCACTGCCGGGGAATTGGCGGCGTCCGTGTTCCACCACAGCCGCGACGCCATCATGATCACCGCCCTGGATGGCGCGATCCTGGCGGTCAACCGCGCATTTTGCGCCATCACCGGGTACACCGAAGACGACGTACGCGGCAAGAATCCGCGCATCCTCAAGTCAGGCGTGCAAGACCACGCATTCTATGCGCGCATGTGGCAAGCGATCACCAGCGACGGCTACTGGCAGGGCGAAGCCTGGAACCGGCGCAAGGATGGCACCCTGTTTGCCGAACGCCTGACGATCGTTGCGGTCCCTGGCGCCGACGGCAAGCCCCGCCATTACATCGCCATGTTCGCCGATGTCACCAGCGCCAGCCTGCAGCGCCGCCGTCTCGAAGAGCGCGCGAACTACGACGCGCTGACCGGCCTGCCCAACCGCGTCCTGCTCGGCGAGCGGCTGGAACAACTGCTGGCATGCGCGCGTGAAGCCTCGTCCGGCGTGGCGCTGGCCTTTATCGACCTCGATGGTTTCAAGCAGGTCAACGACACCATGGGCCACCCGGCCGGCGACCGCCTGCTGGCCAGCATCGGCCAGAACCTGCGCGCTGCACTGCGCGGGTCGGACACGCTGGCGCGCTTTGGCGGCGACGAGTTCGTCGCCGCACTGCCCGGCATGCACGATGACGCCTTGCTTGCCGCCTTGCTCGCCCGCGTGGCCGTTGCCGCGCGCGCGCCGATCGTCATCGATGGCAGGGCCATCTGCCTGTCAGCCAGTATCGGCGTCGCCCTGTTTCCACGGGATGGCGCCACGCCGGCGCAACTGATTGCCCACGCCGATGCCGCGATGTATGCCGCCAAGCGTGCAGCACGCGGCGGCGCGCCCCACATCCATGTTTCCGCAGCCAGTCCGGCAGGCGAAACGCGTCAACAACAAGAGGTAACACGCCCATGAATGCTCCGCTACGCATGCCCCCCGTTCCGGCCGAGCCCGGATTACTGGCGGTCATGAAAGGCCAGTGCGGTGACTGCAACACCGGTGGCCTGTGTCTGTCGAGCGGCCTGGACTCGGGCAGCAAGATGCGTTTCGATCGCCTGGTCGGCCAGCATCGCCGCATCGCGGCCGGCGACACGCTGTACCGCACCGGCCAGCCACTGCGCAGCCTGTACGCGCTGCGCTGCGGCTTCTTCAAGATTCGGCGCCGGGGCTCGTCCGGGGACCAGATCACGGGCTTTCCGATGACCGGCGAGCTGATGGGGCTGGATGCTGTGGGCACGGGCATTCACCAGTCAGACGCGATCGCGCTCGAGGACGGCATCGTGTGCGAACTGCCGTTTGCGGCGCTCGAACGCCTGTTCGAAGACATTCCCGGTCTGCATCGCCGTTTTTACCGTTTGATGAGCTGCGAAATCAACCGGCAGCAGCAACTGATGCTGATGCTTGGCCATATGCGCGCGGAGCAGCGGATGGCCACGTTTCTGGTCGACATGGGGGCGGCGTACGCGGCGCGCGGCTATTCTCCCGCGCGCTTCCAGCTGCGCATGTCGCGTGAAGACATCGGCAGCTATCTCGGGCTGACCATCGAAAGCATCAGCCGCCTGCTGGCCCGCTTTACCAAGCTGGGACTGATCACGGTCAACAAGCGTGCCATCGTCCTGAACGATCCGCAGCGGATTGCCGAGATGGCAAGCGGTTTCTCGCCCTGCAGCCCGATGGTTTGACTGGAAGTGCGCCAGGGCAAGCTGGCGGTTTTGATGCACGTCATGGATTTTGCGAACCCTCCCCGTCATCCTTGTGAACGATACGACCGAGCGGCACGCCGTTGCCGACAGCGCGACAGCAAGCACGAAGACACCGGAGGTTTTCATGAGCATGATGAACGCAGCAGTCTTTACCGGCCCCGGCCGCATCATCCTGGACCGCAAACCCGTTCCGGTCGCCGGGCCGGGCGAAGCTGTCATCAAGATCACGCTGACGACAATCTGCGGCACCGATGTCCATATCCTGAAAGGCGAGTATCCCGTCAAGCCGGGGCTGACGATCGGGCACGAGCCAGTTGGCACGATCCACGAACTGGGCCCTGGCGTGACCGGCTACCACATAGGCCAGCGCGTGGTCGTGGGCGCCATCACGCCGTGTGGGCAATGTCATACCTGTCTGGACGGCCGCCAGTCGCAGTGCGGCGGCCATGCCATCGGCGGCTGGCGCTTCGGCAACACGATCGACGGCTGCCAGGCCGAGTACCTGAAGGTGCCGTTCGCAATGGCCAACCTGGCGCCGATTCCCGACGGCCTGACCGATGAGCAGGTACTGATGTGCCCCGACATCATGAGCACCGGGTTTGGCGGCGCCGAACATGGCGGCATCCGGCTGGGCGACACGGTCGCCATTTTTGCCCAGGGCCCCATCGGCCTGTGCGCCACCGCCGGTGCCCGGCTGCGCGGCGCCAGTTGCATCATTGCCGTCGACGCCGTTCCGGAACGCCTGAAGATGGCCCGGCAACTGGGAGCCGACCACACGATCGACTACCGGGAAACCGACGCGGTCGGCGAAATCATGCGGTTGACCGGTGGCCAGGGCGTCGATGTTGCGATTGAGGCGCTCGGCACCCAGCAGACGTTCGAAAATTGCCTGCGCGCCCTGAAGCCGGGCGGCACCTTGTCGAGCCTGGGCGTGTATTCCGGCAAGCTGTCGCTGCCGATCGACGCCTTTGCGGCCGGGCTGGCCGACCAGTCGCTGGTCACCACGCTGTGCCCCGGCGGCAAGGAGCGCATGCGCCGTTTGATGGCCATCGTCGCCTCCGGCCGCCTCGACCTGCAACCGATGATCACGCACCGCTTCCGGCTCGAGCAGATCGAAGAAGCCTACGACCTGTTCGCCAACCAGCGCGACGGCGTGCTGAAGGCGGCGATCACGCCCTGACGGCCGGCCCACCCGACCATGTTCGCCACGTTACCCACCGAGGGGAAGTCCATGTCCTACCAATCCATTCTCGTCCACGCCTGCCAGCCAGAACTGGCGCAAGCACGCTACCGGCTGGCAGCGACGATCGCGCTGGCCGAAGGGACGCGCCTGACCGGCATCGCCCTCTCGGGCGCGATCGAATTCATCGTCCGTTGCAGCGCCGCGGCTGGCGTGGCGCCCATCGGGCCGGACGACTACAACTTTCTTACCGAAAACGCGAAACGCACGCTGACGGACTTCGAGCACGCGGTGCGCACCGCAGGCGTCATACCGTTGGAAAGTAAGCTCAGCGATGAATCAGCCATCCGTGCGTTACCGCTGGAGGCGCGCTATTGCGATCTGCTGCTGATCGGGCAGGTCACCCACCCCGATGCGATCCTGGCCGATGATTACTCGCTGGCGCGCAATATCCTCATCCATGCGCCATGCCCGGTCATGGTGGTGCCGTCCACAACCGCTGTCACCAGCGTGCCCGGGCGGCCCCTGATCGCCTGGGATGGCAGCATGGAAGCAAGCCGGGCCGTGCGCGCCGCCCTGCCCCTGCTGCGCCGCGCGGCCAGCGTCACGGCGGTGTGCTTTCATCCGCAGAAATACAGTGGCGCTCAAGGTCCGGCGGGCACCCAGCTTGCCACCTACCTGGCCAGTCACGGCATCGCCGTCGACGTGCTGGCGCCGGCACCGACCGGCAGCATTGGCGAGGCGCTGCTCGGGCTGGCCGCCACCGGGGCGCACGACCTGATCGTCATGGGCAACTTCGGCCATTCGCGCTTTCGCGAGCTGGTGCTGGGCGGCGTGACCGAAACCGTGCTGGCCGGTACAGTCGTTCCCGTCCTGACGAGCCATTAGACGCACGGGGCATCCAGCGGCAGCCATGGCAGAGCACTGGTTATTGACCAATGTTCGCGCTCACAGACATGCTTCATGTTCCCACCCGGCCAAGGAGCCATCATGCACAGCCACATTGCCGACGACGCAGCGCATGCCCTCGGTACTGCCCTGCGGCACACGCACTCACAATTGTGCCGGCAGATCGATGCGCTGGCGGCGCAGCCGGAAGTATCGTTCGCAGCCGGCTGGACCGACCTGGTGGCAGGGACCGAAACGGCATTCAGGGAGGAAGAGTGCGTGATGGAGCAGATCGGGTATGCCGGGCTGACGGCGCACCGGGCCGAAAACGCCTGCATCCTCAGCGCACTGCATCATGTGTCGCCGCGCGTCGATGACGGCGACCACGGCATCGGCCGCGAGGTCTTGTCGGCACTGGCGGCCATCATCTCGTCGCACCGGTGCGGTGTCAGGATGCGGCCGCTGGCCGCTGTGCACTTGCGTGGGTATCAGCCGCCGCTCTGTCGCTGACGCGCTGCGATTACATCAAGGCTCCCATTCTGTGAGAGCCATTTCGGCAACTGATGTTGGCGATGATATCTGTCACGTTGATCGTCATGCCGTCGTCCGTGACGAGCGCACCGCGCGGGGGGAGCGCTGTCTTGCCGACATGCGTATTTGTGTAAGTCAAGTCGTCTCCATCAGCGTCGCTTTGTTGCACAAATTGGCCTTCATGGCTAGCGTGGAGCACAGGGTAAACTGACGGCATGACTGCCCCTGAAAAACCGAAGTACCGAACGACCAACTGGAAAGACGATAACGCGGTATTGAAATCTCGCGGCTCGATGCTGATCTGGCTGGACAAGGATATGTGTTGGCACGGCAGTGCAAGCGGAAAGCGGGGCCGCAGTCCGAAGTACAGCGAGGCGGCGTCCAGTTCTGCCTGACTGCCAAGGGCCTGTTCAATCTGCCCTTGCGTCAGGCCATGGGCATGACGCAGAGCGTGCTCGCGTTGGCCGGACTCGACTGGCAAGTGTCCGACTTCAGCACGGTCAGCCGGCGCCAGAAGCATCTTTCGGTGACGATCGGAGCGCAGCCGACAACGACGGGATTGCACCTCCTGGTCGACAGTACAGGCATCAAGATGCTGGGCGAAGGCGAGTGGAAAACGAAGAAGCACGGTGCCGACTACCGACGCCAATGGCGCAAGATCCACCTTGGCATTGACGCGGCCACGGTGGAAATCCGGGCTATCGAGGTGACCGGCAATGCCACCGGCGATGCGCCGATGCTGCCGTGTTTGCTCGACCAGATACCCGCCGAGGAGGTCATCGCGAGCATCAGTGGCCACGGCGCATACGATACGAAAGGCTGTCACGAAGCGATTGCGCAACGTGGAGCACAGGCGCTCATTCCGACTCGCAAGAACGCCAAGCCATGGAAGGACCAGCGTCCCGGTGCCAAAGCGCAATGTCATCCTGGCGGCCACCCGCCGGCTTGGTCGGAAGATCTGGAAGAAGTGGAGCGGATATCATCGGCGCAGCCTTGTCGAGACCAAAATGCGTCGCCTCAAGCTGCTTGGTGAACGTGTCATGGCGCGTGACTTCGAGCGCCAGGTCGCTGAACTGCAGGTCCGTGCCGCCATCCTCAATCGCTTCACGCGGTCGGGCACGCCCACGACTGTGGCAGTTACCGTGCCGTAAATCCGTCTGGGGTTTGGGGTACTACGCACTCAACCGATTTATGCAACAAAGCCCTACAGATTTGTAAATCGCAATGACGTCGCTTTACCCGAATGCGCCTTTCGGTGAAATCTTCAGTGTTGAATCGCGATAAATTGATTGATCGATCAAGCGTCGCAGAAACGTGAACGGTTGCGATCTTCCAAAGCAAATCGCCGGCGAATGCCGGCGACAAGGAGATTCTGATTTTGGTCTATGCCCGAGCGGGACATGAGATGTGCTGGAGGCGAGGATCGGAGTCGAACCGACCTAGACGGCTTTGCAGGCCGCTGCATAACCGCTTTGCTACCTCGCCAGAGGATTTGGTGCGCTCGTGATGCAGGCGGTT
>Ga0265780_10011531_pt1 | contig 10446 bp, 2 predicted proteins | sample P1T30metagenome_FD_192432 | JGI IMG/M metagenome (GOLD analysis project Ga0265780, IMG submission 192432) | Plant litter microbial communities from East Loma Ridge, Irvine, California - P1 T30 | ecosystem: Environmental > Terrestrial > Plant litter > Unclassified | place: USA: California... | reverse complement strand
CGACATCCACCTGCGCACCGACTCGGGCGAGGGCGAGGACTGGCCGATCGAGCACGCCGACCTGGTCCGGTACATCGAGCAGGCCGAGCACGACGTGGGTGTCGCCGGTCCCGCGCACTACCCGTGGGACCCCGCGCGCCGCTACCTGATGGGGCCGCCGGCACGGAACGCCTCCTCGGACATGATGATCCGCGGTGCGGCCGAGGTCGGGATCACCGCGACCGACGCCCCGGTCGGGCTCACGACCCAGGACCGGATGCAGGAGCACCACGGACTCCGTCAGGCGTGCGTCGCATGCGGGTCCTGCCACCAGGGGTGCCGGAACGGCGCGAAGGTCTCGATGGACACGACCTACCTGCCCGCCGCCGTGGCCTTCGGTGCCGAGATCCGGCCCGGCGCGTTCGTGCACGGCATCGAGCTCGACGCCCGTGGCGAGGTCGAAGCCGTCGTCTACCGCCAGGACGGCCGCGACCACCGACAACGGTGCCGCTCGCTCGTCCTCGCTGCCGGCGGGATCGAGACGCCGCGCCTGCTGCTCCACACCGGGCTCGCGAACAGCAGCGGCCAGGTCGGCCGCAACTTCACCGCGCACGGCGCCACCCAGGTGTGGGCGAGGTTCGACGAGTCGATGCGGTCGTACCGCGGCTACCCGTCGTCGATCATCACCGAGGACTTCATCCGTCCCGAGGGCGCCGACTTCGCCGGTGGCTACCTCATCCAGAGCCTCGGTGCCCAGCCGCAGACGTTGACGACGTCGCTCGTCCGCGGCGGAGGACTCCGCGGCGCTGCCCTCGTCCGGGCGATCCAGGACTACCCGTACATGGCCGGCGTCGGCATCAACGCCGAGTGCCTGCCGTACGACGACAACCGGCTCGTGCTCTCCGACGAGCTCGACGCGAACGGGGTGCCGAAGGCCCGTGTGCGCTTCTCGCCCGGTGCGAACGAGGCCGCGATCACCCGGCACGCCGTCCGGACGATGACGGCGATCGTCGAGGCCGCCGGAGGCCACGACGTCCGCGTGCTCGACCGCACGGCGCACACCGTCGGGACGGCCCGGATGGGCACCGACGCGGCGAGCTCGGTCGTGGACGCCGCCGGTCGGTCGTGGGACGTGCCGAACCTGTGGATCGTGGACAACTCGGTGTTCCCGAGCTCCCTGATCGCGAACCCGGCGCTGACCATCATGGCGCTGTCGCTCCGGACCGCCGACCGCATGCTCCGCGACGACGTCCGGGCCGACCGGGACGAGGCACTGCTCACGGCCGTCTGACAGGGACGGGTGCACACTGGTCTGCGTGGACGTCATCGTCGTGGGAGCCGGGATCGCCGGCGTCGCCACCGCTCGTGCCCTGGCCCTGAACGGCGTCGACGTCGTCGTGCTCGAGGCCCGCGACCGGATCGGCGGGCGCACCTGGACCGACGACACGCTCGGCGCGCCGGTCGACCTCGGAGCGTCGTGGGTCCTCGGCGTGGACGGCAACCCGCTGTGGTCGATGGCGGACGCCCTCGACATCGAGACCGTCGAGTTCTCCGTCGGGAGCTTCCAGTTCGAGGGTCGCCCCATCGCGTGGCACGACCCGGCTGGCGCGCGACTGACAGAGGTCCCCGCCGGGGCCTTCCTGGCCGACCTGCACACCGTCGAGGACCTCCTGCCGGCAGCGGTGGACGCCGCCCCCGCCGGTACCACCTACGCCGACGTGGTCGCCCGGGTCGTCGCCGACCTGGGCTGGGGCGACGGCCGCGCCCTCCGCGTCGAGGAGTACCTCTCGCACCGGTCCGAGGACTTCACCGGCGCACCCCCGGCCCAGATCGACGCCCACGGGCTCGACCCCGAGCACATGCCCGGGGACCAGGTCGTGTTCCCCAGCGGGTACCAGCAGTACGTCACCGCGTTGTCCGAGGGCCTCGACATCCGCACCGAGGCCGTCGTGACCCTCGTCGAGCAGCGCGACGACCACGTCCGGGTCACCACCGCGGACGGCTCGGTCTCCTGCGCTCAGCACGTCGTCGTGACCGTGCCGCTCGGCGTCCTGCAGGCCGGCGACGTGCGGTTCGACCCGCCCCTCGAAGCCCCGGCCACCGGTGCCATTGAGCGGCTCGGCATGGGCGTCTACGACAAGGTCTTCCTGCGCTTCCCGGTCAAGTTCTGGGACTCGTGGGTGATCCGCCAACAGGGTGCGGCGGGCTCAGACTGGCACTCCTGGTACGACATGTCCCGCGTGACGGGCGCGCCGGTGCTCGCTGCCCTGGTCGGCGGCGACAGCGCCCGGCGGCTCGAACGTCTGGCCGACGACGAGGTCGTCGCAGAAGGACTCGCCGCGCTCCGCCACATGTACGGCCCCGACGTCCCGACCCCCGACGCCGTGCGGATCACCCGGTGGGCGGCCGACCCCTACACGCGCGGGTCGTACTCCTACCTGCACGTGGGCGCGACGGTCGGCGACCACGACCGGCTCGCGACGCCGTCCGGACGGGTGCAACTCGCCGGCGAGGCCACGTGGTCGGACGACCCCGCGACCGTGCACGGCGCGCTGCTGTCCGGACTCCGGGCGGCGAACCGGATCCTCGACGTCGAGGTCACGGTGGACGACCTGCTCAGCCCGGTCGCCTGACCCGTCTCACGGGCGACGACCCCACACGCCGCACGTCCGACGCTGCCGGGTGGTCACACCACCCGGCAGCGTCCGGTCGTCGGCGGGCCCGGCGACGCCGGACCGGCTAGCGGGCCGGTGACGCCGGACCGGCTAGCGGGTCCGGCGACGCCGGAGCGCGAAGCCCGAGGCTGTCAGCCCGAGGGCCACGACCAGCGCCAACGTGATGCTCGCACCGGTGAAGGCGAGACCTGGCGGCACTGCTCCTCCACCCGAGCCTCCCGGCCCACCGGAGCCCGGCCCACCGGAGCCCGGTCCACCGGCACCCGGGGTGCCGTCGCCCGGAGTCCCGGGATCGCCGGGTCCTGCCGGCACCTCGGCCTCGACCACGAAGTACGCCACCGCCTCGACCGGCAGTGCGCCGCTCGTGGTCGTGCCGTCGGTCGCCGTGGTCGTCGGCCCGGACGCGACGACCGACACGGGCACCGCGTAGCGGTCGCTCGTCGGAGTCCACGTCACCGAGCACGTCACGGACTCCCCCGGTGCGAGCGTCGTCGGGCCGTCGCACAGCAGCGCGCCGGCATCCGGAGCCCGGACCTCCGACACGTCGAGCGGCACGTTGCCGGTGTTCGCCACCGTGACCGCGAGCGTCGTCGCCGTCCCAGCCGGGAAGGTCGGCCCCGGCGTCACCGTGGCGTCCTCCCCGTTCACCGTGATCCGGGTGCTGTAGGAGGTGTCGGCACCGAAGTAGTGCGAGGTCGCCGACGCCTGGACCGACTCGATCGCCCGGGTCAGGGCCGACGGTGCCACCAGGGCGGTGACCTCGGCGGTGTCGGTGTACTGCCCGGCCTCGGACGTACCGGTCGCCTCGCAGTCCATCGTCGCGCCGGGTGCCAGCGTCTCCGACGGGCAGACGACGTCCCCGACACCGGTGTCCACGAGGGTGATCCCGCCGAGCGTCGTCTCGCCGGGGTTCCCGACGGTCCAGACCCAGCGCACGTCGTCGTCGACCGGGACGTACGGACCGGGGGCGGTCGGTGCGTCGACGGTCTGCGTCGTGACCGCGAGCGTGATCGCCGGCGTCCGCCCGGTGAACCCGTAGCCGGTGTTGTCGGTCGCCGCACGCACCTCGATGTCGCTGATCACCGTCGAGGACGTCGCCGTCCCGCCAGCCGAACCGACGACGGCTCGCCCCTCGGCGAAGTCGCCTGGCGCGGTCTCGGTCAGCGTGTACGTCCCCGCCGCCAGCCCGGCGAACACGAAGGTGCCGTCCGCCTCGGTGGTCACGGTGCGTGCCTCGGGACCGGCGAGGTCGACGGTGACGCCCGCGATGCCGTCCTCACCGGCGTCACGGATCCCGTCGTCGTCGGAGTCGTGCCAGACGGAGCCACGGATGGTCGAGGGTGCGTACTCGGTGAAGGCGTAGCCGGTGACGGCACCGTCCACCGCGATGCCGGTGACCTCGTTCGTGCCGACCGTCCCGCCGCCGTCACCCACGACGGCGACGCCGTCGAAGTACCCGTCGGGTTGGGTCTCACGCACGCCGTAGGTGCCGGGCAGGAGACCCGAGAACCGCCAGGACCCATCGGCAGCGGTGGTCGCCGTCCTGGCCGTCGGGTCCCCAGCGTCGTCGAGGAGCGTGACGGTCACACCGGCGATGCCGGTCTCGTCGGCGCCCTGCGTCCCGTCGCCGTCGTCGTCGGCGAACACGGTGCCCGACAAGCTCGAGTTCGTCCGCTCGGCGAACCGGTACCCGGTCGCGTCCACGCCCGAGGCGAGGACGATGCCGCTGACCGCGTTCGTGCCGACCGTCCCACCGGCGGTGCCGGCTGTCACGACGCCGTCGAGGTAGCCGTCCGGCTGGGTCTCGGTCGCGGTGTACGTACCGGGTCGGAGGCCGTCGACGGTCCAGACACCGGCAGCGGTCGTCGTGGTGGTCTCGTCCACCGCCCGCCCGAAGTCGTCGGTGCCGGTGACGGTGATCGTCACCCCGGGGATGCCCGCTTCGCCGGTTCCCTGCGCGCCGTCGCCGTCGGCGTCGTCGAACACGGTCCCGGTGAGCGAGGTCGCCCGCACGTCGCCGAAGAGGTAGCCCGTCGCCGCGGTCCCGGTACCGAGCGTGATGCCAGTGATGGTCCGGGAGCCGGGGGCCGAGACGTCCACGGCTCCGCCAGCGGTTCCGGCGCGCTCCTTGCCGTCGAGGTACCCGGCGGGCAGCGTCTGCTCGAGCTGGTAGGTGCCGGGCCGGAGCTGCGTGAAGGAGAACGCCCCGTCCGCAGCCGTCACGAACGGCTGGTCGAACGCTCCGACATCGTCGGTCCCGGTCAGCGTCACGGTCGCCCCGGACACCGCCGGCTCGCCCGCGTCCCGCACGCCGTTGCCGTTGGAGTCGTCGTACACGGTCCCGCTCAGCGAGGACGGCTCGAGCTCAGCGAACGTGTAGCCGTCGGTGGTGTTGGACCCGTCCACCACGATGCCGGTGACGGTGTTCGTCCCAGCGGTCCCGACCGAACCACCGGTCGCGACGGCACCGTCGAGGTACCCCGCCGGCTGCGTCTCGGTCAGTCGGTACGTCCCGTCGCGGAGGTCCGCGAAGGTGACCAAGCCGTCCGGTCCACTGCGGGACGTCCGCTCGACGGCCCCCACGGTGTCCGTGCCGGTCAGGGTGAAGAGCACGTTCGGCAGACCCTGCTCGTCCGCGCCGCGCACGCCGTCGGCGTCCGCGTCGACGAACGCCGTCGCAGAGACGATCTGCGGCGCGAGTTCGCCCACGAGGTAGCCGGTGGCGTTGGTGGCCGGCTCGATCGTGACGTCGTTGATCGTGCCGTCGCCGACGGTGCCCGGGTTGCCGCCCACCGACCCGGGGGTCGCGATGCCGGTCAGGAGCCCGTCCACCGGGTCGACGACCACGGAGTACGACCCCGGACGGATGTCGGTGAAGGTGTAGGAGCCGTCCGCTGCGGTCGTCTCGGTCAGGTCGACCGCGACTCCGAGGTCGTCGGTCCCACGGAGGTGCACGGTGGCACCCGCGACACCGTCCTCACCGGGGCCCTGTGCGCCGTTGTCGTCGTCGTCCTGGTACACCGTCCCCGCGAGGGACTGGGTCGCGAAGCCGAAGCGCTGCGCGGTCAGCGCCACGTCGCGTCCGAGCGTGATCGACACCGAACCCGTCGGGTCGTCGGTGCCGTGCTCGGGGTCGGAGGTCAGCGCGTAGGAGCTGTTGACAGCGCGCACCGAGGCCTGGTCGGGGCTCAGTGTGTAGGCCCCCTGGCGGAGGTCGGCGAAGGTGTACGTCCCGTCCGCCGCGGTCGTGGTGGTCCGCGTCACGGCGTCGCCGCGGTCGTCGGTGCCGGTCAGCCGCACGTCTGCGCCGGGGATCCTGGTGGTCTCGTCGCCCTGGATCGTGCCGTCGCCGTCGTCGTCCTGCCAGAGCACGCCGCTGATGGACGAGCCGACCACGCTGAGCGTGTCGCCGACGATCGGGACCGGCGAGGTCAGGCTGATCACGCGAGCGGTGGCCGTGTTGGAGTAGAGGTCACCTGCGCTGTTGCCGTCGGTCGCGAAGCCCATCCGGAGCGTCCGCTGCTGATCCGGGGCGAGGACACCGGAGATGACGCGGAGGGCGGTCGAGTCGCCGATCGTGGCCGGGCACCCGGCGGTCCCGAGCTCGCTCACCAGACACCACTGGGTGCTGCCGTCGACGAGGTTCGTCGCGGCGTACGGGTCCTGGTCCACGGTGTCGACCGGGTCGGACGTGTAGTAGAACGTCGTGCCGTTCCGTGCTGGGAACGGACCGGTGGTGGAGTCCGGCAGGGCGTTCGGCGTCGTCGAGAGCGTGTCGTCGGTCGTCAGGCTCGCGAGTCGGATCGTGCCGTCGAAGTCCGACTCGGGGGTGCGACCGTCACCGTTGTGCGGCAGGAGGTCCACGATGTCGACGCCCGGGAAGGTGTTCGCGGTCTGGTTGGCGTAGGGCAGGGTCCAGCCGACCTGGGCGCCGGCGACACCGTCGACGTCACCGGGCTGCACGTCGAGGGCGAGCGCGTTCTTCGCCGCAGCGAGGGAGATGAAGGCGCTGCCGATGGAGATCTGTGCGTACGCGGTCCTCGGGCCGTAGCAGGGGTTGCCGCGCACGCCGGCGCCGAGCGTCTGGACCGTCGTGGCGGCCGGGACGTTCTCGGTCGGCGGCAGGTCGACCGTGGACAGCCCCGTGCACGTGGAGACCAGTCGCTCGTCGATGGCATTGCCGCCGGCGTCGACCGCCTCGGCGACGATGTTGTTCGCGTCCGTGCCCGCGGTCGCGAAGGCGTCGGCTCGTGCCTGGAAGGTGAACGTCGGGAGGGGTGTGTTCGAGTTCGGCGGCGTCGGCACGACGCCGAGGTCCCACAGCAGCACCGTGGTGCCGTCCGCCTGGGGCAGCACCGTCGGGGGGATCGATGCCGATCCAGTGATGTACCGCATCGACGGCGAGAGCGTGTCGATGATCCGGACGACCGCGCTGCCCGATGTGTCCTCACCGGTCTGGACGTTCGCGCGGGCCGTGTAGGTCGTCGTCCCGAGGTCCGGGTCGCCGGCCTGCACGTTCGTCGGCGAGGCGGTGATGCCCGTCGACACACGAACTCCCAGGCTGCCGGCGACGGGAAGGGCGAGCGCACGGCTGGAGGCCCAGGGCGTGGCGACCTGGTCGTAGCTGAACGTGGCGCTGTCGGTCACCGGTGTGGTCGCGCGGAGCACCTGCCCCGCCTGTGTCGTCGCGTCCCGGAAGGTGTCGCGAGTGGTGAAGCGGGTCTTCACGTCGATGAACTGCCCCGGCTGCACATCCCCGGTGACGGTCACCCGGACGCGGTTGACGACGTCGAACGGATCCGTGAGGCCCTTGCTGGCGGCGTAGGCGACGATGGCCGGGTCGGTCGGGGTCGAGACCCACCCGGTGGCGGTGTCGGCGTCGCCGCACCCGCTGGCCTGGATCGCCTCGGTCGACTGCGGGGTCGTCGTGGGGGTGTCGGTCTCGAAGTCTCCGGCCGCGTACTGCACGGTGTAGGTGGCAGGGTCGACCGCGAAGTTCGATGTGCCGTTGTACCCGGCTGCGGGTTCGAAGGGCGGCGGGTTGGCCACGTCGGTCGCCGAGCCGCGCGTCGTCGCGACGGCGTACGTCCCGACCGGCTGCGTCGACCCGGGGGCGGGGTCCGTCCCGAAGTCCGCGAGCCGCTGGGTCGTGCTGTCGAACCGGTCACAGATCTGCAGGCCGGTCTGCACCGACGTGCCGGAATTCCGGTAGGCCGCGGCCGTCTGGAAGGTCTGGCCACGCGTCACCGCGGTGACCGCCGCGCCGGTGGGGTTGGCCACCGGGTTCGCGTCGCGGAGACCGGGCTTGTCGAGTGCTGCGGCGTCGCCCGTGGTGATGCGCGACGTCTGCCGGGTGTTGTTCGCGGTGTTCTCGCCACCGGTGGCTGCCGCGTTCGGGGTGCCGTCGAGCCCGACCGGCGCGAAGTCACGGACGGTGAAGGGGTAGGTCGTGTTGCCCTCAGGGAGCGCCGCGTTCGGGATCCACAGCATCACCCACATGTTCAGGCTCAGACCGGTCGACGTGATCGGGTTCGGTGGGTTCGTCCACGCGACCTCGACGTCGCCGTTCTCGCCGTCCGGCTCGCCGCAGGAGAACGTGTTCACCGTGGCCGGGGTGACCTGGTTGCTGATCGACGGGTAGCTCGACGTGTACCCGGGGTTCACGACGCTCGAACCCTGGTACTGGGCCCCGCAGCCGTCGCCGTAGTTGCCCCAGTTGAGCAAGCGTGACCCGGCCGGGAACGCCGAGATGTCAACGGACCACGTCACCGGGGCCTGCAGGGGCGCGTACCCGCCGCTGGCCGAGTTCGCCGCGACGGAGATCGGGACGGCGGTGCCGGCGATCCCTGCAGGGCTGTAGTACGAGAAGGGTGTCGTGAGGGTGTTGTACCAGGCGAAGGTGGTCTGGTTGATGTCGTACCGCGGACCGAGGGACACGGTGTACGTCACGTTGCCGGTCGCGTCGACCGCGGCGCTCGTGTCCGAGGCGATGGTCGTCACGGCGTCGATGGTCGCACCGTCCGTGTTCTGCGTGTTCGCGCGGATGGTGGCCGCCACCGTGCCGTTCACGGCACCGCCGGGGTTCGCGATCCGGCAGGTCAGGGTGCGGCCGTCGTCGGTGAGGCTCGACCCCACCGCACAGTTCACCGGCTGCCCCGTCCACCGGGCGACCGGGACGCCGTCCAGCTCGGGCAGCGTGGACACGATGACGACGCCGGTGTCGGCCGCGTCCGTGGCGAAGTCGAACCGGACGCCGGCGGTGTCACCGGCGCGCAGGATCTGATCAGTGGCCGCGGTGCTCGTGTCGTACCCGGGGCAGTGTGTCTCCGGTGTCGGCGTCCCCTGCGCGGGGCACGTCGACGCAGCGTCCGCCGAGGACCCGGAGGTCACCCGCGTCTCGCTGAGCGTCAGCGTCGCGGCCTGCGCCGGCGAGGCGACGAGGATGCTCGCGGCGACGACGCCGATCACAGTGGTGGCTGCGAAGGCTGAGAACAGCCTCCGGATGGTGTGTCGACGCACAGTGTTCCCCTCGGTCAGGGGTCAACGTATCCGAAGAACGAGGATTTGCCTAGACAATCCTGTCTGCTCCGTGAGTGACAGCGCGTCGAGTGGTCACCGTCCACCCGGCGCCGCTCGCTCGACGAGGGTCTCCTTGCCTCAGACGGTCGCGAGCGGCGCGGCGACATCGAGCTCGCCGTGCTCGACGAGCCAGCGCACCGCCTCCTCGACCGTCTCGCCAGCCGTGTGCTGCGGTTCGTACCCGAGCAGGTGACGTGCCTTGTCGATGCTGAAGACCTGACTGCGGGACAGGTGGTCCCAGCTCGCCTGCGCCGCGTCCTGGTCAGTGGTCTCGCGGAACCGGTCGAACGGGACGGACTCGAGCCGAGCCTCCTGGCCGAACCAGGACGCCGCGAGCGACGCGTACCCACGCACGTTCAGCGCATCCGGGGCGACCACGGTGAAGTCCTCGCCGGCGGCGGCGTCGCGGTGCTCGACCGCGAGCTGGAAGGCCTGGGCGACGTCGTCGGCGTGCACGTGCGCCATGGTCTCCGCGCCGATCCCGGGGATCGCGAGCGACTCCCCCGCAGACAGCGTGCGGAGCACGCCGGGGTCGAGGTTGCCCACCGGACCGATCGGCATCCAGCCGGGTCCGCTGATGTGTCCGGGGTGCAGCGACGTGGTCACGACACCACCATCGGCAGTTTCCTGCTTGAGCATCCGGGCGATGCGGTCCTTCTCGACGCCGTACTCGCCGACGGGGGCCGTGCCGTTCTCCTCGGTGATCGGCAGCGCGCTGCTCGGGCCGGCACGCCAGATCGACCCGCAGTGGACCAGGTGCACGCCGGTGCCACGGAGTCGTTCGACCAACGCGGTGGCGGACTCGAGCGTGAAGCAGACCAGGTCGACGACCACGTCGGGACGGAGTCCGACGACTCGCTCGCCGAAGGTGCCGTCGCGGTCCTCCTGCTCGCGGTCGGCGACGACGTGTTCGACCTGCTCCCACTCCGGGGCGTCGACGTAGGCCGATCGCGTCCCCCGACTGACGTTCACGACGTCGTGTCCGGCGCGGACCAGCCGCGGGACGAGGAAGGTGCCGATGTGTCCGGTGCCGCCGATGACGACCACGCGCTGAGGGCTCATGCGGCCACCGTAGGCCGCGGCGGTCGGGGCGGTGCCCGGGAATGCGAGAAGGCCCCGATCTCTCGATCGGGGCCTTCGTCTTGCCTGGTGCGCGAGGGGGGACTTGAACCCCCACGCCGTTTCCAGCACACGGACCTGAACCGTGCGCGTC
>Ga0265780_10011530_pt1 | contig 10447 bp, 9 predicted proteins | sample P1T30metagenome_FD_192432 | JGI IMG/M metagenome (GOLD analysis project Ga0265780, IMG submission 192432) | Plant litter microbial communities from East Loma Ridge, Irvine, California - P1 T30 | ecosystem: Environmental > Terrestrial > Plant litter > Unclassified | place: USA: California... | reverse complement strand
GGGCCGAGGGCTACACGAGCACGTCGACCTGGTCGAAGGCCGCGGCGAAGTCGCGCTGCACGAGGGTGCGCACCTTCTGCGCGCTGCCGTAGTACGCGTCGTAGTAGCCCGCGCTGAGGGCGTAGGTGCCGAGGATGATGCGACGCTTGACCTCGGGGCCGAAACCGGCCTCACGGGTCGCGGCCATGACGTCCTCGACGGTGCCGCCGCCCTCGGGCACGACGCGCAGGCCGAAGCGCACCGAGTCGAACTTGGCCAGGTTGCTCGACGCCTCGGCGGGCAGGATCAGGTAATAGGCGCTGATCGCGTGCTCGAAGCTGGGAGCCGAGATCTCGACGATCTCGGCACCGGCGGCACTCATCAGCTCGAGCGCCTCGGCGAACCTCGCCTTGACCCCGGCCTGGAAGCCCTCGCCGTTGAGCTCACGGACCACGCCGACGCGGACGCCCTTCAGCGCGCCCCCGGCGAGACCCGTGCGGGCCGCCTCGGTGAACGACGGCCAGGCGTCGCGCAGCGAGGTCGAGTCGCGGGGGTCGTGGCCGGTGATGACGTCGTGCAGCATGGCGCTGTCGAGCACGGTACGGCTGACCGGGCCGACCTGGTCGAGCGAGCTGGCGAGGGCGATCGCGCCGTAACGACTGACCGAACCGTAGGTCGGCTTGACGCCGACGGTTCCGGTCACGGCACCCGGCTGACGGATGGATCCGCCGGTGTCGCTGCCCAGGGCGAGCGGAGCCTCGAAGGCGGCGACGGCGGCCGCCGAGCCACCGCCCGAACCCCCGGGGATGCGGTCGAGCGACCACGGGTTGTGGGTCGGCCCGTACGCCGAGAACTCGGTGGACGACCCCATGGCGAACTCGTCCATGTTGGTCTTGCCGAGCGGTACCAGGTCGGCGGCGCGCAGCTTGGCGACCACCGTGGCGTCGTAGGGCGGCACCCAGCCCTCGAGGATCTTGCTGCCCGAGGTCGACGGCATGTCGATCGTGCACAGCACGTCCTTGATGGCGATGGGGACGCCGGCCAGCGGGCCGAGAACGTCACCGGCGGCCCGACGGCGGTCGACGTCGGCGGCCGTCTCGAGGGCGGCGGCACTGACGTGGAGGAACGCGTGGACGTCGCCGTCGACGGCCTCGATGCGGTCGAGGTGGGCGCGCGTGACGTCGACCGACGACACGTCGCCGGCGGCGAGCCTCGTCGACAGCTCGGCGGCCGACAGGTGGACGAGAGAGGTGGTGTCGGTCATGGTTACTGTTCTTCTCCCAGGATCGCGCTCACCCGGAAGCGCGAGCCGTCGTGGTCGGGGGCCCCGGACAGCGCCTGCTCGGCGGTGAGCGTCTGGCCCACGACGTCGGGACGGAACACGTTCTCGAGCGGGATCGGGTGGCTGGTCGCCGGGACGTCGTCCGTGGCGACCTCGCGGACCTTGGCGACGCTGTCGACGATGTGGCCGAGCTCGGCGGTCATCGTGTCGATCTCGGCCTCGGTGAGGGCGATGCGGGCGAGACCGGCGAGGTGCTGCACCTGCTCGCGCGTGATTTCAGACATGGTTCTCCGTCACATGGTCGGGGGGGCGCCCCGTCGGGGACACCGCACGATTCTACGGGGCGGCACCGACGACGGAGGCGCGCTCGGCTCGACCACGGCGGCTCGTCGGTCGGGGCTCAGTCGCGGAAGTACACGTCCTGAGGTCGCACGAGCGAGATGACGGGCGCGTCGGGCCCAGCTCCACCCGGGGCACCCGCGCGTCCGTCGACGAGGCTTCCGTGGCCGAGCCCGATGAGGGCGAGGCTGCGCATCGACTCGGTGCCGGCCCGGAAGTAGTCGTTGTGCCCGAGCGCCGCCGCCAGGGCGCGGCCGGTCACCGTGTCCGAGCCGCCCCCGACGTGCAGCACGACCGCCCCGAAGGACGCCGTCGCCGGATCGACCCCGAAGAAGCCGCTGCCCGCGACCGGGTCGAAGCTGCCGGCGGCCGCGTAGACGTCGTCGCCCCGCACCGTGAGCCCGGCGACGTCGGGCACCACGCTGCCCGGTGAGCCGAGCAGCACCAGCGAGTCCACCGACACGTGCCCGGACGAGAGGGCGATCGTCGCCGTGGTCGAGCCGTACGAATGCGCCATGACCGACACCCGGGGCTCGTCACCGACACGCGCGGCGTCGAGCCCGAGCAGCGTGTGCTCGAGGTGGGCGGCGCCCTGGTGGGCCAGGCCGAGGTCGTAGAAGTTGGTCAGGTCGGGCGTGCGGTATCCCATCCAGGCGACGACGGCGACGGTGGGGACGCCACCGTGGCCGTCCCGGCCGAGCATGCTCGCCCAGGCAGACTGCTCGTCGCGCAGCGCCCCCGCCGTGTTCGTCCAGTCGACGAGCTGGTCCGACACCGTGAAGAGCATGCCCGGCACGAGCACGCTCACGTCGTCGGCGCTGTCGAGGTCGCCGACGGCCACGGCGGCGCGGCCGGGCAGCACGGTGTCGAGCGACACCAGGTGCCGGCTCGTGCCGCCGGCGAACGGCACGTCGTGCACCCTGCCGTCGAGCGTCGCCCGCACCTGGTTCAGCAGGACCAGGCGTCGGTCGTCGTCGGCCTCGGCGTCTCCCGAGGCGAGCCGCGCCGTCACGGCCGAGGTCGCGTCGATGAGGAACACACGGTTGGCGCCGTCGCGCACCGCGTAGGGCACGCCCTCGAGGTTGCCGACCAGGCCGGGCAGCGCCTCCGTCAGGGACGAGCGGCGCTCGGGCGCGAGCGCGGCCCACCACGCCGCGGTCACGGCGGCGTCCTGCTGGGCGGCGACGGCGTCGGCGATCGCTCCGACGTCGTCACCGTCGGGGTCGAGCGACTCGGCGAAGCGCTCCACACCCGCCGAGGAGGCGCGGGTCAGCTGCTCGAGGCAGGCCTCGGCCGAGAAGGTGGTCGCCTCGGCGTCACGGCACGAGGTCAGGTCGGGCACGACCTGGGCGTCCCGCACCGGGGCGGGCCCGAGCGCCGGCCGATCGGCGGAGGTCGGGTCGGCGACCGCCACGTCGGCCGCCGCCAGGACGGTCGACTCGGACGGCATGCTCGGCGCACCGCTGCCGGCGGCGAGGTGCACGGAGGCAGAGATCAGGGCTGCGGCCAAGAACAGCACGTCGGGTCGTCCCCCTCGTCACGTGCCTGTACCCCGACCCCCTACAGCCTGAGAACGACACGTCCTCAGATGATATGAGGTGAAAGTGGCCCCTGACCAGGGAAATCACGCATCGGACGACTCGTCGTCCCCCACCTGGGGTACAGCCAGGGCCGCTGGGCCCTCCTTAAGGAGGACAGCGAACTGCTCGGCGTCGATGACGCGTACCCCGAGTTGCTCGGCCTTGGCGAGCTTCGATCCGGCACCCGGGCCCGCGGCCACGAAGTCGGTCTTCTTGCTGACGCTGCCGGCGGCCTTTCCACCCGCCTCGACGATCGCCTCGAGGGCGCCCTCGCGCGTGAACCCCTCGAGGCTGCCCGTGGCGACCACGGTGACACCCGACAGGACTCCCCCGGCGGCCTCGGCGGCGCCGGGGCCGGGGTGACCGGGTGTCGTGAACTGCACGCCCGCCGCCGTCCACCGGTCGATGATCTCGACGTGCCAGTCGACCTCGAACCACGCCAGGAGGGCGTCGGCGATGATCCCGCCGACGCCGTCGACCGCGGCCAGGTCGTCTCGCGACGCGGCCCGGATCGCGTCGAGCGAACCGAAGTGGTTGGCCAGCGCCCGGGCGGCGACGGGCCCGACGTGCCGGATGCTGAGGCCCACCAGGATGCGCCAGAGCGGGCTGGCCTTGGCCTTCTCGAGATTGGCCAGCATCTCGACGGCGGTCTTCGAGGGCACCGAGCTCTCGTCGCCGTCGAACTCGGTCGACTCGGGGTCGAAGACCCCGTCGCGCTTGGTCCGCTTGCGACGGAACGGGGTGACCAACTTGGGCCGCCCGTCGGCCTCGAGCTTCTGCATGCCGGTCTCGGCGTCGCGCACGACGACCCGTACCGGGAAGACGTCCGCCATCGTCAGGTCGAACAGGCCGGCCTCGGTGCGCAGCGGCGGCGTGGCGGGTTCGACCGGTTGGGTGAGCGCGGCTGCCGCGACCTCGCCGAGGCCCTCGACGTCGAGCGACCCGCGCGAGGCGATGTGCTCGACGCGTCCCCGCACCTGAGCCGGGCAGCTCTCGGCGTTCGGGCAGCGCAGGTCGACGTCGCCCTCTTTGGCGGGTCGGAGCGGTGTGGCGCACTCGGGGCAGTCCGTCGGCATGACGAACTCGCGCTCGGTGCCGTCGCGCAGTTCGACGACCGGCCCGAGCACCTCGGGGATGACGTCGCCCGCCTTGCGCAGCACGACGGTGTCGCCGATCAGGACGCCCTTCGCCTTGACCACCTGCTGGTTGTGCAGCGTCGCCTGGCGCACCTCGCTGCCGGCGACCTCGACCTTCTCCATCACGGCGAAGGGTGTCGCCCGGCCGGTGCGACCCACGCTGACGACGATGTCGAGCAGGGTCGTGTTCACCTCTTCGGGCGGGTACTTGAACGCCGTGGCCCACCGGGGGGCCCGGCTGGTGGCGCCGAGCTCGTCGTGCAGGGCGAGGTCGTCGACCTTGACGACGATGCCGTCGATCTGGTGCTCGACCGACGAGCGTCGGACGCCGTAGTCGTGGATGAAGGCCTCGACCTCGTCGACCGTGTCGAAGACTCGGTGGTGGGACGAGATCGGCAGGCCCCAGCTGCCCAGCAGGTCGTAGACCTCGGATTGCGACCGCACCTCGGTCGCCCGTTCGAGTTCGCGCACCGGCCAGGCCCCGATGCCGTGCACGAGCATGCGCAGCCGACGCAGGCGAGCGTGCATGAGCTCGCGCTTCTCGGGGGTCTTGCCCTCTTCTTTCTGTCGCAGCGACCCTGCTGCGGCGTTGCGCGGGTTGGCGAACACGCGCTCGCCCGCCTCGCGCTGGCGGGCGTTGAGCTCGTCGAACTGGGCCACCGGGAAGAAGATCTCGCCCCGCACCTCGACCAGCGGCGGGTGCCCCGTGCCCTCGAGTCGTTCGGGGATCGAGCCCATGACCAACACGTTGCCCGTCACGTCTTCACCGACCACCCCGTCGCCGCGGGTCGCCGCGGTGACGAGCAGACCGTTCTCGTACCGCAGGTTGATGGCGAGGCCGTCGATCTTGAGCTCGGTGAGGAACCGCACGCGCTCGCTGCCGGCGTCGCGCTGCACCTTGCCGGCCCACTCGGCGAGCTCGTCGTCGCTGAACACGTTGTCGAGGCTGAGCATGCGCTCGGCGTGCTCGACGGGTGCGAACTGCGTTGTCTCGGCCCGCCCACCGACCGTCTGCGTGGGACTGTCGGGCTTCTGCAGCTCGGGGTGCGTGCGCTCGATCACGTCGAGTCGGTGCACGAGTGCGTCGTAGTCACCGTCCGAGACCGTCGAACCGTTGCCCTCGTAGTACTGGTCGCGCAGCTCGAGGATGCGGGTCGTCAGCCGCTCGGCCTCGTCGCGGGCCTCGGCGAGCCCGACCGGGACGCCGTCGGCCTCACCGTCGTGGGTCGAGGTGGGGCGAGGAGTGGTGGCGGCGTCGGTGTCACTCATCGTCGTCGCCTCAGGCGGTCGCGGCGGCGGGGACGGGGACGGCACTGACCGTACGGTCGATGGTGCACTGGCCGAGCACACGGGTGCCGACGTAGACGACGGCGGTCTGCCCGGGGGCGACGCCGTTGAGGGGTTCGCGAGGTGTGATCACGAGTTCGTTCTTACCCTCGACCACCGACACGCGCGCGACGGCCGGGACGGGGTCGGCGTGGGCCCGGATCTGCACATCGCAGTCGAAGGGCGTCGTCGGGTCGACGGGGGCGAGCCCGGCCCAGGTGTACGAGACGCCGGCGATCTCGGCGATGTCGAGGGCTTCTTTCGGGCCGACGACGACCGTGTTGTCGACGGGGCGCACCTCGAGGACGAACCGGGGCTTGCCGTCGTCCGACGGGAACCCGATGTTGAGGCCCTTGCGCTGACCCACCGTGAAGGCGTGAGCCCCCTCGTGTGCACCGATCACGGCCCCGCTGCGGTCGAGGATCTCGCCCTGCTCGGCGCCGACGGGGATGAAGCAGATGTCGTGGCTGTCGGGCTTCGACGCGACGCTGAAGCCGCGCTCGGCGGCCTCGGCACGAACCTCGGCCTTCGACGGGGTGGCGCCGAGCGGGAACATCGAGTGCGCCAGCTGCTCGGCCGTGAGCACGCCCAGCACGTAGGACTGGTCCTTCGCCCAGGCCGAGGCCCGGTGCAGCTCGCGGTTGCCGTCGTCGTCGGTCAGGATCGTCGCGTAGTGCCCGGTGCAGACCGCGTCGAACCCGAGCGCCAGGGCCTTCTCGAGAAGGGCCGCGAACTTGATGCGCTCGTTGCACCGCATGCACGGGTTGGGCGTGCGCCCGGCGCTGTACTCGGCCACGAAGTCGTCGACCACGTCGAGCTTGAAGCGCTCGGAGAAGTCCCACACGTAGTACGGGATGCCGATCATGTTGGCGGCCCGCTGGGCGTCCATCGAGTCCTCGATGGTGCAGCACCCCCGACTGCCGGTTCGCAGGGTGCCCGGCATGCGGCTCAGCGCCAGGTGCACCCCCACCACGTCGTGCCCGGCGTCCACCGCCCTCGCCGCGGCGACCGCCGAGTCGACGCCACCACTCATCGCTGCCAAGACCTTCATCCGACAAGTGTACGCAGCAGGCATAGTCTGGCCGACGTCATGTCTTCGTCCTCCCCCGCCTTCAGCATGCGGTCGGTGGCCCTCGCGGCGTTCCTGCCGGCCGCGCTCTTCGCCATCGGCGAGGGGGCCATCATCCCGATCATCCCGGTCGTCGCGACCGAACTCGGAGCCTCGCTGCCGTTCGCGGCCTTCGTCGCCGCCCTCATCCTGGTGGGCGAGCTGATCGGCGACATCCCGAGCGGCTGGTTGGTCAGCCGGATCGGCGAGCGCACGTCGATGATCGGGGCGTCGCTGGTCAGCATCGGCGGCCTGGTGACCTGCCTGCTCGCGCCCAACGAGGTCGTGCTCGCCGTCGGCGTGCTGGTGATCGGCCTCGCGACGGCGGTGTTCGCCCTCGCGCGCCACGCGTTCATGACGAGCTTCGTGCCGGTCGAGATCCGGGCACGGGCCCTGTCGAGCCTCGGCGGGGTCTTCCGGTTGGGCTACTTCGTCGGCCCCTTCCTGTCGGCCGGCGTCATCGAACTGACCGGCTCGGTGCAGTCCGCCTTCGTCGTTCACATCGTCGGCTGCCTCGGTGCCGCGGTCGCCCTGCTCGTGCTGCGCGACCCGTCGGCCGCGTTCGGCGTCCGCCCCGGGCGCGGTGCCGACGACGGGGCCGAGCGGGTCGCGAGCGAGACGCAGGGCCTGTTCGGCACCCTGTGGCGCCACCGCGGCGTGCTGGTCAAGCTGGGCAGCGGCGCGGCGCTGATCGGGGCCATGCGGTCCGGGCGACAGGTGATGCTGCCGCTCTGGGCGGTGAGCATCGGCCTGGGCGCGTCCGAGACGGCGATCATCATCGGCGTCGCCGGTGCGGTCGACTTCGCGCTGTTCTACACGAGCGGCCAGATCATGGACCGCTTCGGGCGTCTCTGGAGCGCCGTCCCGTGCATGGTCGGTCTCGGCATCTCGTACCTGGCCCTCTCGCTCACGCACGACCTCGACGCGAAGGTCGGATGGTTCGTCGCCGTCGCCGTGTTCATGTCGCTGGCGAACGGCGTCGGCAGCGGCATCCTGATGACGCTCGGGGCCGACCTGGCCGACAAGGGCGACCCTGCGCCCTTCCTCGGGGCCTGGCGGTTCACCGGCGACGCCGGCAGCGCCGCCGCGCCCCTCCTCATCTCGGGAGTGACCGCCCTCGTGTCGATCTCCCTGGCCAGCGGCGTGATGGGCGTCCTGGGGCTCGTCGGGGCCGCGATCCTCGTGCGCTACGTGCCCCGGTACTCACCGCACGTCCCCCGCTCGCTGCGCTGAGCGCCTCCTGCCCGACGGCCCGCCCGACGCCCCGCGGAACGGCGGCGATCGATACACTCTGTCCTGTCGCGGGAGTGGTGGAATTGGCAGACACGCAGGATTTAGGTTCCTGTGCTTTCGAGCGTGAGGGTTCAAGTCCCTTCTCCCGCACTGCGCAGCAGATCGGTGTGATCCCTCCCGTCGGGGCGAACGTCGCTCGTCCCGCCCTGCGCCCCGCGCACCACGACCGGAGAACACCCGATGCTGCCCCTCGTCTCCATCCCCTGGCTGAACCCCGAGTACCTGCTCTCGGCCTTCGGCCCGTGGGCCGTCCTCGGCGTCTGCCTGCTCGTGTTCGCCGAGACCGGCCTGCTCGTCGGGTTCCTCTTCCCCGGCGACACCCTGCTGATCATCACCGGCATCCTGGCCGCCACCAACCCGGGTGCGCTCGGCATGCCGATCTGGGCGATCGCGATCTTCATCAGCATCGCCGCGTTCGCGGGCGGTGAGCTGGGGTACCTGATCGGCCACAAGGTCGGCCCCCGCATCTTCGAGCGCAAAGAGAGCGGGCTGTTCAGCGTCGCCAACGTCAACCGGACGAACGCGTTCTTCGAACGGTTCGGCCCCTTGGCCGTGATCATCGCGCGGTTCGTCCCCGTCGTCCGCACCTTCGCACCGATCATGGCGGGGGTGGCGCACATGAGCTACCGCCGCTACTCGCTGTTCAACGCGATCGGCGCCGTCGTCTGGGGCATGGGAATCACCCTGGCCGGCTTCGGCATCGGTCACATCCCGCCGGTGGCCGACTTCGTCAGCTCGTACATCGACGTCATCCTGCTCGGGGCCGTGCTGGCGACCGTCATCCCGATCGGCCTGCACTACCTGCACGGCCGCCACGAGGCCAAGAAGGCCGAACAGGCCGGCACGACCGAGACGCCCGACGTCTCGGCGGCGACGCACGAGGCCTGACCCGGGCCGTCGCACCCCGTCGGCCGGCACCTCCCCCGCACCGGGACGACGGAGCCGAGGAGGCGGGGGCCGGCTCAGTCGGTCAGTGCGGCCACGAACGGCGCGATCGCCCGGAACGCCCGCGACCGGTGGCTGACCGCGTTCTTCTCGTCCGTGGTCAGTTCGGCCGAGCTGCGGCTCTCGCCCTCGGGCAGGAACACGGGGTCGTAACCGTGCCCGTTCGAGCCGACCCGCGCCTCCAGCACCTCGCCGTGCCATTCGCCGTACTCGACGTGCTCGGTCGACCCACCCGTCGGCGTCGGCACGACGAGCGCGGCGGCACACGAGAACCAGGCCGAGCGGTCGTCGGCCCCCGACAGCTCGGCGAGCAGCTTGTCGATGTTGTCGTCGTCGTCGCGCGTACCGGCGTAGCGGGCCGAGTGGATGCCCGGGGCTCCGCCGAGCGCCGTGGCCGAGATGCCGCTGTCGTCGGCGAGCGCCGGCAGGCCGGTGTGTCGGGCCGCCGCCCGGGCCTTGATCAGGGCGTTCGCGGCGAAGGTGTCGCCGTCCTCGACCGGCTCGGGGCCGTCGTAGGCGACGAGCTCGACACCGGGTGCCGTCTCGGCGAGGATGCGGCGCAGCTCGGCGACCTTGCCCTGGTTGTGCGTGGCGATGACGACGCGGGTCATCGGACCGCGGCCCGTCCCGCCGACCGGGCCAGCGCCTCCTGCTGGAACCTCGAGAGGTCGACGGCGCCGCCGACCGCCAGGTCGAGCAACGAGTCGAGCTCACGACGGTCGAAGGGCGCCCCCTCGGCGGTGCCCTGCACCTCGACGAACGACCCGCGGCCGGTGACGACGACGTTCATGTCGGTCTCGGCCCGGACGTCCTCGACGTAGGCGAGGTCGAGCATGGGCTCGCCGTCGATGATGCCGACCGAGACGGCCGAGACGCTGTCGGTCAGCGGCGTCGCCTTCTGGCCGACGAACTTCTTCTCGCGCCCCCACTCGATCGCCTGGGCGAGGGCGACGTAGGCCCCGGTGATGGCGGCGGTGCGCGTGCCGCCGTCGGCTTGCAGCACGTCGCAGTCGAGGACGATCGTGTTCTCGCCCAGGGCCTTGGTGTCGACGACGGCCCGCAGGCTGCGACCGATCAGCCGCGAGATCTCGTGCGTGCGGCCGCCGATCTTGCCCTTGACGCTCTCGCGGTCGTTGCGCGAGTTCGTCGCCCGCGGCAGCATCGCGTACTCGGCCGTGACCCAGCCCTTGCCCTTGCCGGTCAGCCACCGGGGCACGCCGTTCGTGAACGACGCGGTGCAGAGCACCTTCGTGCCGCCGAAGGTGATCAGGGCGCTGCCCTCGGCGTGGGCGCTCCAACCGGTCTCGATCGTGACGGGTCGCAGGTCGGTGGTCGAACGCCCGTCGGCGCGGACGGTGGTGCTCGTGGTGTCGGTCATGGTGCCTTCTCTCGGCGGTGGTGGACTGGTGGGGGCGGGTCGCGCCCGGCGGGCGAGCCCCGGGAGGCGCGGGTCAGGAGG
>Ga0265780_10011529_pt1 | contig 10447 bp, 11 predicted proteins | sample P1T30metagenome_FD_192432 | JGI IMG/M metagenome (GOLD analysis project Ga0265780, IMG submission 192432) | Plant litter microbial communities from East Loma Ridge, Irvine, California - P1 T30 | ecosystem: Environmental > Terrestrial > Plant litter > Unclassified | place: USA: California... | reverse complement strand
CAAGGTACGAACACAAGAGGACGTCGTCCGGGTCACCTCGGTGCCGATCCTCGGGTCGATCGGATTCGACGCCTCAGCGACGACGAATCCGCTCGTGGTCCACTCTGATCCGCGGAATCCGCGCGCCGAGTCCTTCCGCTCCTTGCGCACGAACATCCAGTTCGTGGAGACCGATGCGCAGCGGCAGAGCTTCACCATCACCTCGGCCATCCCGTCGGAAGGCAAGTCGACCACCGCCGCGAACCTCGCGATCACCATGGCGGAGAGCGGCTCGCGCGTCGTCCTCGTCGACGCCGACCTCCGGCGCCCCCGCATCGCCGAGCTGATGGGCATCGAGGGCTCAGTCGGCCTCTCTGACCTCCTCATCGGGAGGACTGAGCTCGAAGACGTGACGACCCCGTGGGGCCGCGGCAGCCTCTCAGTCCTGCCAGCGGGTCAGATCCCGCCCAACCCGAGCGAGCTCCTCGGGAGCAACGCGATGCTCGCCCTGATCGACCAGCTGACGAGCGAGTTCGACTTCGTCATCTTCGACGCACCGCCACTGCTGCCGGTCACTGATGCGGCGGTCCTCAGTCGCCTCACCGGCGGTGCCGTCGTGATCTCCTCCGTCCGCCGCGTCACGCAGAAGCAGCTCGCCTCCGCACTCGATGCCCTCCGGAGCATCGGGAGCAAGACGCTCGGAGTCGTCATGACCATGGTCCCCACCAAGGACCGCGGCGCCTACGACACCTACTACGCAGCAGAGATCGCAGCTCCCAGTGCACCCAAGCAGGGTCGGCGAACCCGCGCGCTGCCCGCTGACCGCCCCATCTCCGAGAGAAAGAGAACCGCATGAACCGCAAGACCGTCGTCACCATCGCCCTCGGCGCCGCCCTGGCTGCCGCGCTCACCGGCTGCAGCGGTGGCTCGAACCCCGACAAGACCTCGTCCCCCTCCCCGACGAAGACGAGCACCGCCAACGAGACCGTCTACAACGAGTGCGTCGACGGCCTCGCGACCATCGACGCCACCGACGCCACCGCCAAGAAGCCGCTGACCGTGGGCGACTGCGCGCACGTCTCCGTGCTGGGCGCTGCTGAGGACGGGTCGACGATCACACTCGGCGCCGTCGAGGACCTCCTCGTCGAAGCGAGCGGTGCCACGATCGACGTCGAGAGCGTGAAGAGCATCACGGTGCCCGGGTCCGACAACACCGTGAAGTACTCCGGTGAGGCCGCAGTCCAGGACCTCGGCCAGGACAACACGATCGCTGCACACTGACGACACGCGGCACTGATGGGGAGCAGGAGCCTGCTCCCCATCAGTGCCGTTGCACGTGACCTGGACGTCCGGACGGAGGCACCATGAGCTACATCGAGTCACTGCGCACCCTGCAGTCCGAGATCAGGGAGGACCGAGCGGCGAACGTGGGCCGCTCGGCCCGCACGCTGCTCTGGCTGTTCCGGGTCGCGAGGGCAACACGAGCGCTGCCTGCGGCGCCACGCTTCCTTGCAACTCCTCTCCGCATCGCCTACCGGGTCGTGTCGACGACGGTGCTCGGAGTCGAGATCCCGCTCGGCGTGCACATAGGCCCTGGGCTGGCCCTGCCGCACTGCCGTGGACTCGTGGTCCATGAGGCAGCAGTGATCGGCCCGGCGAGCACCCTCCGGCACAACGTCACGATCGGCGTTCGTCGGTCGGGTGAGCCAACTCCCGGTGTACCGCGGCTTGGTCCGCGTGTCGATGTCGGCGCCAGCGCGCAGATCCTCGGCGACATCCAGGTCGGTGCTGGCGCACGGATCGGGGCCGGCGCGATCGTCTTGTGCGACGTCCCCGAGGGTGCCATCGCCGTCGGCAACCCCGCTCGGGTCATCACGCAGACCCGGCGCTAGTCGGCGCCGGGTCATCAACCCAGGGGCTGGTGGCCCTCGGCTATGGACGCGATCCGTTCCGCCGCGGTCCGACCACGCCTGTCGTCCTCAGCGGGCCAGGTCGCGATCTTCGCCATGAGATCGCTGGTCTGACCGATCACCTTCGCGGGCACACCGCCGACGATCGAGCCATCCGGCACCGACCTGGTGACGACTGCCCCGGCAGCGACCACCGAGTCAGAGCCGATCCGGACTCCCGGCATGAGCGTGGCCCGGGCTCCGATGAAGCACCGGTCGCCCACAGTCACCGGCGCGTACCGGTACCGACGACCTCGCTCGTCTCGGTACAACCAGCCGGTGCCGTCATGAGTGACGAAGAGCACGTCGACGGAGATGGTCGTGTCGTTGCCGATGGAGACCATCGAGTACTCCGAGGCGACGCGGCACGAGTAGATCCGGCAGCCGCTCCCGACCTGGACACCCAGCCGGCGGGCAGCCACACCGCCGCCTGCGATACGCGACACGACTGCGAAGACCCAGGGTCGCGGGATGCGGAGCGGGACTGGATTGCGCATGGCGTGCCTCTCATGTAGCGTTTGCATATCAGATACTAGTCCATCCCGAAGGACCTCGTGGCCTCCTACATCTTCGTCCAACCGCACCTCCGCTTCGGTGGTGCGGAACGCCAGACGGTCATCGTCGCCAACCGGCTCGCCGTGAACGGCCACCGCGTCACTGTGGTCCTCCACTCCGGCGGGGGCGGCCTCGTTTCACTGTTGCGTCCGGACGTCACCGTGCACGTCCTCGGGATCGAGAGCCACGCGGCAACCGTTGACGTCGCACGACGGTTGCACGCAGTGCTCCGATCGCTGCCCCGATCGCTCGTCGTCGTGAAGCTCTGGTCGTCGATCCTCGCGTGCGCCATGATCGATCGTCGGCGATCCGTCGCCCACCATGTCTTCAACTACTGCGAAGACCTCGACCCGACCGACCACGCCGAGTACATCCGCTTCGGTCGGCTCAAACAACGCCTGATCGGGTCGGTCTTCCGTGCCCGAGGAACCCTCTCCGCCAACACGCACACGGTCGCCGACTCCATGACCGAGGTCTACGGTCTCGACCGCCGACCCGCCGTCATCCCGAGCACCGTCGATCCGGTTGCGATCAGGTCGGCTGCGGCGGCGAGCCCGCGCGAACGCCACGCTGCGTTCACCGTCGTGTCGGTGGGCAGCCTCATCCGACGCAAGGGACTGGACGTCACGCTCGCAGCCCTCGAAGGCCTCGGCGTACCGGTGCACTGGCGCGTCGTCGGCGCCGGACCGCTCGCAGAGGAACTGGCTCGGCGCCAGGACTCGGAGGGGCTCGTGACGGTGTCCGTCGAAGGTGCTCACGCTGAGCCGTACTCCTTCGTCGCAGCAGCCGACGTCCTCGTGCACAGCGCTCGGAGCGAGGCCTGGGGAATCGTCCTCCTCGAAGCGCTCGCGGTCGGGACCCCGGTCCTCGCGGCGGACACCATCGGCCCGTCGGAGATGCAGAGGCTGCTCGGGGTGCGCAACGACCTCCTCGAGCTCTTCGAGAACGGCTCCGTACCGGACCTGCAAGCCCGTCTGCACGCGCGACTGCACGCGCCGAGGCCCCGCCTCGACGACTGCGACGCCTACCTCGAACCGGTGACGCTCGACCACGCCGTCGCCCTGTGGGAGCGACGCGCACACGACCTCATGGAGTCCCCAGCATGACCAACATCCTCTTCGTCTGCAGCAGCGGTGGCCACCTCGACCAGCTGCTCGCGCTCCTCCCGGCTCCGGGGGGCACCGACGTCGCGATCGCGACGTTCATGAAGCCCGACGCCGTCGCCAAGGTCGCCGGACACCGGACGTACGGCCTCCACTGGCCGACCAACCGGAGCGTCACCGCGCTCGTCCGGAACCTCGTCATCGCCGCCCGGACGTTGCGCCAGGAACGTCCCGACCTGATCGTCAGCAGCGGTGCCGCCGCAGCTGTCCCCTTCTTCTGGCTCGGGAAGGTGTTCTTCCGGACGCGCACGGTCTTCATCGAGTGCGTCGACCGGATCGACAACCCCACGCTCACGGCCAAGCTGGTCCGACCAGTGACGGACCGCTTCATCGCCCAGTGGGACGACCAGCTCGCGGGGTTCCCGCGACGCGAACGCGTGGCGGTCAGCCGATGAAGGTCCTCCTCACCGTGGGGACGCACGAGCAGCCGTTCCAGCGCCTCCTGGACACCGCCCACCAGACGCTCCTCGCCCGACCGGACGACGAATGGGTCGTGCAGCACGGCACCGGCGCGTGGAGCCACCCGCTTCCGGGCGTCCGTACTGCTGCGGACTACTTCGATGCCCCGAGCATGCAGGCACACCTCGTGTGGGCCGACGTGGTCGTCAGCCAGTGCAGTCCCGGCACCGTGTTCGGTGCACTCGCGGCGGGCGCCTGGCCCCTCGTCCTCGGACGGCAGATCGCGTTCGACGAGCATGTCGACGACCACCAGGTCCGCTTCGCCGGAGAGCTCGACCGTGCAGGCCTCGCGCTCGACCTCCGGACCGCAGGACGACTCCCCACGGCCCTCGCGGAGGAAGACCAGCTGGACTGCACCGACCGACAGCGCCGCTGCCGCCAGGCGGCCGACCGATCCGCCGAGAACGCCACGCGGTTCCGGGCCGATGTCTGGCGCGTCCTCGGGAGCGTCGCATGACACTCGCCCCTCGGAAGCCCTTCGTGCGACGTGCAACAGTCGCCGCGCTGGTGTCCGTGGCGCAACTCTGCCGTGCCGCGGGCTACGCCGTCCGGACGCGTCCGGTGACCGGGACCGCACCGGTCGTCGTGTCGCTCACCTCGCACGGCCGCCGACTCCGGTCCGTGTCGCTGGCGATCGAGTCGATCGTCAGCGGCAGTGTGCGACCGCAGCGCCTCGTCCTCTGGGTCGACGACGAGGGCGATCGTGCGCGCGCCCTGAGCTCCCGTCCACTTCGCCGTCTCATCGCGCGTGGGCTCGAGCTGCAGGTCGGCGAGCCGGTCGGTCCACACGGCAAGTGGTGGCCGTACGTCCAGTCTGAGGAACACCACACGTTCCCACTCGTCACGGCGGACGACGACATCCGGTACGGCCGCGCATGGCTGCGAGCACTGCTGGACGCCCACACCGCCACTCCGGACACCATCCATTGTCATCGCGCCCATCGGATCGTCGTGACAGCGGACTCGACCCTGGCTCCGTACATGACGTGGCCGCCCTGTCGGAGCACGACCCCGTCGCATGCGTCGTTCCTGACCGGCGTCTCCGGGGTCCTGTACCCGCCGGCATTCCTCGACGCACTGCGCGACGACGGTGCCGGTTTCCGGGAGACCGCGCCGCACGCTGACGACGTCTGGTTGACAGCGAGGGCGATCGCGAACGGCGTGCGCGTGGCACAGGTCGACGCCACTCCTCGGGTCTGGCAGACGATCGTCGGCGGACAGCGGTCGGCGCTCTCTCGGAGCAACGGCACGGACGGCGGCAACGACGCGCAGATCGCGGCGACGTTGACTCCCGACCTGCTGCAGATCGTGCGCGACGAGACCACCTCGTGAGCGCCGGCCGACCGATCGCGGCGAGCACGGTCTTGCTGGTCGTCGGGAACGTCTTCCCGCCGGCAGCGACCTTCCTGATGGCTCCGTTCCTGGCGCATGCGCTCGGTGTCGACGGTCGAGGTGAACTCGCCGCCGTGACGGCACCGTTCCTCCTCGCGCTGTCGATCGGTACGTTCGGCATCCCCGACGCCGTCACCCAGACGATCGCCTCCGGCCGCCGCGTGGCACGATCCGGGTGGTGGCTCGCCTGGCTGCTGCTCGCCTTCGGCGGGGTTGCGGCCCTGGCTGCCGTGACGATCGCGGCGCCGCTCATCGTGGGGACCGACGCAGTCGATCTGACCGTCCTCGTGACCGCCGCGACGGCCGCCACCACTCCCGCACTCTTCGTCGCGCTCCTCCGCGGTCGCGCGGCCGGTCGTCATGCTTGGGGCTTCGTGACCGCGGAACGCATCACCGCCGCCAGCGTCAAGATCGTCGGCACACTGGTGCTGGCCAGTCTCGGTCGTCTCGATCTCCCCTCCGCCGTCGCCCTCATCGCGTTCTCCCCCGTCGTGGGCGGCGTCGCGTATCTGTTCATGCCGCGCACGACCCCGCCGAGCGACACCGCAACCCTCGTGCACGCGCGATCGATGGTGGGCTTCTCACTCCGCAGCTGGCTCGGCTCTGCGGCCGGGGTGCTGCTCGTCCGTCTCGACCAGCTCCTGCTCCTCCCGCTGGCGAGCGCCGAACAGCTCGGGCTCTACGCGGTGGCGGTGAACGTGGCTGAGGTCCCCGTGATCGTCACCAACGCTGTCCGTGAAGTGATGCTCTCGAGCGACGCCGCTGACGCAGACGACGTGCGCGTACCGCGAGTGGCTCGGTCAGCGGCCGTGCTCGCCGTCGCGATCGCGCTGCCCCTCGGGTGCAGTGCGCCGTTCTGGGTCCCGGTCGTGTTCGGCGAGGCGTTCGCCGCCGCAGTGCCTGTGATGGCCATCTCGATCGTCGCGGTGGTGATCGGCGTGCCTGGCTCGATCGCGGGGAGCACACTGACGGCTCGTGGGCGTCCCGAGCTCCGCAGCATGAGCATCACGATCGGGTGCGTCGCGAACGTCCTGGCCCTCGTCGTGCTCGTCCCGGTCCTCGGTGCGGTCGGCGCTGCCACGGCGGCGCTGATCGGGAACCTGCTCTCGAGCAACGGCAGCGTGCGCTGGGCTGCTCACCTCACCGGTGCCCGGATGCGTGACTTCTACGCCGTCCGTCCTGCCGACGCACGCCGCGTCGCTGCTCTGGCAGTCCGGCTCGTCCGACCAGTCCTGGCGAGGGGGTGACAGTGGAACTCCTCCGTCTGGCCATCTGGGTGCTGTTCTGTCTCGTCGTCGTCGCGACCCAGCAGTCGCGGCCGGTGGTGGTCCTCTCCGCCATCGTCGCGCTCCACCTCCTCGTCCCGTCCACGGCCGGGGGCCTTCTCCTCGGGAACTGGGAGGGGAACGCCGCGCTCCATCCGTCGACGGTCCTGCTCATCGTGTACTGCGTGTTCGGTCTCCGCGGTCAGTGGAGCAGCGTGGTCGCCGAGGTGGCGCCGCGCCGCGGTTGGTACTCCGGCCTGGTCGTGGTCGCCTTCCTGCTCGTGGTGGAGGCCTTCATCGGGAGCGGGCCGGCCTCCCTCCTCGGGCTGACCAACGCCGTCCTCGCGCCGATGCTGCTCTGCTTCGTCGCGCGCACGAGTGAGCAGGCCGTCCCCGGGACCCTGCACCGGCTGGCCGTGGTCTTCCTCGGGGTGATGCTCGTCGTCGCGGCCGTGGTCGTCGTCCAGGTCGTCCTGCGATCCGACCTGCCCTGGGGACTGCTCGGCGGCCAGGGGACCTCCGGGATCACCCAGTTCCGCCCTCGAGGGACGCTGGACAGTCCGCTGGACCTCGGTTTCGCCGCAGCGGTCGCCATCCCGCTGACCTCGTTCATCCATCGTGCCCCGCTCCGACTGGTCGTCGCGCTGATGCTGCTGAGCACGGTCGTCCTCACGGCATCACGGACACCGACCGCCGTCGCGGTGGTGGGAACCGTCTGGGTCATTGCGCGCTCGACACGGTCCTTCGTCGCAGTCTTGACGATCGTCATCAGCGGTTGCGTGGCGGTGTTCGTGGTCCTGCGGACATCGATGCTCAGCGGACTGGTAGAACGCGTGACGGGTGACGACGGGAGCTCGTCCTCCGCGCGTGGGGCGGCAGCGCAGTACGTCGTCGAGCACATCTGGGACCACACGTTCATCGGAGGCGGGTGGGGAGCCGCATGGCAGCTGAAGGGCGAGGTCCTCCGCACGAGTCTCGAGAACTCCTTCGCGATCCTGGCCTTCGACCTCGGCCTGGTCCCGGTGGTGGTGTTCGTGCTCGTCCTGCTGCGTCCCGCACTCGACGGATCTGCGCCGGTCGGTGCTCGTCTCGCCGTGTCGGCCGGGGTCTTCCTGGGCTTCTGCTACTCGGGGTTCGCGACGATGTCGGCCGCGTCCACGGTGCTCTGGCTCGCGGTGGCGCTGTGTGGCCACCGGCTGGCCACCCGAGCGCCGTCGTCGGGCCCCGCGGAGGGCCCGTCGTCGGGCCCCGCGGAGGGCGCCGCACCACGCGCGCTAGTCTCGACCCCGTGCGCTGGAGTCGAGTGAACTGGCCCTCGGTGGGCTACGTCTCCCTCGAGGACTTCGACGGACAGTCCGAGCACGTCGCACGCCTGCTCGAGGACGCCCCGCCTCCGGTCGCCGCCCTCGCCACCGTGCGCTGGACCGACGCCCGCGTCGCGACCCTCCGCACGGAGCCGTCCCACCGACACAGCGCCGGCCCCGACCCCGACCCCGAGAGCACTGACGACACCGCTGCCGACACCGCGACGATCCCGGGGCACGGCACGCCCGACCCGGTGGTCGTGCACGCCGAGGTCGTCGTGCGGAACGACGAGGTGCTCGACACCGCCGACGGACTCTGGCGGCGGTGGAACCACGCTCGCGTCACCCTGCGGTTCGACGACGCCGTGATCGACCCGCCCGACGTCGACGCCGGTGCGGTGCTGGCCGGGGACGCCCACATCGCCCGCGGCGAGCTCGACCACGTGGCCGGTGAGGACGTCTGGGAACTCCGGCTCCTCGTCTCCCCCGTCGGCGAGGTCGCGATCCGGTTCCGCGACGCCCAGGTCTCGGTCCGCAGCGTCGACGAGTCCGACTACGACGTCCTCGGCGACCGCCCGGTGCGCGGCTGGCACGGCCCGGTGCCGGACGGCTGGGTGGAGTGGGCGACCGAGGGCGTCCGCGCCGCGGCGTACGGGGACCTCGGCGGCCTGCACATGGCCGACGACGCGAGTGACGTCGACGACGTCGACCCGCGCTGGGGCTTCGCCCCGCTGCACGCCGCCGCCTGGTTCGACCGGCCCGAGATGCTCGAGGAACTCCTCCGCCGCGGCGCGACGCTCGCCCTGGTCGACGCCGAGGGGCGGACGCCGCTGACGCTGGCGGTCGACCGTGACGCCCGGCGGGCACTCCGAGTGCTGGTCGCGGCGGGCGCCGACCTGGAGGCCCGGGACAGCGACGGCAACGCACCGATCGTCCGGGCGGCGTGGGGTGGCCACGCCGAGGTCGTGCGGGCCCTCGCCACCGCGGGTGCCGACACCAGGACGCTCGGCTCACGTGGTGCCACCCTGCTCATCGCCGCCGTGGACTCCGGGGACGCCGACACCGTGCGGGTGGTCCTGGGCCTCGACGTCGACCGCGACGCCACCGACCACGAGGGGTCGACCGCGGCCGGCCGCGCGCACCTGCTGCGTGACCGGACGGTCGCGGACCTGCTGGCGACGGCCTGAGACCCGGCCACGTCGCCAGCGGGACCGGTCCGGGGACGGTGAGCCGAGCCTCCAGGCCGGGTGCCGCCGGTCGCTTCAGTGCTTGCCGAGGAACCGGTCGAAGACCTCGACGGTGCCCTGCGGGTTCTCGATCTGGGGGCTGTGCCAGCTCTCCGGGATCACGACGTACTCGGCGCCGGAGTCCTCGGCCATCGCGCGCTGCCACGGGATCGGCCAGGCACCGTCCCACTCGCCGTGCGTGACGAGGACGGGGAGCCCGGTGGTACGGAGCTCGGCGGAGCTGTCGGTGTGGTCCTCGAGGATGTGGCCGCCGGCGACGATGCTCAGGGGACTCGTGGCGTCGAAGCGCTCGCGGACCATGCGGACGTCGTCGGGGAGCTCCTCGTCCGGTCGGTACGCCCAGAGCGGGTTCGTGGCGTCGAACAGCGTGCGGTTGTTCCCGCCCGTGTCGTGCATGATCGTCAACTCGGTGACCTTGCGGTAGGGCCAGCCGTACGGCCCGGAGCAGAACTGCACGACGTCGCGGAACGCAGCCGGGTCCTGGATCGCGGCGGCGCGGACGATCACGCCGCCGAGCGAGTGCCCGACCAGGTGCACGGGAGCGCCGTCGTCGAGCAGCCGGGCGACACGGACCACGTCGGCGGCTTCCTCGTCGAGCGTGTGGGCGCGGGACTCCGTCGGCGCTGCCGAGTCGGCCTGGCCGCGGCGGCTGATCGCGACCACGGTCCAGCCCGCGTCACGGAGGAGCGGCAGGAAGGTGCGCCAGTCCTCCTTCGAGCCGGTGTACCCGGGGACGACGAGGACGACGCCCTTCGACGGGCCCGACGGGACGACGCGGTAGGCGGTGAGCCGGCCGACGGGCAGGTCGATGCCGACGACGTCGACGCCCTCGGGGGTGGGCAGGTGGCCGAACGGCGGGACCGTGGGGAACGCGTGCAGGTTCGTCATGCCGACAGCCTTCTCCGAGGACCCGGTACGGCGTCCAGCAGCGCGACCGGATGCCGAGCCGCCCGGACCCGTCTCGACACACTTCTCCACAACCGCAGCCTGGGTCTTGCGTCCGACGACCGCAGCGGATCACACTGGGGCGACCTCAGTACGTCCCGTGAGGAAGCGCAACCAGCGGGCGGTGCCCGCATCGACGCGGGCCGAGCCCGCCTACGGGAAGGACCACACGAGATGTCACAGTCGACG
>Ga0265780_10011528_pt1 | contig 10447 bp, 10 predicted proteins | sample P1T30metagenome_FD_192432 | JGI IMG/M metagenome (GOLD analysis project Ga0265780, IMG submission 192432) | Plant litter microbial communities from East Loma Ridge, Irvine, California - P1 T30 | ecosystem: Environmental > Terrestrial > Plant litter > Unclassified | place: USA: California... | reverse complement strand
CCAGTCGCCCGTGTCAAGAAGATCATCTCGCAAGACGACGACATCAACAGCTGCAGCAATAACGCCGCCTTCGTAATCACCGTCGCTACTGAGATGTTTCTGCAACACCTGGTCGAGCAGTCCCACAACGTCGTCAAGTCGGAGCGCAAGCCGCGCAGGAACATTCAGTACCGTGATGTCGGTGTGTACAATCCTCGGACTTCCTGTACTTGGGTCATACCGCTAACACGCGTACAGCAAACGCAGTTGCTCGCGTAGAGAACCTGGAGTTCCTGACCGACGTCGTCCCGAAGACCCAGACCTACAAGCAGGTCAAGCAAAAGCTGGCCAAAGAGCCCGCAGCCAAAGCGAATGGCGTTGCCAATGGTCAAAGAACACTTGATCAACATATGGGCGATGCCAACGAAGCTCAAGCTACCAACGGTGCCTCTCATGACCCGGAGAGTATGGACGTTGACACAACTGGACCCTCTGGTGCGACAGTGCCAATCAGCAGCCTTGGAAATGAGGCCTCTTAGGGTGAGGCTGACCACACCCGCCCCTCAAATCGTCCATCAGCAAGCAATCATACAGCAAGTATCGGGCCCATCAGCACATCAAGCAGACATATCAACGGGCCCGACGCGCTTCCTGGCAACCCTTATCTATATCCTCATGACAATCCCATCGGACGAACAGCATCCACCGATCCATGGGTAGGCCGCCCGTATACCTGGGGGGGTTTCTACACTGGACCAACACCAACCCATACGCCGAATGCACATTCTATCAATCCCGGACCATCTCGAAATCCACCATACACACCTTCTCAGGTGTCTCCACAAGGCTTTGTGAATGCGCCACCCCGTGGGCCTCCTGTTGTCTCCCCGACAGGTCTGATTCACCCGAATTTGCCCAATTACGCATTGACGCCTACACCAGCAGCAATGACTAGAGCAACACCGCCACGCCTAGGTCAGACATTGCATGAGCTTCCCCGAACACCCACAAATCCTGGTCCTTCCAACGCAAGCACTAGTCCTTGACCGGACACCACATACGAATCCGCCACAGCGAGTATCTCCATTCTCTCCCCTGACAGGAAATCATCATCAAACTTGGCACACTCATACATCCACACCTATACAGGCGGTAAATACTAGAGGCACGCCAACAAGCGTGCAATCGGCGTCGCCCAATCTTCCTCGAACACCTGCTCAACTTGCCTTTTCTACATCGGCAGTTGACCGTTACAGGCTTGGCCTCGGTACACAAGCAATTGACCAATACCAGCAAAGCTTGTCGTCTGGCTCTAGAGTCTCCTACCGTCCAATTCCCAATCCTGCAGCATCTGTAGCATACCCACGTGGCCTGATGCCTGGACAACTCATGCCAACAGATACACATCCATGGACGCAGACGATCTGGAACCAGACCATGCCAACCAGTTCAGCCAAACATAGGCGGTTATGCAGCTCAACCCACGCCAGCTCAACCAAATCCATCGTCACAGATGATCAACCAGACCACACCTACCAGGTCAACTAGTTATGCAGCTCAGCTCGGACAGCCCGTGTCAAACCATCCACATCCATCGACGCAGACGATCTGGAACCAGACCAGACAAACCAGTGAGCGAGGCGCTCGGATTACGCGATGCCGCAACTGAATTGTGGTCGTCTGGCGATGCTGATGGAGCGGCGAAAAAGATAGAGGAGGCCGAAGCCAAAGAGGAACACGCTTCCAGACTCATAGAGGCGAGAGCGGCGAGTTAGGCTTGACAGGCCAGGCGAACGCAAATCGCAGATGGCTTGCACCAATGACCAGGACAATAGGTAGAGACTCGTGGTAAATGTTTGGACGCCCGACTGGCTAGTTGATTCTAATACATCCGTCACAACCAATGCTTTTTGTTACATCTAAATCACTTCGACTTGGCTTTCCCCTTCTTCAACCTAGCCACCAAGCCTTTGAGATCATCATCCCCACCGTCCGCCTTCGCCTCCTTGCCACTACCACCCTTGCCCTTCTTGTTCTTCTTCGCAACATCAACGCCCTCCTCGCCACCGATCTCGCGGTCCTCCCTCTTCCTCTTCTTCCTGCCCTCCTCCAACAAGCTCTTCATGCCCTCCGTGCTCTTGAACCTAGGGTTCGTAGGGTCAATCGCATACTCGTGGCTGTCGAACAGGGCCTTGAAACGCGGGTCCTCGGCTTGCACTTTGAAGTCGTCCTTGACAGCGTCCTCGGCGGTCTTCTTGCTCTTCTTGCCCTTGTTCTTGCCCTTGCGGCGGGCTTCCTTCTCGGCCTTTTCGATCTCGCGCATGTCGAAGTGGCGCACGCCTTCGCCGTTGGCCTCGTCGTCTGCCATGAGCAGTTCGAGCTCTGCGCGGCGGGAGGCTGCTTCGGCGTCGGCGGCGTCGCGCTCGGCGCGTTTCTTGGCTTTGTCGGCTTTGCGGGCGGTTTTTTCGGTGGCGGCTGCGGTGGTTGGGTCGTTGAAGAAGGGGTCGTTGAAAGGGTCTTCTTCGTCTGCTGCGGGCGCAGAAGGCTTGTCGCCTGCAGGCGCGGTTTCTTGCTCCGAACCGCTGTGGTCGCCGCCGGCTGCCTCTTCGCCTTCGCCGCGGGTGGCCTTGGACTTTTCCTTGCGGCGCGCTTTGCGCTCCTTTTCCTTGCGGATGTAGCGTTGGCGGGTGCTTTCTTCGTCTTGAGGTTCGTTTTCGAAGACACCCTTGGAGTTCTTGCCGGAAGTTAGGCCGGAGGAGAAGGTGATTTGCATGTCGCCCACGGGCTCATCTTTGGCTTTCTTGGAGCGGCCGGCGGAGGCCTCTGATAGACCGAGGGCGGCTCGCATCTTCTGTCTTTCGGCTTCGCGCTTGTTCATTTTGCGGTCGGCGGTGCTGACGGATTTGCGGGACGAAACGCTATCGTTGTCGGATGAGTCGGAGCCGATGTAGGCTTGTAGGTCGTTTTCGTCGAGCTCTGCGCGGGAGAAGGCGCGCTTTTGAACCTCTTTGCGGGTCGTGTCGTCGTCGTCCCAGGTTAGGCGGACCTTGGAGTGGGTGAGAGCCTCTGTGCGGAAGTCGTTGGGCTTGTAGCCGTCTGGAAGCTTGGTGCAGTGCTCGCGTGGGTTGTCGTCGTCAAAGGTGACTTCGTCTGGGATGAAGCGGAGGTCGAAGAAGTTGGAGGTGGTCAGGTATTCGCGGTTGTCCAGGCTGTCATAGATTGTTTTGGCGGTGTTGTTGCTGTCGCACTCGATGACTGCGTAGTAGTATCGCAGTCTCTCGAGTTGATATTGTCGTAGCTTTCCATCGTCGAATTCCTCGCCTTCGCCGGCTTGTTCTTTCAACAGACGCTTCCTGATCTTCTCGTCCTCGTCTTCATCCGAGTCCGAGTCGTCTTCGGATTCTTCCTTGCGCTTGGTGCTGGCGAAAATCTCTCTAGGCGGGCCCTCAAGCTCTTCGCGCTCCATGCGCTCTCGTCCAAACTCGCTGGGGTATATAGTGACGTTCTCAATCCTGCCTCCAGCCGGCACGAAACTGGCTGCGACGGCCATGATGTCTGCAGCTCTGATGTTGTCCCAGTCTAGGTTGACTGCTGCTATCCTCTTGGAGACTTCTCCCATGGGCACCTCTTCAATGTTTTCTCCTCCAGCCGTTTCCTCAGCGAGTGCGTCCTCATCCGCGCTGTCTTCCTCCTCAGAGCTCTCCTCTTCCGAAGAAGACTCGGCAAACCCACCACCACGAGCAGCGTCCACGACCTGGCTCTCTCCATCATCACTCTCCTCCTCGCTCTCGTCCGAACTGCCCACGACTTCCCTTATCGGCTTCTTCGACTTGCCCTTCTTAGGCTCATTATCTTCGTCATCCTCCAATCTGAAGCGCTTCTCCAAATCTTTCTTCCCACTATCGGGCTTTAATTTACGTCCATAGCGATCGACCGTAGCTTTTTTCTGAAATCCTTGGTCCGTGAAAAGGCGCTTGAATCGAGGATCGACGGCAGTCTGAGCCTGCTTTTTGCTAGGCAGGCGGTATCGCGGGTCTGACGCGAGGGCCGCGAAACGTTTGTCGGCCATGTCGGTGGTGTGTGAGGTTTCGGTTGTTCAGACGCGCAAATTGATTGGAGGACTGTGTTTCTTCAAGATTTATTTAATTCTTGGGCAAGATCGGCTTTCGGTCGGTCGGGCTTGCTTTTCTGCGCCGGGTTTGCCGGGCCGTTCGCCAGCCGCTAGCGTCAAGACGAGAGGAGGCATGTGAATGGTCTTTCCTTCGCGCGCGCGATGAGACTTTGTTCATGGCGACGAACGACATGAAATGTGATATGTTTGCTTAATTGACCGGCCTGTTTCTTGACAAGATACCCATTGCGGTCAAGACGACAGTGCGATAAAATCACCTGAAAATGGTTCGCCTCAAGCATCGCTACCTCCTGGTCAATATCCTGTATCCTGAGCAGGAGCCTCGAAACGCCAGACAACAGTCAATAACTGCGACGAAAGACGATGTTCCTTATACTGTGCAGTTCAGACGCCCTGGACCGGAACAACTGAGTGGCAAACTTTTGATCCGCGTCATTCGCGAGGGGGTGGCGGATTTATTTGGCGACTATGGTTCTGGCATGGTCACAGGAAGTCTAGTCGGTGAGTGCATGGACGAGTCCCTATTAAATTACTAAGCACTTCTAACGCAATCGTAGTCAAATACTGCTCCCAAGCAACAAGCACGGCCATCATCCGCGTCTCTCGTGCACATTATCGCATGGTCTGGGCCGCTCTCTCTTTCACCACACATTTACCACTGAAGTCCGCAAACCTGCCGTGCGTGATTCAGGTTGTGCGTGTCTCTGGTACCATTCGCAAAGCCGAGGAAGAGGCCATTCGTCGCGCTAGGTTGCAGATCCGACTTGCGCAGAGGACTACCGGCGGCGAGGCGAATGCGGCGGTGCAGGCTGTGGATGATGTTGTGGATGGTGAACGGGACCTAGCGATGTTGGACGGGATTGAAGACTTCGGTGGGGAGGGGGAGGATGAGAGTGATGGGTGAGGATGGAATGGATGAAGTGGCGACAAATTACTACTCAATCCTTCGAGGTTAGAGGCGCGACGGCGCCAAATGCCTCATACCGCCGGCGTCTCGAGCTTGTTCTGGATTTCGCAGTTGACTTGCTGGTGGTTTCATTTTGGACCACCGACTGTGAGTCCCCCGTTAACAGGATGGACGGTTTGGGCAACTATTGAGCTCCCAGCTCTCGGGCCTGACAAAATCCCCTCAGTATCGGCAAAGCCTGCTGCGCAGTGGAACGGGAGCGCTTGGTGGCCTCATCGGAAAGCGATCAGGTCGTGTGAGATTGTGCAGCGAACAGGCGGTTTGACGGCATACCCGGCCGCTTGTGTTTGGTCTTGCGAGAAAAAGTCTCCGCAAGTCAGAACTTGTTGAATATTGAGCTTATCATGACCATGACCCAGGTCTGTCTCGTTTATCGCGTTGCCCACAAACAAAACCCCAATTTAGAATTCACAGTTTGAGAGTCCTAAATTAGAGGCAGTCAAAGATGAGTCAATGTCATGGGTTGGTACAGCACGAGTCACCCGAATCTCTCGCGTCGTTAATGGCGTTTAGCTGGAATATTGGGAGAGTGTGGTTTGTTTACTCGCAGCTTTCGCCTTAAGCCGTTCATCAGTCTTACCGCACCACGTAGCATTCTGTTCACCATCTTCAGTCAAAGTAGAAATTGGGTCGAAGACACGCCGTATCGTCAATCAATTGACGCAAAGCGTTCGTTGTCTTTATCTTTGACGTATGCGGCGTGAGTTGTGTTGCTACAATGTGCTTGACTCGAGGAAACAACGCATACTCGATCCCCAACAAAGAACATTGTTCTCCGTCTCGTTGTTTGAGACTCGATATCTAACCTCATGTGTATAGACCGAGGACATACTAAAGCATAGAAGGCTATAAGGACGACTCTCACCTCTCTTTCCGCGACGCAGATGTAGTCTCTGGCAACGCCACACTCTGCCAAGTCAATATCGCTCCAAAAGTCGATGTGTGAATATCGAGGGCGTAGAAGCATACCGCATTGGAAAATAGAAACCACTATGACTCGGTCAATAATGGTCAAAATCATAGCCCGATCGATCAATGCGATGCTATAAGGTTCGTTCGAGCGGTGCTGAGTCGCACTAGGTGTCAGGGCGAAGTCTCCGTCACCGGGATCGATTTTGAAGCATATTGCCAAAAAATCACGGAAATGACTATTACTCGGTCAAAAATGGTCGGAGCGACAGCCCCTTGATACGGCAAAAAGGATGTTGATGACTGTGCGGTTCGAACGCACGCTCTTTCGAACTAGCGATTTAGATGACCTAAAGCTAGCGCCTTAACCACTCGGCCAAGTCACCAGGAGTTCTGTATGTTCATTTGATGGATACCAACGTATATAATCATTTGCATCAGATCTGCTGCAGTCGGTGGCGTAAAACTACCCACCGCCCAGCGTTCGAGTGGACCAGGTGTGCGAAGCGAATCTAAAGGCGGAGGCGTGTTCGAAGGATGTTTGTTAAGATCTTCCCAAGCCGTTTTGGAACGAGATGGAGGTCCAAGCTGCAGCAGTAGTAGAGGGTCTTGGACATTCATCATATCAACCTACAGGGCACAGATATTGCAACGGGAAAAATGTGGTGAAAAACTACAGCACGCCAAGCACCAGGGTCCCTACGACAATTAACGGACCATTCCGGACAAGAGCCTGGCTTTAGTTGAAGTATGCACACTTGTCTAGGCTGACTATCTTATAGCCACACTGCTGTCGCATATCTACGGCCAAGATTGTGTGAGCAAGAATGTCAGACAAAACTCGTACAGAGACCAAAGTTACGTCGGGGCGTGAGCACATGAAAGCTGAGTCTTTGCTATCAAGGAGCAAAGGCTTCGACACAAAATCGCATACCATGATACCGTATCGACTAAAGCCTACCATTTCCTTCTGCGAAAGCCCAACTGCTCTGGCGCACCAACGTCAATCCCGAATCGCATGCTCGTCGATCCTTGTTTTCCACGAGAAACAGCCATGTCCTCCGGTAGAGAAGTATCACCACTTCCGTTGTTGGCGACACTCTCAGACCTCTTCCACCAACCCAAGCTAACCAACCACCCGTCGAAAATCCTGGAAAGTTCCTCATCGGTCCCCCAGATCGCATCGTGCGGGATCAGACCTTTGTCTTGAGCACATAGGTCCGAGCCTGCCAGCAAAGCCATCCTGCTGGCGATCGAGGTCGGTTTCCTCGGGAGAGTGGTGCGGAGATCTGCCAGTAACGACGTGAGCAGCCCGAGCAAAACCATGGCACCCAGCATGACCTGCATAACGACTTTGGAGGTCGCGTTCAGTCTGATCCTTGAGGCGAAAGTATACGCGATGCCTGGTGCTACAGCTGCGTCCCCGACGTCGACGGGTTCGCGGAAATGCTTGTCGATCACAAGGCACATGTACTTGGCGTAGAGATCGTTGAGGGCTTTGATGAAGGTCTGCTGGTTCTTTTTGCCGAGCATTGCGTCGGGCGCAGTGCGGTTCGGTCCGAAGAGAAGGTGGTTCATGAAGGCGTCGATGGGGGGCGCAGGAGCACGCTGATCGGATCCGCCATATGTGAAACGCGTGAGGATGCCGTTGGGATAGTCATCTTGCAAGTATGCTTGAACACGGTACGGGAACTCGTCGATGCCGTCAGTCCCGTTGGTGAGGTTGCGATACGAGCCTTTCAGTATGACTGGAGCCTGACTTGAACTCATTGTTGGGTTCATCAAGTCCCGGCCTGTGAATGTTACGTTCACTGGTGTCTGTTGCAATTTTTGCGAACAAACGACTGCAACAATTTCGTCGTGGTCGACATTGTACGGGGAAACCGCTGCGAAGATTGCACCGATTGAAGGGCATCCGGCTGGGTTGTCTGGCTGCCATTCCAGCTCGGACGTATCCTCGCCGAACATCCTTGAGGTACTGGAAGTTTGAGGGCCCAGGTGCAGGTCATAAAAATTCCCAATATGTGTTGTTTCGTTCCCATAAGGGAACCAAAATTCGGATGTGAAGTTGTAGCTGCTGCCACCTGATGCTGTACCGCTTCCATGCTGGCATCCAATGGGCAACGGCGGGAATGCAGACACGTGAACATTCCTCTGTATGGAACTTTGGCCCTCTGTGAAGTCGACTGTGATGTGTTCGTCGTCGATCACTTGGCAGCTGAGTAGTGGCCGCAAACCGTCAATCTGCACGGTTATGTTGCGCTCAAGGATGACAGGGTCTTCCTGATCTAGCGACAGGTCTCGACCTGATGGATATCTGATGTTTGTGATGTCGGGAAGAACAACGCCTTGATATATGCTGGTCGGCATACTCGCACTGGCGTGTTGAATGAGATCAAAGGCATTCGCGGCCCCAGAATCACCGGAGATCGAACTGTTGAACCAGTCGAGGTTCCATTCGCTCGAGACTGAAGCTAAAATAGCGTCTTCAACAACTACCGCTCGATCAATTGTCCACAAGCCTGAGGCCACTATGGCAAGAACACTGCCTACCATGCCGGCCAGATTGGATGTGAAGGAGCTTCCGTGTCTACCTTTGATCGAACGCAATAGCGCTACAGGCGGTAGCGAGCCGATGATGCAGAGGGACATACCCTTGTCGCCAGGAATAGGTCTTGATCGCAAGCAGCTGTACGGCGCGAACGACGCTGTGGTGAAGTCCAGGCTGTTGAAGCAGGTTGCTATCAGCAGCACCACAAGCGCCGAACCGTAACGTGAGATGTACGTAGCGGTGCTTTCAGAGCCAGACACAGCAGCGAAACCGTTCTTAGATACCGAGATGCGGTACAGAACCTCGAGAACGACAATCGCGACCAAAGGCAAAGTCAAAGTCAAAGAACTCATAGGATATCTGGCAGAAAGTGGTATCCATGGATTTGCTTTGGTCTTCGAGGTCTTCGAGCTTCCATGCGTCCCTTCACGCACGAGACCAATCTCAAAAGTTTCGCTGATGACAGTGCTAAATCGGAAGTCGGAAAGTAATGCTATCATCTGACTTGTACGCTTGTCGTGACAACTCTCGAGAAGTTCTTGGAGTGACGGACTTGACGATAAAATCGCAGCATCTGTAGAGAGCAGTCCAGGATCACGCGGTACAACATTCCGCGGCGCTGTGAATATTATGCAGAAAGTAAGGGTGATAACCAGTCCAAGTCCCGCCAGCATCAGCCAAAAAGAGGCAGCCCCCAACACTAGGCGGTCTTCGACACGAACCGCTGTTCCGTTCGCCACAATGCCAGCAGTCCTCAGGAAGTTTTCCTGTACGAAATGAGCGCTCACTCCAGCGAATACTTGGCGGGCCGATGACTGTAACTCTTCGCTCGATAAAAGGCGCTTTGTGTATTTCGCCCCATCCAAAGTTTGCGACAGGATAGCGAAGAATGGGGAAGCAATATCCGATGTGTCCTGCTTTAAGCTCGTTGATTCGGAAATCGCCGAGTAAACCATCTCCCCAAGCATCATGCCGGTGAGGTTGCTGATACTCGAATTTGGGCCCAGTTGTCGTAGCGAAAGCGACGCACTCGCGAAGTCCCGCAGCATTGCAGACACAAACATTGTGTCATCAATCTTGCAAATGACCGAGGCTGCTTTCGGAGGCACCATAGTATTGTGAGAGCTGCTGTTGGCGCTGTACGTCAAATTCAAGTGACTCAAGTCACTAATCAGCAGCGCAAGGCGAAAGTCGTACGGCGTGTCCGCATCAAAGATGGTGTACTTCTCCGTGGCGTCCGTCTCAGAGCAGTTGACCCTCAGGACATTATAAGAGACCGTTTCGGACACTGGGTACGGCCTTCTGATCTCGATATCGGATTGATGCTGAGCGCCGACAGAGCATGTGGTGCTCTCAAGCTGAATAACTAACACATCGTTAGGGCGCATGTGTAAGGTCGGCTTCGCGATTTCGCAAGACACGTTCGGGAAGAATGTATCGACATCCACAGAGATGCTACGCAAGCCAGATGATGGGTCTGTTTCAAAGGTCTGGTAAGCGACGTCCCCCAGTATGCCCGCAGTGTCCACAGTCTCTCCCCCGAGACCCTCCACGTAGGCGTAGACTGGGGAAGTTGATACGTTGTTGTACAGGGGTGACTCCTTCGATATAGTCATTGCCACATATTCTCCATGAGGGCTCACGGATTTCCAGGGGGAATCGTAAGCAGGTATCGTTGCCCAGAAAGGCCTGGAATCGAACGATGTCGTGAGCGTTACGGGGTGAGCGGTTGTCAGAAGGACTGGCGTAAGTCTAAGCAGGCCAGTAGATGAAAGTACAACGGCTTTGAGGATCGCAAATCCGGCTATTGATGCAGCGACTGCAGCGTGACGATGGCGTATTGCTCGAACAAAGCTAGTGATGTTTAATGGCGAGAGATAATCGAGTAGCATGCTGCGATCGGCGCTCG
>Ga0265780_10011526_pt1 | contig 10449 bp, 9 predicted proteins | sample P1T30metagenome_FD_192432 | JGI IMG/M metagenome (GOLD analysis project Ga0265780, IMG submission 192432) | Plant litter microbial communities from East Loma Ridge, Irvine, California - P1 T30 | ecosystem: Environmental > Terrestrial > Plant litter > Unclassified | place: USA: California... | reverse complement strand
TGACCTCTGGGGATGCCCGGGATACGTCTGTGCAGATTACAATGGGTGTCTTGATCCATACAAGTGCGCGATAGCGTGGACGACGGCGGGGACGAGGACGAGTACGTGTGTAGGATGAATATGCTAGGGATGATGGGTGCGCGACGGCGGGGACGACGGGCACGCTGATGGATAATATAGACATGTGCGTTACGATTTTAAGAAAGAAATGGGAGCTTCGCTGCTCATGGGCTTAGACTTTGGCGTTATGGTAGGGCATAGTTTGCAATTAGATGTACTGGTCGCTGTAACTTCTGAGCTGGCGACATGATTTCTCCTCTGTATTAAGGGGGAAAAGCTGTGCGAGTCTTGTGTGTTGGGAGCATTTGACGGGTTTCTTCGTGATGGGGAAGACGGCAGTTATGTTGATGTGGTTGAACTCTCTGCTCGTTAACCACGCGGGGCGTGATACTAAAACAACAAAATTGAAGCGTTCCAAATGTGGTTCCTTCGAGTAACAAGCACATATTGCATCTTCTATACATACCACATGATGCATCAGCAAAACAATGTTGGAAGGACTGTGGTGTTGGTGAAGGTGCGGGCGGAGCGGAGGTCAGCGCGATGCGATTGGAGGAAGCTCGGACGCGGTCGTTCAACTCTAAGAAATTATTCTGCTCCAGCATGCAGCTGCAATGTCTCTCTACTACGAGGCAGCCGCGATTCTTGCGAACGCCGAAAATACTGGCGGCTCGCTCAAGTCGCGCCTCTTCACGAAGAAGGATCTGAAAAGCTCGCCTGGGCAGATTTTCGCGCTCATCGCCGAGGCGTCGAAATGGTCCGTGGTGCTGAAGGATGTCATTGAGAAGACGGGGGTGTTGGCGGAGGAGAAGAAGGTACGCAAATGACACGTGATGGCGTATTGAAGAGATTCAAATGATTCGTGTGCGCAATGTATTTGAAGGAAGACTGACGGTTTCTCAGCTCACGCCAATCCTCGCGCTCCTTCTCACACATGACCTCCTCGTCGCGAAAGGTGGTGTCGCTGCGGCTGCAAATCACGTCCTTAAACTTGCAATCACCAGACACAAAGCTCGCCTAAGTGCCGAGTTTACAAAAGCACGAATACGACATGGACATGCCACACTGGCGGCGTTCAAGGAAGCCGTCAGCAATGGCGAGCTCGAGGACGACGACGATGACCACAAGGCGACTAGACACCCGCGATGGGTCCGAGTGAACACAATCAAGACGACATTGGACGATCAACTCAAAACTACATTTGCTGGGTTCAAGAAAGCAGACAGTCTAGCGGAAGTGTTGTCAGCCCGAGGATCGACAAAAGTTTACTATGAAGACTCGAATATCCCGAATCTGCTGGCTCTGCCGTCGAGGATCAACCTAGGTCAGAACGACGCGTATGCAAAGGGACACATCATCTTCCAAGACAAGGCATCTTGCTTCCCTGCCTACCTCCTCGACCTTTCAGCCGACGATGGAGATGTCATAGACGGATGCGCTGCACCTGGAAACAAGACAACGCATCTAGCAGCCATAGTATCAGGCCTGGACGAATTGGGTAAAGGTCAAAAGGTCGTAGCATTTGAGCGGGATGAAAAGCGAACTACTACACTGCAGAAGATGGTTAAGCTCGCCTCGGCCGATAGCATTGTGTCGATCAAAGGTGCCAGTGACTTTCTGGCCGCCAAGCCCCACTCAAATGAGTTTGCTAATGTTGGGACAATCGTGCTTGACCCCAGCTGCTCAGGCACGGGAATCGTTGGTCGCGATGAGGGCATCAAAATACACCTGCCTGTATCAAATCCTACCACGGCGAGCTCGCAGAAAGCCAGCAAGGGCAAGAAGCGGAAGAGGGATGACGAGAAGAGCAATGCCGTCGAGCCCGTCACGTTGGCTGTGGACCTAGACGATGCGACGACGCCAGAAGAAACGCCCGCAGAGGACAAGCTGACCGAACGCCTCGACACATTATCAAACTTCCAACTCCACATATTGACGCACGCTATGCGCTTTGCTTCAGCACACAAAATCACCTACTCGACCTGCTCAATCCACTTTGAAGAAAATGAAGGCGTGGTGTTCCAGGCACTGGCTTCATCCATCGCCAATAAGCGAGGCTGGAAGATCTTGAAAAGAGAACGCCAAGTCGAGGGCATGAAGAAGTGGAATAGGCGGGGAGTCTGGGAAGATGGCAAGCTTGATCGCGAGGTAGATGAGGCGCAAAAGCAAGACGTGCTGGAGGCTTGCATCCGATGCGACAAAGGGACTGACGAGGGCACAATGGGCTTTTTCGTTGCGGCTTTTGTCTGTGAGGGCAGCGAACAGTCTGAACCTGCTGTTGAAGAAGCTAATGCAGAGGCCGGTGAGTGGGAAGGCTTTAGCGACGGTGGTGAGGCTATGGATGTGGACAAGGCACAGCAAACGGACACCAGAGGTGAGAAGAGGAAGAGGAAGAAGAAAAAGCGGAAGACCAGTAAAGCCTGAGTAGCACCAACAGCAAGGTACTGTGCTACGTTTTGAGCTCGGACAAGGAAGCGCAACCTGTGGGCGGAAAGCAATAACATCACACCTTCTCCCGTGGCATTTCTCCTGCCGCGCTTTCCAATTCACTCTCAGTCGCTACTTTGCAACATGTTCTCACACTCTCAAAGAAGGATAATCGGTGCAGTGCACACCGCGCCACCTGTGTGACCTTTGACTTCTCCCGACCAACCTCTCCTTCAACACCGTTTATTCCGTTTGTTACATGATACTGACTGATTGGAGCCGCCATGTACCCCTCCAGTCCACCGGTGGCCAATCTCACACGACCTAGGCTCAAGGCTCTCGCCAGGTGGGTACGTGATGAGCTCGATTTGCTTGTGGCTCGTGAAGGCCCCAACATCTTGCGGCCTGATGACGTCCTCATCTTGCACGAGACGTTTATCGCTCTCCGCCTCGCGACAAACATCACAGCACTGGACATCCGCGCCACCGGCATTCACTTTGCTGTTCAAGACATCGCGGGCGTGGCTACTCGCTGGCCTGGCCGGCTGTGTGACGACTGCGACAAAATCATTGCCATCTGGACAGAAAACTTCGGTTCGCTGAAAAACTTGCATCCGTTCATGTATGGGCGGGGTGGGCGGCTTGAGGGCATTGCTGGTCCGACTGAGTACTCGAGAGAGGTGAGAGTTGAAAACATCACCTTCACGTGCTAGACTGACCGCAGCGAGCAGGCACTACTGAAGCGATGGTCCGAACAATGTCCAGAGAGACTGCACCCGAAAGTCTCCCACAGACTGGGTGACCTTGGCTTCCGACCTGGAGAGTAAGTCGCCCACAAGTGAGGACTGAGTCTTTGCTGATTCTGCCTCCCAGTTGGTGGATCAGCACACTCTTCGCTCACCATGCAGGCATCATTGGGCTTGAAGCTGTCGAAGGCGGCACCACGTTCGACAAGCATGGCGCGTATGCTCTCGTGCTGAAAGATACGGGCGAAGTTGAGGCTCCTCATGGAGAATCATTTACTTACCGCACATCTCAACACGACAAGGGAAGATTCCGCCTGACAGCAGCGACCCCACGAAGCCGAGACCCAATTCGAGTACTACGCAGCCACAGCATGAATAGCGTCTGGGGCCCCAAAGCGGGTGTCAGATATGAGGGCCTGTAAGAGCCAATCCTTACCCTTCCACAGGCATCACTAACGCCGTCCAGCTTCTCCATCAAAGGCTGGTCAATCCGCCAGGCAAAAGCAAGTGATACAGCCGGCCAATGGAAAGAAAGTGACATCCTCTTCGAGATCCGCTTCGAGCGTAAAGACCCCGTTCCCTTCTCTGAAGTTATCTGTCGGCCCACGGCTACCGAAGTCGACGACTACACGGAATACAAGCGCCTCCGCAAACTCCAGCGCGAAGACAAGCGCAACATCGACCTCAAGATAGACTTCAGCACCAGCCCCCTTCAACTCCCAATCAAAGCCGCACCAGCAATCCCCTCTCCGCTCAGTCCCTTGCTACCTAGCCCTGCCGCGCCCAAGATCCTGTACAAAGGCCCGTCTCCCCGCTCCCCTACATTCAAACAAGCACATTTCGACGACCTCTCAGGCAGCCGACGCACAACCGACCTCCACACGCCCGGCTCGCACCGGTCAGTGGAGGGTTACTTCGCCCTCCCGCCGCGCAAGGGAAGCAGACTACACGTCCCCAGTCATATACCCCCGTCGCCCAGCAGCGCCTCCCTGGCAAGTGGACACACGGGCAGCTCCCAGTCGAAAATCCGCGACGTCGCGCCGTGGATCGATTTCGACGCCGACTTGACCACGCCCGTCCCAGCCTCTGAAGATGCAAGTCCCACTGCCGACCCGCTGCGATGGAGCCCGACCTCGCCGCCCATTTCACGGCTGAAGACGTGGCAGCGGTCTGCGCGCGAATCGCCGCCCGTTTCGCCCCTCAGTGAGAGGCGCAGGAGCGGCGATTTCAAAACGTTCCTGCGCGTCGGGTCGAGGCGCGAGACTAACGATGGCAGTCGCAAATCGGTCTTTGTGCGCGCGAAGAATCCCATGGCGAAGCTGTTTGATGGCGCGGATGAGGAAGAGGCGGAGACGTGGAGGGCCAAGTCTAAGGAGGGGGAGGGTGTGCGGGTGCACTCGCCGATTCCCATGCGTCCGTTTAGTCCGGAGAGTCCGTTGGCGATGGGGAGGAGGGGCGCGGTGTATGAGGGTCAGGATATGGGGAGGAGTACGGGAGAGGTGGGTTCGAATGAGCAGGATCCGTTTGTCGAGACGATGGTTTTGACATCACCGCCCTTGGAAGAACAATTTCGCCGCGCGGTGCAGATAGGAATAGGGGCGCAGAAGGTTGTGTTTACGTTCCCGAACTGGGCGGCGCCGGCGAGGGAGAAGGAGAAGAGGGATAGTTTGGATGTGGACGAGGACATTGCTCCTGATGATGTTGGCGAACAGCGGTAGGGAATGGCAGACAGAGCCGTGCAGCAAGATAGGCAAGTAGTATGTGATTGATAATATTCATAGTACAACACAGGCTACCGAGTAGATTCGTACAGCCATTCATGAATACATACATGTAGAGTTTCCCTCCCATTTAGCCTAATATGCAACCGTGGGTATCATCAAAAGGAAAGGAACTTTTTTGCCCACAAAACTCCAAGCATGTGGACGGAAGACCAAGCAAGCAACAAAACAACACGCAAAATCTCAACTTCACCCGTTCCAGTTCATGCCATCGCCGCCCTGCTGGCCCATGCGCTGCTGCTGCGCCTGCTGTTGAGCCTGCCTCATCATCATCATCTGCTGCTGCATCTGCTGCTGATTCATCTGATTCACATTCATGCCCTGCAATTGCTGCATCTGTTGCATTTGCTGCATATTCATGCCATTCATGCCCTGCATCCCTTGACCACCATTCATACCCTGCATGCCCTGGCCGCCATTCATTCCCTGCATCCCCTGCATCCCCATCATGCCCTGGGGCAATTGGCCGCCTTGCTGCATCGCCTGTTGGCGCATAGCCATGAGTTGCTGGCTGCGAGCCTGTTGGGCGCGTTGCTGTTGCAGCATTTGCTGGTAGGCTTGCATTTGGATGGGGTTGGTGGGCTGGGGGCCGTTGGGAATGTTGGACATTTGCTGTTGCATTTGCTGCTGCATGGGTGTAGACATGCCGTTGTTCATGAGTTGCATTTGGCTGGCTTGTTGTTCGGCTTGCGAGCGGGACATGATGGTCTGTTCGATATGACGGAGACGCACGAGTTCCTGCTGGGGGATGTTCTGCTGTTGTCCATATTGCGCGAGGAGTTGCATTTTACGTTGTTGGTGATGATGACGGAGCTGTTGGAGGTTCATGTTAGCGGGATTTGCACCTTGTTGGCTGCCTTGAGGAGACATGTTCTGCATAGCTCGTTGCTGCTGTTGTTGCTGCTGCTGTAGCTGTTGCTGCTGCATTTGCTGGAAGAAGCGGCGGGCTAGAGCCTGCTGGTACTGGTGTGCATTTTGTCCAGCGGGTACACCCTGCTGGGTAATCTGCGTCTGAGCTTTCTGCACGGCAAGAGTCTGTAATTGCTGCTGGATACTAGGAGAGCCGCTGGCCTGTTGCATGCGTTGTTGCTGGAGCATTTGTTGCTGCATCAAGTGCTGGTTCTGCATTTGCTGCATTTGTTCTGGTGTCATATTCTGACCAGCGGGCTGAGGGGTATGCATCATGAGCGGAGTGCCGCCCGACATGGCCATGGGCGGGCTGCCCTGGCTCATGCGAACAGGAGTTGGCGTCATGTTACGGTTTGGCATGGCAGCATTCATCACAGGTGTCCCTTGGACCATCTGTGGCGTACCTGTTCTACTCATATTCTGCTGCTGACTGGCAGAGCGTGCCATCTGCTGGTGAGACACAACAGAAGGTGGACGAGCAGGGCTAGCAATGGTGTGATTTGATGCTGTTGCGACCATGGGTGTACCGCCCATGGCATGGGAAGCCTGGATGCCCACACGTGGAGAAGCGGCAGAAGCTATGGGTGTTCCGTTTTGGACAGCAGGTGGGAACTGTGGTTGCGTAGCTGATTGCGGTGTCTGAGACATTTGCGCGGCGGTGGCATTTGCCATTTGTTGAGCCTGGGTGGCTGCGCGAAGTGCTTCGTTTTGCTGGAGCTGGTTCTGTTGAAGTGCCTGTTGCTGGGCTGCTTGTTGGCGCAAGAGAAGTTGCTGTCTCTCCTGGTTCTCGGCTTGCTGCCGGTTCGTTTCCAGATCCCTTCTCTTCTGTGCTTCTGCTTCGATTTGGGCCTGCCTTTTGGCTTGAGCTATGCGAGCGTCCTCTTCCTTCTTGCGCCGGTCTGCTTCTTCATGATTAGCCTTGATGGTAGCAAGGGTCTTGAGACGAGAGAAGTTCTGCGTGTTGTTGGCGCGCACGGCGCCTTCATCACCCCCAGTGGCAGTGGGAGCCATGTTTGCCTGCTGTTCATCACCAGCAAGCATGAAACGCTGCGTCGCAGCAGCCTCGGCCTCGTCGGCCTGCAGTTCGGCCGTCGTGCGCTTCCGAGTCTTTCGCACTGGCGCATCGTTCTTGTTGTTCGGATGGGTGATGGCTTCCATGAGTGCAAGTGACTCGGCGAAGCTCTTGGTCGGCTCGAGATGCAGCTTCGGGCAGGTGGCATTGTACAACTCAGATTCGAACTCATGGATGTTGCTGTCGTCAAGCACCATCTTCTGGCGCTTCGGGCTGGGTCCGTTGGAGAAGGTGGGTGTTGGGGGCACCACGGTCATGGGGGTTGGCGGCATGCCTCCCGCTCTGCCTGCAGCCTGCATTCTCTTCAGGGCAGCGACATCAGGCATAGGCGTAGTCGCGAGCAGTTGGATGTCGGCCAAGTGGGACTGTGCTGTTGGGAAGAGCACTCTGGTCCAGATGCGCGGTTTGAGGGCCTGTTTCTGAGACGCGCCGTTCTGGTTTGGGGCAGGCATATTCTCCTTGTCTTCCTTGACAGCGGCATCTTTGGCCTGCGCTTCGGTCTGGCTGGCCTTTGCGTCGGCCTTGTTGGTCGGATACGGGGCGTGGGGCGAGGGGGTGATGAAGTTGTTGTAGTTGTGTATGGAGAAGGCGCTCTTGCCGCTTTCGCCCAGGCTGTTGGTGTCGTCCCTGGGCTTGACGCCGCTCGAGCGAAAGTCGTGCAGCTCGACGATCAGGCAATTGTCGTAGAAGGGAATCTCGGCGGCGTAGAAGTCCTCGGCCATGTTGTGGGGGATGGTCCTCGTCTTCACGTGCTCGAGGATCTCGCGCATGGGCGAGGAGTAGTCGAGCATGTCGGCCGAGTCGTTGATGCGGAAGTGCTTGGGGTGCAGGAAGATGCGCAGCGACGGCGGCTTGCCCTTGTGCCGCGCCAGTATCTCTTCCTGCGTGTAGACTGTCGCGCGCGTTAGCAATGCCATCCAATGTCGCGCGTGCCGTCGGTGGCCGCATACCATAGCGTCTGGGGTCAGCCTTTGCGCTCTCGTCCTCCATGTTGCTGGGTCTCGTGACCGCACGTGCGACACCAGGTCTCTGCGATTCACGGCGCAGACGAAGAGCCTGCACAGGGCGGGCGGTTGCAACTGGGCCTGACATGTTGGCTGTGGTCGAAAGTGGTTCGCTGCTTCTGCGGGGCGGTGGAGAAGTCGCGCTCTGGGGGAACTAGAACCGCAGCGGTCAAAAACCGAACGGAACAGGGCAAGCGCAAGGATGCGCAAAGCCCGACAAAGCTCAGCACTGCAGGATGCTGCGTCGGTGGCGGTGTGGGAATGTCGTTTGGGAGATGCGCACGCGCGAGAGATGGAGTCGCGATGTTTGCGATGATGCCTGTGACGCTTGGCGAGCCTGGAGGTCCTCCGTTGTTCACCTGGGCAGGGTTTCATCGTCCGCGCATCACGTGATGCACCCCGGATTCAATGTTTATACAGGAACTCCATTTATTGAACTGAGGAGCCAGTGATGGAAGGTCACAGATTGAAATATAGTTTACGAGAATCAGAAGTCTTGAAAACGGTGCTCAAGAAAGAATTTGGATTAGAATATATATTGTAGCCTCTGGAGCTCAGACTTCGGCCAGAGAATTTGTACACGTCCACCTGTGATACAACGGCCCCTATACCGCGTGCTTCTCGTCGGACACAATCGCGGAACCACTTATTTGCTGCGGCTGCTGACCATGCTAGCCCTCCTGGCCTCCAAAACAGCATCCTCGTGCGTCGGAGGACCTTCATAGTTCTTACGTCCCCATGCGTAGTACCAGAGAGTTGCGATGACGAAGAATCCTGCAAATACCACGGAGGCGTAGTTCATAGTTTGAGGTGTGACAGGGAGCACCGTCGGCATAGAGAAGAGCGGGATCGCGAGAGCAGACCAGGCTTTTACATGTCAGCATGATGAATATGGGAGATGTAGAGATAACTTACCGAGAGCAACAACGTTGCAGAAGGTGCCAAGGGCGCCCAAGTGGAAAGCACCGTCCTTGACCTGCGAGCGGCCCCTGACCAGGGAGATGAGAATTGGCATAGCGTAGCTCAAGGTGAGGCAGATGACGCCAACACCAGAGAAGGCGTTGAAGGCGACAGGGGCTCCGAAGTAGATAAGGCCAAGGATAAGCTGGACGGCCATGCTGAGCATCATAGCGTTGAAAGGCACATCAAGCTTGGTGTTGACAACCCTCCACCACTTGTAGCCAGGGATGGCGCCGTCGCGGGAAAAGGCCCAGGTGGCACGAGATGCCGCAGTGGTGCAGCCAATACCGCAGATAAGGCCAAGGACGAGAAGAGGGATAAGCAGGCCGATAGCTCCACCGGAGCTGCCGACTGCATCCTTGATGATCGTGGGTACTGGCTGACCAGAGAGCAAGCCGTACAGATCAGCCTGGTTTGGCAGGACGAATACGAGCGGGATCAAGAACACTAGACCCATGACAGTGTTGAGTGCAACTGTCCCAACGAGTGCCTTGGGTACCTGTGTAGCAGGGTGTTCTACCTCTTCACACATCCTAGACTCACGTTAGCCTTTGGACAAATTTCATGTTAATTTTACCGCGTATGAGACAGCTTAGTCGCACTAGGGAATGGCTGCTCTGGATTGAGATATTGTCGCATGGGAATGTTGCTTGGGAAAATTGCTTGGGCAGGCTGAAGTCGCTTTGGAAAAAAGAAGAGGCATGCTCACGAGATGATCATTCCCGTCGACGAAGTCGCATAGGCTGCATGAAGCAATCCGACACAGAAAGACCATCCAGGGACCCATCCAGAGTTGGAGGGATCAAATTCGGTGAAGACGTATTTGGCGTTGTGGCGGCCGTTTTTCGCAATGGCAAGGATGGATACGATAATGGCAAGCACACCAGCAAAGGTCCAGAAAATAGCAAACGTCTGTTCCTGGTGAGTAACACATACGGCAGTCTTAGCAAGGGAGTCTCACATCAAGCCATGGCAGCCAGCGGTTGCCTAGGGCAGATACCAGGTTGCACAGAAGCGTAATGGCAAGGAAGATCAGATAGACCTGCCAGTTGGTACCCTCGAAGATGCCAACGCCAGGTTCTGACTCGAAGACGTTGATGCATGCACCAAGGAAAAGAGCAGTAGCGAAGTTGACAGCCAGGGTGATAGTAATGTTTCCAACTACGAAGGCCCATCCGCAGATCCACGAGGCGATTCTGCGGTAGGATGGCGGCGCCAGCATGAAAGTCTGGTAGTAGACACCGCCACTGGTGGGGTAGATGCTCGTGATCTCTCCAAGCGAAGCGGCTACGCAGAGGATGATGAGGGACACGCCCAGCCATCCCCAAATAATACCGACAGGCCCTGCACAGGCGATGGGGTAGAAGAGAGTGGTTGCCAGGCCGTAGGGAACCGAGGCAAGGACGAAAGACATGAAAGCAACCTGGAAGGTTGATCGCGATCGCACCAGCTCAGACTTGTAGCCCATTGCCTGCAGAAGGTCGACGGCA
>Ga0265780_10011524_pt1 | contig 10449 bp, 4 predicted proteins | sample P1T30metagenome_FD_192432 | JGI IMG/M metagenome (GOLD analysis project Ga0265780, IMG submission 192432) | Plant litter microbial communities from East Loma Ridge, Irvine, California - P1 T30 | ecosystem: Environmental > Terrestrial > Plant litter > Unclassified | place: USA: California... | reverse complement strand
CTGTACCGGGTGGCGTCGATGGCGAGCGGCGGCATGGATACTCTGCCCTACAACAGCGCCGTGATCACCTTGCTCGCGGTCACAGGACTGCCCATCGCCAGTCGTACCGCGATATCTTTGTCGTTTCGGTCCTGATCGCCACCTCGGCAGTACTGCTGGCAATCGGCTTGTACGGCCTGTTTGAGTCTCCGCAGACAGCTGCCACAACAGACCTGCAGGACTAACCGTCCGGCAGGTTGTCAATCACACAGTGGGGATGGCGCCGCCGTCGATGACGAACTCGGCGCCGTGGACCGAGGCCGCGAGCGGCGACAATAAAAAGGCGACCGCTTGCCGTCGAAAGATCAATGGCTCATGCCGTCACCTCGAGCGATGCGATGGCGTCGGCCTGCAGCGCGAAGTGGAATGCGAGCATGGCGGGGCTGCCGGGGAAGTTGCCGCTGACTTCAGCGCGCAAGGTGCAGCGCTCGCTGCACTGGTCGATACTGCGCGGGGCAATGGTGGATCCATATTGCTGGGCGGTCTTGCCGGCCCAGGCGGCGATTTCTTCGCGTCCCTTGTGCACCCGGCCCTCGTCATGCACGGTGGCGTGCGGCAGGAAAACGGCGGCGACGCGCTGCGCATCCTGCGCGTTGGCGGCGTCGACATAGCGTGCAATGGGTTGTGGCAGCTCGATCATGCGGGTCTCCTTGAAAGTTGGTAGTTGCAGTGTAGAGGCCCACACTATGGAGAAAAAGCCCTGCAAGCGATATGCTCCATGAACCTGAGGTTCAGAATAAACACCATGAGTTCTCTCGAACTGATCCGGCTCTTCCTGGCGGTCGCCGAGCACCGCAGCTTCACGCAGGCGGCCCGGCGGCTCGACGTCAGCCCCACCGCCGTCAGCAAGGGCGTGCGCGCGCTGGAAACGCAGCACGGGGTGACGCTGTTCACCCGCACCACCCGCAGTGTCGCGCTCACCGACGCCGGCGCCAGCCTGCTCGCCGTGCTGAAGCCCGCGGTGAGCCAGATCGAGGACGCCTTCGCGGGACTGGAACGATTCCAGAGCCGTCCCGGCGGCCGCCTGCGCCTGACCGCCCCGCGCGCCTTCGGGCGCCTGGTGGCGCGGGTGCTGGTGCTGGTGCCGCGCATGCGCGCCACCTACCCCGACATCAGCTTCGACCTGTCGCTCGACGACGGCCTGGTCGACCTGGTGGCCTGCGGCTTCGACGCCGGCATTCGCCTCGGCCAGGCGATCGCGCAGGACATGGTCGCGATCCGCCTCAGCCGCCCACTGTCGTGGTCGATCGTCGCAGCGCCGCAGTACTTCGAACGCCATGGCGTGCCGGCCCACCCGCGCGAACTGCTGCAGCACCGCACCATCCGCTACCGTTTCAACACCTCCGGCGTCCTGCCGCCGTGGACCTTCCACGACAACGAAGGCGATCCCGAATACCAGCTCGACACCGAGGCCGCCCTGTGCGTCAACGACACCGGCATGATCGCCGAACTGGCGCGCCAGGGCTTGGGCATCGCCTGCCTGCCGGACATCGAGATCGACGCCGACCTGCGCCGCGGCCAGCTGCAGCGGGTGCTGGCATCCCACGTTCCGGCGACTTCCGGCCTGTACCTGTACTTCCCGATGCGCAGCCAGCAGCAACCCAAGATGCGGGCACTGGTCGACGAGGCGTCGCGGCTGGCCGCCGAAGGCCTGCTCGACGTTTCGCTCGGGGCTGGCGCCTGAAGCCGCTGACGACTATTGAACTGCCGCGCAAGGGAGTCGAATGTAATTCGATGAGAAATCGGTTCTAGAAAACGAAACGGGCCTCAAATGAGGCCCGAACGTTTAATATTTGGAGGCGAGGACGGGAGTCGAACCCGTCTACACGGCTTTGCAGGCCGTATTCGCACCAATAGAATCAAGGACTTAGCTGAGAACCACAGTTTTCACCGCTTAAGGTCGCTCAAATGATCTCCTGACCTCGTTCAATCTGTTTTCAAAATTGTTATCAATGATTTTTCCTCCGAACGCAGCCCTACAACTTTATCGATCACGCATAGCAGCGTCAGAACTCACACTTACGGGCCTCCACGGAACATTAGGGAGACGTTGATTAATTCGGACGCTGCGGTTCCCGCCGGTGCCGCAACCTGAGACAATGACGCTACGTTCCTCGTCCGCCATCGATCATGCAAAAGAGCTTCTCCGACCTCGAATACGCCGCTAAGAAAAAGCTCACGCGGCGCGACCGTTTTCTCGCTGAGATCGATAGCGTGACACCGTGGAGCAAGCTGCACAAACTGGTCGAGCCGTTCTATCCAAAGGCCGAAGGCGCTGGCCGTCCACCGATCGGGCTGACACGAATGCTGCGGATGTATGTGGCCCAACAATGCTTTGGTTTGTCGGACGAAGGCATTGAAGATGCGATCTATGACAGCCAGGCCATTCGCGCTTTCGTCGGCATCGATCTGGGCCGCGAGTCGGCGCCAGACGCGACGACGCTGCTCATGTTTCGTCACCTGCTCGAAGCAAAAGATCTGACGCGCCAGATCTTCGATACGATCAACCGACACCTCGCCGAAAAGGGTTTGATGATGCGCGAGGGGACCATTGTTGATGCCACGCTGATCGCCGCGCCACCGTCGACAAAGAACAAGGATGGCAAGCGTGATCCGGAGATGCACCAATCGAAGAAGGGCAATGACTGGCACTTCGGGATGAAAGCGCACATCGGCGTCGATGCTTCGTCTGGCCTGGTTCACACCGTCGTGGGCACGGCTGGCAATGTCTCCGACGTGACGCAAGCACATGCGCTTTTGCATGGAGACGAGACCGCTGCGCTCGGCGACGCCGGCTATCAGGGCGTGGAGAAGCGCCCCGAAAATGTTGGCAAGGCGGTGACCTGGCATGTCGCCATGATGCGCTCCAAACGCAAGGCGCTGCCCAAAAACAAACTGGGCCGAATGACGGAAAAACTGGAGCATCTGAAGGCCAGCGTGCGCGCGAAAGTCGAGCATCCGTTCCATGTCATCAAGAACCTGTTCCGTCATCGGAAGACGCGCTACCGCGGCCTGGCGAAGAACACTGCGCAACTGTTTACATTGTTTGGCTTCGCCAATTTAGTGCTGGCTGGCCGGCGATTTAGGGTCACTGAAACACGAGTTGCGTCCTGAGCGCCAAAAGGCGCAAGGGATACCGCTATAACGCATAAAAACAGGCTGTAGTGACCTCCAAAAACCTGGAGCGCGACCGCGTCGCGAAAAAAACTCGGAGACGCGAAAATTGTCAATTGATCAGCGTTTCCTTAGAGATTCAGCCACATGTACGACAATTTTCTATTAAACATTGCTCAAAGGCCAACAGGCAAAAATTCGCTATATAACCCGATCGCGGTCAGGATTAACAAACACAATTACTCGACTGTTTCGAGTAGACTTCGAGCCACCAATTGCTACATGTTGACTCAGTGATCCGAGCTCTTATCATCCATCAAAACCTACCAGGACAGTTCCGCCGGTTAATCCACCACCTGCAAACCCGCCCTGAGTACGAAGTCGTCGCCGTCGGCGAAGAATCCGCCGTGCGACGCGTAGATCTAGGACACAATCTGCGTGTAATCGGCTATCCGAAACCAGAGGGCGCAGGTGACAGAACTCATCGCTATCTTCGCTTCTTCGAGAGCTGCGTGCGTCGCGGTCAATCGGTAGCTCGCGTGCTGATGGACTTGAAGCAGACCGGTTTCGCGCCCGACGTCGTTGTCTGCCATCCAGGTTGGGGCGAAGCCCTGTTCGTGAAAGACGTATTTCCGCAGGCACGCCTGGTCGTCTTCTGCGAATTCTGGTGGGCCGCCGATGGACTTGATGTCGGCTTCGACCCAGAGAGTCCAGTGTCGCTCGACGATCGCCTGGCGACCCGCATCAAGAATTCTGTGTTGATGCAGTCGCTCCTGGCGGCCGACGATGGCATCGCACCGACGCGCTGGCAACTCGGCACGCACCCTCCCGAACTGCGCGCCAAGATCCGCGTGGCCCACGAAGGCATCGACACGAAATCGCTGATGCCTGACCCTCTGGCATGCCTGCCCCTGCCAGATGGCGCGGTGCTCACGCGCGCTCAGCCGGTAATTACCTATGTGGCGCGCAACCTCGAACCGTACCGGGGTTTTCACATCTTCATGCGCAGCCTGCCGCGTATGCTAGCAGGGAACCCGGATCTGCAGGTGGTCGTCATCGGCGGCGATGACGTCAGCTACGGCCGCCGTCCGTCTGAGGGCTTTGCCAGCTACCGCCTCGCATTGCTCGACGAGGCGGCGCGACGCGGCGACGTGGTGGACTGGTCGCGTGTCCACTTCCTCGGCAGGGTGCCCTACTCCACCTTTCGCAGTGCGCTCCAGGTATCAAGCTTGCACGTCTATCTCACTTATCCATTCGTGCTTTCATGGTCGATGCTGGAAGCGATGGCGGTTGGCACGCCCGTACTCGGCTCTGCGACCGCGCCGGTGCAGGAAGTCATCCGCGATGGCGAAAACGGTTTCCTGACGCCTTTCTTCGACAGCGCGGCACTGGCTGACCGTGCGCTTGAACTCATTGCGCGCCGCGAAGCGCTGACACAGATTGGTTTGAACGGGCGCATGACCGTCGTGCGCGACTATGACTTCGAGACGGTCGGGTTACCGGTCTATCTGGACCTGCTCACCCCACTGACGCCGCCTCCAGTTCCGGCGCAGTCGTGATGCCGCGGTAAGCAGTCCCTGATGCGCCGCACAGGCCGCGGGGCCGGACATGGCGGCGCGCCACATCCGGTCCGATGACAAGCCTGGCTCGACCAGAAACCTACGCTAGCAGCGGCTGACCGATCAGCGTCACCGCCATTTCCGATTGCTGCAACGTCGTCCCGAAGCCGGTTGCCCCGATGACGGCCTGGGCATCCACGAAACCGACACCCGCCAGCGTACCTTCGGTTGCATACAGGTAAGCCAGGCTTCCTCCGAACGCGAGGTCGTCGCTGCCGCCCAGGTGGTACTTCAGCAGGGAGGACGACAACGCCCACGTGGTCAGCGATGCGTTGGCCGCACGCGCCGCGTCGAAGGCGCCGACCAATCCACCAAAATCGAATTCCTGGATCTTACGGTTCTGCAGCGCAGTGCCGTTGCCCTTGTAATCGGCAGTATCCTCGATGACCATCTGCAGCGTAGCGATGCTACGGTTGTTGGTATCGGCGTACCAGTTCTTGAACGTCACCTGATCCCCGGAGCCGAGCGACATCAGCAGGTCGTTGCCGCTCTTCTGGAGCGCCAGGCTGCTGTAGCCGATCCCGCCCAGCGACACCGTATTGTCCTTGCCGGCGCTGGCCGCGATGACATCCTGTCCATCGCCGCGATTGAACAGAATCAGGTCGGCGCCCGTCGATGTCGTGATCGTATCGTTGCCTTTGCCGCCGATGAACATGTCGTTGCCCGTACCACCAGTCAGGCTATCGGCGCCGATGCCGCCATCGAACAGGGTCTTGCCGCTGGTATCACTGAGGATATCGATACCGGCCCCGCCCTGCAGGACATCGTTGCCGGCGCCCCCTGCAAGGGTGTTGTTGCCGGCGTTCCCCACGAGCAGATTATCGAGCGCATTGCCGGTACCATTGATCGCCCCACTGCCGGTCAAGAGCAATGCCTCCAGGTTGGCACCAAGCGTATAGGCAAGGCTGGACTGCACCTGGTCGATGCCGTCGCCGCTGCTTTCCGTCACCACGTCACTGGCATGATCGACCACGTAGACGTCATTGCCGCTGCCGCCGCTCAGCCTGTCCGCACCGGCCCCGCCGTCAAGGAAGTCGTTGCCGCCCCCACCCGTCAGGGTATTGGCAGAAGCATTGCCGACCAGTCGGTTGTCGAGGATGTTCCCAGTGCCATTGATGCTGGCATTTCCTGTCAGCGTCAGATTCTCGACGTTCGCACCGAGTGTGTACGTGATACTGGCCTCGACGATGTCCACGCCCTCGTCTGCGTTCTCGATCACGGCGTCTGCGGTATTGTCGACAACATAGGTATCGTTGCCGGCGCCGCCGGACAGCGTGTCCGCGCCACTGCCACCGTTGAGTACATTGGCGCCGCCATTGCCGTCGATGGTATTCGCCAGCGCGTTGCCGGTACCGCTGATCGACGCACTTCCGCTCAACGCCAGCGCCTCGACGTTCGCCGCCAGTGTCAGCGAGACGCTGCTGATTACCCTGTCGTAACCCGCATTCGCCGATTCGACGACGATATCGCCGCTATTGTCCACGATATAGGTGTCATTGCCGACGCCGCCACGCAACTGGTCGGCGCCCGCGCCGCCATCGAGCGTGTCGTTGCCTGCGTTGCCAGTCAAGGTGTCGTTCCCGGCCAGACTGTTCATCAGGTCGTCGCGCGACGTCCCATTCAGGTTGTCGGCGCCAGCCGTCCCATTGATTACGGAAGGCAGGTAATTGGCGATTTGATCCGGGTACCAATACTCGCTATTGGAAAATTCTACCGTCAGCGCCAATCCGAGCGTGAAGTAGTTGGCGACGCGCACGCCATCATCGCCCACCTGCAGCAGCATGTCGTCGCCCACGCGGCTCAGGCGCGCCGCGCTGGCCGCGAAATCGGTAAGGTGGACCGTCAGCATATCACCCACCTCGTCGACGACCGTGTCGACGCCATCGCCGACCAGTACGGTGTAGTGATCGGTACCGGCGCCACCGACGAGCATATCGCTGCCACGCTCCCCGTACAGATAATCGGCGCCGTCGCCTCCCATGATGACGTCGTCGTCATCGCCGCCAAAGATGTCGTCGCTTCCCGCGCCCCCATTCAACGTGTCAGCGCCATCGTAACCGAAGATCTCGTCATTGCCGCCCAGGCCGTCCACGATATCGCTGCCGGCACTACCGTACAGCATGTCTGCACCGTCAGTGGCGCTGGCGACGCGAACCCGGGATGCGAGTTCGGCCGCGTTCCATATCACGCCGTCGTCGAATACGACCTGTTTGTTGCGGTAGGCCGCGTCTTCAAACCAGTTCGCAAGCATTACCCGGCTGGCGCCGCCTTCGCTTGTCAGGTACAAATTAGCGTAGTCACGTGTCACTTCGAGCATGGTCGAGGTGACCCCGCGCAGGATAACGGTGTCGATGTCGTTTCCAGCGTGGGCCGCGTCGTCGATGATGTCATTGCCGGAGCCGGCGCCTGCCACATAGGTGTCGGCACCTGCTCCACCCTGGAGATAGTCGTCACCCGCGCCGCTGGTAATGCGATTGGCCATGGCATTGCCGCTCACCGAGAAATTGCTCTCACCGAGGACGACGGCACTCTCGACATGGTCACCGAGTTGGTAATAGTAAAAGACGTTAGGGCTTGCACGCAGCAATAGCGTATCCATGCCGCCGTCCTCGGCTTCCACGACCACATCGAGCGGGTTGTTCAAGACATAGACATCGTCACCGCTGCCCCCGTCCATGGTGTCACCTTTGTCGGCAAACATATCATCGCCGCCACCGTCGAGGGTGTCGTTGCCGGCGCCGCCGTACAGCATGTCGGGGTTGGCCGTGCCGGTCAGCAGGTCGTCGCCGGCGGTACCATGGATGACCAGAGAGACATGGGATTCGATCTGGTCCGTATCCCAGGTTTCGCCGCCGGCAAACACGATTTCATCGAGATGGCGCCCGCTGGATTCGTCGTAGTAGCCACGCACGGTCACGCTGCCCCCGGGAACGCGAACAACCAGATCCACACCGCTGCGTTGCACCGCTGTATCTGCCGCGCTGATGCCATTGAGCACCAGGCGGTCGGTGGCGATCGCATGATCGGGCACCACGCTGTCGATGACATCGTCGCCATCGCCGGACCAGTACACATAGGTGTCGCTGCCCGCGCCGCCAGACAACACATCAGCACCCGTGCCGCCTTCGATGACATCGTCGCCAGCCCCGCCAGAGATCGTGTCGGCACCGCCATAGCCGTTAAGAACTTCAGCACTAGACGAGCCGGTCAACACATCGGCTGCTTCGGTCCCGTCCACGCTTGCCTTCATCCGAACCTTGATTTCGGCACTCGTCCAGCTGCTGCCGTCGCCAAACTCCAGGCGGTCGATCTTGCGGTCTTCGGTGGCATCGAAATAGCCGACGACAGTCAGACTGTCACTGTCGTTCAGGCGCAGCACCAGGTCGTCGCCGGACTGCGAGAGCTTGACGGTACGCGACGTAATGCCTGCCGCCAGGCTGATGCGATCGACGCTCGTGGCGTTGTCGGCGGCACGATTATCGATCCGGTCATGGCCGGCGCCGACACCGAACAGATAGCTGTCGCTGCCGAGTCCACCGCGCAGCAGATTGGCAGCTGTGTTTTCGGTACCGTCGAGGGTGTTGTCGAGCTCGTTGCCGACGCCATCGATGGCATCGTTACCAATCAGCACCAGGCGTTCGAGGTTGGCGCCGAGCTGGTAGCTGATGCTGGCGCGTACGGTATCGATCGAGAACCATTCTTTAGCTTGCTCATCGACGCGGTCACCAGCATTGTCGACGATATACGTGGTGGAACCGATGCCGCCCTGCATGAAATCCGCGCCCTCTCCTCCGTCGAGAACCTTATCGAAATTGCCTCCGCCATACATCGTGTCATTGCCTGCACCACCAAAGAAGCTTCCGGTAGCGTCATACACGTTCATTTCATTGTCGAGCGCATTGGCAGTGAAGGTCCATGTCGCAGCTGTGTGATACAAATTGACGTTCTCGACGTTCTCCTCCATGACATAAGTAACCGGCGCGCGGTAATCGATCTCGAAGTCCAGATATACCAGGTCGATCCCTTCGCCGGCATATTCCACGATCGTGTCTCCCAGACCGAGGACATAGGTATCGTTGCCCTTGCCACCTGCGAGCACATTGGCAACATTGTTGCCGGTCTCTCCATCCACTCCCGTATTGAAGAATGGATCCATGCTCGCGGCGCCGTTGAGGATATTGTCGCGATCATTGCCGTTGCCGCGTGTGGCGGCGTTGCCCATCATCGTCAGGTTATCGAGCTGCGCGCCAAGCGTGTAGTTGCCCGTCGAAAATACATGCATATTCCCTTCCCACATCTCGGTGCCTGCTGCGACCACGATGCTGTCTTTCTCGTTGTCAACATAGAAATATCCTTGCGGTCCGCGGCTGATGATGGTATCGATGCCTGCGCCGCCGTCATAGATGACAGCGGTATTCACCGCCGCGGTCCAGATGGTGTTGTCGAGCGCGTTTCCGCGGACAATCGTTTGCTGGTAGCTATCGGCACGGTAGTCGAGTTGCTCGACGTTGGCAGCCAGCGTGTAGGTGCGGCCCGTGTAGCCAACCTCGATGACCTTGTCGATGCCGGCATTGGCGCTTTCCTGGATCGTGCCGAGGCCACCGTACCGGATATAGGTATCGTTGCCCAGGCCGCCAATCAGGGTATCGCGCGAGACGGCGTCGCCACTCAGGATATTGTCGCTGCCATTACCGGTAATGACGTTATTCAGGCTGTTGCCGCTGCCATCGATATGCAATGTCCCGGTCAGGGTCAGGTTCTCGACGTTGGCTGGCAGAATGTAGCTGACCGACGAGTCGATCCGGTCAGTACCCTGGTTGGGCTGCTCGATGACGACGTCGAGCGGATTATCGACCACGAACACGTCATTGCCCGAGGTACCCGTCATGGCATTGGCACTGCCACCGGCGATGATCCTGGACGCGATCGCCTGCGCATCCCATACGGTGCCATCGGCGAATTCGACACGCTCAATCGCATGGTCGGCTGCCTTGCCGTCGACCGTCGTCACAAACCACGACCGCACCGTGACCTGATCCACGCCGCCGCTTACGACAAACACCAGGTCGTTGCCCATGCGGTATAGTTTGATGTCGCCTGCTGCGATGCCATTGGTGAAGCGCAGGACATCGGTTTCCGCCATGGCTGCGCCTGACTCGAGCACGATGTCGCGGCCGTCGCCCCTTGCGAACACATAGACGTCGGCACCGGTGCCCCCGTACGCTGTGTCGTCGCCCAGTCCACCGGTCATGACATCGTTGCCCGCCCCGCCGTCGAGCGTATCGTCGCCCTCGCCGCCCCGCAGGGAGTCGGCGCCGCCCAAGGCGACGATGCTGTCGTCGCCATAACCAGCATCGATGTCGTCACCGGTCTCGAAACCGAGGACGTCGTCACCGAGGTGACTCACCGATGCGGCGATAAGCATCCGTTTGACCGCATCGGCGGTCCAGATGGTGCCGTCCGCGAAGCGGATCTCCTCAATCTGTTGGGTATCGTCCGCTCTGGCGAACTGGTTCTCGACGGAGACGGTCGGCCATCCGCCGCCAAGCTGCACCTTGAGAGAAGCTCCCTCGCGCGCCAGCACGATTTCCGAAGGAAGTATTCCGCTGCCCAACTGTAGCACATCGACATCGCCAGGCTTGCCGTCGGATTCAATAATGGTATCCAAGCGCGAACT
>Ga0265780_10011523_pt1 | contig 10450 bp, 20 predicted proteins | sample P1T30metagenome_FD_192432 | JGI IMG/M metagenome (GOLD analysis project Ga0265780, IMG submission 192432) | Plant litter microbial communities from East Loma Ridge, Irvine, California - P1 T30 | ecosystem: Environmental > Terrestrial > Plant litter > Unclassified | place: USA: California... | reverse complement strand
ATGCGCGCGACCGCTCTGAACACGAGAACTCCGAACTTCTGGGACCGGACTGGCCAGTCGTGCCGGGCGTGGTCGCCCGTGGCCGGAAGCGCCGACCGCGTGGCCCGGCGACCGCCAGCCTGACTGGCGGAGCGTTCCGGGCCTCCATCAAGGAAACCGTAACGGCGGCCCGTGCGCAATGCACACGGGCCGCCGGACGGGACTACTCGGTGACGGTGCCGCCCGCTGCCGCGATCTTGGTCTGGGCGGAGCCCGAGACCTTGTCGACCGTGACGGTGAGCTTCACGTTGATGTCACCCTGACCGAGAACCTTGACCTTCTCGTTCTTGCGGACGGCGCCCTTGGCGACCAGGTCCGCGATGGTGACGTCGCCGCCGTTCGGGTACAGCTCCGCGAGCTTGTCCAGGTTCACGACCTGGTACTCGACGCGGAACGGGTTCTTGAACCCGCGGAGCTTCGGGGTGCGCATGTGCAGCGGCATCTGCCCACCCTCGAAGCCGACGCGGACCTGGTACCGGGCCTTCGTGCCCTTGGTACCGCGGCCTGCGGTCTTGCCCTTCGAGCCCTCACCGCGACCCACACGGGTGCGGTCCTTCTTCGAGCCAGCGGCCGGACGAAGGTGGTGCACCTTCAGGATCTGGACGCGCTCGTTCTTCTCGTCGCTCATGCGTCGACCTCCTCGACCTTCACGAGGTGCGCCACCGTTGCGACGTACCCGCGGTTCTGGGCGTTGTCCTCACGCAGGACCGTACGGCCGATGCGCTTGAGACCCAGGCTGCGGAGCGTGTCGCGCTGGTACTGCTTCTCGCTGATGACGGACTTCGTCTGCGTGATCTTCAGCATGGCCATCAGGCACCTGCCTTCTCGTTCGCGGCGTGACGCGCAGCGGCCTCGGCACGGAGCAGGCGAGCCGGCACGACGTGGTCGATGTCGAGGCCACGACGTGCTGCGACGGCGCGGGGCTCCTCGAGCTGCTTGAGGGCCTCGACCGTGGCGTGCACGATGTTGATGGTGTTCGACGAACCGAGCGACTTGCTCAGGACGTCGTGGATGCCGGCGCACTCGAGCACGGCGCGGACCGGACCACCGGCGATGACACCGGTACCGGGGCCGGCCGGACGCAGGAGGACGACGCCAGCGGCGGCTTCACCCTGCACCGGGTGCGGGATCGTGTTGCCGACGCGCGGGACGCGGAAGAAGTTCTTCTTGGCTTCTTCGACGCCCTTGGAGATCGCCGTGGGGACTTCCTTGGCCTTGCCGTAGCCGACACCCACGAGCCCGTTGCCGTCACCGACGACGACGAGTGCGGTGAAGCTGAAGCGACGACCACCCTTGACGACCTTGGAGACGCGGTTGATCGTGACGACGCGCTCGAGGAACTGGCTGTCGCCGCCTCGCTTGTCACGGTCACGGCCCTGCTGACGGTCACGGCCGCCACCACGACGGCCGCGGTTGTCGGCCGAGTCGCGGTTGTTCGACGCGGAACCGGCAGCGGTCTCGACGGGACGCTCGGCGACGGGGGCAGCAGCCTCCGCCTCCTTGCCCTTCGGGGCGGCTTCGGTGGTCGCCTCGTCGGCGGTCGCGGTCTCGTCGGCGCTGGTCGTCTCGTCCGAGCTCGCGGACTCCTCGACGCTGGTCGCCTCGTCCACGGACGCGGTCGCGGTCTCTTCGACGCTGGTCGTCTCTTCGACGGCCGGGGTCTCTTCGGCGTTGCTGTTGTTCGCGATGTCGCTCACAGGTTCAGCCCTCCTTCACGGGCACCATCGGCGATCGCGGCGACGCGACCGGCGTACTTGCTACCACCGCGGTCGAACACGACGGCGTCCACACCGGCGGTCTTCGCACGCTCGGCGAGGAGCTCGCCGACGCGGCGCGCCTTGGCGGTCTTGTCGCCGTCGAACGAGCGGAGGTCGGCCTCCATCGTCGATGCGCTGGCGAGGGTGTGACCCTTGGTGTCGTCGATGACCTGCACGAACACGTGACGTGACGAACGGGTGACGGCGAGACGGGGACGGGTCTCGGTCCCGGTGATCTTCTTCCGGAGACGGTTGTGGCGGCGGGCCTTGGCGGCCGCCTTGCTCTTGCCTCGAGTACGAGTTCCGATGGCCATGATCACTTACCTGACTTTCCGGCCTTGCGGCGCACGTTCTCGCCGGCGTAACGGACACCCTTGCCCTTGTAGGGCTCCGGCTTCCGCAGCTTGCGGATGTTGGCCGCCACTTCGCCGACGGCCTGCTTGTCGATGCCGTTGACGGTGACCCTGTTGTTGCCCTCCACCGTGAAGCTGATGCCTGCCGGCGGCTCGACGGTGATCGAGTGGGAGTAGCCGAGGGCGAACTCGAGGTTCGAGCCCTTGGCAGCGACGCGGTACCCGGTACCGACGACCTCGAGGCCCTTGGAGTAGCCCTGGGTGACGCCGATGATCTGGTTCGCGATCAGGGTGCGGGTCAGGCCGTGCAGCGAGCGCGACGTGCGCTCGTCGTCCGGACGCGTGACGAGGACCTGGTTCTCGTCGACGCTGGCCTGGATGGGCTCCGCGATGACGAGCGCGAGCTCGCCCTTCGGGCCCTTGACCGCGACGTTCTGACCGTCGACGGAGACGGTCACGCCTGCGGGGATGTCAATGGGAAGACGTCCGATTCGAGACATGTTCGATCACCAAACGTAGGCGAGGACTTCCCCACCCACGCCCTTCTGCTCGGCTTCGCGGTCGGTCAGGAGGCCCGAGGAGGTCGACAGGATCGCCACACCGAGGCCACCGAGGACCTGGGGGATCTCCGTCGACTTCGCGTAGACCCGGAGGCCGGGCTTCGAGACGCGCTTGATGCCGGCGATGGAGCGCTCGCGCTCGGGGCCGTACTTCAGCTCGATGGTGAGGGTCTTGCCCACGCGGGCGTCCTCCACCTTCCACTCGCTGATGTAGCCCTCGCGCTTGAGGATGTCAGCGATGGTCGTCTTCAGCTTGGAGCTCGGAAGCGAGACGGCGTCGTGGTGCGCCGAGTTCGCGTTCCGCAATCTGGTCAGCATGTCTGCGACCGGATCGGTCATCGTCATGATGTGATTCCGTTCTTCGCCTGGTTTCGACACCCGTTCCACGAATGCCGACCTGAGCGATCGAGTGACTCCAGGGCGATTCCCCGGAGTCTGTGTGTTCGTGCGTGCGGGCCGGAGGACGTTGATCCTCCGGCCCGCATCACCCGGAGTAGCTTAGACCGTCTGCTCGGCAGCGCGGAACGGGAAGCCCAGCTGCTTGAGCAGGGCGCGTCCCTCGTCGTCCGTCTTCGCGGAGGTCACGACGGTGATGTCGAACCCGCGGACACGGTCGATGCGGTCCTGGTCGATCTCGTGGAACATGCTCTGCTCCGAGAGACCGAACGTGTAGTTGCCGTTGCCGTCGAACTGGCGGTCGCTGAGACCACGGAAGTCGCGGATACGGGGAAGTGCCAGCGAGACCAGGCGGTCCAGGAACTCCCACGCGCGGTCACCACGGAGGGTGACGTGCGCGCCGATGGCCTGGCCCTCACGCAGCTTGAACTGCGCGATGGACTTGCGGGCCATCGTGACCTGCGGCTTCTGACCCGTGATCGCGGTCAGGTCCTTGATGGCCCCGTCCATGATCTTCGAGTCGCGAGCTGCCTCGCCGACACCGGTGTTGACGACGACCTTGACCAGGCCGGGGACCTGGTTGACGTTCGCGTACCCGAACTGCTCGGTCAGCGTCGCCTTGATCTCGTCCTTGTACTTCTGCTTCAGGCGCGGCTGGACGTTGTCAGCCGTCGCGGCAGTCGTGTCAGTCATCAGAGCTTCTCACCAGACTTCTTGGAGTAGCGGACACGGACGGTCTTCTTGACGCCGTCCTTCTCCACCTCTTCGTTGCGGAAGCCGACGCGGGTCGGCTTCTTCGTGGTGGGGTCGACGATCGCGACGTTCGACACGTGGATCGAGGCTTCGTGCTGCTCGATGCCACCGGTCTTGGAGCCGCGCTGCGTCTGGCCGACGCGGACGTGCTTCGTGACGAAGTTCACGCCCTCGACGACGACCCGGTTCTTGTCCTTGAGGACCTCGATGACCTTGCCCTGCTTGCCACGGTCACCGCCACGCGCCTGCGTGGCGCCCGTGATGACCTGGACGAGGTCACCCTTCTTGATGTTCGCCATGGCTTACAGCACCTCCGGCGCGAGCGAGATGATCTTCATGAACTTCTTGTCGCGAAGTTCGCGACCGACCGGACCGAAGATGCGCGTTCCGCGCGGGTCGCCGTCGGCCTTGAGGATCACTGCCGCGTTCTCGTCGAACTTGATGTAGGAGCCGTCCTGACGACGGGTCTCCTTCTTGGTGCGAACGATGACCGCCTTCACGACGTCACCCTTCTTCACGTTGCCGCCGGGGATGGCGTCCTTCACCGTGGCGACGATGACGTCACCGAGTCCGGCGTAGCGACGACCCGAGCCACCGAGAACGCGGATGGTCAAGATCTCCTTGGCACCCGTGTTGTCGGCGACCTTCAGGCGGGATTCCTGCTGAATCACTGCTGTCTCCTATTTCCGCAAGCGGGCCGCGAGGCCTACTTGGCCTTCTCGAGGATCTCGACCAGGCGCCAGCGCTTGGACGCGCTGAGGGGACGGGTCTCGCTGATCACGACGAGGTCGCCGACACCGGCCGAGCCGGCCTCGTCGTGTGCCTTCACCTTGGAGGTGCGGCGGATGACCTTGCCGTAGAGCGCGTGCTTCACGCGGTCCTCGACCTCGACGACGATGGTCTTGTCCATCTTGTCGCTGGTCACGTAACCGCGGCGCGTCTTGCGGTAGCCGCGGGTGAGGGCGGCGGAGTCCTTCTCTTCGTTCGCCATCAGTTCTCCTCGGCGGTCTCGGCCTCGGTCGACGCAGCGGGCTTCTCAGCCTTCTTGGTCGTCTTCTTGGCCTTGGTTGCGGTCTCGACGGGCGCAGGAGTGGCACGGATGCCGAGCTCGCGCTCGCGGAGGACGGTGTAGATCCGGGCGATGTCGCGCTTGACGGCACGGAGACGGCCGTGGCTCTCCAGCTGGCCGGTGGCCGACTGGAAGCGGAGGTTGAACAGCTCCTCCTTGGCCTTCTTCAGCTCGTCAGCGAGACGCTCGTTCTCGAACGTGTCGAGCTCCGTCGGACGGAGCTCCTTGGAACCGATCGCCATTATGCGTCGCCCTCCTCGCGCTTGATGATGCGTGCCTTGAGGGGCAGCTTGTGAATTGCACGGGTCAGTGCCTCGCGAGCGACCTCGTCGCTCACGCCGGAGAGCTCGAAGAGCACACGACCCGGCTTGACGTTGGCGACCCACCACTCGGGCGAACCCTTACCGGAACCCATGCGGGTCTCAGCAGGCTTCTTGGTGAGCGGACGGTCCGGGTAGATGTTGATCCACACCTTGCCGCCACGCTTGATGTGACGCGTCATCGCGATACGAGCGGACTCGATCTGACGGTTGGTCACGTAGGCGGGGGTCAGGGCCTGGATGCCGTAGTCACCGAAGGAGACCTTGGTGCCACCGGTGGCCTGACCCGAACGCTTCGGGTGGTGCTGCTTGCGGTGCTTGACTCGACGGGGGATAAGCATGGTTACGCCTCAACTCCTGCGCCGGCCGGCGCGTCCTGCGGGGCCTGCTGCTCACGGCCGCCGCGGTCGCCGCCACGACGGTCACCGCGGTCGCCACGGTCGTTGCGGTCGCCACGCGGGCCTCCGCGACGCTCCGGGCGGGACGAACGCTGGTTCGCCTGCTCGCGAGCGAGCTCCTTGTTCGTGATGTCGCCCTTGTAGATCCAGACCTTCACGCCGATGCGGCCGAACGTCGTCCGGGCCTCGTAGAAGCCGTAGTCGATGTTGGCGCGGAGCGTGTGCAGGGGCACGCGGCCCTCGCGGTAGAACTCCGAGCGCGACATCTCGGCGCCGCCGAGACGGCCGGCGACCTGGATGCGGACACCCTTGGCACCGGCGCGCTGTGCACCCTGGAGGCCCTTGCGCATGGCGCGACGGAACGCGACACGAGCGCTGAGCTGCTCCGCGATGCCCTGTGCGACGAGCTGGGCCTCGGTCTCGGGGTTCTTGACCTCGAGGATGTTGAGCTGGATCTGCTTCTTGGTGAGCTTCTCGAGCTCACCACGGATGCGCTCGGCCTCGGCGCCGCGGCGGCCGATGACGATGCCCGGACGTGCCGTGTGGATGTCCACGCGGACACGGTCACGGGTGCGCTCGAGCTCGATGCGGGCGACGCCTGCACGGTCGAGGGTCTTCTTCAGGTACTGACGCACCTTGATGTCCTCGGCGACGTAGTCGGCGTAACGCTGCCCGACCTTCGTGCTGTCGGTGAACCAGTGCGAGACGTGGTCCGTCGTGATCCCGAGGCGGAAGCCGTACGGGTTGACCTTCTGGCCCATTAGTTGCTCGCCTTCTTGCTCGTCGCGGCAGCGGCCTCGGCCTCGTCAGGGGTCGCGAGGACCACCGTGATGTGGCTGGTGCGCTTGTTGATCCGGAAGGCACGGCCCTGGGCACGCGGCTGGAACCGCTTGAGGGTCGTTCCTTCGTCGACGAAGACGCGGCTCACGTAGAGGTCGCGCTCGTCCAGGAAGCTGTTCGTCGAGTCCGCCTTGACCCGTGCGTTGGCGATCGCCGAGGCGACCAGCTTGTACACGGGCTCCGAAGCGCCCTGGGGGGCGAACTTCAGGATGGCGAGGGCCTCGTGGGCCTGCTTGCCGCGGATCAGCTCGATGACGCGACGGGCCTTCTGAGCAGTGACGCGGATGTGTCGCACGCGTGCGATCGACTCCACCATTTCGTTCCTCCTCTTCGTCGCCGCGTCAGCGGCGACGGCCCTTCTTGTCGTCCTTCACGTGACCGCGGAAGGTACGAGTCGGCGCGAACTCGCCGAGCTTGTGGCCGACCATGGATTCGGTGACGAACACCGGGATGTGCTTGCGCCCGTCGTGCACCGCGATGGTGTGTCCGAGCATGTTCGGGACGATCATCGAGCGGCGCGACCACGTACGGATCACGTTCTTCGTGCTGGCCTCGTTCTGCGTGACGACCTTGCGAAGCAGGTGCTCGTCGACGAAGGGGCCCTTCTTCAGACTGCGTGGCATCTTCTGAACTCCTACTTGCGCTTCTTGCCGGCGTTACGGCGGCGGACGATGAGCTTGTCGCTCGGCTTGTTGGCCTTGCGCGTGCGACCCTCGGACTGGCCCCAGGGGCTGACCGGGTGACGTCCACCGGAGGTCTTGCCCTCACCACCACCGTGCGGGTGGTCGACCGGGTTCATCGCGACACCACGCACCGTCGGGCGGACGCCCTTCCAGCGCATGCGGCCGGCCTTGCCCCAGTTGATGTTCGACTGCTCGGCGTTGCCGACCTCGCCGATCGTGGCGCGGCAGCGGGCGTCGACGTTGCGGACCTCGCCCGACGGCAGACGGAGCTGCGCGTAGGGGCCGTCCTTGGCGACGAGACGCACCGAGGCACCGGCCGAACGCGCGAGCTTGGCGCCGCCACCGGGGCGGAGCTCGATCGCGTGGATGACCGTACCCACGGGGATGTTGCGCAGCGGCAGGTTGTTGCCGGGCTTGATGTCGGCGCCGGCGCCCTGCTCGATGACGTCGCCCTGCTTGAGCTTGTTCGGCGCGAGGATGTAGCGCTTGGTGCCGTCCACGAAGTGCAGGAGCGCGATGCGCGCCGTGCGGTTCGGGTCGTACTCGATGTGCGCGACCTTGGCGTCCACGCCGTCCTTGTCGTGACGACGGAAGTCGATCACGCGGTACTGGCGCTTGTGGCCACCACCGATGTGGCGGGTGGTGATCCGCCCCGAGCTGTTCCGGCCACCGGTCTTGGGCAGCGGACGCAGGAGGGACTTCTCCGGGGTCGAGCGGGTGATCTCAGCGAAGTCGGAGACCGAGGAGCCGCGACGACCGGGGGTCGTGGGCTTGTAGTTGCGAATAGCCATGATTTATCCCTCTGGTCCTCAGCCGACAGCCGTGAAGATGTCGATCGAACCGGACTTGAGCGTCACGATGGCACGCTTGGTGTCCTTGCGCTTGCCCAGACCGAACTTGGTGCGGCGGGTCTTGCCCGGACGGTTCAGCGTGTTGATGCCGGCGACCTTGACGTTGAAGATCTTCTCGATCGCGAGCTTGATCTCGGTCTTGTTCGCGCGGGGGTCCACGATGAACGTGTACTTGCCCTGGTCGATGAGGCCGTAGCTCTTCTCCGACACGACCGGCGAGATGATGATGTCGCGCGGGTCCTTGTTGAAGCCGCTCATGCGGTGATCTCCTTCGCGGTCTTCGACGCGATGAAGGCGTCGAGGGCGCTCTTGCTGAAGACGATGGCGTCCGACACGAGGACGTCGTAGGCGTTCAGCTGGCCGTACGAGAGCGCGTGGACGTTCGGCAGGTTGCGGATGCTCTTGAGCGTGAGCTCGTCATCCGACTCGAGCACGACGAGCACGTGCTTGACGGGCGCGACCTTCTCGAGGAGCGAGCGGGCGGTCTTGGTCGACGGCAGTTCAGCCGAGACGAAGCCCTCCACTGCGGAGATGCGTCCGCCGCGGGCACGGTCCGAGAGCGAGCCGAGCAGGGCTGCGGCGATCATCTTCTTCGGGGTGCGCTGCGAGTAGTCGCGGGGGGTCGGTCCGTGGACGACGCCACCACCGGTGTGCTCAGGAGCACGGACGGAACCCTGACGGGCGCGGCCGGTGCCCTTCTGCTTGAACGGCTTGCGACCGGCACCGCGGACTTCGCCGCGGTTCTTGGTCTTGTGCGTGCCCTGACGCGACGCGGCGCGCTGCGCGGTCACGACCTGGTGGATCAGCGGGACGTTGGTCTCGACGTCGAAGAGAGCTTCGGGGAGCTCGACGGTGCCGGAGACGGCACCCGAGGCGTCGAGGATGTCGATCGTGGTGGCCATGATCACTTACCCTTCACGGCGGTGCGGATGAAGACGGAGCGGCCACGAGCACCGGGGACGGCGCCCTTGACGAGCAGCAGACCCTTCTCGGCGTCGACGGCGTGCACCGTGAGGTTGAGGACGGTGACACGCTCGCCACCCATGCGACCGGCCATGCGCATGCCCTTGAAGACACGCGACGGGGTCGAGGAAGCACCGATCGAGCCGGGCTTGCGGTGGTTGCGGTGCGAACCGTGCGAGGCGGAGACGCCGTGGAAGCCGTGGCGCTTCATGACACCCGCGAAGCCCTTGCCCTTGCTCGTGCCGACGACGTCGACCTTCGCGCCGGCCTCGAACGTGGCGTCCACGGTGAGCTCCTGGCCCAGCGTGTACTCGCCCGCGTCAGAGGTGCGGATCTCGGTGAGGGTGCGGCGCGGGGTGACCCCGGCGGCCTCGAAGTGGCCAGCGGCCGGCTTGTTCACCTTGCGGGGGTCGATCTGGCCCGCGGCGATCTGGATCGCCTCGTAGCCGTCGCGCTCGACGTTGCGGATCTGGGTGACCACGTTCGGGCCGACCTCGATCACGGTGACGGGGATGAACTTGTTGTTCTCGTCCCACACCTGGGTCATCCCGAGCTTCTTGCCGAGGAGGCCCTTGACGGTCTTGGTTGAGTTCGCCATCAGTGCAGCCCCCTTACAGCTTGATCTCGATGTTGACGTCGGCCGGCAGGTCGAGACGCATGAGCGAGTCGACGGCCTTCGGCGTCGGGTCGACGATGTCGATGACCCGCTTGTGCGTGCGCTTCTCGAAGTGCTCGCGCGAGTCCTTGTACTTGTGAGGAGAGCGGATCACTGCGATCACGTTCTTCTCGGTGGGGAGCGGCACGGGGCCGACCACAGTTGCACCGGCACGGGTCACCGTGTCGACGATCTTCCGAGCCGACGTGTCGATGACCTCGTGGTCGTACGACTTGAGCCGGATGCGGATCTTCTGTCCCGCCATGTCTTCTGTCCTCTCTGCGCCGCGCACCCTCAGGCCGCCTGACACCGCCGGGTTCCGCCCTGTGCGGACCTGGCTGTTTACGTGAATCACCGGGCGCATCCACGGGGGATGACCGCTGTTCTCCTGTCAACCGCGCGGGCGGACGTGCTGCTGGTGCTCACACCGGCCCGCGTGGACGTGTCGCCTCCCGCACACCGGCGGACCGGCATGGTGGTGGGAGTCGAGCTGTTCTGCTGCCTGCGGCCCAACCCAGCCCTGCTGGACAGGGGGGTTGTGCACTGCCAGAGCAGTGATCCGGCGGGCGCGAACGCCCGCGGAATTTCGGAACCGGACAAGTCTCGCATGTCCCCGCCATCGGTGCAACCCGGGCGTGTCGCGCTGTTCGGCCGGGTCGCCTCCCCCGTCAATCCGGGCATCCGTCAGCCTGGAGGCTCGGCTCGGCTCCGTCCCGCTCGTCGCCTCCAGGACCGTCCCGGCGACCGGCTGCCGGACGCCGGAACGGGCACAGCACCGCGCGGTCGCGCGGTGCTGTGCCCGTTCGTCGTCCT
>Ga0265780_10011522_pt1 | contig 10451 bp, 3 predicted proteins | sample P1T30metagenome_FD_192432 | JGI IMG/M metagenome (GOLD analysis project Ga0265780, IMG submission 192432) | Plant litter microbial communities from East Loma Ridge, Irvine, California - P1 T30 | ecosystem: Environmental > Terrestrial > Plant litter > Unclassified | place: USA: California... | reverse complement strand
CGACTTGATCAGCGAAGGCGAGCGGTTGGCGTGCACCAGCTGCGCGTAGTGGCCGGGGATCGCCTCGTGGATGTTCAGGATCTGCAAGATCCACTCGTTGTACTCGCGCAGGCTGCTCTCGGCCTGTTCCGGCGTGAGGTTGTCCATCGGCGTGACGTTGTAATACGTCTTGTCCTTCGAGCGGTAAGGACCCGGCGCGTCGATGCTGGCGCCGGCCACGCCGCGCTGGTACATCGGTGTTTCGCGCACCTCGAGCGGCTTGCTCGGGTCCAGCGTCAGCAGGTCGTGCTTGATCACCCAGTCCTGCAGCAGCGGGATCTGGCGCCGGATCTCGGCGAAGAAGTTCTCGCGCGCGACGTGGCGGCTTGATAACTTGTCGATCATCATGCCGATCTTCTGGAAGCGGTCTTGCGGCTTGTTCACGCCCGCCATATAGCGCGGCCACAGCTCGTCCGAGATGCGGTCCATATTCGACAGCAGTTCCTCGCGCGTGACCAGGGCCTTGCGGAAGGTCTGTTCGGCGCTGGACGACGACTGGATGTCGAGCGCGAACTTCTGCTCGTACAGCGCCTTGCCGGCGCGGAAAGGGCGCGCCTGGCCGCTGGCCGCCTGGCGCTGCTCGACGCCATTCAGGAAATCGACATAGCCCAGTACCGCCGTGCCGGCGTTGGCGATGCGCTGGGCGAAGATCGCCTTCTCTTGTGCCGTCAGGATCGATGCCTCGGCCTCCTTGCCCAGGTCGGCCAGCACGGCCATCGTGCCCGGCGCCTGGCCGATCGCGAGCTGGGTGTGCTCGCGCGTCGGCTTGGTGATCGAGGCCTGCGCCGCCGCGTAATAGTCCGGCACGTCGGCCAGGCGCTTGAGGATGGTGCGCAGGCGCTGCGGCTTGGCCGCATAGTCGGTGTTCAGGATCAGGTCGAGCGGCGCGGCGACGTTGTACTGCGACGGGTTCCACTCGTATTCGCGCCAGGTGGAGAGGCGACAGCGGTCCTTCTCGAGCTTGTTGACCAGGAGGGCCAGGTCGGTGCGGTAGCGCGGCGACAGCTGCTTGGGATCGAGTTTGCCGAATTTGTCCAGCCACTCATTGGCGAAGGCCAGCTGCTTGGCGCGCGTGTCGGCATTCGGGATGGTGAGGTTCGCGGCGTTGTCGAACTTGCCGACATAAATGCCGCCTTCGGGGTCCATGCGCCACAGGGCGGTCAGGTATTGCATGCTCAGCGTGGACATGCGGCGGTCCAGGCGCATTTCGGCGGCGTTGGCGCTGGCGGCGCCCGCAGCTGCGGCAGTGGCGCCGACGGCAGCGGCGCCGACCAAGGCCTTCTTGCCCTTGCTGGAAGTCTTCTTCTTGACGACTTTCGAGGATTTGGCCTTGCCCTTGACAGGCTTGGAAGTGGCGGCGACGGCCGGCGTCAGTGCGAAACACGCCAGCAAGGCTGCCAGCGCGATTTTCGTTTTCATCATCGTATTCAGGTCCTGTAACTTAAGGAGATCTGGGCGCGCGCAGGCGCGAAGGCGTGCAGGTTAGCATCAATTGCATCATTTGCGGGCAGCTGAAACATTCCGACACGCTTGAAAGCAATATTGACCGATCGATAAAAATCAGCGCCCGAGTCCTGCCTTGAGCATCTCCAGCATATCCCCCGGGGACATGCGCGCCGCCATTTCGGTCCCTTCCAGCAGGCTGTCGGCCAGGTCGCGCTTGTGGCGGTGCAGGTCGACGATGCCTTCCTCGATCGTGCCGCGCGCCACCAGACGGTAGATGGTCACCGGCCGCTGCTGGCCCATGCGGTGCGCGCGATCGGACGCCTGGTCCTCGACCGCCGGGTTCCACCACGGGTCCATGTGGATCACGTAGTCGGCCGCCGTCAGGTTGATGCCGACGCCGCCCGCCTTCAGGCTGATGAGGAACAGGTCGCCCTCGCCGGCCTGGAAGGCATCCACGCGCCGCTTGCGTTCCTGGATCGGGGTCGAACCGTCCAGGTACTGGTAGGCGATGCCTTGTGCATCGAGATACTGGCGGATCAGGGTCAGGTGGTCGACGAACTGGCTGAACACCAGCACCTTGTGCCGGTTCTCGAGCAGGTCGGTGGTCAGGCGCGCAAACGTCGCCAGCTTGCTGCTGGCGATGCCGGCACCGGGCGCCACCAGCTCCGGATTGCAGCAGGCGCGGCGCAGCCGCATCATCTCGGCCAGGATCTCGATCGCCTTTTGCCCCTCCGGCGCTTCCAGCGCGGCCAGCTTGTCGAGGGCCTGGCGGCGCAGCGATTCATAGAGCGCGTTTTCCTCGGCGCTCAGTTCCACCGGGACCACGATCTCGGTGCGCGGCGGCAGCTCGGACAGCACCTGCGCCTTGGTGCGGCGCAGGATGAAGGGCGCGGTCAGGCGCCGCAGGCGGGCGCGGGCGCCGGCTTCGGCGCGTTTGTCTTGCGCTTTCTCGATCGGGCCGGCAAAGCGCAGCTGGAACTGGTCGGCGCTGCCCAGCAGGCCCGGATTGATGAAGCGGAACAGGTTCCACAACTCGCCCAGGTGGTTTTCCAGCGGCGTGCCGGTGGCCGCCATGCGGAAGTCCCCCTGCAGCGCCATCACCGCCTGCGAGCGCTTGGTGTGCATATTCTTGATCGCCTGGGCTTCGTCGAGCACGATGCTGTGCCAGCGCCGGCCCTTGAAGCGCGCCGCTTCCAGCTGCAGCAGGCCGTAGCTGACCACGACCACGTCGAACGGTCCCGCATTGTCGATCATGGCGGCGCGCTCGCCGGGGCCGAACAGGTGCAGCCTCAACGTCGGCGCGAAGCGCATGGCCTCGTCGATCCAGTTCAGGCACACCGTGGTCGGCGCCACCACCAGCGCCGGGCCGTCTTTTGCGCGCGTGAGCAAGAGCGCCAGCGCCTGCAAGGTCTTGCCGAGGCCCATGTCGTCGGCCAGGCAGGCGCCCACGCCCCAATGGGCCAGGCGCGCCAGCCACTGGAAGCCGTCGACCTGGTAATCGCGCAGCTCGGCCTGCAGGGTGGAAGGCAGCTCGGGCAGATACGCGGCATTGTCGGCCATGCGCTTCAGGTGCCCCTGCCAGGCCTTGTCGGCGTCGACGCTGCCGGCGTCGCGCGCCAGTTCGTCGAGCGCGAAGCTGGCCAGCGCATGGGTGCGGATGCCGTCGCCATGCAGCTCGCCATGGGCGCCAAGTTCCGTCAGGCGCCGGTGCAGCTCGTCGGACAGCGCCAGGTATTCGTTCTCGCCCAGGGCCACGAAGCGGCTGCCGCTCTCCTGGATCTTTTCCAGCAGGATGCGCAGGTTCATCACGCGGCCTTCGTCGATCACGACGTCGCCGCTGGCCGCGAACCAGTCGCGCTCGCGCCGGATCTGCACCCGCACCGATTTCGTCGTGGCCTTCCTGGTAACCCTGAATTTTTCGCCTTCGGGCCAGGCGACCACGATGGACTCGCCATCCAGCGCGCGCAGCTGGTCGACCAGTTCCAATGCCAGCAGCGGCTGGCCGAGCAGCCATTCGCCATGGTCCGGTTCCGCGTGTTCGAGGGCCTGGCACGCGCCGATCAGCTGGCGCTCGGCTTCGCGTTCGGCATTGAGGTCGCGCTGGGCCTCGGTGCGGATGCCTTCGACGTCGGCGATCACATTGACCGCGCCTTCGCCGGGGCCATAATAAGCGCCGCCCGGCAGGGGACGCACCAGCAGCTGCATGCGCATGCCGTGCTGGTAGGGACGCAGCAGCACGTGCAGGCGCGGATCGGCCGGCACGGTCTCGATGTCGCTGCTGCTGGCGCCGATGTCCGACTGCACGGTGACGACCGACGACACCGCGCCGATCGCACGCAGCACGCGGCGCTCGGCCGCCAACGGCACTGTCAAGCCTGCGCCGACGATGGCGGCGATGCGCCGGTGCTCGTCCCTGACGTGCACCAGGCGCAGGCGGGTCGGCGTCTCACGCGTGACCACGACCTCGCCGTCGCCGTCCTCCACCGGCGGATGCAGCACGATCGACACCGTCTCGCCGTGCTTCTTGACCAGCAATTCCGGCTCGCCCGGCAGCAGCTCGACCCGGGTGCCGGGAGACTCCATCCAGAACAGCAGTGGGTGGCCGACCAGGCTTGCCAGCGCCTTGTGCACCTCGAGCTCGAAGCGGATGCCGCTGCCGGCGTAGTGGCGGCGGCCGGCGATCGCGTTGACGGCCTGCAGGTCTTGCGCGGTCAGGAAGTCGAGCCCGGCGCCTTCCTCGGCCAGGCGCTTCAGGCCCACGGCGCGGCCGCGGCTCCAGCCGCCTTGCGCATCGCGCTTCTGCTCGCGCGGTTCCAGTTCCTGCACGCCCAGGTGCGGGTCGTAGCGGATCAGCCAGACCAGGCGCGACTCGCGCACGTTTTCCACGTTCGCCGCCGGCTGCAGGTTGATCAGGGCGTTCAGCTGGCGCTCCCAGGGCTCTTCGCGTGTAAACCAGCCGGTCATGTCGGGCAGGCGGTGCTGGCGCCGCAGTTCGCTCGCGCGTTGTTCATGCGCCAGGTGGCCGGCCTGGCCCATCTGCGCCAGCACGCCGGCCAGCTGGGCCGACCACAGGTCGAAGCCGGCCGCCTCGGATTGCAGCAGCATGTCTTCCAGCCGCGCGCGCTGGTTGTCCAACGCCGGCAGGGCCAGCCAATGGTGGATCAGGGCGCGGAACACGGTCGGTTCCAGCGACATCTCCCAGCTGCGCGTGCCGAACAGCGCGGCGTCGACGGTGCCGCGCTGGATCTCGTGCAGCATGCCGAGCTGGAACCAGACCGCGTTGTCGGGCCGCTGCACGGCGCGCGTCTCGATCTCGAGCCAGGCGTCGGCCAGCTTGCGGTAAGCCGGATCACTGCTGCGCAGCAGGGCGGCCATCGCGATGTGCGCGCAGTGGCCGTCGAATACAGCCTTGCGCTTGCCGGTTTCGCGGCGCAGCTGCTTGATCGACGCATCGATGCCGGCCAGGCCCGTATCTGGATCGTCGCGCAGCACCTGCACCAGGCTGCGCAGGAACAGGCCGGGCGAATCGCCCGTTTCTTCCACCAGCGACACGGCGTCGTCCAGGCGTCCGCACAGGATGTAGTGCTCGCCTAGCGAGCGGCGTAGCGGACTCTCCGGGCTGCTGCGCGCCACCAGTCGCTCGGCGTAGTCGCGTGCCGCTGGCGCGAGCTGGGGTTCGCTGCGCGCATGCATGACCAGGACGTGCAGGATGCCTTCGCGCAGGCGCGGGTGGATGCGCTCCATCATGCTGGGCGCGAACGGGCGCGCGCAGACGTCGACCAGCGGATGCAGGTAGCTGGCCTCGTGGCAGCGCAGGCAGGCATCGAGCAGCGGCGAGACGACCTCCTGGTCCTCGCCGCTGAGCAGGGCGATGCGCAGCAGGGCCAGGCCCTGCCGGTAGCTGCGCAGCATCAGGTTGCCCTGCCAGTCGCGCCGCACGGTCGAAACGAGACCATAGGCGTTGGCCACGCTGCCGAACAGGCCGCTGTCGAGCGCGAAGTCGAGCACCGGCCAGGCCACGCCCGGCGCCAGCGCCATGCCGCGCTCGTTGGCGTCGGCCAGCAGGCCCGCCTCACGCAGGCGCGCCAGTTCGTCCGCCCACTGCGCTTGCGGCAGCGGCGCGGACAGCGCGCGCATGTACTCGATGATGCGCTGGCGGCCCATCGGTTCGCCGGCGATGGCGAACAGCGCCAGGATCGCGTGTTCCTCGGCGCTGCAGGCGCCCAGGCGCGCGCGTACTTCGCTATCGGTCATGCGCCCAGGTTCTCGATCTCGATCGCCGGCAGGTCGGCCGGCACCGGGATGCCGAACACGCGCAGGTAGAAAACCAATTCCGCTTCCAGCGTGCGCACCACGCTGGAAGCCTTGCGGAAGCCATGGCCTTCGCCTTCGAGCGTCAGGTAGGCCACCGGCAGCTTGCGCGCGCGCAGCGCCTCGACCACGCTTTCGGACTGCTGCGGCGGCACCACCTTGTCGTCCAGGCCCTGGAAGAAGATCATCGGCCGCCGCAGTTTATCGGTATGGTGGATCGGCGAGCGCTCACGGTACACCGCGGCGGCGGTTTCCGGCGGCGCGATCAGGTACTGGTTGTAGTGCGACTCGAATTTGTGCGAATCGGCGTCCAGGCCGGCCAGGTCGGACACGCCGTAGTAGCTGGCGCCGGCCTTGAATACGTCGTGGAAGGACAGGGCCGACAGCACGGTCAGGCCGCCGGCGCTGCTGCCGCGGATCAGCAACCGTTCGGGATCGACGACGCCCTGCGCCGCCAGGTGGCGCGCGCCGGCTACGCAATCCTCGACGTCGACCACGCCCCATTGATGCTTGAGCAGGTTGCGGTAGGCGCGCCCGAAGCCGGTGCTGCCGCCATAGTTCACATCGAGCACGGCGAAGCCGCGGCTGGTCCAGTATTGGGTGGAGAGCTTCAGCGTGCTGGCCGCCATGCCGGTCGGGCCGCCGTGGCCGATCACGATCAGCGGCGGCAGCTCGCCGTCTTGCGGCGCGTGGTCGGCATTGGTCGGCGCATAGTAGAACGCATGCGACACGCGGCTATTTTCACTCGGGTAGTCGATCGCCAGCGGCACCGACAGGTAACCGGTCGCCGGCAGCTGCGGGATCGAATGGGCCAGCACTTCGGTGACGCCGGTCTGCCGGTCGATCCGCGCCAGTTCCGGCGCGATGGTCGGCGCGCCACCCAGCAGGGCGACGACCTCGCCCTGCACGCGCAGTTCGCGGATCTCTTCATACGGCGTCTCGAGCGGCAGCAGATTGCCGCCCGACAGGCGCGCCAGGTAGCTGACGCCTTTTTCGACATAGGCGCACACGATCTCGTCCTCGGAGCGAAAGCCATACAGCGCGCCGCCGAAGCTCCAGTGCGGACCGGCGAATTCGGCATCGACCGGGCACAGCGCGTGCACGACGCCGTGGTCGTAGCGGTACAGGTTCCACCAGCCGCTGCGGTCCGACACGAAGTGCAGCACGCCGCCGGGCGACCACTCGGGCTGGCAGATCGATTCGTCAGGGCCGCCCGCGACCAGGCGCCCGTTCACCAGCGTCCCATCATCAAGCACGTCGGCCAGCCACAGTTCCGTGCCTTCCCACGGCATGCGCGGATGGTCCCAGCACAGCCAGGCCAGCTGGCGGCCATCGGGCGACAGGCGCGGCGCCGCATAGAAGTCGTTGCCGTCCACGAGCACGGTCTCGGCGCCGTCGAAACCGATCGCGGCCAGCGTATTGACGGGGTGGGCGGCGCCGGCCGAGTGATCCTCGCGCACGGAGATCAGGCGCCGACGCGCGCCGTCGAGCACGAAGTCGGCAAAGCGGTGGCCCGTGCCCTCGGCCGTCACGGCGACCGGTTCGGCGCCGGCCTCGACCCGGTACAGGCGGTTGTCCACATGGTGCGAGAACCAGGCCGTACCGCCGGCGAGCAGGCAGGCGCCGCCACCGTATTCATGGACGCGGCTGCGCACATTGAAGGGCGCCGGGGTCAGCTCGCGCGTGCCGCCCGCATCATGGACCATGAGCGTCGTGCGTCCACCCTCGCTGGCGCGGCCCTCGAGCCAGCCCAGGCGCGGCCCGTCGAGCATCAGTTGGGCCAGCGGCACCGCGCCGGCGGCGACCACCGCGGCGCTGATCGGGGACGGCCAAGCGCCGCAAGGCAAAGGGTGTTTGCTGGTAGCAATCGTCATGATCCGGGCTCTTTCCTTGGTGGGGCGCCTATTATAGTGTTCGCCCAAGAATGCGATAATAGCCGTTTCCTTACCAACGCCATTGTCAGCCATGCCACAATTTGCCCCGCTCCAGAACGACACCTTCCTGCGTGCGCTGTTGCGCCAGCCGACCGACTACACCCCGGTATGGCTGATGCGCCAGGCGGGCCGCTACCTGCCGGAATACCGCGCCACCCGCGCGCGCGCCGGTTCGTTCCTGGGGCTGGCGAAGAATCCCGACTATGCCACCGAAGTCACGCTGCAGCCGATCGACCGCTATCCGCTGGACGCGTCGATCCTGTTCTCGGACATCCTGACGGTGCCGGATGCGATGGGCCTGGGCCTGTATTTCGCCGATGGCGAAGGCCCCAAGTTCGAGCGTCCGCTGCGCCTTGAATCCGAAGTGAACGCGCTGGCGGTCCCGGACATGGCCTCGCTCGACTATGTGTTCAAGGCCGTGACCTCGATCCGCACCGCGCTGAACGGCCGCGTGCCGCTGATCGGCTTCTCGGGGAGCCCGTGGACGCTGGCGTGCTATATGGTCGAAGGCGGCGGCTCGCGTGAATTCCATACGGTCAAGAAGATGCTGTACAGCCGTCCGGACCTGATGCACCGCATCCTGGACATCAATGCGCAGGCCGTGACCCAGTACCTGAACGCCCAGATCGACGCCGGGGCCCAGGCCGTGATGATCTTCGACTCCTGGGGCGGGGCGCTGGCCGATGGCGCCTACCAGGAATTCTCGCTGGATTACATGCGCAAGATCGTCGCCGGCCTGAAGCGCGAACACGATGGCGTGCGCATCCCGGCCATCGTCTTCACCAAGGGCGGCGGCATCTGGCTGGACGAGATGGCCGACATCGGCGCCGACGCGCTGGGCCTGGACTGGACCGTCAACCTGGGCCGCGCGCGCAAGCTGGTGGGCGACCGCGTGGCGCTGCAGGGCAATCTCGATCCGGCCATCCTGTTCGCCGAGCCGGACCAGATCCGCGCCGAAGTCGAGCGCTCGCTGGCCGCCTATGGCGCGCCGTCGAACGGCCATGGCCACGTGTTCAACCTGGGCCACGGCATCTCGCAATTCACGCCGCCGGAATCGGTCAGCGCCATGGTCGACGCCGTCCACAGTTTCAGCCGCAAGCAGCGCGCCGCCTGAGTCATGCCCGCCGGCTGGCGGCCCTCCTGACAAGGCCGCCAGTCGACTCCCTCACTTGTTCACAACTTCCTAAAAGCGGGTAAAAATTCCTGTGGACATCTCAGCATCTTCTGAATCCGCGTAAGCCGATGATTTATAAGGGTTTTTTGCTTCGCCCCAGTGCTGAGTGCGTCCTGCACCACAAGGTTGTCCAGTAGAATTCAGCAAAGTTCGGCTCTTGTTCACAAAGTTATCAACAGACGTTTTGATAATCAGGAAAAGTGCTTGGTTTACCGGGACTTAGCGCTCTTCTTCAAGTATCGCCTTAAGTTTGTGACGCAATGCAGCGAGTTTTCCACGCCGGCCACCCCAGTTATGCACAACGCGGAAAAAGCCCACGAGCTTGTTAACAGGTCTGAGGACGAATATGCAAGCCATTGATTTATAAGTAAAAAATAGTCTTGAATTTAAGAATTATCGATGGCGACTTGATCTAACGTAAACCTTTGATGGGGTCAAGTCCCACGCTATTCACAAAGTTTTCCACAGATTTGCACAGGGCCCAGATTGTCAACCAGCACCGATAGCAACGTCGCACGCTGCTTCCTGGAAGTCGTGCTCGATACACCGCTGAACAGCAGTTTCGACTACCGCTGGCCATGCCGGCCGGGCGAAGAACCGCTGCCCGGCCAGCTGGCGCTGGTGCCGTTTGCGCGCCGCGAAATCATGGCCCTGATCGTCGCGGTCAAGGACCGGACCGATGTCCCGTCCGAAAAACTGAAGGATGCGCTGGCCGTGCGCAGCCAGCTGTCCCCGCTGCCGGAGCGCTGGATCGCCCTGGCGCGCTTCGCCGCCGACTACTACCAGCGGCCGCTGGGCGAGGTGGCGCTGCCCGGCCTGCCCAAGAACCTGCGGGTGCCCAGGACGGTGGCGCTGGACCGCGCCCTGAAAAAACTGGCGAAACTCGATCCGCAACAGGATGCGACGGCGGTCGACATGCCGGTGCTGAACCCCGCCCAGCAAGAGGCGGCCGACGCGATCGGCGGCGCCGAAGGCTTTACGCCGCTGCTGTTGTGGGGTGTGACCGGCAGCGGCAAGACCGAGGTCTACCTGCAGGCCTGTGCCCGGGTGCTCGCGCGCGACCCGCAGGCGCAGATCCTGATCATGGTCCCCGAGATCAACCTGACGCCCCAGCTGGAAGGGAATATCCGGGCCCGCTTCCCGGGCATGATGCTGGCCACCCTGCACAGCAGCCTGTCCGAGGGCGAGCGCATGCTGCACTGGCTGGCCGCGCATGGCGGCCAGGCGCGCATCGTGCTCGGCACCCGGCTGGCGATCCTGGCCTCGCTGCCGAACCTGCAACTGATCGTGATCGACGAAGAGCACGACCCCTCGTACAAGCAGCAGGAAGGCTTGCGCTATTCCGCGCGCGACCTGGCCGTGTGGCGCGCGCACCAGCTGGGGATCCCGATCGTGCTCGGCTCGGCCACGCCGTCGCTCGAATCCTGGCATCACGCGCGCTCGGGACGCTACCGGCGGCTGGACCTGCGCGAGCGCGCCGTGCGCGACGCCGTGCTGCCGAAAGTCAGGCTGGTGGACATGGAACGCGACCGCGCGCGCGACGGGCT
>Ga0265780_10011519_pt1 | contig 10453 bp, 5 predicted proteins | sample P1T30metagenome_FD_192432 | JGI IMG/M metagenome (GOLD analysis project Ga0265780, IMG submission 192432) | Plant litter microbial communities from East Loma Ridge, Irvine, California - P1 T30 | ecosystem: Environmental > Terrestrial > Plant litter > Unclassified | place: USA: California... | reverse complement strand
TCTCCAAGCGCTTTGGCGAGTAACGGCGGCACAGCATTTCCCACTTGCGTATACTGGGGCACCTGAAATTTCCTCATATCTCCTCCCGTCGTTACTTTAGACCTAAATTCGAACCAGTCCGGGAAAGACTGGAATCTTGCCATTTCACGCACGGTTAGCGTGCGGGGTTGCTCAGCATCAAAGTGGCACAGGTCATCGGGGATTGTCAACTGCGCCGGTGCTGGTTCAAATTCCCTTAGGGAACGTTGTGAATGTTTTTTCGTTGGTATTAGTTTTACCAATGTTTTAACTTCTTCAATATCTTTCGGAACCATTGAAACTGGCCTTCCCTTAACATCCCTGAACAGTAGGCTGTACTGTGAAAATTCCTTGAACAATTTTTGTTTCAATTCATCAGAAACATCTTTCCCTGTAAACAGATCCACTGCACCTTTCTTTAGGCCATTTTGGAACTGCTCGATTACCTGATAGAACCTGAAACGTGATTGCACTGCAAAATCATGGTTTCTCGGATCATGGTTTTTAAGAAAAGTTTCGTTGGCAGTTTCGTTAGGAAAAACATCGTTTAAAGCATTAGCATACTTCCCTTTTGTTTGATTTACTTTGTATTTCCATTGTGTCTTTCTTATGTCTCCAATAGCTTCATAGGTCGTAATAAAATCCCTTTCCACGCAGGTGATCTTTGGTAATACTATACCATCAAATAAGTTTGGCGAAGTTTCTATGTCGTAATAATCAAGATCTTTGATGGTTACTTTTTCAAGAGTGTTTTGGTTTTGGTGAACTTTATTGTAAAACGACATCGAATTCAACACTATTTTGTTTTCTGCATTATTAGCTAGGATTTGGTTGAACATATCTAGACGATATGCTATCATTATAAACCTTGGCCGATTTTGCGGAACACCAAAATATTTTGAATTTAGCATCATGCAGATGGGAACAAACCCTTCCAATACAAATGCTTTCGAAACCTCTAACCATGCATAATATTTATGTCCATCTTCTGTAAACGGGGAAGTGATACCTTTTACGTTCTCCAAGAGTACTGTTTTTGGCTGTACTAATCCTGCAAACCTTGAGAAAGAAAGTGGCAACTGGTTTTTCTCATTATTTTTTTCCCTTTTACCGGCTAGGCTAAAACTCTGGCAAGGCGGTCCACCAGAAATTAAATCTACATTTTTTGCTTGTAGACCTGCCACGACCTCGTTATTTGCTTCAAGGTATTCTAGCAGGTAATCTATATTACCCACAAGCAGCTTTCCATCAAGAATAGTATTTGCATCAATATCTGAAAATTCTCCGTTCTTGGTAGCGAAGGGGTTTTCGTTTAAACGTTGGGACAAACTTGTTACAGGAAGATTAGATCTTATCCATAGTACTTTCTCAGGCAACTCATTATCAATAATCTTCTTTTGTATATCCTCCCCTAAAATATTATAAGCGAATGTCTCACCAGCCATCGGTGATAATTCGTTTGCAAACAATAACTCAAAGCCTGCTGCATCCATCCCAAGGCTCATGCCTCCGCACCCGGCGAATAATTCAATGTGGTTAAGTTTTTCCCCCATTAGTCAAAATTTTTATGGTTAAAAAAACTTTTGTAATTTGTCCCAAGGGCCGTAAGTATTTTTTCGAGCACTTTAACTGAAACATTTCTTTTTCCTGACTCAACCCCAGTCATGTAAGTCCTGTCAATTTCTGCCATGTGTGCGAGTGACTCTTGTGAAATATTCTTTTCCTTCCTTAGGTCACGAATTCGCTCACCAATTTTTAAATTGATATCCATCCATTTTCTTTTACTAAACAAAAGTAAACTATATGTAGTCTATAGTCAACGGACGATAAACTACAATAATAGTTTTACGGTATTATATGGAATTCGATTTTAAATCTTTGAAGCTGGATTATTTGATAAGAGAATTGAGTAGAAGTCAAAATAATTTCTTTCCATATCATTCAGGAATCAATTACCATAAATTTCAGGTAGCATGAATATTTTATCAATTGTCTTTATCCATTTTACACTGACCAATAAAATAGTTGCCAAAAGCAGTAATATGGAAATTATCAGAAGAATTATAATTAGCTGTCAACTCTAAATTTAAATCTACTGACTGCTCGTCTCCTTCACCATCAATATCCGCCGAATGTGAACCCTGATCAATTTCTACGTCAGGTTCTTTATATTTTAGAAGGCCAAGAGCGACAAAATTATCAACATAAATTCGTATGAAATTGTCATTCAGTTCAAAATGCTTTTGGACATTGTTGTAATCAATTTCTATATCATAGATAATGATGTCTTTCTCTGCGTATTTAATATCGGAAAATCTGAGTAAGTGTGCAAGTTTAAGCTGTCTTTGAACATACATATCCTCATGAATATAATCAAGAATTTTCGCTTCCAGAGATGAGAGCGATGAAAGTGTATTTATTAGTCTTGGTTCCAGACCATTTTCAGGTGTTGTTGCCATACTGGCAATTAAATTTGCCCACTTATTTTGCATAAGTTCATCTTCTTCGACAGATGATTTTTCGATTAATGGTACGATTGTTTTAAGGTTCAATTCGCGGCTTTCCAGACCATTTTTATCAAGTAGTTCTCTGGTTTTACTTAAAATCTTAATTTGGTTCCGTAGTCTTCTAAGCCTGACGTTATCGGCAAACAGTTCACCAAACTCTTTAATTGATGGGCCAAACAGCTTCGCCATTAGCTTCTCGGTTTTATCAAGGATTTGTTTAGGTAGATTTAGGCTGTCAATTATATCTTTCATAATATCTCATGTTTATTCGTAAAAAAAGATGCATTGCGCATCTTTATAATTCTACCTCCTTAAAAAATTCGGAGAGCTTAACATTTTTCGCCTCACAAATTTTGGAAAGTGTTTTGACAGGTATATTGTAATCTTTCCCACTTTTTGCCGCGGCTTTAATCTTACGGACGATATGCTCTTCGATATTGTGATCTATAGCGAATGATCGCTGGGACTTGTAAGGTTCGATCCAACGGTTGTATAAAAATTTACAAATATCTTTATTAATGTCACTCATTTAAACAAAGGAATAGTAATCACTAAAAAATAATGCGCACCATGATGCGCATTTACATTTTTTTTGCTATTTTTGTATTGATAATATAATTTTGCGATACTTCTATTTCAAATAATTGAAGCATTCGCTTGGAATCCCGCACTAGAAAACTGGTAATTTTTGCAACGGGATGATAAGTGTAAATGCTCACGCCATATGGCGTGGGCTCACTTATTGTTGCAAGGTATACCAGTACCTCTAGTGCGATAAGCTGAGTTTAAACCCACGCCTCCTTTTTAGGAGGTCATTATCCTCATCTTATTTCTTCGCAATGTTTTGGTGTCGCGTTGTAGCAATACTTCATGATGGACGCGTATAAGAAAAAATGCTTTTCTGTTCCTTCCGGTTCATTCCCTTTGAGCCCCACGCGCCATGCTGCAATACCCGGAGCAGACTTCGGTGATATTGGTAAAATAATAACTAAACCATTATTAACCAATAAATACCTATGTCCATGAGAAACTGACCGAACTAACCAAACACAAAAAAAACCTTCTGCTGCTACTTGGCGGTGCGGGCAGAAGGCCTGAGAAAACAAAACTTTCGTTTCATTTAACAATTCAAAATTATGAAAATAATTTCATTGGATAAGGGCTGTATTGCCTTTATTTTAGGGCTTTTGCTGTGGTGTAGCCATGTGCATGCCAACTATATTAATCCCCTTACTGATACAGTTTTCTGGCAGTCAACCGTTTCGGGTATCGTCTCAGATGCCTCGGGTCCGCTTCCGGGCGTCATCGTGACAGTTAAGGGAACCGGAAGGTCGGCAGTATCGGACGGGGACGGAAGGTATTCCATCGCTGCAACAGTTGGCGATACGCTGGTATTTTCCTTTATCGGGTATAAGGATGCCGAGCAGCCTGTGCTGTCACCTGCTCACGATATCGTGCTTGTTGAAGACAATTTGGAACTCGAAGGTGTTATTATTAATGCGGGATACTATGTGGTGAAGGACCGCAACCGGACAGGAAGTATCGAAAGGGTTACCTCAAAAGATATTGAGAAGCAGCCTGTAACAAATGTTCTTGCTGTAATGCAGGGACGGATGGCCGGCGTGGATATAACACAGGACAGCGGGGCTCCCGGAAGTGGCTTCCAGATCAGGATTAGGGGCATTAACAGCCTTCGTGCTGATGGTAATAATCCACTGTATATTGTCGACGGCATCCCATTCTCTTCGGAGCCTGTCGGGGCGCAGAATACGTCGGGCGTGTTCGTTTCGCTGACCAATCCTTTAAACAGCATCAATCCGGGCGACATCGAAAGCATTGAAGTGCTTAAAGATGCGGATGCGACAGCAATATATGGTTCACGGGGCGCGAATGGTGTGGTGCTGATAACCACGAAAAAGGGCAAGGTCGGAAAGACCAGGTTCAGTGTGGAGGCATCTACCGCATTTGCCAAAGTGGCAAATTTTGCTAAGCTCCTTAATACGGAAGAGTATCTGCAGATGCGTGAGCAGGCATTTGCCAATGATGGACTGGCTACTATCCCCGAATGGGCGGTAGATGTAAACGGGACCTGGGACAGGAACCGCTACACCGATTGGCAAAAGGAATTGATTGGCGGGACTGCAACGATTACGGATCTAAAGGCTTCGGTATCCGGAGGCAGCGCTTCGACCCAGTACCTGCTTAGCGGTAATTACAGGACGGAAACTACGGTCTTGCCCGGAGACTTTAGCTATAATAAAGGCTCGGTGCATTTCAGCATGAACCACGTATCGGATGACGAGAAATTCAGGCTTGTCTTTTCTGGTGGCTATGTTGTTCAGAAAAATGATCAGCCTGCTGCTGACCTGACGGGCGCTTCCATGACACTGGCTCCCAATGCGCCTGAATTGTATGATGGGCAGGGAAACCTGAACTGGGAAAACGGGACCTGGGACAACCCACTTGCCATTTTGCAATCAAAGTTCTTGTCGAATACCAGTAATCTAATAGCGAATAGTGTCCTTTCCTATTCCATCCTTCCGAACCTGCAATTTAAAAGCAGCTTAGGATTTAACAGCCTGAATAATGATGAAAGCCGCACACAGCCGCATACTATTTATAATCCTTCCTATGGGCTGGACAGCAGTGCGTCAAATCTGAATGTCAGCAATACATCCATACAATCGTGGATTATTGAACCACAGCTCAACTATAGCCTGCTACTAGGGAAAGGTAAACTGGAAGCGCTTGCAGGAAGTACATTTCAAAACCAAACAACCAACCGGCTATATCAGGGCGGGTCGGGATTTTCCAGCAACAGCCTGATTAATGACCTTGCTTCCGCTACTACACGGTTTGTGGAGCGCAGCGATGAGTCGGTTTATAAATACCATGCAGTATTCGCACGGATAAATTACAACTGGGACGACAGGTATATCTTGAATGTTACCGGCAGAAGGGATGGCTCAAGCAGGTTCGGTCCGGGAAAACAGTTTGCAAATTTCGGTGCGGTGGGCATGGCCTGGATTTTTTCCAATGAGGAATTACTGAAAGGCAACGACGTATTAAGTTTCGGGAAGCTTCGCGGCAGCTATGGTATAACAGGCAATGACCAGATCGGCGATTACCAGTTTCTGGACACTTATACGTCTTCCGGCACTTCGTACCAGGGGGTGAATGGGCTTCAGCCCTCAAGGCTTTATAACCCTGCATTCGGATGGGAAAGCAATAAGAAGTTTGAGCTAGCCCTGGAAACCGGCTTTTTTAAAGACAGGATATTTTTGACAAGCGCTTTTTACCTCAATCGCTCATCAGACCAATTAGTTGGTATCCCGTTACCCGGGACGACAGGTTTTTCTGTGCTTAATGCTAACCTTGATGCCACGGTAGAGAATCGCGGCATCGAATTTACTTTGAGGACTATCAATATACAGAATGATGCGTTTTCCTGGAGCTCCAACTTCAATATTTCCTCAAACAGCAATAAGCTGATTTCATTTCCCGGCCTTGAAGGATCATCTTATGCCAACTCCTATGTAATTGGGCAGTCGCTCAACATCAGGAAATTATATCACTACACGGGTATTAATCCTGATACGGGAACATACGAATTTGAAGACGTAAACGGTGACGGTGCGTTATCATCGGTCGACGACAGGCAGACCATCGTGGACTTTACGCCTGAATACTTCGGTGGTTTCCAGAATCAGTTCACTTACAAAGGTTTTCAGCTTGACTTTTTATTCCAGTTTGTAAAGCAAAAAAGTTACGCATATAGTGCCGGAGCCCCGGGTACATGGAACAACCAGCTGGAGGGTAATCAAAACGGCTGGGTCCAGCCGGGGGACGATGCCTCGAACCAGATTTTAACGGTAGGATATAATAGTGCCGCCATGACAGCATATGACCGCTTCAGGGCGAGTGATGCTGCCGTAGTGGATGCCTCCTATATTAAGCTGAAAAACGTGTCAATAACCTATGAACTCCCGCAGGATGCTATTAAGGACATGCGATGCAAACTCTTCCTTCAGGGTCAGAACCTCCTGACTTTTACGCCTTACAAAGGCAGTGACCCTGAATTCAAGATTGCCGGATGGTTACCGCCCTTGCGCACTATAGCTGCAGGAGTGCAGCTGCAATTCTAAATTTTAACCTAAAAGAACAATGAAAAATATAAAATTATTTTATTGCGTCATCATTATAGCTTGCCTTGCAGCTTGTGAAGACTTTGTAGAAGTTGACCTTCCCGACTCCCAGCTTACAGGGACAGCTGTTTTTAATGACCGTAACACGGCCAACGCAGCCTTGGCTAATATTTACGCCAAGCTTCGTGATACGGGTTTCCTGAGCGGATTTGCATTTGGGAGCCCCATTGCCTTGGGATTGTACACCGATGAACTTTCGTACTATGGCGCAAGTGGGGTAAATAGTGAAACATTATACACTAATACGTTACTGCCCACATCATCCATTGCCTTACAGGATTGGAATGAAAGCTATCACCAGATTTATTGTGCTAATGCCGTTCTTGAAGGCGTGGAAAGGTCAACAGCCCTGAGCCAGGCCGACAGGGACCAGTTTAAGGGGGAAGCGTTATTTATCCGGGCCCTGGTACATTTTTACTTGGTGAACGTCTATGGCGATATTCCCTATATTGAAACAACGGACCATACAGTAAATCGGATTGTGCCCAGGATGCCGCAGGCGGATGTTTATGAAAAGATTCTCAATAACCTCGAAGCGTCGCTGGTACTGCTGCCGGAGCAATATACTGATGCTGAGCGTATCAGGCCTAACAGGGCTACCGCGTATGCGTTGCTGGCGAGAACATATCTCTATATGGGCTTATGGGCTGAAGCATCAAATGCCGCTTCTGCGGTAATTAATAATCCGGCATATATCTGGGTAGAAGATCTTGACCTGGTATTCCTGAAAGAAAGCACAGCTACAATCTGGCAGCTAAAGCCTGGAAATAATGGGGGTAATACCTATGAAGCCTCCGCATTTATTTTCCTGACAGGCCCTCCCCCATCGTTAGCGCTTAATCCAATGCTGGTAAACAGTTTTGCTGATGGTGATCTGCGCGCCTCGCATTGGGTAGGTTCGGTAACGGACGGCACTGAAACATGGTATTATGCGAATAAATACAAGTTAAATACCAATACCGGTACTTCGGGGGAATATTCGATCCTTTTCAGGATAGAGGAACAGTACCTGATCAGGGCTGAAGCGCGTGCACGGCAGGGGGAACTGATCGGGGCGAGAGAGGATCTGGACAAAGTCAGGAATAGGGCTGGTCTCCCGGGTACCTCAGCATTATCAGGTGATGAAATAGTCGCAGCTGTCCTGCAGGAAAGGAGATTTGAATTGTTTACAGAATATGGCCACCGTTTCTTTGACCTCAAGCGAACTTTCCAGCTTGATACTGCATTGTCGGAAAAGCCTGGGTGGAATACATCGGATAGGCTGTGGCCGATACCTGAAAGCGAAATGGTCTCCAACCCTAATCTTAACCCCCAAAATCCGGGTTACTAATGAAAACATATTTTTCAAAATATCTAAAAGTTGTTTACAGCCAGGTGGCTGTAATCATCTTTGGGTTAGTTGCCTGTCCCCTATCGGGACAGGTGCTGACCAAAAAAGACCTGGCTGAAGAGGATTATCACTTATGGCATACTCTGGTGAGTGAATCATTATCGGCAAAGGGTAATTGGATCAGTTACTACCTTAAATACGAGAGTGGAAAAGACACGTTGTTTGTACGGGGTATCAACAATGACCTGCATTTTGCATTTCCCGGTGCAGCAAGGGGAAAATTCTGTGAAGAGCACTATTTTATCTGTAACAATAGTGACAATAGTATTTCACTGCTGAACTTATCGGACGGAAAAACCATAATCATACCGAACACGAATAGTGCCCAGTTCTCAGCCAATGGAGAGTTTTTGGTAACTGTAGAAAGTAAAGTGGACGGCTATGACCTGGTCTTACGAAATCCCGACGGTACTATCAGAAAGGCTATATCCGAAGTTAAAAGCTATTCGTGGAATAACCGCAGGGATGCTATTGCTTATACACGTTTTGACGATTTATCAGGCTTCGTAAATATTCTAAGTGTGCAGGAAAACAAGACACACCAGATCACCACAGCGAAGTTTTCCTTTTCAGAGCTCACATGGTCGCCTGATGATTCATCAATAGCTTTTTATGGAGAGTCCATATCCGGAAACAGCCGGGAAAATACGCTATTTCATTACGTAGTAAACACCGGTGTGTTAAGCCGGATCACGTCTTTGCAAAAAGGATTTCCCAAGGGTATGGTCGTTTTTCCTGATAAGTTCAGGCCGCTTAGGATCTCAAAAGATAATGGGAAGATATTCTTTGGATTAAGGAACGCTGTAAAAAGCACTCATGAAGTCCCGCCCGCCGATGTAGAAATATGGAATGGTAATGCAAAGAAGCTTTACCCTACACAACATTACCTTGATACGTTTGGATATGCCAATGAGTTGGGGGTGTGGTTTCCCAAAAGGGACGCGATACAGATAACCGATGCAGGTGATTATATTATGTTGGCAGGAAAAGAAAATTATGCCCTGGTTGGAAATACGGATAATTATCCGCCACAATATACAAGCCAGGCTGCAATGGACTTTAACCTGCTTAATCTGGATACAGGCGAATCTATAAGATTTCTCGAGCGCCAGCCCGGTGGTACTGCCCAGTTGAAGACATCTCCTGACGGAATGTTCATACTTTATTATCGGGACGCTGATTGGTGGTCGTATTCCATAGCTAAAAAGACACATACCAATATTACTCAGGGAATAAATGTCTGTTGGGATAAGAGGGATGTCGATGGGACAACCTTTGACGTTTATGGGATTGGGGGATGGACAGACGCCAATGAAGCGATAATTTATGACCGTTTTGACCTGTGGCTGGTTTCGATGGACGGGCGCAGGAAAAGGGCGCTCACCCAAAACAGGAAAAGTATGGAACAGGTAAGGATTGTCCCTCCCGACAGGTGGAAATCAAATTTAAATTATTCGGGTTCTTATATTCCACAGGTTAATTTGACAACAGGATTATTGCTCCATGTATACAATTTCAAAGAATGTATGTATGGTTACGGCACATACGATAAAAAGCATGGTTTAAGTACGATTTACTTTAATGAGTCATCAATTACAAATATCTTAAAGGCATCCGGGGAGGACCTGGTGACCTATGTGGAGCAGAAATATGATGCACCGCCCAAAATAGTGGCTGTAAAAAAAGGATTAGCACCTAAGACAATTTTTGAAAGCAATACTCATCATGCAAAGTTTAACTGGGGTGGATCAAAAGTAGTGACCTATTTCGACAGTAAAGGCAATGAACTGAAAGGAGCATTATTTTTTCCGCCTCATTACGAAGAAAATAAGAAATATCCAATGGTTGTTTATATATACGAAGCATTGTCATACAAGGTGAATGAGTATGTAAACCCAACCTTTCTAAATCCCCAGGGCTTCAATGTTTCAAACTTGTTGGCAAAAGGATACTTTGTACTACTACCCGACATTCTTTACGAGACAGGCAATACAGGGCAGTCGGCTACTGATTGCGTGAGTGCCGCTGTAAAAGCAGCAGTGCAAAGTAAAAATATCGACCCTTCGCGCATCGGCTTGCTAGGGCATTCTTTTGGCGGATTTGAGACCAATTACATCATTACCCAGACAGATATTTTCGCCGCGGCGATAAGTGGATCAGCCGTATCTGATGCAGTTAGTGGTTATCTCTCCATACGCCCTAACACGGACGAAATTGATATCTGGCGCTACGAGGATTTTATTTATCGCATGGGTGGGTCATTGTATGATTTTAAAGATCGATACTTAAACAATTCTCCGGTGCTGCATGCTGAAAAAATTAAGACACCGTTG
>Ga0265780_10011518_pt1 | contig 10453 bp, 8 predicted proteins | sample P1T30metagenome_FD_192432 | JGI IMG/M metagenome (GOLD analysis project Ga0265780, IMG submission 192432) | Plant litter microbial communities from East Loma Ridge, Irvine, California - P1 T30 | ecosystem: Environmental > Terrestrial > Plant litter > Unclassified | place: USA: California... | reverse complement strand
ATGATTGTTATACTAATGCATATTTGAACATGGATGACTTTTTGCCTGTGTCATAATATCAATGGCTCGGCCGATTCTTGTGATGGATACGCTGCTTTGTCAGTGCACAACACTCAATGCTTACAAGTTTGCTTCCTCTTCAGTCGCTCGGGGCAGGTTTGGGAATGTGGTTTGCAGGTTCGGGAGATCTAACCACATGTTTCGCAATCTGCGGCAACGTGTACATGGCGCCAATGCCCTGCCAAGAGCGCTTTTCTCAGGTGAGTCGTCAGCGTACTCAGCAGCTCCTGGAAAGAGAGCGATTTAGTGTCTCGGAGGTCCTTCGACAAAGGGATCGCTTTGTCATGATATCCGAAGCAAGAACTCCTTCAACTGTGCAACGCGGTCATCGGCATCTCAGCCTTCTCGTCCGGAGCAAACAACACCGGATCCAAGATACCGCTTATAAGATACAACACTCTTTACAACTCACTGTACCAAACATCACACCACTGCCAAGTCACCAAGACTTACTATGTCAGCACGTGATGATGACTTTGCCAGCAGTCTGCTTATCCAAGCACAAGCTGTGGGGCGTGTACCAACACCAATGTCCCGATTAGGCAATTAGCCAGGAAAGCTGTTCACGTGCTTACAGGCACTCATATCCCTATACCTGGGGGGCATATGCTGAGAACTCTACCCACCCATTCAACTCATAACACATTGCAAACCAGTTCCCTCCCCAAACAACAAGACGAACAACCCACCATGTCCAAAGAAGGCATCCAAATCATCTTCGGCGGTGCCCAATTCCAACGCGAAGGCCGCTTCGCAGACAAGGCAATCTTGCTCAAGGTCTACGACGCTCTGGAGAAAGCCGGCGTCCGCAAAATCGACACGGCACACATCTATGGCGCGAGCGAAGAGATCCTCGGCCAGACAGGCGGCGGCAAACGCTTCGAAATCGACACCAAAGCTCCCGGTGGCATCATTCCTGGCTCCATGACTGCGCAGGGCGTGCTGGGATCTGCACGGAGGAGCAAGAAGCTTCTCGACATCGAGCAGGTCGACGTTTACTACTTGCACTCTCCGGATGTGGTCCCCATCGAGGAGACTCTGGCCGGCGTCAACGAGGTTTACAAAGAAGGCTGGTTCAAGAGGTTCGGCCTCTCGAATTTCTACGCAGAAGATGTGCAGAAGGTCTACGACATCTGCAAGCGTGAAGGCTATCCTCTGCCGTCAGTGTATCAAGGCGACTACTCCGCCATCGCACGCAAGCAAGAAGAAGAGCTCCTCCCATTGCTGCGCAAGCTAGGCATCGTAAGTTTTGTCCAAATCTCCACCAGACCTAAAGAAAAGATCAACGACCCAACCTGACATACACAATATCTAACCCATCTCCCAGAGTTTCTACGCCTACTCCCCCCTCGCCGGCGGCTTCCTCACCAAATCCCCCTCCGACATCACCGCACGCAAAGGCCGCTTCGCCCCCGGCGCCCAATACGGCGACGCCTACAACACGCGCTTCAACAAGCCCTGCTTCCTCGAAGCCCTCGACAAGTGGGCCGCAGTAGCAGAGCGCGAGGGTACGACGAAAGCTGATCTCGCGTATCGGTGGGTGAAGTATCACAGTGCTTTGAAAGCGGAGTTCGGGGATGCGGTTGTTATCGGGGCGACGGCGTTGGAGCAGTTGGAGGAGACGCTTGCTGGGGTTGGGAAGGGGGGTATTAGTAATGCTGCGGCGAGAGCTATTGATGAGATCTGGGAGGGAGTTAGGGCGGAGGCTGTGCTTGATTTGATCCATTTGTGATCGTTGGGCGATGGAAGTGTGATGAGTGGAGGATTGGTCTGGTGAGAAGTTTGATGGGAGGGAGTTCAATGGCCGCGGACATGAGTTGACGTAGCTGCTACCTCGAACCATCGCTGATCACAATCCAGATAGTGACTTTCTGATGGAGTAATCTACAACACCCTATGGCTGGCTGCACCTAGCTCTATCTGCTCACTAATACGAAGCAGTTCCACGAGATCCTACATACCATACCATCGGGCTATGGGCACCGAAGAGCAAACTGGTCATCGAGACAATGGTGATCAGGTTTAGGTGCCTCCGAAGCTAGTCTGCTAATTTTGCCAACCAAACAGTCTGGAACCAGATCACCTCAACATCAAGCCACCGAGTCACCACACAAAAACCCCCAGCGCAGCAACTCATATCTAGTACACCAACTCGATATCTCCCCTCACCAACCCCTTCAACGGATTATCCCCCTCTCCCTGCTTAACGGCCTGCGCAAACGCATTCGCCGCCAACCTCGCCCCCTCAGGACTCGTATGCGTGTGATCTTTCGGATACAGCTCATTCGTCGCCGCATCCCCCAGCTTCTTGAACGCCTTCGACACCGCCGCGAAGTGATCCACATACCACACGCCCTCCCCAACACCCTCCCCAACCGTCTTCGCGTACCCGACAAACCGCGGCGCAGCATCGCTGTACACACCGCCTTCCCACTGGTTGTTCGGCGTCTGGCTGCTCACGATCACCTTTGCGCCCTTGGCGACGTACGCCTTCGCAGCGTCGGTGATGTACTTATTGAACGTGTACACTGTCTCGCCGGTCTTGCCCGAAATGCAGACCTCGTCGCCGGTGCCAGGACAGTCGCTGCGGCCGTTGTCGGAAGCCGAGTTCGGCGAGCCGCCGTCGTTGTGCCCGAATTCGATCACCACGATGTCGTTGGGTGCGAGCAGGGGCGTGAGAGCGGCGAAGCGGCCTTCGTTGGTGTAGCTGCGGGCGGAGCGGCCGCCGATGGCTTTGTTGACGACGGGGGTGTTGTTGGTGAGGAAGGAGGCGATGTAGGGGCCCCAGCCTGGTGGGTTGAATCGTTAGTCTGGAGTTCGGGGTCACGGGATGGGTTGTTTCGGGGGTAATGTACCATCGGTGACTCCGTCGTTGGCACCGTTCAGGGCCATGGTGCTGTCACCGGCGAGATAGACGGTGGCATGAGCGAGCTCGAAAGCTGCCGCCAGAGCAGACAAAGTAGTGAAAGCTCTCATGTTGGAGGAAGGGAAAATCGTCAATAGACGCGCGATGCAATAAGATCAAATCAAACGAAGAAATGTAAGCAAAAGAATCACAGCAACACAAACACTGCTACTCATCCTACATATACCACGACCAAAAAACGTTACATAACGCAAACGCCATAGGCTCCCTCCACCACTCGACCCAGCCAAGAAACACTCCTCCACCTCGTGCAGCAAAGTGCATCAACATGATTAGCGGAACATATTACTGCCATTCAAACGAAACCAAACCTTCAGCAATGTAACCGAAAGTCATGAGACGCGCTTGCGTAGCATCATATAGTGCTTTTCTTGTGCTTCCGAGGTCAAGTAGGAAAGGGTTTAAGTACATCATGTACATGCAATGCAGGTACGAACGGAAAGCGGAGGTTAGGTTTCAGCCACTTCGGTGTAATTGCTCCCGAACACTCTGGATATATAGCGAGGGAGGTTATTGGAAGCTTGGTATGCATATATGGGGATTGGGATGGGCTTGGTTTGGTTTGGGGATGCGGGGTGACGTTGTGGGTTGGAGATCAATTGTTGCGCGATGTTGCATCGTTTTCATCTCCTGCAATAATACATACATGTACTCTGCGTATCTAGGGCACGAGTTTATCAGCGGCTATGCATGGGCACCGGCTATTAATGAGCATGGTTTAGGTTTGGCATCTATTTTTCCGATCGAAGTCTCTCTCCCATTCATCCGCTAGACTATAACGACAGATGACGACAGGCCAGAACAGATGCTGTCTATTGTTTTCGCAATACAAAAGGAAAATGCAACGCTCTCCGCCGTGCAGAATGTAAAGTTGGGAGGTGAGCAAAGCCTGCGACTGCTTGCTGAGCAGCGGCATAGGCACTGTGCAGATTGACCGTCGTGTCATGACTGTGGTCTTCGAAGGAAACGGCGAAGGGTCCGTCGGGTGGTGAGATTGTGGCAGCACCAACTTAGGATGTGTCAGATCGTAGACAATGTCACCATCGGAAATGCAGCGAACTCACCATTATACACACCAACACTCGAAATCCCGGACGTGTCTTTCACTCGATCGAAAGATGTATAAACGAAACTACATAGCTCCCAAATCGCATCACTCGCCCTCACACGACTTCAAACAAACTTGTTGTGTCGGTCTGCGCTCGGCCTCTCCTCTCGCCTCCGCCGCCAGCGCCTTCATTCCCGATACGCCAATGCGAACACGATCGTGCAGCCAAGTACCACCCCAAGCGCCTTGAGACAAGCCCGGTACGTTAACAGATCTCCATCGATCTCTCTGATATTCATGCCGAAGATGCTAGTCACTAGTGTGAGAGGCAGGTACACAGCGGCCACCAGCGTGAGCAGAGTCGCTCGCTCGGCTTGTCGCTTTGATGTATCGGAGTCTTGGACTGTGACGGCGCCGATCACGAGATGGATCTCGTCGTTGAGCTCTCTCTGGAGTGCATGGAGGCCTGCGTTGGCGCTTTGGAGCGCATCGGACCATGGCAAGCTGTATCGTAAAAGCGGGCTTTCGATGGGATACACCCTACGGTAGGCTTTCTCGAACGCAGGAACATCTTGAATCGCCGCTGAGACAGCATCGAGCATACCCAGGATGGGACGTCGGAGATCAACCAGAGGTAGATACGTGTCCATGCTCGGTTGCATGAGCGCCCGTGAGCGACGTTGTGAGAGATGCTGACTCAGACGTTCGATACTCGAAGACCATGCGTGTTCTATCAGGGGCGACAATATCAGATTTCCATCCAAAAGCTTGGCCACCTCGACGAGCTCCGGTTGGGTAGGCCCATCAGATAGAAGAACATGCCGGAGACTTGGATGTTGGAAACCAAACCTGCGCATCAATTTGCGTAAAATCATGAAGAAGCTGAATAGAGGTTTTCGATCCCAATGCTGTAGTGGGATAGGGAGGTGAAGGTAAGTCTCTAGTGATCTGACCTTTTTGTAGTCGATAACATTCCCTGACGGTTGAGCGGCTCGAGGGAAGGATTCCACCAGCACAAGGCCTGTCCACAATGTCAGCGTCAGCTCAAGGTAAGAGGCTAGAATACCCGCCTCGACTCACGCAGCTTATCTGACACGCAATAGCAGGCAATCTTTGACCTCACCGTTGGCCTGAAATTGTCGTGTGACCTGGCGACTTCTTCCCACCATGGGCTTGTTGACTCTGAGTCTGGTCTAGGGTCACGGAGCTTCAAGAGCAAGGCTTTGTACCATGGGTCGTCCGTAGTGTTGAGACTCTCTCGTAGATCTGAGCCTTCGAGCTGCCATGGAAAATCTAGCGATATCGATATCTCGGTGGTGTACCACTTGCCAGTCATATTGGCAGGGACGGTCAGTGTTTCGAACCCAGGACTCCGTGCGCTCCCAACACCTACGTACGCCAACATAAAATGAGGGTTAAGCTGGTGTGTAGCATCTAGTGCCATCAGATATCGCAAATCGAGATCCTCAACGAGTATGATTTCCATCTTCGAAAGATCGGCTTCTCTGTGACGTTGTACCTCCCGGTATGTGTAGAAGTAATACTCTTCGTGACGAAGGCCGCCGTCAGAGGAAGAGATGTAATAGCGAGCCACGCAACATTTCCGAGTCTTGCTGATCAAGTCATGGAAGTTGCCGAATTCCTCTGTTGTCAACAAGGATCGGTACTTGCTGAAGAACGGCTCACTATCCACGCTCGCAGAATTGGAAGTCGGTGCTGCCGTTGGTGTCGCAGCGCGGGCGGCCTTGTCCATCTTCTTTTCATCGTGTCTGCGGATGCCAAACATCTTGGATGGCGGCACATAGGTAGAAATGAAACGCGCAGAGCGAGAAAGGCTCACCATAAGGCTTCTAACTCAGTCGCAGCGCCAACAACGCCATACTGCATGAGGCGTGCAGCGCGCAAGGCGCAATCTTCTGCCAACGCACGCAGGCTGCAGCTACCTCCTTCTCAGGCGCTCCGAGCGGCGAGAAGCGTGTTTTGATGCAATAGCAGCTAAGGAGGGCTAGCACAGCGCTCAACACAGACCAGCAGTGAAAGCGGAAGTGGAAGCGGATGGACTACTGTCGGTACATGTACCTGAAGCACGAATCCACTGCACAGTCTGAGAAGGAGATAGGGCTGCAGCGTCACTTGGACACGTTACAAACTGTTAAAAACAATTTTCGAGCATTCCAAACATGCGACGTGAAACTCGATCTGCAAAGAGATGTCCAAAGCTGGCTTAAAGTTTCTTGGGCAAAAGTCTGCGTACAGCTTTATCTCAATGTCGAATGCTTCAATCACGCTAGGGTGGTGTGGGCCCACATTCAAGGGACTTTTGGCATAGTATGTATTATCCAACACTTAGCTAATTCACCGCAGGTATCTCACAAGCAACGATAGTCGTTTCTCTGAATTTTAAACCCGGCCATGTTAGCATGTTTGATGCCGACATGTAAGCTGAGCTTCTACCGCATATCGGAGTTAGTCTTGGCCTAATCGGAAACGCCATCTGAAGATACTCACCTCATAGCAAATAAGGTCACGATACGTAAACCTATGCGCAGCTCCTTTGCTGCACAGCTCCATATCGTAGCGATTGTCCGGCCTGCATCCCGCACCATCAACAAAGACTCTCTCAGCCACACTTGAAGAAAGCCGTGATCCAAACATATCTCCATTTAAAACTGTATGACCATCTATGACTGATTCCCACAGACTGTATCCACACACCCGCATAAACAAGAAAGAGAGAACGTTTCCAAAAGATTACCTCTCCGCGAGCCAACCCTCAACCAGCTAACCGACCGACCAACCAACCACCAGACGATCAGCTCAGCTCATCGTCTAATCTCAGGCCAAGCCATGCCCCAATCACTTACTGGGAAGGCTTAGAGCCACCCAAGATGTAAGTGCCAGCGGAAGAAACATAATCACTACCACACTTAGGCTGAACATCACCCTTCTTGCCGTAGAAAGTGCTGTGGGTGTAAGTGTACTTAGCGCCAATGGCAGGGTCGGAAGAGCCGGTGTTCTTCGCGAACTTGGCGTCCCAGTTGGTGGTGTAGAAGGTACACATCTGGCCCTGCTGGTAGGTGCCGGTGGCGTTGTTCTTGTTCAGGATGTAGGAGCCGAAAGCGTTGCAAGGGTAAGGGTCGGTGGCGGTCGTGTGCTCGGAGTTGTACTTGGTTTGGGCGTCGCAGGCGGTGGCGCAGAGGTTAGGGTCGACGGAGCCGGCCTGGAGGAGCTTGTAGCCGAGGTAGCTCCATCTGTTCTCGCAGTCGTAGAGAGGTGCGTTCATGGCAGTGGTGCCGAGCACCTGGGGTCCGGACCAGCCATCGACGGGGCCGTCCATCTTGTAGGAGGTGTAGGCGTTGCTGCCAGCGATGGAGACCCAGAACTTTGCGCGCCATTGGCCAGGGTTGGTCAGGGTCTTCTCGTCAAGACCAGTGCCCCAGTAGGAGCACTTGATGTTGGCAAAGGCCTCAGGGTTGGGGCAGAGGTCTTGGTTGGGACCAAGGACAGGGTCACGCTCGAAGTAGATGTTGAAGGCGAGGCAGCCAGCCTTGGCGTCACACTTGTCGGCGCAGTACTGGGGATCGTACTTGGCGGACTTGAGGACGCTGTAGCCCAAGTAGTTCATGGCGCTGTTGGCAGCTCCCTTGTTCTTGAAGTTCTGGTAGTAGCCAGCAGGGGTGATTGCCTCGTTGGCGACTTTGGCGATGGTCGCATCAGCCTTGAACTTGGCAGGGTCGGCCAGCTCGACGTTGTAGGTGTTGGGGAGAGTGTCCTGTTTGCTGCAGTCGCCGCGCTTCTGGTGAGGGTGAGCGACACCAGTCAAGGCACGCTTCGCCTTGGAGGCGGTGCTGGCAATAACATTTGCGCTCGCTTCCTCGTCGTCGTTGCTGCCAGCCTCACCAGCAGAGTTGATGGGAACGTCGGTGGCAGCAGGGAAGACAGACAACGGGGTGGCAGCAATCTCAGCAGCGACCACAGCGATGGCGGACTCGGTAGCGTACGGGATGTCCTGGAAGAGGGCATCGGTCGCAATGGTGTAGGTAGGGACCGGAATGTCACGCAGATCCTCAAGGGGAAGAGAATCCGGAGTTGGGTCAGGGTTGTCGGCAACAGCGACCGGATCCTGAGCAAGGGCAAGGCTTGCCAAAGCTGGGAGGAGAATTGAGTAGCGCATGTCTGAGGAGGTGGTGGTAGTCAGTAGTGGAGATGGACGTTTTGCTGATGTGGATGATGGGGAGAAGAGGCCGTCTGGGGCGCAGACGGACTTCACTTATAGACGTTGACCGGCGCGTGTTGCTGTCAGACTATCAGTGTGATGCCGTCGATAACGCTGCTGTTAGCATGGTACTCCGGTCACGCATCTCAGCCATCGACACGACTAGCACGCGGGCATACCGATACAGCTCGGACATGGCAAGCCACAGCCATCGCGCACCTCTCGAAACTGACGCTTCTCGCCCATATGCAGTCGCTAGGCAGCGGACAAGCAAGCCCATCGCCTAGAACTGTACTGAAGTCAGCCCGCTTTGGGCAGAGGACGGTCCTGATAGAGGCTCGAACAACGTGGACCATGACATGGACCACAAGGCATAGGGTTCCAGGTACCGAACCCTCGCGCGCGGATCATGGTCGGCACGTGGAAGCCATCTTAGCGTGGCGCCGGCAGCAGTGGGCGCAGGTCCGATATGTTCTTAAACGAGACTGTATGGGACGGGAGCAAGGTGTTGTTGAGATTGTTGACTCGATGTGGCTGACGTCGAGCTCTCGAAGGGGCTACATGCAGACTAGCGGCGGCAGCTCCCGAGACCTAAAGACGCCCAATTCAGTAGTCAAACCTCCTATTGATTTTCCCTCCCGCCACGGCAAGCATGGATCCACCACTAAATCAGCCTCATCATCTGCCCATCGCACACTCCGCTCGCCGTTGCAGCAAAACAGCCAATGCGCAGCCAAAGAGAAGCAGTCACATCGTGAAACTTGGCATCTGCACTCCACTTGGCCCAAACCTGGAGAGCTCCAGATCGTCGTTAAGCGAGAGATCACTGGGCTAACGTGCGGATATCTCCTCGCTGCATCTGGAGAGGGATAAGAATAGGCCGGTGGCTGATATTTCTTGTAGCTGAAGTAGATAGTCTGCCTCATCACATCGTTCGCACGTGGTGCAGGCGATTCACATCACGGGTTTGCGACCTAGGCTGGGCTGTTTTTGTTCACGTGTCGTCTCAACACGCGAAAGCGTTGGCGTTGATGCTCTAGAGGCTTGCCTGCCCAAATACATGCTGCATTGATTTCAACATTGTCGTGATGGACTCGCTTCGCTTGCTGCAATGCTTCGCGTGACAAAGCAAAGCCCGCTCGCGCCAAGTAAAAGATCACGTCAAATGACAACGGAACTGGGACATGCCGAAGGGAGAACATCAAACCACGTAGAAAGGTCAATCGGTCCACTCAAGTGTTTATTCAGATTCCGAAAAAATACGGCAGTTGCTACAAAAAGTAATATATATTGCATTTGCTAACAGATCCTCGTCTCAAAAGTGTGTGTGTGCTCGCGAAATGAAAATGTTCTTGCAGGTTGCAAAAGCCAGCCCTAGCAGCTAAGATAAAACCGCCAGGCGGTCGGTCTCACGAGTCAGGGAAAAGCCACCATCACTCGAGCCATGTCAAGTCGTGCTGCGGAGGCTTCTTGAAGGGTCTGGTCTAGCCATTCAGGCGTTGACAGCGCGGCGAGCGCGAGCAGCGGCGCCGCCGATGTACTGGACCTCGCAGTCGGCGGCCTTGTCGGCGGTCGCATCGGTCGAAGCGGTGCCCCAGTTGCCCCAGCCACCGGTGGCAGGAGCGCTGGAAGACGAGCCAGAGGCAGGAGCTGCGCCCCATTGGCTGGCGCTGGCGCCGCTCGTGGCGGGAGCGCTGACAGCGGGAGCAGAAGAGCCAGTGGAGGAGCCAGTCGAAGCACCAGTGGAGGCACCGGTAGAAGCGCCAGTCGAGGCATCGGTGGAAGCACCGGTGGAAGCACCAGTAGAGGCAGAGCCGCTGGCAGCAGGAGCCTCAGCCTCAGTGGAAGAGGAAGAGGACGAGGATCCGGTGGAGGCAGAAGCACCGCCGGATCCGCCACCGCTCCAGACAGCAGGGCCGGGCATGGTGTAGCCGGGGTCAGAGCCGCCCCAGATGCTGTAAGTGAAAGCAGGGTCCTGGGCGGTGTAGACACCGGGGATCTGGACCATGGGGCCGGGAGCGCCGTCACCGCCGCCGGAGACGTTGATCTGGGCGCACTCCATGTAGAACTGCGACTTGCCGACGTGGTTCTCGTGGATGGCAACGTGCTCGAAACGGACGAGGTACTCGCCGTCGGGGATGTCCTTGGGGAGGGTGAAGGACATGCTGTTCTTCTGCCAGGTGCCCCAGGATTCGTCGACGTT